>Ga0136613_10000571_pt1 | contig 17291 bp, 12 predicted proteins | sample AntDrymUQ2722106_2_FD_106649 | JGI IMG/M metagenome (GOLD analysis project Ga0136613, IMG submission 106649) | Polar desert sand microbial communities from Dry Valleys, Antarctica - metaG UQ272 (21.06) | ecosystem: Environmental > Terrestrial > Soil > Desert | place: Antarctica: Dry Valley... | reverse complement strand
GATTCGAGCCCGTTTGCGTCGCCGCGCTCGCTCAGGCGCAAACGCGGTTGCGTGGAGTGCGCCGATCCCAGACGAACCCTGGCGCGGCGGCGCGGGTGATCGCGACCGTGAAGCAGCCGCGCCCGATGGGCGTGCGGAGCATCGTCTTGCCGGCGGCGCCGGTTCGTCCTCGGGCCACGACGTGCCGCTTCCCCTCGAGCCTGACGAGCGCTCGCACGGACGTTCCCGAGACGGGCCGGCGCGCACCGTCGACGGCCGTCACGACGACACGCAGCGAGCGCTTCCCCGGCAGGAAGGCGATCGCGCCGATACGGACCGTTCCCGGGACGACGGTCACCGATGCGGTGCCCGAGAGCGTTCCGGCGGTGCCCGTGATCGTTCCGGTGCGGAGAAGCCGACCCGCCATGAACGTCGCCGCGCCCGCGGCGGCCGGCTCGATCGTCCCGAGGGCGGCCGGCCGCACACGCCACGTCACGGTCGCGGCGGCGGTGTTCCCGAAGGCGTCAGTCGCGGTCGCGACCAGCCTTCGAGCTGCGCGTGCGCGAACCTGGGACGTGCCTGGAGTGACGGCGATCGCGGCGGCCGGTCCGGCGACGACGGTGACGGCCTGCGTCCCGGCCGTGACCCCTTCGGCCGACGCGGTGAGCGTGTGGAGCCCCGCCTGCGTGTCCCGGTAGTAGAAGGCGACGCTCGCCCGCGGCGCGACGGTGAGAGCGAGCGTGATCGTCCACGGGCCCTCGGGGCTCGTCGAGAACGCACCCGTCGCGGAGCTCGAGCGAAGCGTCACCGTCCGCGCGTCCCCGGTCGTCACCGGGAGCCCGGTTCCGGTCGCGAGGGTGATGGTCATCGGCGCCGACGGTGTCCCCGCTGAGACGGTCTGCGTGCCGTTGCCGATCGATAGCACGGCCTGCGTCCAGGCGCGGAACGCGCGCCAGCTCTCGTTGTGGCGCGCCTCGGCGACGTCCACCAGGCAAAGCGTCTCCTGTCCCGGTGATCCGCAGGCGCCGCTCCCTGGGTTCTCGGGCTCGACGACGTCTCCGGAGTCGCGTATCGCGGCGGCCATGCGGTCGAGAATCCGACCCGTCTGCGCTCCGAAGTCGGCGTTCGAGAGACCGATCGTGTTGCGCGGCGCCCACGCGAAGCCCCAGTGGTCACGCGCCTGACCCGAGGACGCGCTGAAGTGGCGCATCGCGTTGACCTGCGCCGACACGTATGCGGCCATCTGCTCCGCGGGGACCATCGTCCAGCCCCATGCCGACTCCCTCGGCCAGGCGCCGTTCGCGAGGGGGCTGTAGGCCTCCCGCAGATACGCGCGCGACGGCTCGATAACGCCCGGCCCGACTCCGGCGAGGACGAGCTTGTGCTGCAGGTAGTCGTTGAGGTATTCGCGCCGCTCCGAGACGGGCACTCCCGGGACGGCGTGGCTCCGCAGGTCGCCGTACGCCTCCTGCGACCAGTCGCTCACGTAGGTCGTCATGTCCGTCCAGAAACCGATGTCCGCGAGCCAGCTCTGGAGCGTGCTCTGGTAGACGGAGACGTCGCCCGTGCGCTGTCCGAAACCGATGACGAGCACCGTTCCGCGCGTCCGGCGCGTCCCGTCGCCTTCGTAGAGGCCGCGCAGGAACTCACGGACGTTGGTGCGGGCGTTGCCGTCTCCTCGGCGCACCGCGGAGGTGAGCTCGTTCAGCGCCCATGTGTCCCCGAGCGCGACATCGTACCCTGCAGCCGCCATCCGCTCCCGCGCCGTGACGCCGGCTGTGTGCCATGAGTTGCCCGTGATCTGCGCCCAGCGGCTCCAGGTCGCGAAGTGGATCTCCGCCATCGCGTGGAAGTTGGGGCCGAGCGCGCGGATGCGCCACGCCTGGTCGCGTCGGAACGTCGTTTTGTCGGACACGAGGGGTGGGACCGAGACGTAGTACTCCGCGCATCCAGACGCCGATGCGGCGAGCTTCGTAGCCAGACGGAGCCAGTCGGACGCGGCGTAGAAGATCCCGCGCAGAGGTCGGCACTCGACCTGAGCGCGCAACTGGGGCGCGTGCCCGGAGACGATCGTGCTCCAGAGGCGGGCGGTCTTGGCCGGCTCGAGGGACGCGACCGGCTCGACAGGCGCGCGCTCGGCCGCCGTGCCGACACTGGCCTCGCCGGCGAGGCACACGCTCGCGACGAGCACGAGCAGCGAGGCGGAGAGGAGGCGGGAACAGCGCACGGCGCACCACCGTAGCGGCGCTCTGTGAGGGCTCGGTAAACCCTCGGGAGCAGGGGGTTCCTGCCCCTCGAGGTGGAGGAGCTAGCCGCGACCGCAGTGGACGAGCGCGTTCAGGCAGTCCTCCACGAGCTTGCGCAGGAACCCGTTATTGACTCATTGCGAGATTCGCGCATTTAGCGAGGGGGCAGGCCCGAGTTCCCCAGGCGATTCGGGCGCCAGGGCGTCGGTCGTTGCGGGCTATCTTGCCGGCTGGGCAGGTGCTCGATCTTGCCCTCGACGGGCGCTCTTGTAGGCCCGCTTCTTCGCCTGGTACTCGGCGAGCGCCTCGGGCGAGTCGACGCCGCCCAATGTCGGATGCTCGGGGACGAGCTCCGCTGCGGCCTCCACGCCGAATCTGAGCGCGAGAACCGAGCCGAGCCCGGTCACCTTCATCTTCCCGAAGCCAGGGAGCGCGCCGATCCTACGGCGGAGGTCAGCCGCATTCGTCGCGTCCGTCCACACGCGCTTCGCGTCACCGTCGTACTCCTCAGCGACGAACGCGCAGAGGTCCTGAACGCGGCGCGCCATTGCGCCGGGAAAGCGGTGGATCGCGGGGCGCTGGCGGAATGTCTCCTCGAGCTCCTGCGGGTCCATCGAGGCAATCGCAGCCGCGTCGAGGGACCCGACGCGCTGCTTCAGCTTGAGCGGGCCCAAGAACGCGGTCTGCACGGTGATCTGCTGGTCGAGCGCGAAGCCGATGAGGAGCGCGAGCGGCTCCTGGGCGATCAGCGCGTTCGCCTCGTCCGAATCGGTGAAGTAGAGCGCGTCCGGCACGGATTTGAGTGTAGATGCTTGATCGGGAATTGACGCGCAGCCGGGGGCGGTCACGACCAAGCCGGGCGACGCACTCCCTCGTCGTGCAGGCTGGTAAGCCTGGACGACGAGGGAGGGTGGCGATCCGGCGCCGTGCCGTGGCCGTCATCCGGCCCGCCGTGAATTCCCGATCAAGCATCTAAACCGGCGCGGTACCCTGGGGAAATGGCCGCGCTCGATGCTTTCTCGCCCGGAACGAGGAAGTGGTTCGAGCGGGCGTTCGCCGGGCCGACTCCGCCCCAGGCGCTCGGGTGGCCTGCGATCGCGGAGGGCGGAAACGTTCTCATCCAGGCGCCGACCGGCTCGGGGAAGACGCTCGCGGCGTTCCTGATCGGGATCGACCGGCTGAACGCGTCGCCCGGCGAGGGCCTCCGGCTCTTGTACGTCTCCCCGCTCAAGGCGCTCAACTACGACATCGAGCGCAACCTCCGGAGCCCGCTTGCAGGTCTTGCTTCGGAGCTCTCCGTCGGCGTGCGCACCGGCGACACACCCGCGGACGAGCGGCGGCGGATGCAGAAGACGCCGCCGGACATCCTCATCACTACCCCCGAGTCGCTCTTCTTACTCCTCACCTCCCAGGCGCGCGAGACCTTGCGCGGCATCGAGACGGTGATCCTGGACGAAGTGCACGCGGTTGCCGGAACCAAGCGCGGAGCGCACCTCGCGCTGTCGCTGGAGCGGCTCGAAGGCCTGGTCGAGCGACCCTTCCAACGCATCGGCCTCTCGGCCACGCAGCGCCCGCTTGTCGAGATCGGCCGCTTCGTCGCAGGCTCGGAGCGGGAGATCGAGCTCGTGGACGCGGGCACGCGGAAGGAGCTCGACCTCGAGGTCGTGATTCCGCTCGAGGACATGCGCGAGCTCGGGTCGACTGCAGATCTCTCCGTGCCGCCGCTCGCGGACTCGCGTACGACGGCAGCGGCCGCAGAGCGGCCGCCGTCAGGGATTTTCGCGCGGTCGGAGTCCGCGCTAGCGGATTCCGATCTTGCGCAAGTTACAGCCGAGCAGTCGAGCCGCTCGATCTGGCCGTCCATTTACCCCGCGATTCTCGACCTCGTCAGGCAGCACCGCTCGACGATCGTCTTCGTCAACAACCGCCGGCTCGCGGAGCGGCTCGCGCTGCGGCTGAACGAGCTCGCCGGGGAGGAGATCGCGCGCGCCCACCACGGGTCGCTCGCGCGTGAGCAGCGAATCGTCGTGGAGGAGCTCCTGAAGGCCGGCCGGATCCCGTGTCTCGTTGCCACGTCCTCGCTCGAGCTCGGCATCGACATGGGCGCCGTCGACCTCGTCATCCAGGTCGAGAGCCCGAAGTCGGTCGCCCGTGGGCTGCAACGCGTGGGGCGAGCGGGGCACGACCTGCACTCGGTGTCGCGGGGCCGCATCTTCCCCAAGTTCCGCGCCGACCTTCTCGAGTGCGCGGTTGTGGCGCGCGCGATGCGCGAGGGCGCGATCGAGGAGACGCGCATTCCCCGAAACACGCTCGACGTTCTCTCCCAGCAGATCGTCGCCATCTGCGCCGACGAGGAGATCTCGGTGGACGAGCTGCACGCGCTCGTCCGTCGCGCGTACCCGTTCTCGGACCTCTCTCGAGCCCAGCTCGAGAACGTGCTCGACATGCTCGCGGGCCGGTATCCGTCCGACGAGTTCGCCGAGCTCCGGCCACGGATCGTCTGGGATCGAACAGCAGGGATCGTGCGTGGGCGCACCGGAGCCCGGCGGCTCGCGGTGACCAATGCCGGCACGATCCCCGACCGAGGGCTGTTCGGCGTCTACCTCGTCGGCGACGGCGGGCGGGTCGGCGAGCTCGACGAGGAGATGGTGTACGAGGCGCGCGAGGGCCAGACATTCGTCCTCGGGGCCTCGACGTGGCGGATCGAGGACATCACGCGGGATCGCGTTCTCGTCTCCCCGGCACCGGGAGTTCCGGGAGTGGCGCCGTTCTGGAAGGGCGAAGGGGTGGGGCGGCCGGCGGAGCTCGGTGAGAGGATCGGCCGCGCGTCGCGCGAGCTGGTCTCGCTCTCCGACGACGAGGCGCAGGCCGCGCTGACTCGTGAGTACCACCTGGACACGCGGGCGGCGCGGAATCTCGTCACATATCTGCGCGAGCAGGAGGCCGCCACGGGCGTCGTCCCCTCGGATCGCTCGATCGTCGTCGAGCGCTTCCGTGACGAGATCGGCGACTGGCGCGTGTGCGTGCTGACCCCGTTCGGCGGTCGCGTGCACGCACCCTGGGCGATGGCGCTCGCGGCGCGGCTCAGGGACTCGCTCGGCGTCGACGCGCAGTCGATCTGGTCGGACGACGGCATCGCGCTGCACTTCCCGGATGCCGACGTGCCACCTCCGCTCGCCGATCTCCTGCTCGACCCCGGGGACGTCGAGGAGCTCGTGATCGCGGAGCTCGGGCAGTCTGCGCTCTTCGGTTCGCGCTTCCGGGAGAACGCCTCGCGCGCGCTCCTCATCCCGCGTCGCCGTCCCGGCCAGCGTACGCCGCTCTGGCAGCAGCGGCTGAAGGCGCAGAGCCTGCTCCAGGTCGCGCGACGCTACCCGCAGTTCCCGATCGTGCTCGAGACATATCGCGAGTGCCTGCAGGACGTCTTCGACCTGCCCTCTCTGCGCGGGATTCTCAAAGGGATCCAGACCCGTGAGCTCGATCTCGTCGAGGTCGAAACGGCTTCCGCGTCCCCGTTCGCGTCCTCGCTCCTCTTCGACTACGTGGCGACTTATATGTACGAGGACGACACGCCGCCCGAGGAGCGGCGGGCGCAGGCGCTCTCGCTCGACCGCGGGCTTCTCCGCGAGCTGATGGGAGCCGAGGAGCTTCGCGAGCTTCTCGATCTCGGCGCCATCGAGCAGGTCGAGGCCTCGCTACGGCTCATGCCACGAAACGCCGACGAGCTCCATGACTTGCTGCGGCGGGCCGGGCCGTTGCTCGACGGGGAGTACGACCGTGGCTTCGCCGAGACGCTCTTGCGTGAGCGGCGGGCGATCCGGGTTCGGCTCGGCGAGGCGGAACCGCTGGCCGCCGTCGAGGACGCGGGGCTCGTCCGGGATGCGTTCGGTGCGGTGCCGCCCGGTGGCGTCCCGAACGTCTTCCTCGAGCAGGTGCCCGACGCGCTGTCCGTTGTCTTGCGTCGCTACGCCCGCACCCACGGGCCTTTCACGACCGCCGAGGCGGCGGCTCGATTCGGGCTCGAGCTCGACAAGGCGGAGGGCGAGCTCGAGGGGCTCGAGCATGACGAGGAGCTCGTGCGCGGAGAGCTTCGGCCGGGCGGCACCGAGCGCGAGTGGTGTGACCCGGACGTTCTGCGGCGCATTCGCCGGGCGACGCTCGCCGTCCTGCGTCGCGAGGTCGAGCCTGCCGACCAGGCTGCGCTGGGACGCTTCCTGCCCGCGTGGCACGGGATCGGGCGTCGCCAGACCCTGCGTGAGGCTCTCGTTCCGCTGCAAGGGCTCGCGCTGCCGGTCTCGCTCTGGGAGAGTGACGTGTTGCCTCGGCGGGTTCCTGCGTACCGGCCCGCCGATCTCGACGCGCTCTGTGCGTCAGGCGATGTGATCTGGGTCGGTGCCGGGCTGGATCGCGTCGCCGTGTACTTTCGTGAGGACGCTGCGCTACTCGGATCGCCGGCTGGAGAAGTGCCGCCGGAGGGCTCGGTTCACAGCTCGATCCGTGCCGCGCTCGGCGCAGGTGCTCTTTTCTGGGCGGATCTCCTGGCCAGGACCGAGCTCGAGCCGCCCGACGCGCTGACGGGGCTCTGGGATCTCGTCTGGACTGGTGAGGTGACGAACGACTCGTGGGCGCCGCTCCGCGCGTCACGCCGCTATGACGCGCCTCGCCCAGAACGGAACAGGCGTCGCTTCCTGCGCTCGCGCACAAGTGCGCCGTCACCCACGCAGGGCAGGTGGTCGCTCGCGACGTCGCTCTTCCCGGAGCAGCCCGACCGCCGAGCCCTGGCGGAGCTCCTGCTCGAACGGCAGGGGATCGTGACGCGTGACGGCGTGCGGGGCGAGGGCGTCACGGGCGGGTACGGCGCCGTGTACGGCGAGCTGCGGGCGCTCGAGACGCTCGGAGTCTGCCGGCGCGGGTACTTCGTCGAAGGTCTCGGGGGCGCTCAGTTCGCGTTGCCCGGAGCCGTCGAGCGTTTGCGCGAGCTGCGGACGGAAGCGCGCGAGGTCAGGGAGCGGGATGCGCTTGTCCTGGCGGCGGCTGATCCCGCTCAACCATATGGAGCCGCTGTACCCTGGCCGCGCCGAGCCGGTGCGCGCGCCGCGCGGGTAGCCGGTGCCTGGGTAGTCCTGGTCGACGGTGAGGCGGTGCTGTTCGTGGAGCGGGGTGGCCGTTCGCTCGTTCCGCTGCGGGAGCCGGATCCCGAGTGGTTGCGTCCGGCGCTCGCCTCACTCGTCGCCCACGTCAGATCGGGAGGAGCGAAGCGTCTTGCGGTCGAGCGCTTCGACGGCGTGCCGGTCATCGAGACGGAGGCGATGAGCTTGCTGGTCGAGTCCGGCTTCCTCGCAGGTCCTCGGCGCGCGGTTCTGCGACCGTAGCTCTGTCCAGAGAGGAGAGCCGGGCCCGGCCGCGTACCCGGAAGACGTGCCCGTGCGCGCGCCCCACCTCTATCCGCTGTTGCGCGGCTTCGTCCTCGGGGCGTTCGTCGTCCTCGGCCGCGAGCTCGAAGACGGCGCCGAGCTGCCGTTTGCATTCGAAGAGCATGTTCAGCGAAACGGCCCTGCCTTGTACGAGCTACGTCCGCTCGTTCGATCGTTCATCGAAGACCGCGAATCACTTCTCCGCTCGCGTGACGACGCGCGCCTTGCCCTCGACGAGCTCGCCCGTGAGCCCGCAGCCGCGATCTTTGCCCGCGCCCATGCCGGCACTAAGGCGAGCGAGGACGACGCGCTCTTTCGTACGGTGCTCCTCGGGTTGCTCACTTCGACAGCGGAGTCGTGCGGCGGGTTCGACTGGGACGACGAGGCCTTCGAGCACGCGTATGGGATCCTCGAGTCGACGCTCTTCGGGGAGCGGCGGCAGTTCCGCGCGCTCGTGCCGCTCATCGGACTGTCGGTTGCAGGGCCGGTCGACCTCGCGCCCGGCCTCTCGATCCGCCATTTCGCGTCGGGAGAGCTTTCGACCCACTGGCCCGAGTCGCGGGGGTTGCTGCCACCGGGGTTCGGTCGCGAGCCCGACCGCTGCTGCGTGCTCGAGCTCTTCGTCGATCTCGATTCAGGCGCCGATCCCCCCGACTCGCCCGCCGAGATCGCTGATGCGGTGAGCGCGATCCGGTTGACGACGGCAGCGGCGCTGGCCGCGGGGCCGGTTCTTTTCGAAACCCTCGACGGCCGGCCGTTCGGCGTCCGCCCGGTGCTCCCGATCGCCGCGACACAGCCACCGGGGGAGCCGTCCCGCCTGGACGCATTCCGGGCTCCGATCGCCATGGACGTGCTTGCCGCGCTCGGCAAAGCCGACGGTGACCCGGAGCTGGCCGAGGCGCTCGACCGCTGGGAGCTTTCCCTGTTCCAGAACGAGCCGTTCCGGGCCGAGCAGCTTCGCGCCGCACTCGGCGCGCTCCTCGGTGAGACCTGGCCGCTGCGTGCGGCGGTGCTTCTGGAGGCCGACAGCACTGCCCGCGAGGAGCTGCATGGTCATCTCGTCGCGCTTGCCGGAGGGGACGGCGGAAGCACGGCCTGCGTCGATGCGGCCAGACGGGCGCTGGTGGCGACGCTGCGCGCACCCGATCGAAGCGAGCTCGTGCACGAGCTCGACCGCGAGCTCCTGGGACTTTCACGGCGGCAGACGGCCTGGGCCGAGGCCGTCTGAAGCCGCCCTCGTTCGAGGGCGCACTTCGGCACGAAGTCGGCACAGAGTCGTTTCCCACCCGTGACGCGAAGCGGGCTAGCGTGGGCTCCATGGACGAGGCACGAGCGGTGCTGGAGCGGCTGGAGCGAATCGAGGCGCTCGACCGGTCCGGCGCCGGGCGTGCGGCGCTTCTGCCCGAGCTGCGAGCACTGCTCGGAGAGGCGGAAGCCTGGGCGAGCACGGAGGGAGGTGATGCTGGAGGGGATGCCGTCGACGGTCTGCGGTCAGCGTTGGCCGGGGCGACTCCGAAGGCCCTTTCGCATGACATGATCGCCGTGTGATCTCGCACTGGGACGATGTCAAGAGCTGGCGCGGGGAGCGAGGCCACATTGCAGGGACGTGGCAGAGCCTGACGGGCCGCGATTCGCAGACGATCGGGGTCAAGCGGATCCGGGTCGACCCGGGGATGTGGTCGACCCCGCTTCATCTCGAGGGGGCCGAGGAGGAGATCTTCTACGTGCTGGCGGGATCGGGCGTCTCCGTCCAGTGGGAGGGCGAAGACACGCTCGCCTACGACGTCGGCGCGGGCGACTGCCTCGTCCATCTCGCGCTCGCGAACGCCCACACGCTGCGCGCTGGCGATGACGGCATCGACGTGCTGGCTTTCGGTCAGCGAACGTATTCCGCCGGCGTGACCTGGCTGCCGCGCGCCGGAGTCGCATGGCTGGGCGAGACCTGGGTGCCCGTCGGCGCCGAGGAAGACCACCCCTGGGCACGGGAGGCCGCGGCGGGCCCGGCAGCCATCGGCGAGACGGCGCCACGGCCGTCGACGATCGTCAACGTCGCAGACGTCGAATCCGTCGAGCGGGACGGCGCCACGGTCGGTCGCCGCGTGCGGAACCTCGGCCGGGCGGCTGGCTCGTCCTGGACGGGCCTGCGGCTGGCCGAAGTGCTCCCGGGCAAGCTGAACGCGCCCCCGCACTGCCACTCGGCCGAGGAGGAGATCTTCGTCGTGCTCGACGGGGACGGCGATCTGCTCCTGTGGGAGGAGGATGGAATCGTCGAGCAGCCGGTTCGCGCCGGATCGGTCGTCGCCAGACCGGCCGGCACCGGCGTGGGCCACACCTTTCGGGCGGGCGAGCAAGGGATGTCCCTGCTCATGTACGGCACGAGGGATCCGAACGACATCTGCTACTACCCGCGCTCGGGGAAGGTGTACTTCACAGGCCTCGGCGTGATCGCGCGCCTTGGCGAGTCGCTCGACTACTGGGACGGGGAAGACTGAAGTCGGAGCCCGTGTGGCTACCGTGAACGGCATTGAAGGAGTTTCAGCCGGAGACGGGAAGGTGAGGCGGTCATGGGACTCTCACGAATCCTGCCGCGGTCCCAGCCGCCGCCCGAGCCTGTCGAGCCTGCCGGCGAGACGGATACCGCAGTCGAGTCGACCGCGGTGCCGCGACTCCACGCGGTTCCGTCCGCCGAGCTCACCGACGATCCCGAGGAGCACCCGCTGGCAAGGGTGATCGCCTTCGCGAACCAGAAGGGCGGCGTCGCCAAGACGACGACGACGCTGAACCTCGGCGTCGCGCTCAAGGAAGCCGGCAAGCGCGTCCTCATCATCGATCTCGACCCGCAGGGCAACCTGACCATGAGCCAGGGAATGAACCCCGACGTGATCGAGCGATCGATGTTCGACGTCCTCGTGCACCGGGTCCCTATCTCCGACGTCATCCACACCGTCGAGGTCGACATTGCCGTTGCCTCCATCGACCTGGCCGGCGCGGAGCTCGCGCTCTCTGCCCTGATCGGGCGCGAGCGGGCGCTCGAGAAGGCACTCGTCGAGGTTCGCGACAAGTACGACTACGTGCTTCTCGACACGCCTCCGTCGCTCGGCCTGCTGACGATCAACGCGTTCGTCGCGGCCGACGGAGTGATCGTGCCGGTGCAGTGCGAGTACCTCTCGCTGCGCGGCCTCGTGCAACTCGAGAACACGCTCGCCATGGTGCGTGAGAACTTGAATCCCGCGGTTCGCGTGCAGGGCATCGTCCCCACGATGTACGACGGGCGGACATTGCACGCGCGCGAGGCGATCGAGATCCTGCAGGAGAACTTCGGCGATCTCCTGTTCGAGACGCGGATCCGCAAGACCGTGCGCTACGCGGAGGCGCCGGTGAAGGGGAGCTCCGTGCTGCGCTACGACCCCACTGGCCCAGCGGCTCAGGCGTACCGCGATCTCGCGAAGGAGGTGCTCGATGGCGCGCAAGCGCGCGAGCATGCGTGAGGGCCCGCTGGCCGAGCTCTTCCGCAAGACCGAGGCCGCCCAGCGCGCCCAGGATGCGCCCGCCGAAGGTGAGCAGCCCGAGCGGCCCGCGGACACGGATGAGCTGAGCCCTCGCGCACGGGCCGCGCTCGAAGCGACGGTCGAGCACGTCCACGACTTCGGGGAAGTCGAGGAGGAAGAGGAGCAGACGGCGCCGCGGCAGAGCGCCCCGCCGACGGCCACGAAGCCACGCACGCCGCCGAAGGCTCTACAGGAGCCCGCCACCGCCGCGACCGAGGCGACGGCTTCCCGCGCGGCAGCGCGCTATTTCCAGACGATCCTCGAGCCCGCGCCGCGACTGCACCGCGTCCCCCCGCCGAAGGGAACGGCGTATCTCGCCGCGATCCGGGTCGTCGGCGTTGGCGGCGCCGGCCTGAACGCGCTCCATCGCATGATCGATGCCGGGATAGCCCAGGTCGACTTCATCGCCGTGAACACCGACATGCAGGCACTCGCGGTCTCGGATGCCCCCACCAAGATCCACATCGGAGAAGGCGTGACCCACGGCCTCGGCTCGGGGGCCGACCCGACGGTGGGTCGCGCCGCGGCCGAAGATGCGGCCGACCAGCTGCGTGCGACGCTGCGCGGCTCGGACATGGTCTTCGTCACCGCAGGCGAGGGCGGCGGCACCGGAACAGGAGCCGCCCCGGTGGTCGCGCGCATCGCACGCGAGATCGGCGCCCTCACGGTCGGGATCGTCACCACGCCGTTCCGCTTCGAAGGCACGCGCCGCCGAACGGCGGCGGATCGCGGCGTCGAGGAGCTGCGAGCCGCGTGCGACACCGTCATCGTGATCCCGAACGACCGGCTCCTCGACGTACTCGACCGCTCCACGTCGATGATCGACGCGTTCAGGATCGCCGACGACGTCCTCCGCCAGGGCGTCCAGGGCATCTGTGACCTGATCACGACGCCGGGCCTGATCAACCTCGACTTCGCCGACGTGCGCACCGTGATGCAGGACGCCGGCTCCGCGCTCATGGGCATCGGCTACGCGACCGGGCCGAACCGTGCGCAAGAGGCCGCCGAACGTGCGCTCGGCTCGCCGCTGATCGACGGCGAGATCGTGAGCGCCCGCGGGATCCTGCTTTCGATCGCCGGCGGTGACGATCTCTCGCTCGTCGAGGTCAACGAGGCGGCCGAGGTCGTGCGCGCTACCGCGACCGACGAGACGAACATCATCTTCGGAGCAAACGTCGACCCGCGCCTCACCGGACAGGTTTGGGTGACCGTCGTCGCCACCGGCCTGGGCGGGAGCCGTCGCCGCCTGACGCGTCCGACCTTCGAGGGCGCCTCCTCGCGTGGCTCCGACGACGAGCTGCCCGCGTTCCTGAGCTCCTAGAGGCTTGATGTGGGTTAGGCGTGCGTGCGGGGAGGGCATGCACCAAGCAGCGCGGTCGGGTCGACCGGCGTGCAGGCTCGAGAGCCTGGATGCCGGTCGAGACGGCTGCGATGCGCCGCGTGCAGGCCCCCAGCCGTGCGTGCGCCTAACCCACATCAAGCCTCTAGGTGCCGCATCCGCTCGCGCGGATTAAGGACGAGCGCCAAATAGATTGTGAAGATGGGCGGCGCGATCGCAGCAGGCCACCCGCTGACCGCCGAGGCGGGGGCGAAGGTGCTTCGAGACGGCGGCAATGCGGTCGACGCGCTGCTTGCGGCCGCCTTCACCGCATTCGTCACCGAGGGCCCGCTGACCGGACCGGCGGGGGGTGGGTTCCTCCTCGTCCACGAGCCGGGTGGAGAGGCCGTGCTGCTCGACTGCTTCTTCGCCGTTCCGGCTGCCCAGCCGGGGGTCATGGACGAGGTGTTGATCGACTTCGCGGACGCGGGAACCCAGGCCTTCCATGTCGGTGTGGGATCGGTCGCGGTGCCGGGACTTGTCGCCGGTCTCGAGGAAGCCCATCGGCGCTTCTCGACGATCGACTGGGCAGATCTCGTGGAGCCCGCGCTCGCACTCGCGTCCCAGGGCGTTACGTGTGACGAGCCGCGCGCGTTCCTGCATGGAATCCTCTCCCCGATCCTCCTCCGCGAGGAGGAGGGCCGTCGCGTCTACGGAGATCCCGCACGGGTCATGACGGGCGACCTCCGCGCGACGCTCGAGCGGATCCGCGATGTCCGGGCAGCTGCGGTCGCCGAGCTTCTCCCGGAGTACGCGGACGATCTCTCCGACTACCGGGTCATCGACCGCGTGCCGCTCGAGACCACGCTGCTCGGCCACCCGGTCTTCACCGCGCCGCCACCGTCACGCGGCGGCGCGATCGTCGTCGCGATCCTCGGACGGCTCGGGGCGATTACGGAGCCGTCGGCCGGAGACGTCGCGGATGCGCTTCGAGACGCCTATCGCGCTTCCGCCAGCGGCAAGCTCACGGGCACCACGCACATCTCCGTCGTCGACGAGTCAGGGAAGGCGGCAGCTCTCTCCTCGACCCTCGGGTCCGGCTCGGGTGTCTTCCGCGGCGGCGCGCAGATGAACAACATGCTCGGCGAGCTGGACGTGATCGGCCACGACCTCCGTCCCGCAGGGACGCGGCTGCCGAGCATGCTGACACCGACGCTCGTTCTGCGAGACGGCCGCGCTCGGCTCGTCCTCGGCAGCGCCGGTTCGGTGCGACTTGCCGGGGCGATCGCTCAAGTCGCCTGGCAGGTCGTCGGTCGGTCGGCTCGAGTCGGCGACGCGATCGCTGCTCCGCGCCTGCACGTCGACGGAGACATGTTGCACGTCGAGGGCGGCCGATCCGACGAGTCGACCGCGGCTCTCGAGGAAAGCTGGAACGTCGTGCGCTGGGCGGGTCGCAACCTCTACTTCGGTGGGGTGCAGGCCGTCGAGCTGGATCCGAGCGGTACCCTCGCAGCGGCCGGGGACCCGCGACGGGGTGGCGCGGGACGGGTCGTCGCGTGATTCGCGTCCGACGCGCCGAGCCGAGCGACGCGGCGGCGCTGGTCGAGCTCGCGCAGGCGGTCGGAGGCGAAGAGGGACGGTGGATCCTCGCCACCGAGAGCTGGCGGTCGGTCTCGAGCGAGCGGAGATACCTGAAGACCGTTCTCCGCCACCCGGACGCGACCGTCATCGTCGCAGCCGACGGCGACCGTGTCGTTGGGCGGCTCTCGCTCTCCCGCGATCCGCACCCCGCAAGCCACCACGTCGCGGATCTCGGACTGATGGTCGCCGAAAGCCATCGTCGGCAGGGGATCGGGACGAAGCTGCTCGCCGAAGCGGTCGCCTGGGCGCGGACGGTGGGGGTGCGGAAGCTCGAGCTGCACGTCTTCCCGTGGAACGAGCCCGCGGTACACCTGTACGAGTCCTTCGGCTTCGAGCGCGAGGGCTATCGAAAGGAGCACTACGCCCGTGGCGACGACGTCGTCGACGCGATCCTGATGGCATTCGTCATCGAGGCATGACGCGGCCGCGAAGGTCTTCAGGGATCTTGCGCGATCGGAGTCCGCGAGAGCGGTTTCCGATCCTGTGCCGGGCAAATCAGCGTCGCGCGCGGTCGGCGACGACGATGCTCAGGAGGAGCCGGTAGGCGAGCCGGCTGCGCGCCCAGGAGCTGCGCACACCGAGAAATACCATGAGGTCGAGGAGCCGCATCATCTCGTTATGACCTCATCAGGCGGTCTTCACACCTCTGCACCGCGAAGTGGCACGACCTCGGCTTGACCGGCTTCCTCGGAGCTCGAGGGGTCGGTCGGCTCTGCCTCGAGCCTCTGGAAACGTGACTCGATCTGGCCCGCGAGCAGATCGAGCTGCGCGAGAACCGCATCCCGATTCTGTTGAGCCGCCTTTTCGGTGCCCTCCGCGCGAAGCTCGAGAGCGCGCAGCTCGAGCCGTAGGCGACCCTCACCCGCGCCGGACTCGAGTTCCTGATCCGGGCCAACGTCGCCGACCGAGTCGAGCCTGCGGGCCAGCTCGTCGAGGCGGCCTCCAACGTACGGTGGACCGGGACTTTCCAGGTCGACGGGCGCCAAGCACGTACGAAATCCGGCTATGAGTGTTCGAAGCTCGGCGACCTCGTTCTCCGAGGCCATCGCAATCTGAGCCGCGACCGTCTGTCGCTCGTGCACGATGGCATCGAGTCGCGTGCCGAGCTCCGTCAGAATCCGCTCGGTCTGCGCGTCGCGTGACGTTGCGTCCAGCGCGGTCGCGGCGGAATCGTCGATCTTGGCGGCGATCCTCTCGAGCTCTGTTGACCAGGAAGCCGACACGCGCGTGATTTCGGCTGCGACATCTACGCCCGCCCGCTCGACGGCCTGGAGACGCGCGTCGAGCTCCGTAAGTCCCGCGCCGTCCTCGCTCTCCGCGCCCCGGGCGGCTTCCGCCACGCTCTCCGCCAGCGATTGCAGCTGAGCCTCGAGCGAGGTGACGGCTTCGATCCTCGCCGCCCATTCGGCCGACAAGCGCGTGGTCTCGGTCGCGCCCGCAACCTGTAGGTGCTCGACCCTCTCGATCCGCTCGACGAGCCCTTCCAGCTGATTCGCGACAGCTCTGGACGCATGGCCGATCTCTGCCGCCTGCTCGCTGCGATCCCTTGCCATCGTGTCGAGGCGCGTTTCGACGGTCGCCCGGTCACGTTCCACGTCGTCCAACAGCGAGGCGATCGCCTCGCGAACGCTCTCCACGTCGGCGTTCGTCGACGTCCGACGATCCAGCTCCAACGCAGTGACCCTCACCAGATCGTTCTCGCGATCGCGTTCGGCCGTCTCCTGCCGACCGGTGAGCTCCGCCAGCCCGAGCTCGAGCTCTCCGATCCGCGCAGCCTCTCGAGCCGATCCGGTCAGTGCTACCTCGTGTGCTGCGATCCGGTGCTCGACGGCAGCCTGCTTCTCGCCCATGCCTGCCATCGACTGCTCGACCTCGGCTTCGAGATCCTCGAGCCGTCGGCCGAGCCCCGCCTCGGCAGGACGCTGCCCCAGTTCCAGGATCCCCTGCTCCAGGCGCCTCGCGCGCTCGTCGAGCTTCTGGCGGAGTGTGGCGAGGTCTCCGTCTCGCCCGGCTAGCCCGGCTGCGGTCGCCGCGACGGTCTTGGCGAGCGTGTCGACGCGTTCGGTCAGGTAGTCGACCTTCCCGCCGAGCCGAACGACCTGCTCGTCTGCCTTCCGAGGCGAATGCTCGGTCGAGAGGCTTGCAACCGTCTTTCGGAGCTTGTCGATCTCGGCCGCGGAACCTCCTGTCGCGACCTCCTGTCCGAATGCCTGGATCTGCGCGCTCCCCCGCTCGAGCTCGCGGCGAAGGGCCGCCAGCTCGCCGTCCCTCCGTGCGAGCTCCGACGACGTCGTCGACACGGCGGAGGCGAGCGTGCCGAGGCGGTCGGCGAGGACGTCGATCCGGTTCGTCAGTCGGCTTTCGAGCCTTGGGTCGTGCTTCGCGACCGCTTCCATCGCGCGCCGAAGCTCTTTCGCCGTCGTCTCGTCGCCGGTCGCGAGCTCTGCGGCGCGCACGCGATCGGCGATCTCGCCGACCAGGTTGGCGAGCGCCCCGATACGCTGCTCGAGCTCGTCGGTGTCGATCTCAGCTGGCGACGGCATCGGCTCTCCGGCACGGGTTCCCGAGTCGACGTCCGCGGGAGCGATCGCGTACCGGGCGTCCGGGCTCAACACGTCCCCTCGACGCAGCGAGCGCGGAAAACCACGAAGCCGGCGCACATGCTCAACACGCCTATCGGAGCCCGTTGCTCTCAGCACGCTCACCCGTTTCAGGGAGTCGCGGGTAGCGACTGTCCGCGAAGCGGACCAGTGGAGGGGAGTGGGGAACCGGGAGGTTCCCCATGCGGGTGCTACCGACCTGCGGGGTACTACCGACCTGCCGGTGCTACCGACCGGCCTCCCAGCCGAGGACCAGCAGCCGCTGCTCCAGCGTCTGCGGGCAGCCGAGACCGCGGGTCTCCGCGATCCTCGCGAGCGCGCCCTTGGGATCAAGGCCACGCCGGACGAGCCAGCACCCAACGACGACGCCGGTCCGGCCGCAGCCCGCCCAGCAGTGCACGTACACGAGCCCTCCCGCGCCCAGCTCCGCGTCGATCGCGTCGAGCGTCGCGACGAGGTCGTCGGGAGCGGGCACCGAGAAGTCCCGGATCGGCATCCGAACGTGGCGGGCGGGCGGAACGAGATCGGCGTACGGCTCGAGCTCG
>Ga0136613_10000570_pt1 | contig 17299 bp, 17 predicted proteins | sample AntDrymUQ2722106_2_FD_106649 | JGI IMG/M metagenome (GOLD analysis project Ga0136613, IMG submission 106649) | Polar desert sand microbial communities from Dry Valleys, Antarctica - metaG UQ272 (21.06) | ecosystem: Environmental > Terrestrial > Soil > Desert | place: Antarctica: Dry Valley... | reverse complement strand
GTCGAGCCGGCCGAGCAGCTCGTAGGACGAGCGCGGCGGCCCGTCGGGCGGGCCTCCTGCGGGAAGAGGTGCACGTCGCGGCCGGCGTGGTGCATGCTCGACGCGAACTGGCGCTGTGTCGCGGGGTCCCCTTTGGCGTCGATGACGATGACCTGCCAGTCGCTCGTCGTCGCGACGCCGTAGGCGATGCGGTTCAGCGTGACCGTCTTGCCCGACCCGGGCGCGCCGATCACGAGCGACGTCCGCTTCAGCCGCGACAGCGGCATGAGGACGCGGTTGCCGCGGTGTGGCAGGACGCGGTCCATCGCGACGTGGCTTCCGAGTTCGAAGGTCAGGTCGACCGTCTTAGGTCGCCTACGCGTGCCGAGCGCCTTGTGCGCCCTGCGCTCGGCTGTCACACGAGCGCGTTCGGCGCGACGCTCGTCGCGCTCGCGCAGCTCGTCGACGCTACGGCGCTGCAGCAGCCCGATCGCGAGCGCGAACGCGAAGCCGAGCGGCGCGGCGTACCACCACCATCGCCAGATGTGCGGCCATGCCGCCTCGAGTCCGTGTAGCCAGTGGCCGTGGTCGACTCCGATAGAGATGAGCTGCAGCGCGCGGCGTATCTCCTCGTGGATCGCACCCCAGCCCATGAAGGTCCAGGCGAGCCCGAGCAGTGAGAGCAGCGCGAACTCCAGGCGGAGCACGCGCGCCACGCGGGAGAGCGCGATGCCGCCGATGACGGCGGGCGCGCTGATGAACAAGCCCGCGGAAAGGGCCTCACCGTGCGAGACCTGGCTGTGGGACGACGTGCGCTACCCGCCGCCCCGGATTGAACCCCGTGCCGCGGCATCCAGTTCGCTGACCGCCCACGAACTCGGCATCCGTTGCATCACGGTCGTCGAGTTCATCCGAGAGCAGGGCTGGACTTTCTGAACGCTGGCCGCTCCGAATCGTCCAAGGGCTGCCGCCAAGATATGCAACTCATCGGTTGCATGTTAGGAGTCCTGATGCCCGCACCTCACTGCCCGTCACTCACCGGCGCCTCGACGGCCACCTCGCCGAGGCCACCGATGCCGTCCAGAAGAAGCGCGCCGAGACCCAGCAGGCGTGTAGCCGGTTCGCGGCGGCCCGCAAGCGGCTGGAGGCCGAGGACCCCAAGACCATGTGCACGGCAACGCTCACCGCCGCCGAGCGCGCCCGCGACGAGTACGACGCGCTCGCTGACGAGCTGCACGCGCTGGAGAGCAAGCGCGACTCCGTGTGGTCGATGCTGCCGAGTACGCGGCCCGGTCGTGCCCACGTCCAGCTCAACGACCGCTCGCAGCCCGGCGCGTGGCTCGCCTCGGTGCTCCAGCGTCACGCGCTGACAAAAGCGCCGATCGTCGCCGGCATGCTCGGGCTCGCGGCGGGCATGGTCCTGCTGTCGCTCGTCCGGCCCGACGGCTCGTTCGTCGTCGACGTCCTGCCCGCAACACTGGTCGCCGCGGCCGGCATGGCGCTCGCGTTCATCCCGTCGCTCGGCACGGCCATCTCCTCGGCCAAGCCCGAGGAGGGCGGGCTCGCGTCGGGCATCGTCAACACGAGCTACCAGGTCGGCTCCGCGCTCGGCCTCGCTGCCATGACCGCCGTCGCGACGTCACAGGGAGCCGGACGACTCGGCGACGTGGGGGCCCTCACCGACGGCTACTCGGCCGCCTTCCTCGGCGCCGCCGGGATCGCGCTGGTCGGAGCTCTGCTCGCCGCGGTCCTGCTGCGCGTGCCCAGGGCGATCGCCGACGACGCTCCCGCCAACACCCGCGACGAGACGCCGATCGCGGCCTGATCACCATTCCACCGCGGCCTGAGGGCACGTTCGAGGGCGAGCCGGTACGTCCCGGCTCGCGCGGCGAGCGTCCGTTCAGCGCCTCAGGCCTACACGGCGATCGCTACGCCGCTTCTGCTCGCTCGACGAGCTTGTCGCCCCTTCGCTGCTTGCGCTGCCCGTACCGGGTCATGCCCCGCGGCTCGCGTTGTACCGGGTCATGCCCCGCGGCTCGCGTTGTAACCGAGGAGCTTCGCTACCGGCGAGTGAGGACCTCAACGCCCGGTCGACCTGATCGACCTCATGAGTACCAGCTCGGGTCAGGCGGTGCCGGCCGTGTCGTCGCAGCACTCGTCAACGCAGCCGGCCCCCTCGAGCGGCGAGCTGACGCAGCACCCCTCGCCACGCCAGGCCTCCATGCCTTCTTTGACCGCGACGGCGGCGATGAGCAGGCCGACGGCGGGGTCGAGCCACCAGGCCCCGGCCAGCGCGTTGCCGGCCAGGCCGACCAGCAGGGCGCCCGCCAGGTAGGCGCAGAGCATGTTCTGCCGCCCCTCCCCCGCGGTGGCCGCGGACCCGAGCTGGTTCGCGAGGCGCTGCTTGGCGATGCCCAGCAGCGGCATGATCACCACGGAGCCGGCCGCCAGGCCGATGCCGACCCACGAGACGTCGGGGTGCTCGCCGCCCGCGAGCGCCCTGACGGACTCGAACGCGACGTAGGGCGCCAGCAGGAAGAACTGGGCGGCCACCAGCTGCTGCGCGCGTCGCTCGGCGGCGTGCGAGAACACGCGGGCGCCGGTGAAACGCCAGATGATCACCACGGACGCCACGCCCTCGATGACCGAGTCCAGGCCGAAGCCGACGAGCGCGATCGAGGACGCGACGATGCCCGCGGTGATCGCGATCACGCCCTCGGCGGTCATCCACGCGAGCGACAGCCACGACAGCAGCTTCACGCGCTTCGCCAGGTGCTCGTGGCGTTCGCGGCCGATGCGCGCGGCCGGCGGCGCCGGCTGGAGCGTGGTCAGGTCGAGCGGCGTGCTCACGACGCCTCGACGGCCGGCGCGACCGCGCCGAGCAATGCCGCACCGTGAGGCGTCAGCGCGTACATGACCATCTTCCCGTTGCGCTCCGAACGCGCAAGGCCGGCCGCCTTCAGCTGCCGCGCGTGATGGGAGACCAGCCGCTCGTCACGCGCGACGATCCACGCGAGGTCGCACACGCACGCGGACACGGCGTCGCGCAGCGCGACCGCCACCGCCAGCCGCGTCGGATCCCCGAGCGCCCGCGCGGCGCCCGCCGCCGCCTCCAGCGCCTCCATCGACGGCTGCGCGTGTCGCGCGGCCTCCGCTTTCGGAAGGTCGAGACAGAGGAGGTCGCAGACGTCCGGCATGGCTCCAGCGTACCTCAATAATCGCACATCCGTGCGTATGTAGGGAAGTCCTGCGCCGCTGGCATTGGGGGCGTTGGCTGGGATCGAGCGACCTAGTCGAGGGCGTTGCCGCCAATGCGCAACGGGCTCGACAAGCCCCAACGCGACGATGAGCGCACCGACACCGACCGTGATCGTCGGCAAGACCATCTGCGTGGACCGAGGCCGAGTTCCAGCGGCCGTCGAGCCACTGGAGGCGATAGCGCTGGGATGGTCAGGCCGCCTGCTCGCCACGGCGGAGCCGAGCGCGAGGTTGAGGCTCGTCTGAACGCGATCGCGCCGGGACGGACGCGAGACTCTGGGCAGGGGCCGGCATGTTCCTTACGCCGGCCCGTTCTCGGGAAGCTCGAGGAGGCGCATCGACACGCGCGGCGCGAGGGGGCGCCCGCACGGTGGCCATGTTGTGGGATCGCGGAAGGCGGGCACGGGCCCGTCCGGCGCCACGTGCGCCACGGCGGCGCCCAGCCGCCCCGACCGCAGCTCGATCGCCCCCGTCCGCCCGAGGTCGGCGAGGAGCCTCGACGCCACCTCGGCCGGATCGCGTGCGAGAGCGGCCTGCGCGTAGTCGCGCAGCCACTGTGCGGAGGCCAGATCTGCCTCCGCCGTCGTGGCGTCGAGCGGATGGAGCATCAGCCCCGAGACACACAACCGCTTGAGCGCGTGCCAGGCGGCTGACTCAGGATCCGCGAGCCACCGCTCGTACCGCTCGAGCGCCGCCGCGATCGCCCGCGCCGGATCCGTCACGACCGAGCCGTGGCCGGGCAGCGTGACCACCGCGCCCAGCGCGTCGAGGCGCTCCAGCGAGCGAATCGCCTCCCGCAGGGGCCGAAATCCGCGGTCAACGGCGGCAGCCACGGCATGTCGCCGGAGATGAGCACCCGGTCGGCCTCGCTGAACAGGGCGATGTGCCCGGGCGTCTGCCCGGGCACATGGACGACGCTCAGGTCGGTCGCGCCGGTGGTCAGGACCTCACCGTCCTCGAGCGCCATGTCGACGCAGAACGGATCGATCGGGTGGTGCAGCCAACGCACGTCGCAGGCATCGGGGCGCCGGGAGTTGACGCTGACCGCCTCGATCCCGTGCAGCGCGATCGGGACCCCGAAGCGCTCGCGGAGGACGCCCGCGCCGCCCGCATGGTCGGAGTGGAAGTGCGTCAGGACGCCAAGGCCCAGATCGTGTGGGAACCGCAGCGTCTCCACGAGCTGGATCCTGTCCGCGACCGCGGTCACGAACCCGGTGTCGACGAGGATCGGCCACCGGCCGCCCACGAGGATGCTGTTGGCGCTCGGGTGGGCCCGCCTGCGGAACACGAAGCCCGGCGGCGCTGCCGGCGTCGCACGCCGCCCTGCCATCAGGAAGCTGCTTTCGGCATCCGGAGGAGGTTTCGTACCATGCCGCTGAGTCCGGCGCAGTGCCGGGTGCGAATCCGCGAAAGGACGCCGGCGCGTGGCCATCGACGAACAGCGAGGGACGCTGGGAACGGTGCGCAACGCGGCCCTGTTGCTCGAGCTCATGAGCGAGGGCCCGGCATACCACCAGCTGACCGAGCTCGCCGACCGGGCCGGGATGTCGCTGCCCACGGTGCACCGCCTGCTCCGGTCGTTGGTCGCCGCCGGCCTCGTCGAGCAGGACTTACAGACGGCCCGGTACGGACTGGGTCGCCAGTTGGTCTACCTCTCCGAGCGCTACCTCGGCCGGCTGCCCGTCTTGAACGCCGCCGCCCCCTACCTGGGCGATCTCCGCGATTCGCTCGGCGCGACCGTCATGATCGCGGTGCTCGTGCGGGGTCATGTCGTCTACGTCGACCGAGTCGACGCCGGCGACGCCGGCGGCGTCTTTCGCGAGTCCTCCCGCCTGCGGCATGCCTTCCAGACGCCGGCGGGGCAGCTGCTGATCGCGCACGCGCCAACCGACGAGTGGCGCCGGGCGGAGGCCGCGCTAGGGCAGTCGCCCGGGGTTCCACGGGCCACACCGGCCGATCGCCGGCGCTGGTCGCGGGCGTCTTATCTCCTCGTGCACGACGACGAGACCGGGCCGTTCGAGCTCGCGGTGCCGATCCGCAGCGGCGACGCAGTCCCGGCCGCCATCGTCGCGACCGGGTCGACGGGCCGTGGGGAGCCTGACGAGCTCACCGACAAGGTCGCGCCGCGTCTCGAGCGTGCGGCGCTCGCCGTGGGGCGGACGATCGCCCATGCATGAGACCGCTCACATCGCCCCCGAATGGGATGTCGTCGCGCGACAGCTCGCGTGGGCGCGCGAGCCTGAGCAGACCTACGTCGGCGACTCCGCCCGGGGACGCTGGTTCCCGAAAGGCACCCTCAACGTGGCCGCCAACTGCCTCGACCGCCACCTCGACGACCAGCGCGACGCGGTGGCGGTGCACTGGGAGGGCGAGCCGGGCGATCGGCGGTCGATCACTTACGGCGAGTTGCATGCCGACGTCTGCCGGTTCGCGACCGTCCTTCAGTCGCTCGGGGTGCGCGCGGGCGACTGCGTCGTGCTGCAGATGGGCCTCATCCCCGAGGCGGTCGTGGCGATGCTGGCCTGCGCGCGCATCGGCGCGGTGCATGCGGTGATGCCGTCGGTCCTGCCGCCGGACGCCCTCGAGGCGCGGATCGCGGATGCCGCGGCTCAGGTGGTGGTCACGCAGGACGGCGCCTGGCGTCACGGTGTGATTCTTCCGCTGAAGGCACGCGTCGACGAGGCGGTCGCCGCGGTGCGTGACGTCGAGCACACCATCGTCGTCCGGCGCACCGGCTTGGACATCGCCTGGTACGAGGGGGACCGCTGGTACCACGAGCTCATGGAGCCCGTCAGGCCCCAGGCCGAGCCGGTACGGAGCTTCCCGGCCGAACATCCCCTCTTCATCGTGCACCTCGCCAACCGGCGCGGGCGGCCGAACGCGATCGTCCACGGGTCGGGCAACTTCCTCGCCTACCTGCTCGCATTCCACGGCGGTCTGCTGGATCGCCGCGACCACACGTTCTGGTTTCCGTCGGAGATCGGCTGGCTGGCGTGCCAGGCCCACGGCATCTACGGCCCGCTGGCCTGCGGCGGGACGTCCGTGCTCTTCGAGGGGATGCTCGACACGCCGTCCCACGACCGGGTCTGGCAGGTCGTCGAGCGCTACGGGGTCGAGGTCCTGGCGGCGACCCCGTCGCTGATCCGCCACCTGCGCGCCTGGAAGGACAGCCCGCCCCGCCGCCGTGGCATCGCGTCGCTCGAGCTCTTCGTATCGGCGGGCGAGGCGATCGACGAGGACCTGGCCGCGTGGCTGCGCCGCGAGGTGGGCACGGGAGGCGCACGAATCGTCGACGCGTGGGGGCAGACCGAGTTGGGCGGCCTCGTGGCGTTCAACAGCGGGGACCGGCCGGTTCCCGACCCCGGGCTCGATGTCGTGGACGGCGAGGGGCGCTCGCTCCCGGTCGGCGGGGAGGGCGAGCTCGTGCTGCGTCACCGGTGGCCGGGGACGTGCATCGCGCGTGGCAGCGGCGACGAAGTGCCAGCACGGGCGTTCGCCCGCTTCCCCGGCATGTACGCGACGGGCGACCGCGCGCTTCGACGCCCCGGCGGGACGCTTCGGTTCCTCGGCCGGATCGATCCGATCATCACCGTCTCGGGCCAGCTCGTCTCGGTGACCGAGGTGGAGGACGCGCTGCTCGAGCACCCCTTCGTGGCCCGAGCGGTTGTCAGCGAGCGTCCCGACCCGCGAACGAACCGGGCCGTCGTCGCTCTCGTGGAGCCGACGGGTGCGACGGTCGACCGCGAGGAGCTCGCCGGCGAACTGCGCTCCTACATCGCCGACTCGCTCGGTGGGCTGAGTCGCCCGCGGACCATCATCTTCACCGATAGCGTCCCCCCGGCGCTTTCCGGTGAGGACCTCCGCCGCGCGCTCGGGGCGATGTGCACTGCGCGGCCCGTCGCCGGTCTCCTCTCGACGACCGCCGCGGAGCTGGCGGCGCTGGTCAACGCCGCCGACTCCTGACGCGGCTCAGTCGCCGCGGAGGTCGGCGGCGGCGGCGGCGATCTCCTCGCGGTCGCCGGGACCGCGCTGGAGAGGGTTGACGACTCCGTCGCCCTCGTAGCGCGGGATCACATGCAGGTGGAAGTGGAAGATCACCTGGGATGCGGCGCGGCCGGTGGACTGGAGCAGGTTGACACCGTCGGCCTTCAGCCGGCTGCGCTGCCAGCCGGCTATCTGCTGGGCGGTCGTCAGGCAGGCGGCGAGGTCGTCGGCGCTGATGTCAAACAGGTCGGCCGCGTGTGCCCGGGGGACGACGAGCACGTGGCCGGGGCTGGTCGGGTTGATGTCCATGAACGCGACGGTGCGCTCGTCGTCGTATACACGCTGCGTCGGCACGTCGCCGGCGACGATGCGGCAGAACAGACAGTCCGGGTCCGACTCCACGGCTCGAACCCTATCCGGAAGGTAAGTGGCGGTTGATTTCCGCATAACGGAAGCTAGTATCTCGCTGGAGAGGTCAGCCGGCACGGCTCGGCGCCGTGTGGTTGGGAGGGCAGAGACGTGTCGCGGGCGTACCGCCACAACCTGAACGGCAGCACCTTGGAGCGAGGGGCGCCTCAGCTCGACGCCCGCAACGTCGAGATCGCGTTCGGCGGTGTCCGGGCGCTCGACGACGTCTCACTGCAGGTCCAGCAGGGCGAGATCCACGCGATCATCGGGCCGAACGGTGCGGGCAAGACGAGCTTGCTCAACTGCACCAGCGGCCTCTATCGGCCGCAGCGGGGATCGATCGTGCTGCATACCGGCGACGGGAAGCAGCATGAGCTCACGAAGGCCCGCCCGGCCCGCATCGCACGCTGGCGGGTGGCCCGTTCGTTCCAGAACATCGAGCTCTTCAAGCACATGACGGTGCTTGAGAACCTGTTGCTCGGCCGCCACGTGCACATGCGCCACGGCGTGCTCCGCTCGCTCGCCTGGTTCGGGCCGGCGCGCAGCCAGGAGATGAAGCACCGCGAGCTGGTGGAGGAGGTCGTCGACTTCCTCGAGATCGAGCCGGTGCGAACCAAGCCGGTCGGAACCCTGGCGTACGGCCTGCAGAAGCGCGTCGAGCTGGGCCGCGCTCTCTGCATGCAGCCGGCGATCCTTCTTCTCGACGAGCCGATGGCCGGCATGAACGCCGAGGAGAAGGAGGACATGGCGCGCTACATCCTCGACGTCAACGAGCTGGCCGGCGTGACGGTCGTGCTCATCGAGCACGACATGGGCGTGGTGATGGACATCAGCCACCGCGTCACCGTGCTCGACTTCGGCAAGGTCATCGCCCACGGGCCGCCGGCGGAGGTGTCGCGCCATCCGGACGTCATCAGGGCTTACCTCGGCGAGGCGCACGCGGTCGTGGAGGCGGACGCATGACGGACGCGGCCGTCGCCGTCGCGGTCGCCGCGGCGCAGGCGCCCACGGCGCCCGAGGTCCCGACGCCCGAGGCGACGCTCCCGCAGCTCCTGCGGGAGCTCGCCGCCCGCCACGGCGACCGCCGCCACGCGTTGCGCGAGAAGCGCTACGGCATCTGGCAGCCGCACACGTGGGCGGACTACCAAGGGCGCGTGCGGAGCTTCGCCTGCGGGCTGGCGGCCATGGGCTTCGAGCGGGGTGAGACGCTCGCGATCCTCGGCGACAACCGGCCCGAGTGGGTGATCGCCGAGCTCGCCGCCCAGTCGCTCGGCGGGCGCTCGCTCGGCCTCTACCCGGAGGGGATCGTCGAGGAGGTCGAGCACGTGCTCGCCCATGCGCAGGTGCAGTTCGTGGTGGCCGAGGACCAGGAGCAGGTGGACAAGCTGGTCGAGCTCGAGCACGCCGGCCGCCTCCCGACCGTCGAGCACGTCGTGTTCTACGACCCCCGGGGCCTCGAGCGCTACGAGCATCCGTTCCTCATCGGATTCACCGAGGTCGAGGCACGCGGCCGAGGCGAGGACGGCGAGCACCCGGGCTGGTGGGAGGAGCAGGTTGACCGGGGCCGCCCCGACGACGTGGCGATCCTCTGCACCACATCGGGCACCACGGGCAAGCCCAAGCTGGCGATGCTCAGTCACCGAAACCTGCTTTCGATGGGCGCGAGCCTCATGTCGATCGATCCGATCGAGACCGACGACGAGTTCCTGAGCTTCCTGCCGCTCGCCTGGATCGGCGAGCAGATGATCGCCATGGCGTGCGCGCTTCAAGCGGGGTTCGCGCTCAACTTCCCGGAGTCGGCGGCCACGCAGCAGGCCGACCTGCGGGAGATCGGGCCGCGCGTCATGTTCTCTCCGCCGCGGATCTGGGAGTCGCTGCTCTCCCAGGTCCAGGTCAGGGTCGGCGATGCCGGCTGGGCCAAGCGCCGGGCCTTCGAGTGGGGGATCGGGGTGGGGCGCCGGTACGCGACCGCCCGGCTGCGCGGCGGGAAGCCGTCGGCCGGCCTCTCGGCGCTGCACCTCCTCGCGGAGTTCGTGGCGCTGCGGCCCGTGCGGGAGCAGCTGGGGCTCACGCGGATCCGCCGCGCCTACACCGGTGGAGCCCCGCTCGGCCCGGACGTCTTCGAGTTCTTCCATGCCATCGGCGTCAACCTCAAGCAGATCTACGGCCAGACCGAGATCTGCGGCATCGCGGTGATCCACCGCGACGGCGACGTCAAGTTCAACACGGTCGGCACCGGGATTCCGGGCACCGAGGCGCGGATCGCCGACGACGGCGAGATCCAGCTTCGCTCCCCGGCGGTGTTCCAGGGCTACGACCGCAACGACGAGGCGACCGTCGAGGCCCTGCACGACGGCTGGCTGCACACCGGCGACGCCGGCTACGTCGACGAGGACGGGCACCTCGTGGTGATAGATCGCGCCAAGGACGTCCTCGAGGCACCGGACGGCACCCGCTTCAGCCCGGCCTTCGTCGAGAACAAGCTCAAGTTCAGCCCCAACGTGATGGAGGCCGTGTCCTTCGGCGGCGGTGACCGGCCGTACGTGGCGGCGATGATCTGCATCGACGCCGACAACGTCGGAACGTGGGCCGAGCGCGAGCATCTGGGCTACACGACGTACACCGACCTCGCGCAGAAGCCGGAGGTCTACGACCTCATCGCCGAGTACGTCTCGCGGGCCAACGAGGACCTCCCCGACGGCGCGCGCGTGAGGCGTTTCGTGCTGCTGCACAAGCAGCTCGATGCGGACGACGAGGAGATGACACGGACACGGAAGGTCCGGCGCGGGCTGATCGGCCGGCGTTACGACGACATCATCGAGGCGCTCTACGCAGACGTCGACGACGTGACGATCCGCAACGTCGTCACCTACCAGGACGGCACTCGCGTCGAGCGGCCGATCACCCTGCGGATCCGCTCGATGGACGGTTCTGAGACCGCCGAGCCCCGCGACGGCAAGCCCCAGCCCGGGGGAAGCGCCTGATGGAGACCTTCATCCAGCTCACGGTCAACGGCCTCGCCAATGGCGCGATCCTCGCTCTTGCGGCGCTTGGCTTCGTCCTGATCTACAAGGCCACCGGGGTTCTCAACTTCGCGCAGGGCGAGTTCCTGCTCATCGCCGCCTTCGTGATCTGGTTCTTCCTGGTGGAGATCGGGCTGCCCTGGGTGGTCGGGGTCGCGGTCGCCGTCGCCGTCGGCGTCGCGCTCGGTGTGGTGATCGAGCGGCTGATCCTGCGGCCGATGGTCGGAGAGCCGGTGATCTCGGTGATCATGGTCACGATCGGGCTGGCCGCCGTGCTCGCCGCGCTCGTGCAGATCATCTGGGGCACCAGGCCGCGCGCGTTCCCCGACTTCATCCCCAGCGACACCATCGACCTGCTGGGCGCCACCGTCGGCGTGAACCGACTGTGGGCGATCGGCATCGTGGCGATCGCGCTGCTGGCGTTCACGCTCTTCTACACGCGCTCGCGCGACGGCGTCGCCATGCGCGCGGTCGCGGACGACCAGCAGGCGGCGCTGGCCCAGGGCATCAGCGTCCGGCGGACCTTCGCGTTCGCGTGGGCGCTGGCCGGCGTGAGCGCCGTGTTCGGCGGCGCGCTGGTCGCCAACCTGATCGGGGTCTCCGCCGGCATCAGCTCGTTCGGGCTGCTCGTGTTCCCGGTGGTGATCCTCGGTGGGCTCGACTCGGTCCCCGGCGCCGTGGTCGGCGGGGCGATCATCGGCCTGCTGACCTCCTACACGGGCGGCTACGTCGGCGGCGGACTGGAGACGGTGATCCCGTACCTGGCCCTGCTGGCGATCCTCATGGTCAAGCCGTACGGCCTCTTCGGCCAGGTGCGGATCGAGCGGGTGTGATGGTGGGCTGATGGGCGTCGCGACGGGCATCTACCACACCAGCTACCGGGCGGACGTGGCCCTGCGCCACACGCGCGCCGAGTGGGTGCGGCTCGCCCTCGTGATCGTGGCGGTCGTCGCGGCCCCGTTCGTCGTCGCACCGTACTGGCTCACGGTGCTCAACCAGATCGGCATCGCGGTCATCGGTGCGATCGGGCTGAACATCCTCATCGGGTTCACGGGGCAGATCTCGCTCGGCCAGGGCGGCTTCCTGGCGGTCGGGGCCTACACGGCTGGATTGCTCACGGCCAAGTCGGGCGTGCCCTTCCCGCTCGACCTGGTCGCCGCCGTCCTCGTGACGGCGGGAGTTGGGGCGCTGTTCGGCCTGCCGGCCCTGCGGCTCAAGGGCCTGTACCTGGCGATCGCCACGTTGGCCTCCCAGCAGATCATCCTGTGGGTCGTCACCCACTGGGACGCGGTGACCGGCGGGCGCGACTCGCTGGTCGTGCCTCCTGCCACGCTGTTCGGCCTCCAGCTCAGCGGCGACGAGACGTTCTACTGGGTCATCCTGTTCTTCGCCGCCGTCGCCGCCCTCTGCGCGACCAACCTCTTCCGCACCGGCCTCGGGCGTGCCTTCGTTGCGATCCGCGATCAGGACATCGCCGCCGAGGTCATCGGCGTGGATCTCTTCCGCTACAAGGTGCTGGCGTTCGCGATCAGCTCGGGCTTCGCCGGCCTCGCGGGTGCACTGAGCGCCCACTACTACATGATCGTCACCTGGGAGCGGTTCACGCTCGACGTGTCCATCCTCTACCTGGCGATGATCATCGTCGGCGGCCTGGGATCGGTCTCGGGAGCGATCTACGGCGCCGCGTTCATGATCGCCGTGCCGGCGTGGATCGAGGAACTCAGCCGCAACCTGTCGAGCCTGGCATTCCTGCAGCCCGACATGCCCGCGATCCAGCAGCTCATCTTCGGCCTGACGATCATTCTCTTCCTGGTCTTCGAGCCGCGCGGGCTGTCGCGGATCTGGGAGCGCGTCAAGGACTACTTCCGACTATGGCCATTCCGGTATTGACCACAACAGCGAGGGGGATTCCTTCCATGGTTCGTTACGTGAGCGTGCTGGGCGTGGCACTGATGCTGGCCCTCGGCATGGCCGCCTGCGGCGGCGACGATGAGGGCGGTGGCGGCGGGGGCGGGGCCCAGGAGACGGTGAAGATCGGCGGCATCTTCGACCTGTCCGGGCCCACGTCCGACGCCGGTGTCCCGTATTCCAACGGTGTCAAGGATTTCGTGAAGTTCCACAACGAGCGAGGCGAGGGACCGCAGATCGAGATCATCTCCGAGGACTACAAGTACGACGTCGCCGTCGCGGAGCGCCTCTACACGAGACTCAAGGGCGAGGGCGTCGTCGCCGTCCAGGGCTGGGGCACCGGCGACACCGAGGCGCTGCGTGGGCGGATCGGCGCGGATCAACTGCCGTTCATGTCGGGGTCGTACTCCGCCGAGCTCGCCGACCCGAGCGAGGCGCCGTACAACTTCGTGGTGGGGACGACCTACTCCGATCAGATGCGGGCCGCCCTGAAGTGGATCGCGGAGGACGCCGGCGGCAGGGCCGAGGTCGCGGTGTTCCACAATGACTCCCCGTTCGGCGAGTCGCCGCTGGAGGACGGGGGCACGTACATCGAGGAGCAGGGCCTCGACCTCGGCTACGAGGCGTACGCCATGCCGGCGGAGGCGACGGACTACGTCCCGCAGCTTCAGCGCGCGAAGGGCCAGGGCGCGCAGTACATCGTCATCCAGAACCTCCCGACGGGCGCCGCCCAGTTGTCCAAGAACATCGCCAGCCAGGGCATCGACGTCAAGGTCGTGTGCCTGAACTGGTGCACGGGCGAGCTGTTCCTCGACCTCGCCGGAGAGCCTGCAGAGGGCACGGTCGGCGTGACCCCGTGGTCGCCGACCACGGCGGAGGCCGAGGGCCTTTCCCAGCCGCGTGAGTTCGTCGAGGCGCAGGGCGGCACGCTCGAGGAAAAGGGCGTGTTCTACGTCCAGGGCTGGTACACGATGGCCGCGATGGCGGAGGGCATCGCGGCCGCTGCCGAGCAGGGCGACGTGACGGGCGAGGCGATCAAGCAGGCGCTCGAGGAGGCTCCGGCCTTCGAGACCGGGGACGTGTCACCGCCGATCGACTTCTCCGCTGAGTCGCACGCGGGGATGCCCGGGGCGAAGTCGTACACCGTCGAGGACGCGAAGTGGGGCAACCTCACGGACGTGATCACGCCCTGAGGGCGACCTCGGCCTCGGGCGAGCCGGGCCAACCCGCCGCTGCCGCGGCGGGCGGCCCGGCTGCGGCCGGAGGCCCGGAGGCGGGCGGAGACCTCCTGCTCGCCGTCAACAACGTCGAGGTCATCTACGAGGAGGTCATCCTCGTGCTTCGCGGGCTGTCGATGGAGGTGCCCCGGGGGAAGGTCGTGGCGCTGCTGGGGAGCAACGGGGCAGGCAAGTCGACGACGTTGAAGGCCATCTCCGGACTGCTGCCATCCGAGAACGGTGAGATCACCCAGGGATCGGTCGTGTTCGACGGGCGCGACGTCACGCACGCCGACCCGGCGGACATCGTGCGCCTCGGCGTCTCCCAGGTGATGGAGGGCCGACGGGTCTTCGGGCACCTCACGGTCGAGGAGAACCTCATCGCGGGCGCCTACACGCGGCGCGACGCCTGGCGCGACGACCTCGAGATGGTCTACGGCTACTTCCCGGGACTCGAAGACCGCCGGTCGAGCGACGCCGGCTACCTGTCGGGCGGCGAGCAGCAGATGCTCTCGATCGGGCGAGCGCTGATGAGCACCCCCCGCCTGCTCATGCTCGACGAGCCGTCGCTCGGGCTGGCGCCGCTGCTCGTGGCGGAGATCTTCGAGATCATCGAGCGGCTCAACCGGGAGCTCGACACGACGATCCTGATCGTCGAGCAGAACGCCCGGCTGGCGCTCGACATCGCCGACCACGGCTACATCATGGAGAACGGCCGCATCGTCCTGGACGGCCCGGCGGACCAGCTCGGGAGCAACCCGGACGTGCAGGAGTTCTACCTGGGACTCTCGGAGTCCGGGGAACGCAGAAGCTACCGCGACGTCAAGCACTACAAGCGGAGGAAGCGGTGGCTGTAGGGCTCGACATGGCCGCACTGCCGCGGCTCGCCGCCGCCGTCCCGGCCCTGCGCCGTCGCGTCGAGGCGGCCGGCCTGCGGACCGAGGATCTCGACGACCTCGAGGCGCTCGCCCGGATCCCCGTGCTCTCGAAGGACGAGCTACTGGAGCTCCAGCACGCCGATCCCCCGTTCGGCGGTCTGCTCGCCGCGGGGGCCCGGCCGCGGCGCGTCTTCCAGTCGCCGGGGCCGCTCTACGAGCCTGAGCCCGACACGGTCGATCCCTGGCGCTGGGCACCGGCGCTGCGCGCCGCAGGCTTCGGGGAGGGGCAGCTCGTGGTCAACGCCTTCGGTTACCACCTGACGCCCGCGGGCGCGATGTTCGAGGAGGGGCTGCGGGCCATGGGCTGCACGGTCGTGCCGGGCGGCGTCGGCAGCATGGACCTCCAGGCGGCGGCCATCCGGGACCTGGGCGTCAGCGGCTTCGTGGGGCTGCCTTCGTATCTGAAGGCACTGCTCGAGCGCCACGGCGACGTCGACCTCGAGCGGTCGTTCCTCGCGGCCGAGCCGCTGCCGCCGTCGCTGCGCACGTGGCTGCGCGAGCGCGTCGGCGTGGTGCGCCAGGGCTACGGCACCGCCGAGACCGGCAACTGCGGCTTCGAGTGCGAGGCCGAGGACGGCTGGCACGTGCCGGACGACGCCCTCGTGCAGGTCTGCGCGCTCGACGACGGCCGCCCGCTCGGCCCCGGAGAGGAGGGCCAGGTGGTCGTCACTCTCTTCCGCGAGGACTACGCGATCGTGCGGTTCGGCACCGGCGATCTCTCACGGCTGGTGGCCGAACCGTGCTCCTGCGGGCGCGCCACGCCGCGGCTGGCCGGCTGGCTGGGCCGCGTGGGAGAGGCGGTGAAGGTGCGTGGCATGTTCCTGCACCCGCGCCAGGTTCACACCGTGATGGACGACCTGGACGGGGTGGCGGCCTATCGGTTCGTCGTGGAACGTCCGGCCGATCGCGACGAGCTGCGCGTCGAGGTCGTGCCCGCCGGCGGCGCCGACCCCGCGGCGGTGTGCGAACGGGTGCGCGAGGCCGTGCTCTCCGGCCTGCGATTCAACGTCCAAGTGGTCGCGGCCGGCTCGCTCGGCGAGGACCGGCCGGTGCTCGAGGATGCCCGAACGTGGGTCGGTTGACCTCGGAAGCGAGTCCAGCCACTGACGGGCGCATCCCTGAGAGCGAGCGATGCAAGAAGACCTGCTGAGTACCGCCAGGCCCTCCGCACGCGCGCTGGTGGAGCAATTCGACGACTTCGTGGCCCGGAAGATCGACCCACTCGACAAGGCTCTCGAGCGCTATCCGGAGCATGAGCGACTCGAGCCGGACGGTCGGCTGGCCGCGCCCTTCGTGCAGGCCAAGCGTGAGGCCAATCGGCGCTCTGCCGCTGCGGGCCTGTACGCGCTGCATCTGCCGCAGTCCCTGGGCGGGCGGGGCTACTCGCTGGCCGACCTGTTCCATCTGCACGAGCATGTCTTCCGCCGTGGCTACACGCTCGCGCTGGACGCCATGGCGCACCTCGAGGGGCCGAGCGCGAACCTCCAGCACCTGCCCGAGGGGGCGCGGGAGCGCTACCTGGAGCCGCTGTTGCGCGGCGAGGCATGGCAGTGCGGGGCGGTGACGGAACCGCGCTCGGGCGGATCCGACATCACGCAGATGCACGCGGAGGCCCAGCGCACGGGCGACGGCTGGCGGCTGAACGCGCACAAGTGGCTTATCAGCTACGCACCGTTTGCGGAGTTCGCGCAGGTGTACGCGGCGACCGACTCCGGTGCGGGCACTCGGAGCCTGACCGGGTTCATGGTCGAGGCGGACTGGCCGGGATTCCGGCGCGGCCCGGTGAACCGCACGATGATCGACGACGGGGTGACCGGCTCGTTCGTGTGCACGGACGTCGTGGTCCCGCCGGAGAACGTGATCGGAGAGGTCGGTGCGGGACTGTCCGTGTTCTTGGAGTTCATCAACTGGAGCCGGGTGCGCCGCGGCGGGCAGGCCGTAGGACTCGCCTGGTACTGCTACGACCTCGCCACGCGGCACGTCGCCAGGCGCCGTGTCTACGGCGGCCACCTCGGCAGCCTCCAGACGGTGCAGTTCAGCATCGTCGACATGTACCTGGACATCATGCGGACCCGCGCGTTCGTGCTTCGCTGCATGGAGGAGATCGACGCGGCCGGGGGCATCTGGAGTCTCCGCCTGGAGCCCGAGGTGGTGCGCAACGTCTGCGCGGTCAAGGTCCTCGGGGAGGAGATGCTGTTCCGGGTGGCGGACTCCGCTCTGCAGCTGCTGGGCGGCCTCGGGCTGCTCAAGGAGACGAAGCTCGAGCACGTGTTCCGGATCGCTCGGAACCTGCGAATCCCCGGTGGCAATTCCGATCTCATGCGCGACACGATCGCCAAGACGCTGCTGCCGAGCGAGCTCTTCCCGGGGTGAGCCGCGGGCCGGCGCAGGTCGAGCTCGGCATGGTCCACGGCCGCTTCCAGCCGTTCCACAATGGCCACCTCGAGTATGCGCTCGGAGCCGCCCGGCGCTGCCGCCACCTGATGGTCGGCATCACCAACCCGGATCCCACGCACGTGCGCATGGACGCGCTCAACCCCGCACGCAGCGATCCCGAAGCCAACCCCTTCCCCTACCACGTGCG
>Ga0136613_10000568_pt1 | contig 17336 bp, 18 predicted proteins | sample AntDrymUQ2722106_2_FD_106649 | JGI IMG/M metagenome (GOLD analysis project Ga0136613, IMG submission 106649) | Polar desert sand microbial communities from Dry Valleys, Antarctica - metaG UQ272 (21.06) | ecosystem: Environmental > Terrestrial > Soil > Desert | place: Antarctica: Dry Valley... | reverse complement strand
GATCCGCCTGGGCGCGCGATGGTACGAACGCACCCTGCTGCAGACGTCTCGGCGCACCACTTACCGCGAGCTGATGCGCGGCAACCGCGACGAGTCGTGACAACGTGGCAGCGTGGCCGCGATCCCAGGTCCGCCGATGAGCTCTCGCGGGGACGTCAGATCACCTCTGGCGCGGACTCGGTGTCGGAGACCATCGGGCGCTGCGCCTGCTCCCAGGCGAGCATGCCGCCGGCCAGGTTGACGGCGTCGTACCCCTGCGCCTGCAGCAGGGCCGTCGCCTTCGCCGACCGTCCACCCGCCCTGCAGACGACGAGGACCTGCTGATCCGCCGGGAGCTCACTCACCCGTTGCGGCACCTGCATCAGCGGGACGTGGACCGCGCCGGAGATGTGGCCGGCGCGCCACTCGTCGTCCTCGCGTACGTCGAGGACCACGAGACCCTCGGGCCGCTCGGCAGGGACGGCAGACACGTCGATCTCAGGGATCGGCTGGCTCATACCCCGTAGCCTGCCATGCCGCGCCGGTTCACCTGAGCAGGCGGGACAACCGGCGGTCGGCGAGCGGTCTGCCGCCGGTCTGACAGGTCGGACAGTACTGCAGCGCCGAGTCTGCGAACGACACCTCCCGGACCGTGTCACCGCACACCGGACACGTCTCGCCGGCACGCCCATGCACCCGCAGACCCGATTTCTTCTCGTGCTTGAGGTCAGCGGCCGCGAGGCCGTCCGACCTCATGACTGCCTCCCGCAACGTCGCGCCGATCGCGTCGTACAGCCTGGCGACCTCCTCGGCAGGCATCGCGGCGGGCTTGAAGGGGGACATCTTCGCCACGTGCAGGATCTCGTCCGAGTAGGCGTTGCCGATGCCGGCGATCACCGACTGGTCGCGCAGGATGCCCTTGATCTGAGTGCGCCCCGAGCCGGCCAGGATGGCTGTGAGGGCCTCGAGCGTGAACTCCTCGTCGAGCGGGTCCGGCCCCAGCCGCGAGATGCCTGGTACGTCGGTTGGGCTCCGGACGACGTACAGCGCCAGGCTCTTGCGGGTGCCCGCCTCGGTGAAGTCGAGTCCGGAGCTGTCGTCGAGGCACAGCCTCGCCGCCAGCGGGTTCTTGCCCGGACGTGGCGGGATGTCCGGCAGCTCATCTCGCCAGCGAACCCACCCCGCGCGGGCGAGGTGGACGACGAGGTGCAGGTCGTCGACCGCGATGTCCAGGAACTTGCCATGGCGGGACACCGAGTCGACGAACAGCCCGGACAGCGCGCCCGGTGCCGGGTCGAACGTCTTCAGCGCGGCGAGCGCGACGATGTCAAGACGCGCCACCGCCCGCCCCGTGAGGCGAGCGGCAAGGTCATGCGACAGCGCCTCGACCTCGGGGAGCTCCGGCATGCGCCCAGTCTGCCTGCTCCGGCACCGATTATCACGGAATGGTTGCGACAGACGTCGACGCGGGGGCATCATGTCGGGATGTCCGCCGCCCCGGAACGTCCCCAAGGTGAGGTTTTCCTCGATGCCCGGGGCAACGGTCGGGCGATGCGGCTGACCTGGCATCACGAGACAGACCTCGATGTGGCGCGAGGGCACCTGCGCCGGCACCTTCCGGATGGTCCGCGAGGGCGTCAACGAGTTCATCGACGCGCTCGTCGACGGGTTGCGGGGCGCCTCCGGGGTGCACTTCCGCGGTCACGCGGCCGGACGGATGGCGAGCGCACCGCTGCCTTCCGGCCCTGTCACCGGACAGACCGTCTACGCCCCCGAGCCGGCAGCGTCCGAGCAGCCCTCCAGCTTCACCGACTGGGCGTTCGGCGACTCCAAGAGCGCCAACGCCTCCTGACTGGGCCCGGGTGAAAGGCTTGGGCCCCGGCGCTGGGTCAGGCCCACACCCCAGGCAACGGCAGTGCGAGGGCTCGCCGCAGCAGGTCGAGGTAGTCGTCGCGGTCCAGCTCGATCACTCCGAGGCTGGTCAGGTGCTCGGTCGCCCACTGCACGTCGAGCAGGCGTCCGTCGTGTCCGTCACGAAGCACCTCGACGAGCGCCATCAGCGCGGCCTTCGACGCATCGCGCTCTCGCTGGAACATCGACTCACCGGCGAACAAGCCCCCGACCGCCACGCCGTACAGCCCGCCGGCGAGGATCCCGTCCCGCCATACCTCCACCGAGTGCACCCACCCAAGGTCGTGCAGTCGTCGGTACGCCGTCTTGACGTCTCCGTCGATCCAGGCCCCAGGCCGAGCGGGGTCGGCACAGCCGGCCATCACCTCGTCGAACGCCTCGTCCATCGTGACCGTGAAGTGCTTGGCCGCCTGCCGCATGGAGCGGGTCACCCGCAGCCCGTCGAGCGGGAGCACTCCACGACGGATCGGTGACCACCACGCCATCCCGGCCGCCTGGTCGATCGGCATCGGGAAGAGGCCTGCTCGGTAGGCCGCGAGAATCGTCGCGGGCTCGAGGTCGGCACCGATCGCGACCACGTCGTCGTCTGCCTCCCTCGGGTCGGGGAAGACCCAGCCGGTGGCCGGGGGCTCAGCGGGCATGCGGTGACTCGCCTCGCTCAGCTGCCGGACTTTGTGTCCGCGGACTCGGTCACGGGTTGTCTCCTCACGCCTGACGGGTCGCGGTCCACTCAACCAAACCCGGTCGGCACACACCATGGCACTATCCCAGCCCGCACAGGCGGACGGCTGCATCCCCGTCGTACGCTCGGGACACAGAGCCGACAGCTGAACCGCACCTGTCGGCTCACACCCCGACGGACACAGGAGGCACGACGATGGCAGGTGGCAAGGTGGTAGGGCGTCTCGCCGGACCGATGGTGGCCCGGAGGGCGCCGAAGCTGACCGCGAACTTCGTCCGCCAGACGTTCGATCGGGCCGTTGACGGCATCGGTCCGCTCAAGGGTGCGGCAGACGCCGCCGACGATCGGCTGCGACGTCACAACGGCGACACCGACGACGCGGTGAAGTCGCTCGTGGACTCACACGTGAGACTCGCCGGGCTCCAGGGGTTCGTGACGAACCTCGGTGGCCTCGCCACGATGGCATTGACCATCCCCGCGAACATCTCAGGACTGGCGCTGCTGCAGTGCCACCTCGTCGCCGGTGTCGCACATCTGCGCGGCTACGACCTCGCCGACCCACGCGTCCGCAACGCCGTCCTCGCCTGCATGCTCGGCGAGGACGCGGTCACTTCCCTGGTCAAGAAGAAGAAGCTTCCGAGCAGGCCGATGGCGATCGCCACCGCGCCGCTCCACGACCCCGAGCTCGACAGCAGGATTGCCGCTGCGGTGACGACCGAGCTGATCACCCGGGTGGCGGGCAAACGCACCATCGCCGTCATCGGCCGCCGCGTCCCCGTCATCGGAGGCGGGGTCGGCGCGGTGACCGACGGTTATGGCACCTACCAGGTGGGCCGGTATGCCGCCAAGGAGCTCAAACGCCGTCCACCGTCGGCCTGAGCGAGACTCGCACCGTGGTCAGCGCAGCGCGGTCGCGACGCGCGAGGCGGGCGGCTTGCCGATCCGCTCCGCCATCCACCAGGTCGTCGCCACGAGTGCCTGGAGGTCGACACCAGTCTCGACACCCAGACCCGCGAGCTGCCAGACGAGGTCCTCGGTGGCCAGGTTGCCGGTGGCGCTCTCGGCGTAGGGACATCCCCCGAGGCCGCCCGCCGAGGCGTCGAACGTCGTGACGCCGAGCCGCAGGGCGGTGAGTGCGTTGGACAGCGCCTGCCCGAAGGTGTCGTGGAAGTGGACGGCGAGCTGCTCGACCGGCACCCCTGCATCGGCGAAGCCGCCGATCACCGCCTCCACGTGCCCCGGCGTACCGACTCCGATCGTGTCACCGAGGGAGAGCTCCGAGCAGCCGAGCTCGAGCAGCCGCCGGCCGGTCGAGACCACCTGAGCGACGGGGACGTCGCCCTCCCAGGGGTCACCGAAGCACATGGAGAGATAACCGCGGACACGTAGGCCGGCATCTCGCGCTCCCGTCACCACCGGCTCGAACATGGCGAACTGCCCGTCGAGGCTGCGGTTGAGGTTGCGCTGGGCGAACGCCTCGGTGGCAGAGCCGAAGATCGCAATCTCCCGCACGCCCGCCTCCAGGGCACGGTCGAGGCCGCGTTGGTTCGGCACCAGGACCGGCATGCGGGGTACGGCGTCCAGGTCGACCGCCTCGACCAGCTCCCCGGCGTCGGCGAGCTGCGGGACCCAGGCCGGGTGCACGAAGCTCGTCACCTCGATCGCCTGGAGTCCGACGGCCGCCAAGCGAGAGATGAAGTCAGCCTTCACCTCGACGGGCACGACCGTGGACTCGTTCTGCAGCCCGTCGCGCGGGCCGACCTCGTAGATGGTGACGCGCTCGGGCAGGTCGGGTGGTCTGACGACCTGGGGAACGCGTTTCACCGCCCTGTCCCCGCGGCAGGGCCACCCGAGTCCGCGGCTCCAGCTGCCGCGTCACCCGCTGTGTCACCTGTTGGCTTCCCCGGCGGTGCGACGGCGAACAGCCGGGCTCCTCGGTCCACCTGGTCGCCGACGACCACGTCCACGTCGGTGACCGTGCCGGTGATCGGCGCCCTGAGCGCCAGCTCCATCTTCATCGCCTCCATCACCGCCATCGTCTGCCCCTCGACGACAACAGCTCCGACCGTGACGTTGACGGCGAGCACGGTGCCGGGCATCGGCGCGGAGACGGAACCATCGCTCAGTGTGGTTCGGCCGTCGGGGCCGAACGCGTCAGGTCGTCTCAGCGCGTACGTCTGGCCCTGGTAGGCCACGAGCACCTCGCGAGGTCCCACGAGAACCTGGCCCTCGTGCGCGGCGCCGTCGATCTCGAGCCTGACCCGCGCACTGCTCGCGGACAACGAGCGGACCTCGACGGTGGCGCTCGGGCCGACGATGCGTCCACCCGCCACGTCGACGGTGAGAACGCGAGTGTCGTCGAGATCTGCGCCGTTCGTGAGCTCGATGGGTACGGCGGCGGGCGGTGACCCCGAACGCCACCCGTCCGCGACTCCGAACGGATGCCGTGCGTCACTGTCATGGGCTGTCGCCAAGGACCAGGCTGCGAGACACCACGCGGCGATCGGCGTCTCCAGGACGAAGGCGTCGGGATGCGAGTCAAGCCATGCGGTGTCGATGGCGGCATCCCGGAAGGCGTCAGAGGCCGCGAGAGCTCTCAGGAACCCCAGGTTGGTGGTCAGTCCGAGAATCGCTGTGTCGTCGAGCGCGTTGACGAGCGCACGCCGTGCCGCCTCGCGGGTCGTGCCGGCGACGACGACCTTGCCGAGCATCGGGTCGTAGTGCGTGCCGACATGTTGCCCCGACTCGAGCGCCGCGTCCACCCGCGCCCGCTGCGGCCAGCTGACCACGCTGGCGACCCCCGCCTGGGGCAGGTAGCCGGCGTAGGGGTCCTCGGCATACACCCGCGCCTCGATGGCATGCCCCTGCGCGGAGATATCGCCTTGGGTGAAGGGCAGCGGTTCTCCCTGTGCGATGGCGAACTGGAGCGCGACGAGGTCGAGCCCGGTCACGACCTCGGTGACAGGGTGCTCGACCTGCAGGCGCGTGTTCATCTCCAAGAAGAAGGCCTCCTCGCCGGCGACGAGGAACTCGACGGTCCCGGCGCTCACGTATCCGACCTTGCTGGCGAGGGCCACCGCGGACTCGGTGACGATGCGGCGCACGCTGGCGGAGATGGAGCTGGCGGGGGCCTCCTCGATCACCTTCTGGTGCCGACGCTGAACGGAGCAGTCCCGTTCGAGGAGGTGGACCACGTTGCCCTGCTCGTCGGCGAGAACCTGCACCTCGATATGCCTGCCGTGCTCGACATAGCGCTCGAACAGGACCGTGTCGTCACCGAACGCCGCCGCCGCCTCACGGCGCGCGGCCGCGACGGCGTCACGGAGGTCGGCCGCGGACCGGACGATCCGCATGCCCTTGCCGCCGCCACCTGCGGCTGCCTTCACCAGCAGCGGGAATCCGACCTGGCTGCCCACCGCGCGCAGGTCGTCACGAGCGGGCGGGTTCGCAGCCGGTATGACGGGCACGCCGGCCGCGGCTGCGATCTCCCGCGCCCTGTCCTTGCGGCCCATGATGTCCATCACGTCGGCCGGCGGCCCGATGAATACGAGGCCGGCGTCCGAGACTGCGCGCGCGAACGCAGACCGTTCGGACAGGAAGCCGTAGCCGGGGTGGACTGCGTCGGCGGCGGACCGCTGAGCCGCCGCGATGAGGGCAGGGATGGACAGGTACGACTCGGACGCGGCGGCCGGCCCGATATGGACGGCCATGTCGGCCTCCCGCACGTGCGGCGCGTCGCGGTCGGCGTCGCTGTAGACGGCCACGCTGCGTAGCCCGACGGCTGACGCAGCCCGGATGACGCGCAAGGCGATCTCGCCGCGGTTGGCGACGAGCACGGTTCCGAACCTCGTCATACCTCCCCCGCGATCCGCGCGGCGCCGGCTCGCGGCCTCGCGGCGCCGCCTCCCCAGCTCGCGGCGGCCTTGCCGGCGGCGCAGCTGAGCCGAACCCCCGAGGTCTGCACCGCAAACCCCCGGTGTGCATCGCAGGTTTGCGCTGTAAACAGGCCATCTGGGCTGTTGACATCGCAAACCCGAGAGGGGGGAGGGGGCGCCGAGAGTGCGAGGAGTGGCGTGGGCGTGGGCGTGGTCACGGCGTCATCACATCCGGAAGATGCCGTAGGCGGGGTCGGGCACGGGGGCGTTGGCGGCTGCGGCGAGACCCATGCCCAGCACCCGGCGGGTGTCGACGGGGTCGATGATGGCGTCGTCCCAGATCCGGGCCGTGGAGTAGTAGGGCGACCCCTGTGTCTCGTACTGCTCCTGGATCTGGCGCTTGAACTGCTCCTCGTCCTCAGCCGACCACTCACCGCCCTTGGCCTCCACGCCGTCGCGCCGCACGGTCGCGAGCACCGCCGCTGCCTGCTCGCCCCCCATCACGGAGATGCGGGCGTTCGGCCACATCCACAAGAAGCGCGGGTCGAAGGCCCGTCCGCACATGCCGTAGTTGCCGGCACCGAAGGACCCACCGATGACCACAGTGAACTTCGGTACGACGGAGCACGCGACCGCGGTCACGAGCTTGGCGCCGTCCTTGGCGATGCCGCCCGCCTCGTACTGTCGCCCCACCATGAAGCCGGTGATGTTCTGGAGGAAGACGAGAGGGACACCCCGCTGGTTGCACAGCTCGATGAAGTGCGCCCCTTTGAGGCTCGACTCGCTGAACAGGATGCCGTTGTTGGCGACGATGCCGACCGGATAACCCCAGATGCGAGCGAAGCCGCAGACGAGGGTCTCGCCGTACAGCGCCTTGAACTCGTGCAGCCGAGACCCGTCCACGACCCGGCGGATGACGTCACGCACGTCGTACGGAGTGCGGGTGTCAGCCGGCACCACCTCGTGGAGAGTGGCAGGGTCCTCAGCCGGCTCCTCCAGCTCGTGCTGCGTCAACGACGACGGGGTACGCCGTTCGACCGTGCCGAGGATGCTGCGCACGATCGCCAGCGCCTCCGCGTCGTCCGCCGCGAGGTGGTCGACCACGCCTGAGGTGCGGGCGTGGACGTCTCCACCACCCAGGTCCTCGGCAGTCACCACCTCTCCCGTGGCAGCCTTCACCAGGGGAGGGCCACCGAGGAAGATCGTGCCCTGGCCGCGGACGATCACTGTCTCGTCCGACATCGCCGGCACATAGGCACCACCCGCCGTGCAGGAGCCCATCACAGCAGCGATCTGGGGGATACCTCGAGCCGAAAGTTTGGCCTGGTTGAAGAAGATCCGGCCGAAGTGGTCGCGGTCGGGGAAGACCTCATCCTGCATCGGGAGGAATGCGCCGCCGGAGTCCACCAGATAGATGCAGGGCAACCGGTTGGCTGCGGCGATCTCCTGTGCGCGCAGATGCTTCTTGACAGTCATCGGGTAGTAGGTGCCGCCCTTGACGGTGGCGTCGTTCGCGACGATGACGCACTCGCGCCCGCCGACGCGCCCGATGCCGGTCACGATGCCGGCGCTCGGCACAGCGTCGTCGTACATGCCGAAGGCGGCGAGCGGAGCGAGCTCCAGGAGCGGTGACCCAGGGTCGAGCAGCCGGTCGACCCGGTCACGCACGAGGAGCTTGCCCCGGTCGGTGTGCTTCTTGCGAGCCCCGCGAGAGCCACCTTGGCGCACGACGGCAAGACGATCGCGCAGCTGCGCGACATGGTCCTGCAGGTCCACAGCGACCTCCTCTTCGGCGTTGACGGCAACGACATGCATGGTAGCGATGGCTCATCGGGGACCGCCGTCACGCTCGACTCCGGCAACCAGCCGTGCCTTCGCGCCGGTCCCGTAGGGTCGTCAGACGGGTATCGGGACAGGCCCAACAGATGGAGGTGGCCATGACCCAGCGGGTCTTCCTCCACGTCGGTACGCCGAAGACCGGCACCACCTATCTGCAGGGTCTTCTGTGGGCGAACCAGCCAACGCTTGCCGAGCAGGGGCTTCTGCTGCCTCTAGGCGGTGTTCACGACCACTTCTACCTCTCCACGGTCGCTCGCCAGGCCAAGCGCGCGATCGCAGCTATGCCGCACGCTGGTCACACGGCCTGGCCGAGGCTGGTGGAGCAGCTGCGCGCCTGGCAGGCAGACGTGCTGATCAGCCACGAGCTCTTTGCCGCCACCCCCCTCCCCCGGGTGCGTTGGGTGATGGACGAGCTCGCTGCGCTGTGCGACGAGGTGCACGTGGTCGTCACCGCCCGCGACTTCGCCCGGCAGGTGCCGGCCGAGTGGCAGGAAAGCGTGAAGCACGGGCGGACACACGGTTTCGACGAGTACTGCCAGACGCTCCAGGCTGAGGATCCCGACCGGCCCGGGGTAGGGGAGCGACATCTCGAGTCGACGCTGTTCTGGCAGGTCCAGAACCTGCCCCGCCTGCTCGCCGACTGGGGTGCGGGGCTGCCCGCACGGCGGGTCCACCTCGTCACCGTGCCGCCTCGGCCGGCGCCGACCGAGGTGTTGCTCGACCGGTTCGCCGCCGTGCTGGACGTCGACCCCACGGCTCTCGACCAGACAGTGACCATGTCCAACGAGTCGCTGGGCATCGATGAGATCGAGACGTTGCGACGCGTGAACGCACTCATCCCGCCTGCGCTACCGCGCCACCGCGTGCAGCTGCTCGTCAAGGAGGTCCTTGCCGAGGGAGTGCTGGCCTCACGACCGGACACGCGGCGGTTCGTCCCGCCGGCGCATCTGCACGGCTGGATGGTCGAGCGGGGCTCGACCATCGCCGAGCAGCTCCGTCCGCTGTCGTTCGACGTTGCCGGTGACCTCGATGACCTCGTCCCAGATCCGCACCCGGCCGACGGCCCGGTGTGCGTGGTGGTGGAAGACGAGGCGGTGGCTCGGGTAGCGGTCGGGGCGATCGCCTCGCTGCTGTTCGACCGTGACAACCTCGCGACCCAGCGGCTGATCGCCGACCAACACCGGCTGGCGGCAGAGCTTGAAGAGCGCTCCATGCGGGTGGACGAGCTTCGCGAGCAGATCCGGCGCGACCAAGGACATCCGTTCCGTACCAACGCCCGGCACACCATCGGCAACATCAAGCGGCGCCTGGGCGCGAAGTCTCCCGATGGGGCGCAGGCCGGGCGAGTGATCGGCCACGGTCACGACATTCCGAGGGGATAAAGGACAGTCTCGTACCTTGCCGAGTCTGCCGTCGGCGTGGTTGAGTACAGGAGACGTGGTCGAGATAACTGCCACGGTGGCCAACCTTCGAAGGGCCCGGCCGTGTCTCCTGTGTTTTCCTCTGACCAGCTATCGCGACACCTGCATCGAGTCGGCGAAGCCGACTCCGCCACGATAGACAGCGACGCACGCCAGGCGAGGACGCGCGAGCTCCTCCTCCGTGCTGCCGACGCAGTCGACGAGCAGGAGCGCCAACGTCTCCACGACGAGATCGTGCTCTTGAACGTCGAGATCGCGGAGTCGATCGTGATGAGGTATCGCAACCGCGGCGTCCCCGCGGAGGACCTCGTGCAGGTCGCCTGCCTCGGGCTCGTCAAATCAGCCCGGGGCTTCGACCCCGACAAGAGCGACAACTTCCTGTCGTATGCCGTACCGACCATCCTCGGTGAGGTCAAGCGGTTCTTCCGCGACAACGCCTGGGTGGTGCGCCCACCGCGCAGGATCCAGGAGCTGCAGGCCGAGATCTCGGCGACCTCCGCCACGTTGGCACATGCCGAGGGCCGCATGCCGAGTGTCTCCGACATCGCCTCCCACCTGGAGGTCAGACCGAAGGACGTGGAGGAGGCGCTCGCGGCCGACGGGTGCTTCACCCCGAGCTCGCTGGACAGGCCGAAGGTCGAGGGTGAGGCTGCCTCTCTCAACGACGTGTTGGGACGCGAGGAAGCCGGTTACGCACAGGCTGAGGCGGTCGTTGCCCTGGCGCCGCTCTGCCGCAACCTCAGCGAACGCGATCGTCGCATCATCTATCTGAGGTTCTTCCACGAGTGGACACAGGCGCGGATCGCCGCTGAGTTCGGGGTGACGCAGATGCAGGTGTCGCGGCTCCTCAGCCGGATCCTCAAGCAGCTGCGCAACGAGCTCGGCGAGCCCGGCCTTGAGGCGACCGCGGAGCCGGCGGACATCGCTGTCTAACACCTGAGTCGTCATGTTTGGGCCGTCGTCCCGTGGGCACAGTCTCCGCAAGCGACGAACACGGAGGCACCGGATGGTCACGACTCGAGACATCATGAGGACCACCGACGAACACGTCGGCGCTCACGAGACCCTCGCCGTTGCCGCCCGCAAGATGCGCGACCTGGACGTGGCACTGCTCCCGGTGTGCGGCCCCCAGGGATCGCTGGCCGGGATGATGACCGACAGGGACATCGTGACCCGCTGCATCGCCGCCGGCGGTGACCCCTACACGGTTCTGGTCGGAGAGCTCGTCGACGAGATGCCTGTGCACATCAGCGCGGACGCCTCCATCGAGCATGCTCTCGTCACGATGGCGTCTCACCGGGTACGACGTCTGCCGGTCTTCGACGGCGGGAACTGGGTCGGCATGCTTGCCGACACCGATGCCGCACGTTCCTTGCAGAGCTGACACTCGTCGCGCGCAGGTCAACCGCGGGCGTTCCTCCAGCTGGGCTCAGAACCCAATGCTGAGGCGAACCGTGAAGCCTTCTGGTTCCACGGTTGTCGTCACCATGTCGCAGAGCTGACGCGCCGACCAGAGCCCCATACCGGCGCCGGGAACGGTCCGGTCCGGTGGCTGGTACCCCGCCAGCGGATCGGGGAGTCCGGGCCCGCTGTCCCTGACCTGACACAGGATGCGGTCCTTCGCTACCCAGATCTGCACTGACGCGATCTCTCCGCCGTAAAGCATCGCGTTGACCGCCACCTCGAAGAGCGCATCGGAGAGGTCTGCCTTGCGGTCGACACCGAGAGTCGTGAGCTCGAATGCCACCTCCAGCTCGTCCCGCGCTGCGGAGAGGTCTGCCACCGACTGCAAGGGCTGCGTCGCCATCGGTGGATGAGCCTCGAGCGGATCGGGCGCTCGGACAGAGTCGACCCGCATCAGGTAGTCCCGTGTCGGCTCGAACGCGGGGTTCTCACGTCGGTTGCTCGAGTCGACAAGCCAAGGATGGGTGCGGACGGCCATGTCGATAACCTCGGACGACAGGTCGTTACGGCTGTACGGACACAGTCCCCAGTAGTCCACGCTGCCGAGCGCCGTGTTGAGCAGCGCCTCGGTGCGACCCCAATCGGCATAGTCGGCTGTGAGGCGCGTCGGAGGAATCTCCGCCAACCCCCGCACAGCGGCTGCACCGTCGCGGACTTCCTCCTCGACGAGCTGCTTGAGGCCCCACAGCGTTTGGTGGGGGTGACCGTGCACGTCGTCCAGCGGGTTACGCATGATCCTCTGCGCCGAGGCCAGCTGTGGCTTCAACAACGACCACGTGTGCTCGGGCACCTGGACGACGACGACCTCCCCGGCACGAAGCCCGCCCTCGACGAACGGGACGGCCGCCTCGAGCAGGGCGTCTGGGGTGTCGTACATGATCGCGTCGTGTCGCACCTGAGGAGTGAGGTCGTCGCGCATGGACTCCTCCCTTCGCTGCCTGGCTCTGCGACGAGTGCGTGGTGGGCCGTCGTGCAACCTAGAGACACCCATACCCGATCGCAGGCTCTCGAATCATCGGGAGCAAGGACTGCCTAACCACCGGTCGCTGGCAACCGACCGGGCGCTACGCTTAGCTGAGGACGGGCCTGCTCGGCACGACGCGGTGATGTCAGCTTCACTCCGGCGACCCGCGAAGCTCACACCACCCAACTGATCGGGGGATCGAAGCTAGGCGGTGGCGCGGTTCGATCCGGGCAGCTCGCGAGTCGTGATGACGTGCTGGGCGACCGTACGCAGCTTGATGTTGTTGTCCTGCGAGTAGCGCCGGAGCACGGAGAACGCCTGGTGCTCTGACAGCGCGAACCGCTCCATCAAGATTCCCTGCGCCTGACCGATGAGATGCCGGGCATCGATCGCCTGACGCAGTCCCTCCTCCTTGCGCGCCGAGGCGAAGGCCACTGACGCGTGCTGGCCGAAGATATGACCAAGGGCCACGTCATCGGCAGAGAACTCGCGGACTTCACCGGAGTACAGGTTCAGTGCGCCCAACGTCTGCTCATAGGTGAACAGGCGGATCGACAAGATGCTGTGCAGGCCCATCTTCGCGGCGGCCGGGCCGAAGGACAGCCATCTGTCGTCGGTGGCCGCGTCGTGGACGATGAACGAGTCCTGGTTCCAGATCGCATCGAGGCAGGGGCCCTCGTCGTACTCCATCTGGAGCTTGTGGGCATGCTCGACGAGCGGATCGGTCGCGGCGCCAGTCTCGATCTGCCGGCTCCGCACGATGTGGATGCCGGCGTAGTCGCACGGCAGTGCCAGCCTGGCGTACTCGCAGACGCTCGAGAGCGTCTCCTCTACATCCGGCTCGGCCACCAGGGCGAGAGCCATCTTCGCAAAGCCCGCAGCGTTGGTCATGGCGTCCCTCCGACACTCGTGACGATAGCCGCCGGCCCGATCGTGATCAAACGTCTTGCGTGCGCGAGGGGGGAGTCGAACCAGAGGGATCTCACGCTGAAACCGGCCAGAATCGCCGTTCTGAGCGTGAAAATCGGGTCCCGTTGCCTCCCGTTGGACACCGTTTCCAGGTGGGGCGTGCTACACGAACACGAGGTAGCACCAACGAGATTTTGAGTTCAGTACAGCGACGAACCGCCGGACGACCCCCACAATGCAGCGACGTGGCTGGCGTCGGTGCCGCAGCACCCGCCTACGACCTGAAGGCCGGGAAGCGCCTCGCGCAGGTGCGCGGTGGAGCTGGTGAGCAGGGCGAGGTCGCCGGTATCAAGCTCGGTCATCTCGTCCAGCTCTGCATGACTGAGAGTCGAGGCGTTGGGACGGAACCCGGCGATCCGTGTCTTCCACGACGAGTCGCGCTCCGAGAGCTCGGCCGATGCGTCGAGCGCTGGTTGCAGGTGCGTGGGGTGTGCACAGTTCACGCCGTACCAGTCGGGTGCGTCCTCGGCGTCCAGCGTGCGGATGGCGTCACCGAGCAGGGTGCCGTCAGGCAGCGTCCCGTCTGTCTCGACTGTGAAGGAGATGGCGACGGGCACACCTGCAGCACGTGCGGCGCGGACCACGCCGAGCGCCTCAGTGGGTTCAGTGATCGTCATCGCGTGCACAACGTCGACTCCTGCCTCGACGAAGGACCGGACCTGCGGGGCGTGGTACTCAGCGGCCTTCTCCGCGTCGATGCCTGCAGCCACGTATCCGTCGCCTCGGGGCCCGATCACCCCGCAGACCAGTACCCGCGGTACGTCAGCACGTCGAGCGACCGAGCGCAACAGGTCGACTGCGCGCTGGTTGATGGCGTCGAGCGCTGCGGCGTCGTAGCCGAGCTGAGCCGCCCAGTCGGGGTTCGCGCGCCAAGTCGGCGTCTCGAGCACGAGTCCCGCGCCGACGGTTGAGGCTATCGACGCGTACTCGGCGTAGTACTGCTCTAGCAGGGAGCGGCCGTCGGCATCCTCGAGGAGCGGGAACGCCGCGAAGTGCGGCAGGTCGATGCCCTTGTTGAAAAGGAGATCGGTCTCGAGCCCGCCATCGGTCACCCATTCCGCCTCGCCGAGCAGTCCTGCAGTCGCCATGACGCCTCCTAGCTAGCATCCGGACCAACTGGTCTGTTCTAGCAGACTGAATGGTCTGGGCACAGGCGCGGCGCCGATTCGCCCGCGCTCATCGGCTGCACGACGCGGCCCGGAGATCGCGTGCGTGCCATTCGGACCCGCCACTGCGAACCAACATTCAACGCGACCCTCGCTATCTCGCTCTCTCGAACGTAGTCAGCAATCTGACGGAGGCGATCGAGGACATGGGGATGGATCGATCGTGACAGAGCCAGGGCGACTGATCAGTCTCGGCGCGGAGGAGGACCAGGTCGACGCTGCGGCGCTACTAGCTAGGCGTCCTGCGCGAATGCCTGGAAGTGCGCGATCGTCGCCGCGCAGATACCACGCACGTCTCCCGTCAGGCGCTCTGGTCGTTTTGGGAGTTGCCGCGACTGCCTCGCCCAAACATCGCCAACAAGTACCCGCGCCCCTACCCATGGTCACCGAACGCCCGTGAAGCCTTTCTGAAGTCAGGGCGAACGTCGGGGCTGGTCTTGGAACACGTGCGGCGGCCATTGAACATTCTGCTGGAGGCGATGATTCGCTCCTCGCCCGCGTGGACGGTTCCCGACATCGTCGACTACCTCCGAACCTTCATGGCCGGAGCCATCAATACCATGGCGAAAGACAAGGCGCTCCAGGCAGCTGGCGTCGGCTTCGGTCCGCTCGACCAGAATGATCCGGACGTCTGGGCGCGATATCGGACTGCCGATCTGAAGCCGGAGACATTCGCGCCGCTGGAAGCAGGCGGATAACCGCTCGGGGGTTCGAACATCTCGCCTCGACGCGCGTCATTCCGCCGCCAGTGGACCACTCCAGGGTGTGTGAGCCAGCCCCGACCATCGTCCTCTCATGCCGATGACCGGATTGCCGGTGACGGTTCGCGGAGAAACGATCCGGTTGACCTGGTGCTCGCCTGACTATCCGACCCTCGATCTGGTAAGGGTTCGGCCGAGCGGCACGAACGTCAGGCTCCACAGGGTCAGAGCGACGGTGCGGAAGGCCAGGTTGCCGGTCACGTTGGCGGGAGTCACCAGCACGAGCATCACGACTCCTGAGGCGAGCACCATCCAGGCACCGGTTCCGGTCCACCGGTTGGTCCGCACGATCACGGTACCGGCCACCAGACCCCCCAGGGCCGTCATCAGCGACGCGACCCCGAAGAGGGTGCCGACCCACGTAGCGGACACGGAGTCCACATCCTGCGCACCGATGGCGCCGCTGAGGAGCTCCGCGATCGACAAAATCGCGAACCCCGCCACGGCGATGCGCAACGTCGCCGCAGCAGCGCGGTGCTCGCCGTACGGCCGCGCACGAAGCACGCCGAGGAACCCCATAGCGGACAGCACGTGCATGATCGCGAGCCCGAGGCTGAGCACCCATTGCGTCGTGGTAGAGAGGGGGTAGCTCCACTGGTTGCTCGGGACGGCAGAGTCGTAGAGCACCGGCGTCAGCAGCCCGGCGATGACTCCCAGCACGCCGGAGGCGGCGCATGCAGCGCCGTACGTGCGGAGCCGGGAGTCCTCCATGGTGGGACGAGTCGCGGTGGTGGTGTGCTCGGTCATGGCGTGTCCTGTCGTGTTCTTCAGTTTAATAAGACAGACTTAAAGTACATCAAACTTAGGAGTTACGTGAGTGCTCGTCAAGAGCCCGATCCGCGCCGGTTCAACACCGTCGCGATGTTGGGGCAGGCCTACAGCCTTCTCGGGTTCCGCATCGTCGACGGCGTGGTCGGGTCGGGACACCCGATCAAGCCCTCGCACTCCGCGGTCTTCGCCCAGATCGAGCGCGGCGGCTCACGGCTGACCAAGCTGGCTGCCGGGGCGAACATCACGCCGCAGTCGATGGGTGTGATCGTCGACGAGCTCGAGGAACTGGGGTACGTCGAGCGACGGCCCGACCCGTCCGACCGCCGGGCGAAGTTGATCACCCTGACTGCGCGCGGGCACGACGCTGTCGCGGCCGGGGAAGCCACGATCACCGGCCTCGAGGAGGATCTCGTCGCGATCCTCGGAGAGCGTGGCGCACAGCAGCTGCGCAGGCTGCTGAGCAGGATCCTGGCCAGCGACAGCCAGGTTGGCCGCTCCACGAAGACGTGAGCGAGTCTGTACGCCGGGCGATCCCACCGGTGCTGGTCCCGGTCACGGCCTTCTCCTGGGGATACCGTCTGCGAGACACCGCGTTGTCGAACTCTTCGAACCTGCTCGGATCGAGCTGTCAGTGTGGTAAGACCGCCGGACCTTCCTCCATAACCAGCACCCTGACTGGACGTTCGAGCGAAGCGATAGACCAATCCGAATCCTTCCGTCGTTGGATCGTCGACTTGAATCGCCGCGCTCGGAACACGCAACCATGCGCGATCCGTCAGTTGACCGCCCCGCTCCTGGATGCGTCCTTTCGCCGCGAATGCCCAGGTTCCTAAAATGCGCGCTCATCCGAGTGGGGCGCTATCGCTCCAGCGGACGCACGACTCGCCTTGCGCTTCATCAACTTGCGCCAGACGTGGGTGTAGAAGTCGCCGTTGTGCAGGGGCAGGCCAGTACGGCTGGTGAACACGAAGTCGTCGGGCTCACTGCCCTCGATCCGCTGCCGCAGCACCTTGGCGACTGCGGCTGAGATGGTGATGGTGCGCCGTGACTTCGGAGTCTTCGGGTTCCCGAGGTGGTGGTCGCGCATCGTGTGCTTGGCCTGTAGCTGCTTGGCGAGCCAACCCGGGGTGTAGGTGGCGTCGTCCTCACCGTTGCGCTTCCACGCCTTGTTGATCCGGATGGTGCGGTGGTCGAGGTCGACGTCGCCGACCCAGAGTGCGCTGACCTCGCCGAACCGAAGACCGGTGCCCACCGTCAAGCTCAGCAGGTCTCCGTGCGCTCCCGCGAGCCGCACGGCGGTCTCCAACTCTCGCTCGGTGAGGAACCGCAGCTCTGGCCGCGACTGTTGACCCGGGACTGCTTGGGCGCTGTGCCGATCGCCGGGTTGGCGGCGAGGTAGCCGCGCTTTACGGCGTACGCGAAGACCCCGTGGATCAGGCCGTGGTAGTTGGCCTTGGTCTTAAGCGACCGGTCCCAGTCGATCAGCCAGTCCTTGATGTCGGACTCGTGGATCGAGGTGACCGGGCGGGTGAAG
>Ga0136613_10000567_pt1 | contig 17349 bp, 21 predicted proteins | sample AntDrymUQ2722106_2_FD_106649 | JGI IMG/M metagenome (GOLD analysis project Ga0136613, IMG submission 106649) | Polar desert sand microbial communities from Dry Valleys, Antarctica - metaG UQ272 (21.06) | ecosystem: Environmental > Terrestrial > Soil > Desert | place: Antarctica: Dry Valley... | reverse complement strand
TGCGACACACCTCCCTTGAAAAGCGATCTATGCGGGGTGAGGCGGGCGGCCCGCGGCCAGCTCGCTCAGGGACTAGGCGGTTCGAACCCGCAGGTAGTCCGCACCGTCCCTGATTCCGCGATAGCGGCGGATCACACCGGCGTTGATCTGGAAGCTCCGGCTCTCTCCGTGCTGCACGGGTAGTGAGCCCTCCGCCGGGCGAGCGAGCGCCGGCTGACGTCTACCATTTTCGCCGATGACATGGCGTCTACAACCAGCGTCGGGGCCTTATCCGGGGCCTTGGGAAGGGAAGGACGCCGTCTCGTGGGTCTGGGAGATCTACCGCGACGACCAGACGCGGCGTGTGCTCGTCGAGGTCTCTGGAACCGCGATGGCTATGGGCGATGAGTATCTGCCGGTCGAGACCGCGCAAGCGCGCGCTACGAGCGGCAGGAGCGAAGTCGAGAAGGTGGTGGACCTCGACGACCCGCCGCATCGAATCAGCCTCGGATCAACCGGCTACCTCGACTCAACACCACATCAGGCCAGGCCGGACTTCCTGATCATCGATGCTCAGGGTCGAGCAGCGGCTGCCGTCGAGGTGAGAAACCCAGAGGTACTGACGGCTCCGCTTGCTGTCGTAGTGCGAGACAGGCTTGCGCCGCCCACACGCGATCCGGATGGGTTTCGCTTTCTTCTTGTCGTGTCTCAGAACAGCGGCTTCCTCTTCGACCGGCAGGAACTGCAGCCTCACCCTGTCACCGAGTTCTCGATGTTCGAGGTTGTTCAGAGCTACTACCCGCCGGCGACGCGCGAGCAGCGATTTCGCGGAGCGGAGCTGGAGATCATCGTTAACCAATGGCTTCGGGATCTTGTGGAAGGCACTGAGCGCGAGGGCGAAGCCGAGACGGCGCTTCGGGATGCTGAGTTCCTCGACACTGTGCTCGGCGGCAAGGTCGAGGTTCAGCCCGCTTGATCGGCTACGTCGAGTCGAACTTCGTTCTCGAACTTGCACTCGGACAGGAAGGTGCGCCAGACGCGCGCCAGCTTCTCGAAGCTGCTCAGGCGGCCGAGATCGAGCTGGTGATCCCTGTCTTCGCGCTGTGCGAGCCTTACGGGACGGTGACGAGCCGAGCGCGCCTCCGGCGACAGTCTTTCCGACCGATAGAAGACCGGCTTCGGGACCTGCAGAGAAACCAAGGAAACCAGGATCTCGTGGAAGGGCTTCGAACACACCTCGCGAGCCTCCTCGAGCTAGACCGCAACGAGATGAACGCTCTTGAGCAAGTCACTCGCGACCTTCTGACCTGCGCGAGTGTGCTGCCCCTGACGCCCGAAGTGCACGAGGCTTCGTCCCAGTACCAGAACGAGCACGATCTCGCGCCCGGAGACGCGATGATCTACGCCACAGTGATTGGCGATGCCGCCGTACGGGACGCAACGACAGAGAAGTTCTTCGTCACGAGAAACTCGAAGGACTTCGAGGCTCCAGCGATATACGAGCAGCTTCGCGAGCATCGGTGCGAGTTGCTTTTCGACTTTGCGGCCGGGCGCGTTCTCATCGGCCGGTGACGGCATAGTCGCTTTTGCTTCCAGACGGCGATCGTGGGCGTCGTCGCTTCTTCAGGTGAGCGAATCGGCGCTCCTGTGACGTTCACGGTCGCCCGAGAGACGAGCGCGTGTTCGAGCTGCCGGTTGTGCCGGACGAGCTCCCGGTCTAGCAGCCGACCCGCGTCGGAAGGACGGAACTCCCGCCTCGCCATCACGGCGTTTGGCTCGGATGGCCTCTCGTCGGGCCCGTAGCTGAAAGCGATCAGCGCTATCGGGGACAGCGTCGCCCGCCAGAACACGACGGCAGCGATCGCAGTCCAGCCCCGCCCACGGGCATCGAGCTCGTCGTACACGGTCAGGCTGGAGTAGAGCGGTGGCGCCAGGGCGTGCCGTTAGTCTGAGTCGGCGCCGGCCGGCTACCGCTCTCGGCGACCGACGGGCGGGCCGGCGCTCCCTGCGGGACTGGTTTATCGCTCTTTGCGGAGATTTTCTGACCGTCCCTCATCCTCTGCCGTTGACAATTAGAGCATCTCCTGTCAACTCTACCCTGCCGTTTGTCACGTGAACGAGCGAGCTCTGACGTCAAGGGTGTCGTTCAAGAAGGGAGTTTCCATGACGCTCCGGAAGTGGGATCGGAAGATCCGGGTTAACCTGCCCGGCGTGAGGCCGGGGCTGCCATTCGCTGACGGTCCTGACGGCGGCACCTGACCGACGCACCACACCTGACTCGAAACACTGAGTCGGGCCTCTCGTGAAGAGGCCGAGGTTCTGCTAGCCGACATGGTCGGCGCCGATGCGGCGTTGTTCACTGGGCTAGGCCACTACTTCGCTGGAATGGCGGAGATCCTGCGTGCCGAGCTTGGGGAGAGCGAGAGCGCCGGACTGCAGGAGGCAGCGGTCATCTTCGAACGGGCTCTCGAGCAGCTGCAGATCGTGCGCGAGCACGAGGAGCGGATTCTCTCCGTTGCCGACGGGATTGAGTACAGCGCCTATTTCGTTCGTCGCCATCAGGTCGCAAGCCAGAATACGGAGGCGCTTTACGAGGGGATCGAGGCGATGGTGCGCGATCTGGCCGATGGCTACTACCCAGCCGCGGCGTGCGGGAAGCTGAATCGGGTTCTCAGCCGGATGACGGCCAGCTTCGAACAAGACGCGCGGATAGAAGGGGTGTTGCATAGATTCGAGGCACGTGGATCTGCGCCGGAGCCCGAGGCATAGCAGCGTCGGCTTGTATGAGGACAGGGCTCGAAGCGCACCCGGAAATCGATCAGCTGCGCGTGCCCCGGCGGAGTCGAGCACGTCATGGACGGCCTCCGTCCGCAGCAGGCGTTCGCCCTCGCCGGTTGCTGGCTCATGCCGGAAGTGGCCCGGAGCGTGCTCGGCCACGATGCTTCACCGCCACGAGGCCGGCGCGGCGCTCGGGCTGCCCGCCGCTACTCACCTGACCCTCCGGAGAGACCCGCAGCGACGCTCCTCCCTCCTCGGCCACGACCCCGCCGACCGCCCACCACAGGATCCTCGCGGAGGCATATAGCAAACACTCTCTACTATACGGGTATCAGAGCGGAAGACACGGAGCACCGCGGGACAGGGGCTCGGAGAGGGGCGCTCGAGGTCCCGGAGGGGGCGAAAGCGTGCGCGACCGGCTGCGTACCCCCGCGTCGCTCGGATCGGCGGGGGGTTGGGTGGAAGTCCCGGCGGGGATCGGCGCTAGCCCGCATGAACGCAGGGCTGGCGGGCAGCCCCTTACCTCCGCCCGATCGGGCGGAGGTAGACGTCCACTACTCCGGCAGCCCCGAGATCGCGGGCTCGTCGAGGTGGATTCGCCGGGCAGGGAGGACGTCTGCGCGCCGACGGCGGGGTCGGCGTCTAACAAAACCTTCCCGCCGATCGGCGGGAAGGTCGAACGACCGCCACAGACGTGGCCGCCGTTACTGGGCTTATCCCGGGGGAGTGAATGTCACACCGGGGTGTCCCACCCTCTGATCGGCAATCCGTGCTCTACCAACGGGTTGAAGACGTCGGAGTGTCTCGATGTCTCGCGTACCAGGGTGTCAGGGACGTGCACGCGGACGGCCCCCACGTGCCTGCGTACTAAGGGGCGGTCGTGATGGTGACGCAATCGGGGCTCGATCCGCATCGGAGCAGGGTTTGCGCGCAGCGACTGAATGGCATGATGGTGTTGAGGGGCACCATCAGGACGTGAACGCCGCCCCTCTCGGCCATATCCCGGTTGCGCTCCTCACGCGCTCGGTAGACGAGACGGCTGGGACTACGCCGCGACGCGAGAGCGGTCGGAAAGGCACTGCTAGCCCTTCGCGATAGCCGCTTCAACATGTGGCAGCCGTTGCGCTCCGGGCAGTCGCTGCGCGGACGGCCTCTGCAAACGTGCGCCGCACTTCGAGCCGCGCTGACAGTTTAGCTTCCTGCCTGCTGGGATAGGTCCGATGGTTCACGCGCAGATTTCACGCTCAGTCCTCGTCGGGCTGAAGGGCTTCTGTCATCCGTCGTCCCAGAATAAAACCGCAAAGTGGGTATTTTTCTGTCATCGCGAGCATTGACACTTGTCGACACGCATGGGATCCTGCCAGACAAGCTACACAAATAGGTTGGACGACGGTCGTTGCGGCCGGTCGGCGTTGGCCAAGGAGCGTGATGCCCTTATGCCAATCGCAACTCTTACGGCGCTCGATGGCGGTTCCGTCAAGATCGACAGTCCCCTGAGTATTACGACAGTTGGCGCGACGACCTTCTTAGTCGCGCGCATTGCCGGGCACCTACAAGAGTTCGGTGCCAGTGACTTACCGTTCGCGAGCCATGTTGCCAGCGCCACGCAGGTGGTGCTCGACGAGGAATACTCTCTTCAGGGCGGGCACTTGCACCTTGGCAGCGCCGAGCATTCCGACGGCGATGGTTCAGAGCCGAGAATTTTCCGACTTGGCGTCTGGAGCGGCAATGCCTATTGCGTCAAAACGTTTATCTATGGTCGCCCCACTCGTGAACTAATCGAGATTTTCAGCCTTTTCACGATTGACGAACGCGATGACGGAGTAGTTCTCACGCCTATTCGACGAGGAGTATCGGTTGCCGAAAAGGGTGCCCAGGTCCCAAAGGTGGTCAACAACATTCCGCAGCTCGGACTCCTAGAGGTTCGACGTCTGACGCCCGAGATTAGGAACCAGTTTCCACCCTGGGAAGGGGCACCGGGCCGTGGAGGTCAGATCTATCAGGACAGTCCGCGCGGCCAAGGCGAAGGTTCGCTCATCCTGGTCGGGAACACCGCGGTGACGCGCGTGTACCGTGACCCGGCCCTAGAGGACGAGGAGTTCGTTGACGCTGCGGCCGAGCTTCTCGTCACCTGGTCATAGAGGTGCAGTTCCTTGCGAGTCTCGCGGCGACCACGTGCGGCCTCGTGTTCGTTGTGTCCGGGCTGGATCATGTGGGGCGGCCCCGGGCTCTTTCAGACGCACTGGCCACACACGGATTCGAGTCCAACGGCCTGCGAGTAGCGCTCGCGACAATGATCGGTTTGGTTGAAGCCTCACTCGGCCTAGTAGGGCTCTTCGCAGTCATCCTGCAGGCACCGATCCTCGAGGTAACGCTATTCGCAATCGCGAGCCTTTACGGGATATATGCGCTCTACGCGACCTGGCTGGTTCGAAGGCGTCCGTGGGCCCCTTGCGGGTGTTCATCCCGCCAGCACGTGATCAACATTTGGGTGCCAATTCGTGCAGCAGCATTGGGTGCCGGGTCGCTTGTGGCGGCGATTGCAGTCGAGCAGGTGTACGCGCCGAGTAGCAGCGCTCAACACGTGACAGTCGCGACCGCCGGTGTTGCGTGGGCTGCACTCCTGTGGACGCTTCCGGAGGCAATGGCTGACTCCCCGCCGCGAGTGCAGCCAGCATGAGCTTTCAATCAACAGCGCTGCTTCTGGCATGGGTGGCAATCGCTGTGCTTGGGCTCGCGCTCTCTGGGCTGCTCCGCCAGATTGGCATCCTTCGGAGCGGTCTCGCTCCAATTGAAGGCGCTCTCTCGATCGCGCAGCTGCCGGCTGTTCCAGAGCTCGCCCCCAAGCGCGCACAGATCACCGTGGCGCTCTTCTCCGATCCAGGCTGCGCCTCGTGCTCACGCCTTGTTCCGGTGTTCGAGGCGCTCGCAGCCAAGTCTGATAGCGCTGAGTTTGCAGTTCTGACTCCGGGTCAGGGCAACGGGATTGAGAGTGATCGGGTAACCCTGCTCCAGGACCAGCAGAGGCTCTTCGAGAAGCTGCACATACCGGTGACTCCATTCGCAATAGCTGTGAATGCCGACGGATCGATTCGGGAGAGCACTCCGGTCGGTTCGCCGTTACTTCTAGAGTCGTTCGTTCGAGACATGATCAACGGAGGTCAGCAATGAAGCTGCAAGATATTCCGTCCTTCGAATCCGCGGATGATCCCGGCGCGCGCCGTCGTGTTGGCTGGCCTCTCGCCCCATGGGACAGAAGGCAGTTTCTGAAGGCGGCAGCCGGAGCAGGAATGGCGATTGGGGTTGCGTCGCTCGGGATATTCCCACCTGCGCGTAAAGCGTTCGCCGGCCACCCAGGTACCGAAGGTTACGAGATCAAGAGCCTTCCATGCCCCGGCGACTACGGCACGGAGACGTGCAGTGTGCCGTGCGCGCCGAGCACGATATATCCCAATGCCTGTTATACGGATTCCGGCAACCACTACGTTGGATGGCATCGCCACGGTTGCACCGTTGCGTACACGCGTGCGTGGCGACTTCGCCAGAACGGCTGTGACCCGGGAACGAATTGGGATGGCTGGAAGTGGTCAGTGTCCAACTGCGAAAACTGCAATACCGCGATATTCCGATGCCATGACGGTTACAATTGCCAGACGGGGCAGAATTGCGACCTCTCATACTGCGATAACTCGGTGTGCAAGTGGCGGATTGGATGCAGCTGAACATGCCGACGTCGTAAGGGTTTCTTCATCCCAACCCATGGCTCACTTAATCTCGCGACACCGTCTGACTCTCGCCGATCCATTCCTACCCGTCGTGCTCGGTTGCGCCGGGGGAATAGTCGGGGTCGCCGCGGGCCAAGGCTTTCTCATGTGGGCAATCGTTGGCGTCCTCGCTGGATACTCGCTTTCTGGATCCACCTGAAGTCACAACAGCGCCTGGGTGCTTTCTACGTCGGTCTGGCGTGGAGCGACAAGACAGCGGGCTGCGTATGTTGCATTTGTCGTCGGCCTCTTTCTCGGCGGGGCCGGCGTAGCGATCACGCTATGGCTGATAAGCGGCATCACTGAACCAATACCCTTTGGAGTCCGACTCGCCGTTTTGGCAAGCGTCGGCGGTGCAGCCTTGCTAAGAGACCTTCATTTGGTGTCATTCCCCGTACCGCAACGAGCGCGGCAGATACCCCGAACTGTTTTCGAGCGAGGGCTCACGATCGCAGCATTCCAGTTTGGGTTTGAGCTAGGTACCGGCGCACGCACGCACGTAACGGCGACCGCTCCATATATCGTCGCCGCCGCGATTGTGCTTCAGTTCGCCAGCTTCGAGGCCGCCGTTGCCGCCGGCATTGGTTTTGGTGCCGGTCGAGCGCTGATGCCGAGCCTACGAGCCCTAAGCGGGGCGGCTGACCGCTGGGATGAGAGACTGCGTATTCGCATCCCGTGGCTTGTCCCGATCTCGTCCGCAGGATGCGTCGTCGGCATCGTCGGCTTTGCATGACCGACTGTACTCGTGTTACAGGTTCGTGGCTGCGCAGATTGTGGGGACCTCCGTTGGCCCCGGACCCGTATGAGCAGGTGCGAGCTCACATTGAGATGTTGCAGAGGCCGGCGCAACAGGGTGACCAAGGTTGCACCGCGCGACTACGGTCTACGCGACAGTGACACGGAGGACGCCTGACGTGCGACACGAAGCAAAATCCAGAAGCGTTCCGCGGAGGCTTCACATGGAGAGAGATCGAGGGCCTGGGCTCGGTGTCCGCCGTGGTCGACTCACCGTAGCGGTAGTACTGGTGATGATCGCTGCAGGCGTGTTGGCCAGCTCCATATTTGTCAGCCGAGCGGAGCAACCGTCCCGGCCAGCAAGTGCGGCGGCGTTGCCCAAGACGGTCCCATCCCCATTTGAGAACCTCCCCGTCGGCTGGACGAAACTGCCGACACCGCCCGAAGTACGAAACCGGGCCGCGACGCTCTGGACTGGCTACGACCTATTCGTCTGGGGCGGTTACGTCTACACCGGATTCAGCGACGAGGAACCAAGAGCTGACGGCGTCGTTTTCCGTGCGCGTGTACGAGAGTGGGAGTTCATCACGCCATCGCCACTAGCGCCACGCGTAGACCCTGCATCGGCCTGGACAGGAAGTGAAATGGTGATCTGGGGAGGAACTGATCGGCATGGCGTTAAGTTCTTCGACGACGGAGCCGCTTATGATCCGAGGACACGTGCATGGCGAAAGCTCCCTGACGCTCCAATTAAGGCGCGCGCCGCTCTATCCGTATGGACGGGCCATGAGTTCATAGTCTGGGGAACGACGGTACGGGGCGACGCCCGATATCGCGATGGTGCCGCGTACGATCCTGTGGCGAATTCGTGGCGGACGATTGAGGACGCCCCGATCGAGCTGACGGATGCGAACGCGGTATGGACGGGCCGAGAGATGATTGTGTTCGGAGCCGCGCTCCATGCAGGAAATGTCCCTGAGTCGAAAACAGCCATCGGCGCTGCATACGATCCGAGGGTTGATGAATGGCGTCGGCTGCCACCGTCGAACCTTTCTCCGCAAGCGTCAACGATCTCTTGGAACGGACGCGAATTGATTGCGTGGGACTACCTGAACAAAAGCGACATCTACGACCCCGATGAAGACACGTGGCGAGGACCGCACGCAGTACCGGTTGAGGCTGGCGAGTGCTTTCCGCGAAGTGTTTCGGTTGGACGCGATGTTTTCGGAGCATACTGTGGCTTATTCGTAAGTTTTGGCGCACACAATGAGGCATGGAAGAAGCTCACCCCTGAATTTCTCGATTGGAGCGTCGAGCCCGTTGCCGCTGAGCCCGTCGTTCTGTTGCTCGGTCGCAACGCCGAGACTGACGACGAGTTGCTAATGGCATACCGCGCTCCGAACTGGTGACGGTCGTGCGGCGTCGCGGTTTCCGCGTGGAGGTCGACAACGGCTAGGCGGACGCGCACGGTCACTGAGGGTAGTCCCTCACACCCTCCCTTCGCGTCCACGTCCGTGCCACCCCGGCACGCGAGTCATCGAGACATGTCAAGCACGGGAAACCCTGCTCACGACACGAACTGCGACGTGCGAGCACCGGCACGCAACCGAGTCAAATGCACACCGCTGTCCCGCGTGCTCGTCCTGACACTCAGTAGGAATGCCGGAACCCTGTACTCATACGGGTTTGCGCCGATCCTGCACTCCCTCCGTGCAGGGGAGGGAGACGTACAGTTGCCTCGCCGGGCTCGATCTCGTTGCCGCGGACGGTGCGTCGGACGCTGTCGGACGCCTCGGACCCCGCTCGAGCGGCGATCGGCGGCTGTCAGCTAGACGTCGCGACCTCGTAGAATCGTAGGGATGTCGCACGTACGACGAGACTCCGATAACCGCTACTTCGCGCCGCTCCAGGGGCTGGACACGCCCGAAGGGCGGGCCGAGTTGCTCCTGCGTCAGCGTGCCCGCAAGCTGTCGGTGCGCGACCTCGCGCTCGAGCTCGGCATCGGCAAGTCGAGCGCCGCCAAGTACCTTCGGATTGCGAAGGATGAGGAGCGCCCCGCCAAGGCTGAGGCCCGCAAGATCGAGGCCGCCAAGATCATGCCGACGGCGGAGCCGGAGGCCCGGCCGGGCGCTCGCGTCTGGCTCGGGGCCTCCTGGCACCGGCCTCGTGGATCCGCACGGACACCTGCTCGCCGCCGCCGAGCATCTCGGTCGTCTCCGCAGACGGGCCAACAGCTCGATCGCGAGCGAAGCCGTGCGCGCCTCTCGCGAGATCGAGCGCCTCGAGGCCGCCGCCTGCGTGAACGCGGGCCTGTCCCCCGACGGGATGGCGACGTACGAGACGCCGATCTCGAAGGGTTCGTATGAGGCCGTCGGACCGAATCGGGAGTACGAGGTCGAGCGCGTGCGGCGAACGATCCGCGAGGACGTGCTGATCTCCGGAGCGTCAGAGGAGCTGGCCGACTACCTCGCTCAGACCTGGCAACCACACCCCGGTGTGACATAGCCCTCGGCGTACTACGGATCCTCTTCGAACAGCGCCCGCAACTCCTCTGCGCCGCGGTCCGCCAGATGTCGCGATCTGGCGGAACCGCGACACCGAGCCTCGGCCGCAGGCCGAGGAGGAACTCCCCTTCGCTCCAAGTTCAGCGCCAGAAGGACGCGCGCTTCCTGCGTGCCGTTTCGCCCCTCGGGGCCAGCCAGCCACTTTCTCTGGCCGGGTGAAAGCGATGACCGTCAGTTCAGCTCGAGGGCCCGGTTAGCGCTGAGCCCTCGAGCGCAGAGCGGGCATTCGTCCGAACTCCACATCTCCAGCAGAAGATCGCCGAGTGCAGCTACGGGGGCGTCGATCTTGGCCGCGACGTCGACCTCGCTACGCGAGATGAACCAGGCCGCGCCGGCAATCGACGCGCCGCGCTTACGGGCGACATCGGCGAGCGCTGCGAGCCCGTCCCCGGTCGTCACGACGTCGTTCACGAGCACGACGCGCTCGTCGGAGAGGTCGATGCCGTCGCGAAGGCCGGTGGCGCGACCGTCGGCGCCGACGGTCGCCAGATGGACAGGAAGCCGCAGGTGTTGACCGAGCCTCCACGCCAGCGCCACCCCCGCGGTCGACGGTGCGACGATTGCCGTCGGCATCCAGGCCGCGACTGAGGGGGCGAGCCAGTGGCTGATGGTGTCAAGGGCCGTCTCATCGTTGGCAAGGGTTGAGAACCTGACGAAGCGATCGCTGTGGGCGCCATTGAGCAGCTCAAAGTGCCCGTCGAGCAAGGCGCCGTGGGACGCGATCATGCCCGCGACCTGGTACGGGTCGCCGAGCCGGGAGCGCAACGCGGGCGCAGCGGTGAGAGCGGGAGCCTCGAGCATAGGCCAGGTCTAGCCGGACCCTATTTCATCGGCGCTGAGGCGTGTCCTCTTGACCGAGGCCGTAGCGCTCGCGCAGGAGCCTTAGCCTGCGGCTAGAGCGACAGAGGCACTCGTTGCCCGCCCAGCGCTCGACCGGAAGCAGGAGCCGGTCGGCTGGGGACCCAAAGAGCGACTCGCGGTACATCGTCGGGAGTTCGCCGAGCGCCCCCAGCCGGTAAGGCGCGTACGCGCTGCCGCCGCCCATCTTCAGCCCCTCGCCCGCGAGCAGGAAGCCTGCGAGCGCGGTCACAAACGGAGAGGCGACGGCGGCCTCGGCCCCGCTCGCCGTCTTGACCTTCGTCTCGCCGTAGAGGAGCTCCTTGCGATAGAGCATGTCGAGCTCCTCGCCCTGGTAGTCGGCGTAGGCCCCTTCGGGTTCGCCGCGATGGACCTCGATCTCGCGCAAATGCTGGTCCTCGAGCAGTGTGTGGTCGAACAGAAAGGCCAGGACGCGGTTTCGGTTGAACCCAGTCGCCCGCATGATCAGCCGCAGCCGGATCTGGTCGCTGTTGAGCACGTTCTCGATGTGCAGGCAGTAGATGCAGGGGCCGTCATCAGTGCGGTGCCCGGAGACGCTGATCTCGTCAGGGTTGCAGGCGGCGTCGACGAGCTGCAGGGGGAGCGCGTCCTGGATCTCGCGACGTGAACGAACCGAGTCGACGGCCGAAAGGACGAGTGGGAGCGTCGCCTCGCGGGCGCGGGCGGCGATGAAGCCGGCCATTGTCGTACGGTGCAGCGTCACCGTCAGGCCGCCGTGGTGCGCGAGTGCGTCGCGGACGACCTCGGCCTTGACGGCCTCGGCGGCGGCCAGTTCGCGCGTGGCCAGGAGAGCCCGGTCGGGGTTCTTGTCCTCGAGTGCCTGCGGGTCGACAACGTCGAGCTCGCCGACGAGACCGGGAACCCGCGCCAGCAGGTACGCGACGGCGCCGCCGATGCTTCCGCCGCCGACCAGAACAGCGTTGATCTGCGACGGCGGCGCGATGTCGGGCTCGACAAGCGGCTCCCCACCGACCTCATAGGTGAGGCCACTCCAGTAGCCGGCGTCGATTGACTCGATCGCCGTCGTTCGCACCAGGCGGTCGCCCATCACCCGCTGCAGCGCCTGTGAGGCTGCACGGCAGGCCGCGGTCAGCGGGCCGACCGAAACGGCGGGGCCGGCGTCGTCGGCGAACGCCGCCGGTGTGGCGCCGATGTACGACTGCCAGCCGTAGCCGTCGACGTAGATGTCGGCGTCGACATCGACGTCGCCGACGGCGATCGTCACCGCTGCTCCCGCGCCCGGCTTCAGCGGCGGCACGCTGGCGTGCGAGCGTGCCTCTTCGAGTCTCTCGCGTAGAAGAGCGGCACCGGGCGGAAGGTCGGCGTCGGCGGGCTCCTCATCGCTGACGACGAGCTCGATGCGCGGGAAGAGGCGGCCGAGGAGGTCGACGAGGGCAAGCGCCAGGATTTGATGGCGCCAGAGTGGCGTCCCTTCCCGGAATGCGACCCTGACCGTCTGGTCCAGCAGCTCGACGATCTCGTTCTCGTCGGCCTCACTGCGGCGGCGGATGACCCGGACGCGACGGTCGCTCATCGAACCTCGAACCTCTCCGCCACCTCATCCAGCGCGAGCTCGCGCCACCCCCGGCCGTGCTCGAGCTCGTTAACCGAGCAGGCCGCGAGGTTGATCGGCTCGATCGCGAAGTTCGGCACGACGATCGAGATCGCGTGCTGGTGGCTGATCAGCATGTTTAGGTCGTCGAGCTCGGAGTGGTACGCCTCGCTCGGATGCGAGTGGACTCGGACGAGCACGAAAAGCTCGGGCGGCAGCGCGGCGATCAGGCGCGCCAGCCCGTCTTGGGTCACTTCGACCGAGACGCCGTCCTCGCCGCGACGCGCAATCTGCTCCGGCACGTAGGCGCTGGCGATCTCTGCCGTCTCGTCGTCGACGATCCTCCCCAGCCAGAGCACCACCGCTTCCAGGCCCTTAGCGCCCCGCTCCAGGAGAAAGGCGCGCGTCTCGTCGAGTGTCTCCGCTCGCAAGCGGAAGCGGCGCAACGTCGAGGGGATCATCGTGTAGCTCACTGCAACGTCCAGCGGTACTTGAGTTCGTGAAGGAGCGAAACGACGATGCGGCCGAGGCTCGACTGCTCGCGGTACTTGTCCCACGGCTCGTCCTCGTGCTGCTCGTGCTCGTGGAACTCGCGGAAGCCCGGCCGGCAGAAGAAGTTTCGCTTGTAGATCGGGTGGTTGGGGACGATCCCCTGGAGCTCGGGATCCTTCGGCCACTCGTTGGCCGGAAGCGGCGTCCGGTCAGGCCGAAGCAGCTCGGCCAACGGCGGCTTGCCGTCGAAGTCCCCGCAGTGGAGGTAGAGGACGAGCTCGCGGTCGATGGTCTCGCCGACCTCCGGCACGGCGACCACCGGCCGACCGACTGGGCGCTCGACATACTGCCCAGGCCCGGCCGGGACCAGAATCGTCTTGACAACGCCGATCGCGGCGCCCACATTCCTGTCGACCGCGACCGGCGCGTGCTGCGTCAGCCCGACCGTGATGAAGAGGTCGGTGCCCGTGAGTTCGATGGCTGTGACGGCGAGCTCCGGGCGCTCGTCGATCATCCGCTTGAGCTCGCCGACCGACTTCTCGACGTACTCGCGAACGTCGTCAGGATGCAAGCGGCGTCCTACCCGTCGATCGGCTGCCCTGCCTGGATGATCACGACCTCGCTGTCGACGAGACCGATGTCTGAGATCTTCTCCCCGAGCGGCAGCGACTGCCCGGTGCTCTCGCGACGCAGGACGTACGGCGCCGGCGGCGACTTGTCGAGGTTGAAGTGCTTGACTCCCTCGTCGAGGATCTTCTCGGCCTTGTTCGAGGTGTTGAACTCGGCGTTGTTCCAGGTTCCCGCCGTCGACTTGATGATCAGGACGATCTTGTGAGACCCACTCGGCGACATGCCACTCCTCTCTCCACGGGCACGCAGGGCTCTGCGCACTCCGAAACAGGGTAGACACGGATTCGGACGACACTCGAGACGACGTCGGAGACATGACCTCGTACTCCGTCTGACGCGCCACCTAGGCTCGGAAGGTCATCAATCAAAGGAGACGGAGATGCCACGGTTCGGGCTTGATGAAGTGGTCGCTGCGCGCGACGCAGCGCGTGGGTTCGGGGCTCTGATGGAGCGGCTGCGTGCCGGCGACGCCACTCGATTCGTCATCTTCTTCCGCAACCGCCCGCAGGCAGTCCTCCTTCACGTCTCCGAGTACGAGCGGCTCGCCCTCGCTGCCGGCGAGATCGAGCGGGAAGCGGCGTAGCCGGGCCTTCCTACCGGATGGCGGGTTAACAGGAAAGGGCAGAGGCCGCACCCGCACCCGCTGACGCCCTGGTGTCAGTGGTGTCACGGCGTCGGATCGCTCGTCGCGAACGAGTACGTCGCGCTGTTGGGCGCGCTCGGCGTCCTCGCCGGCCTTGCCCTGACTCAGAGCCGCCGAGCGCGCGCGCTGAGCAGGGCACGGGCGAGGCTCCTCGCGTCGGGGCACGGCGCTCGGGGTGGTCGCCCCGCCCGCTCTGTCCCCTCCCGGAAGCGGTCGTGCCCTTGACCGCGCACCTAGGCGTCGTCGCAGGCGTCAGCGTCCGGAGCGGTGTCTGGCCATTCCTCGGGAGGGGAGTCGGGGATGAGCGCGCTGAGGTTCATCCACTCAGGGAGCTCTCCGTCCAGTTGGGCCATGAGGTCAGAGTCGAAGAGGAAGTCGAGGTTGGTGACAAGCGTGAAGTCGGGCTCCGGGATCAGCTCCGCGTCGTCTCCGCAGAAGGCCGCCTCGAAGCGCTCGCCGGGCACCGGCTCTTCCCGGATCCTGGCTCGGAGCGCCCGCTCCGAGTCAAAGAGCGGGCAGAGCGCGCAGCGAGGCAGGACGCCCCCACTGGAAGCGCTCGCGGCACTCCCCGAAGGTGCTGAGCTGGAAGGAGGCGCACCAGGCCATCTCCTTGGCGTGGTAGGTCGAGACCGGCTCATCTCCCTCGTAGACCTCGCTCGCACGCCAGTGGCGAACCCGTTCGAGCAAGCGGCCGAGAGCGCTATAGAGGGCGGCCTCGCGTGTGAGCAGAAACGTGACCCGGTAGCGGCCAGGCTCGATCTCGGTGCACTCGCCGGGCCCGCTTTGCGCCAGGGCGACCGCCTTGCCGAAGCGTTTCGAGCGCGAGGGGCCGAACTCGACCGTCAGTGGACGCTCCATCGAACGGTGTCTAATCCGCGGCGCCATCGTCTCGTTAGCTCAGCTCACGACCGGCGGGGCAGTGAGCATGATGACGTCGGAAACAGCTCTCCCGCGACGGCGGCGTCGAGGCGAGCGGCCACGGCTAGGGTGACGCGGGTGCAGCATTAGCCTTCCTCCTGCTAACGGAACCTTGACGCCCTCATCATCGGGCTCGCGCCGAAGAAGGTCAAGAGGCAGGGGATCACCCGAGCGAAGGGGAAGATCTCACCGGCTCGGCGCTCAACGGCGGAACCTTGACACTTCCTCCTGCGTGCGCCGGGCCACTTGCGCGGCACGCGTCTGCTTGGAGCCCCAGATGTGCAGACGTTGGGGTGTGCCGCTCGACGAGCCGATCTTCGGAATGAGTCCCCGGGAACACGTCTAGGATCCAAGCATGGCTCGCTATCTGCACACGATGGTTCGGATCACCGATCCCACCCGGAGTCGGGCGTTTTATGAGGCGCTCGGTTTCCGCTTCTCGAGCGAGATGGACATCGTCCGAGAAGGCGCGCTCGAGGCCACGAACTACTTCTTCTCGATCGCTGAGCAGGAAAACGTTCTCGAGCTGACCTTCAACCATGACGGCCGAAGCTACGAGCTGGGCACCGCCTACGGACACATCGCAATCGGCGTCGAGGACATGAGCGAGACGCTGGCCCGCTTGAAGGAGCACGGAATCGAACCGGAACGGCCGCCCTATCAGGTGCGCGGGGGGGTCGCGCATTGCCTTCGTGAGGGATCCTGTTTCCTACAGGGTGGAGCTCGTCGAGCGCTCGGCCTAGCGACATTGGACGGCTATTCGCGGCTGGGTGCGGGCGCAGCCGCCCACACGATCTGCACGCGCTCGCCGATCGGCTGCCAGCGGCGCCGTTTCGGGTCCGCCTTGGTCAGGGTGATCCGGTCGATGTAGGCGCGGACGACGGCACGCTTCTCCTTCATCGTCATCGTGTTCCAGTCGGCGACGAGCTGCTCGGGTGTACGTGACCCCGCCTGGCCGAGCACCAGGTTGTCGGTCAGGGCTTCGCTCAGGTCGAGCTGCGCGGCGCGTACGTGCGTCTGGCGACGCTCCACCTCGGCCCGGTATCGCTCGGGGCCGAGCACCGAGGCCAGCTGGGCGGCGAGGAAGCTGTCCAGTTCCTCCTCGGTTGCTTTCACGCGCTCGGCCGCCTGCTGGATGCGCGCGCCGATCTCGTGCGCCTTGATGAGCGTCGAGTTCACGTCGGCAAGCGCTTCGAGCAGCAGACCCTCCACATAGGGGTCGAGCGTGCGCGTCGAGGCGACCGCTGGCGCTGGACAGTCGCCGCTGGCGGCGTGGTGAATGCGGCAGAAGTAGCTGGCGATGCGCTCGCCTTGTCGGTTCGTCGAGCCGGTGAGCGATAATCGGCTCCCGCACCCAGCGCAGTAGACGATCGAGGTCAGGACTCCCTGGGCTGCGATCGAACCGTCCTTGACGTAGGTGATGCCTTTGCCGCCTCGCTGCGCGAACTGCCACTGGCTCTCGGTGACGATCGGCGTGTGCGCGTTTTTGCACACCAGCTCATCCCCGTCCCAAAGCTCACCGCGATAGACCCGGGAGCGGATCAGCCCCATGACCCCCGTGCGCGACCAGGCGACTGATCTACGCCCCTTGCGCTGCAAAGGCAGCACCGTATTCTCTGCCAGATAGCGAGCGATCGCACCCCAAGATTCGCCTTGGCCGCGCATGCTGAACGCCGCCGCGATGAACGGTGCGGCCCGCTCATCCTCCTCCAGGCGTCCGTCGCGACGGCGCCGGTAGCCGATCGGTGTTGGCCCGACGTGCACGCCCCGCTCGAGCGCTTGCCGGCGCGCGCTCGCCCAGCCCGCGCGGCGCTGCTCCAACTCCTCCTCGGCAAGACCGGCGAGCACCGTCAGCAACAGGCGGCCGCCGGGCTTGGCCGAATCGACGCCATCCTCGACGGTGACCAGCCGCCCGCCTGCTGACTTGATCCGCTCGACCGCCTGCAGCGTCTCCAGCGCTCCGCGGCCGAAGCGGCTCAGCTTGTAGGCGATGATCCCTACTGAGTCGCCCACCTCGACGCGCCTGAGCAAGCGGCCGAGCCCGCGCTCGTCCACCGGCTTCGCCCCCGAGACGTCCTCTTCGACCACGTGCGCCGCGCCAAGCCCAGCTCGCCTTGGCGCTCCTGAAGGCGATGCTGCGGGACGCGCACCAGCGCGGCCATCGGATCGACTCGGCGGTGGCCACGCTTGCGCCGCCATCGTACGACGAGCGCGAGCCCGTCTATCTGACCTTCGAGCGCCTCGAAGCACTGGCGTCCTGGTCGACCCAGCCGCGGCTGCTCTTGTTCGCGGGTCTCTCTGGACTGCGTCAGGGAGAGTGTTTCGCTCTGCGCGACACGGAAGTACACCTCGACGAGGATCACGTCCTAGTCTCTCGCGGCGCCTATCTAGGCCAGCCGACACGGACAAAGAGCC
>Ga0136613_10000566_pt1 | contig 17349 bp, 6 predicted proteins | sample AntDrymUQ2722106_2_FD_106649 | JGI IMG/M metagenome (GOLD analysis project Ga0136613, IMG submission 106649) | Polar desert sand microbial communities from Dry Valleys, Antarctica - metaG UQ272 (21.06) | ecosystem: Environmental > Terrestrial > Soil > Desert | place: Antarctica: Dry Valley... | reverse complement strand
GGGGCCCGCTTCTCGGAGGCGGTGTTCCGGATCTTGGAGTGGGCAACCACCCAGACCTACACGCCGCTCGGGAAAGACCTCCCGAAGGTGCCGAGCCTCATAGGCAGGCTGGAGCAGGCGACCGCTGCGCCGGACAGTGTGCGGTTTCATATTCCGAGGACGATCCGCCTGATCTATGACGTGCGGAACAGCGCGACATGGCCCACCTCGCCGACGGCATCGACCCGAACCAGCAGGACGCCACGATGGTGGTACGGAACATGGAGTGGGTGCTGGCCGAACTGGTGCGGCTGTACCACGACGTTTCCGCCAAGGAGGCCCATGGAATCATCGTCGACCTCGTCTCGAAGGACGTGCCGCTGATCCAGGTCTTCGACGGCTTCCCGCGTGTGCTCAAGCGGCTGAAGGCGTCGGAGCACCTCCTCGTACTGCTCTACTGGCGGGGAGCCGAGGACGCGACTTACGACGAACTGCACGCATGGGCGCGCGCTTCGATGCGGTCGAACATGAAGCGCACGCTCACCTCGCTCGATGACAAGGACCTGATCCACCTGCAGGGCGACAGGTACGTCCTGACCCACCTCGGCGAGGAGGACGTCGAGCAGCGGAAGTTGCTGGAGCCTCAGTAGCCGGCGGGCATGGCGAGCAATGGCGTCCGGTGGGTCCTGTGTCGGCCCCGCGCCGCACGCCGTGACGACGGCGGCCGTCGCCACGAGCAGTGCCGATCGCCAGCAGGGGCTCGCCATGGTCGTCACTCCCGGGGCAGGTGATGTCGTTGATGGTGCTGTGGAGTCGTGGTCGAAGCGTGGTCGAAGCGTGGTCCGCCCCTCCTGAGCTGCGCCGTCGTGCTGATACAGGTGGGTACCAGCCGACGAAGACGACCGTGGCCGTTTTCGCTTCACGTCCCCCGAAAGGACCACCACCGGATCGGGCCATCTGCGGCTGCTGTCATGAGTTCGACGACCCGTGCCGGGAGGCGCTGGGGCTGCGCGCACCCCCTGTGGCCATTCGCCCAGGACCAATCGGGACCTGTTCGCGTCAGCCAAGCTCGACGTGGAAATCCTGGCCGAGCCTGCGCCTGACGGCGCCGGTGAGCGCCACCGTCGATGGGACGCACCCGGTCAGTGTCTACCCCCGACAGTGTCCACGCTGTTGCCACTCACAATGTCCGCACGCTGGCGCCGAGGACGGCGCCAGCCAAATCACGCCGGGGGATCGCCGACGTCGACCCCATAGCCCCGATTGACCTGGGTCGACAGACGAACTGGCGATAGAGGCTATCGGTCGCGCGGGTCTACCGTCTGGTCACCGACAAGCCCGAGCGGTTGTCGATGAAGACCTTGACCGCGCTGTGCGACATCCTGTCCGGCACCCCGGCGGACCTGATCGACCCCTACGTCGAGGCTGCCAGCCGCAAACCCGCGGTCGGAGACGCGACCGTGATCGACGTCCGCCCCGAGTTCCGGCCCGAACGCGCGCGCATCGTCGACGACGAATGAACCTCACCACGCTGCCTGTCACTGCGCGCAAGCCGCGGGCTCGAAGTCGGCGGGAACTGGTACGACGCGTTCACCCTGTCGTGCGGCGACCTCGGCCTGGTCGTCGGGGACGTCCTCGGTCACGACCTGCAGGCCGCCACGGTGATGGGCCAGCTGCGCAGCATGTTCCGGGGCGTCGCCATGGACGACGCCATCGAGCCCGACGCAGCCGTGGACCGGCTCAACGAGCTGGCCATCGCTCGTCCACGCGCGCGTGCGGTCCGACCCGGATGGCTGGACGATGCTCACGTGGTGCAGCGCAGGGCACCCACCCCCATGCTGATTCGGCCGGGACACGCCACACAGCCGCTCACCGCGGGAGCCGGGATGGCGCTCGGGGTGGCGCGCGGCTTCCCGCGGCCGGCCGGCCGCGTGCGCGTGGACGCCGGATGCACGCTGCTGCTCTGATATGGAGGGCGGTTTGTCAAGTGGGCATGGTGAAGCGGTGTCCACGACCGTCGCCGTGGACACCGCTTCGGTTGACCGGATGGTGCGGTGGTGACGAGCGTGTCGGTGTCGGCGCGTCGTCAGTCTGATATGCGCGGGTTGGTTACCGCAGGACGGTCTGTTCGGCTTTCGAGCGGTTCCGCGGTCTATACCGACCGGCTGGTGGACCGAGAACCTCGACCAGGGGACGGCCCGGCTCGCCTCGCTCGCTGCGGACCTGACCGATGCCGCACTACCCGCCTTCTGCGACGAGCTGTTGGCCCGGGTTGCTGCCTGGCACCAGCGACGACATCGCCCTGCTCGCCACCCGCGTACTCCTCCGGGAGATCCGCTCCGATCCCGGGGCCGTCGCCACGACCGCATACGGGACTTAGGCCGATTGCCCCTTACGCGACCAGCCGCAGCCGTGAGAACCTACCAACCAACCTCGGCGAGACGCGCGAAGGCAACGGGCCACAGGGTCGGCCGCGTCGAGCCGACTCGGAGACTTCCGGGGGGAAGCGGCATGGAAGACGACGTGATCGCCGTCCGCGGGGACGGCGTCGCCACCGCGTTCTTCCGCGACGGTAGCGGGACCGCTCGCCTGTCGATCTTCGCTGACTGCCGCACGGCACAGAAATCCTCGGAGAACTCGCCGGCCGAGTCGATGGACATCTCGCGTGTGCTGCAATCCGTGACGGTGGAGCTGGCGGGCCAGGAAACCGGCGCGACGAGCACTCCCCTCGGTACGGACATGGCCACCTACAGTGCTCTGATCGACGTCGGCGGGGTGGCAGGTGCGCTCACCGGTCGAGTCGTGGCCACGGGAGTCGAAAACACGAGGGTCACGTCCAACAGTACCGGCGCCGAGACCTTGGATACTGAGGACTGGACGAGTGCAATGACCTTCACGGCGACCGTCGTCGCCGATACGACCGCACCGATGATCACCCTGGCCGGGCTCGACGACCAGATGAACGCCGAGGCGAGCCAGACCATGCGCCTGGCCGTGACCGAGACCGGTTCGGGGCTTCGGAGCGCGACGTGGGAGATCGTCGGTTCCGGTGGCGGCAACCTGGAGCCGGACGGTGGTGGCGGCTACCGCGCCCGCGTGGACTGGCGGACCGTGACGGGCATCCCGCGCGACGTACCGGCACCCGTGGAGCTGCCGGTACTCATCCGGGCCCGGGACGGCGCCCGACCGAACGCCAACGAGTCCACGCTGCCCCACACCCTGCGTGACGCGGTCGCACCCATGTTGCTGGTCGACGCACCGGCACCCGATGCCGAGCTGCCCAACGACGGAACCGGTGCGACGGTCGTGGTCAGCGGATTCGTCGCCGACCACTGGAGCGGCGTCGCGCTGCTGACACTCACGCTCGACGACGCGCCCGCGATCGATCTGCGATCGGGGCTGCCGCCCGCTACCGAGGCCGCGTGGTCACACACCCTGCGGATCCCGGACTTCGGGCACCACCGTGTCGTCGTCCGCGCACGCGACGCAGCCGACAACCCCGTCGAGGTCACCCGGGAGTTCGAGATCGCGGCACCGCTGGCCGTCGTCGCGGAGCGTGACCCGTTCGGCCCCGGTTCCTACCTGGCCGATCTGATCGACTTCGCCGGTCGGGTCCTCGACGTTCCCGGCAACGTCGCCGCGTCCCCGACCGAGCCCGCCCGGCGACGGAGGGCGGCCGTCGAGATCGGCCGCGTGTTCCACCAGCCGATACTTCGGGTGGCGGGGTCCGCGGACGCCGGGTCGGGTGCCGGCCGCAATGACGTCCGCTCGGGTATCGAGATCTTCCAGCGGGTGCTCGACCCGACGTCCACCGACCTCGTCGCGCACTGGCCCCTCAGTGACGGCGCCGGCCCCACCGCAGTCGACGCCACCGGCAACGGCTTCACCGCCCGCGCCCGCACCGGCAGCTCCCCCGAGTGGGTCGCCGGCCGGGGTGATGCGCTGGCGCTGCGGTTCGACGGCGTCGCCGACGAGCTCGTCGTCGACGAGCCGGGAGCCCTCACGATGCGCGACGCCGTCTCGGTGGCTGCGTGGGTGCGCGCCGACGGGCCGGGCACCGGTGACGCCGCGGTCATCCTGCACAAGGAGAACGAGTACGCGCTCGGCCGGGCCCCCGACACCGGGGAGCTCACCGTCGCGATCCGCACCGACGCACCTGGATGGATGTGGATCCGCACCGGGATCGCCCTGCCGGTCGGCGAGTGGGTGCACGTCGCGTTCGTCTACGACGGCGGCGCCATCCTCGGCTACCGCAACGGACGGCTTGCGTATCGACAGCCCGCAGCCGGCCTGCTCGGCACCCCCACCCCGATGCTCCAGGACGTGCGGATCGGCGGCCGGCAGACCGCGGTGGCCCGGTTCGACGGCGCATTCTCCGACGTCCGGCTCTACCGCGGGGCCGTGCCGGCGGCGACGATCGCCCGATTGGCCGAGCTGCTGGCGGTGCTGCGGGCCCGCTGGACGTTCGACCGGGGGTCGGGGACGGTCGAGCGTGACGCCGTCGCCGGTCGCGAGATCACTCTGGACGGTGCGTCGTGGGGCGTGGGTCGAGCCGGGACGGCGCTGGTGATCGGAGCCGGCCAGCAGGCCGTCGCCGACATGACCGGAATCCGGCCCGGGACCGATGACGCGGACTTCGCCGTCGCGGCGTGGGTGTCCCTCGCGGGCGAGCCGGGCCCCGCGGAGAGGGCGATCCTTCGCCAAGGCATCGACGGTGGCCGGACGGTCGGGGTCTTCCTGGTTGCGGGCGCCCGCGCGGTGACCGTTCGGGTCCGGACGGCTTCCGGAACGAACGACGGACCGCCCGAGCCGGAGCCGGTGGCGGGCGGGCGCTGGCTGCATCTGGCGTGTGTGAAGGACGGCAACCAGCTGGTTCTCTACGTGGACGGTGTCGCTCGACTGCGGCACTGGCTCGTCGAGCCGGTGGCCGGCACCGATGGCCCCTTGGTGGTCGGCTCGAACGGTGCGGACGGCGTGGACGGCTTCACCGGCGCGATGACCGACCTCCGGGTCTACGACCGCTCGCTGACCGGGGCCGAGGTGGCGGCCGTCGTCACCGAACCCGACGCGGGACGGCTGGTCTACCTGGACGCGGCCTACCGCACGCTGTTGCAGCTCAACGGGACCTCGTTCGACGAGCTGCGGTTGATGCTTGGCGCCGACCGCCCGACCCGGGAACGGCTGGCCGCCCGGCTCGGGATCGCGCTCCGCCCGGGCAGCCCCGATGAGCTCGACGACCTGCTGCGGTCCACGGGAGCGGTCACCGAGCAGTGGTTGGAGGAGACGTTCGGGTTGGTCGACACCACTCGTGACCCGCTCACGTCTCCCCCGGCCGCCCGGCTCGTCGGATGGCGCCGGGAGGCCGTGCGAACCCTCTGGCAGGAGCAGGACCGCGCGGACCTCGGCGAAACGCCGATCGTGGACCCCACCTACGTCAGCGCGGCCGACCTGGTCGACCTGGTGGCCGTGGGCGGCCTGCTCGACGACCGGGCCGCCGAGCTGGCCGCCCGCCGCGCAGACCTGGCGGCGGTGCGTGTGCCGGGGGCCAGTCCCGCGGAGGCGTTCGCCGCCACGGTCGAGCTCGGACTCGTTCCGGTGAGCGTGTTGCTCGACCTGCGGGACCGGCGCGCGGCCGGCGTCGCGGTCCGGGCCGACCTCGCCGCGCTGTTGCTGGCTCCGCGCGAGTTCGACCGTGTGCTCGGTCTGTACGAACTGACCGAGCGCGCGTCGATCGAAACCAGCGAGTGGCACGAACTCGACGACATCCTCGTCGAGGTCTACCGGCGCCGCCGGCTCGCGGACTGGCGGACCGCGGAGCTGATCCACCTCGGCGGGCGCCCGCTCGTCCTGTCCCCCGACCACTTCCGCCTCCGCTCCCCGGCCGTCGACCCGGCGGCGGTCGACACCCGGCTCGACTGGGAGGACCGGCTCGCGTCCCGCATCGAGCAGGACACCGCGATCCTCGCGGCGAACGCCGGAACGGTTGCCGACGCCGAGGCGATCGTGCTGCCGATCCTGCGCGACGCGCTCGCGCCGGCCGCCGCCTGCGTGCTCGGCGTGCAAGGCGCCGTCGACCTGTCACAGCGGCTGCTGCTCGACGCGACCGCCGGCTCGTCGGTCACGACACCGGCGCGCCAGGCGGCCGAGCTCGTCGCGGGAGTGCTGTTCGGCGTCCGTACCGGCCGGATCGACGACACCCACCCCGCGGGGACCTGGTCGATCGCTGACACGGCCGCGTTCGACGCCGACTGGCCGTGGATGAGCGCCGTCGAGGCGTGGCAGGCCGCGGTCGCCGCCTTCTTCTACCCGGAGAACCTGCTGAACCCGGCGCTGCGCGGGCCCGCCGCGGTTGGCGCGGGTGCCGGGCGCACCACCTTCGGTCTGCTCCTCGACGGCCTGCGGCGCCGCGACGGCACGACGGCACGACGGGTGGCCGATGCGCTGGCCGCCTACACATCCGGGCGGGCGGACGACGCGTCGATCCCGGACGCCGCAGCGGGGGTGCGCTACGTCCCGGACCCGGCCCGCGCCGACCGGCACCGCGCGCTGAACGACGCCATCGCGGGCGGTCCCCCGTCCCCGGTCGCACGGGAGGTGCTGTACTTCGTCCCGCTGACGGTCGCGCTCCAGCTGCACCGATGGGGCGCGTACGCCCAGGCGATCGACTGGTTCCGGCTGGTGTACGACGACGGCGCAGCCGGGGAGCGGCGCAAGGTGTACGCCGGGCTGCGCACCGAGCGCAACACGCCTCGGCAGCGGTCCCGCCTCGACGACTGGCTGCGCGATCTCAACCCGCATTCGCTCGCCGGATCCCAGGGCGGCAACCCCTACACCCGGTTCACGGTGATGGCGCTGGCCCGCTGCCTGCTCGACTTCGGCGACGCCGAGTTCACCCGGGACACCCCGGAGTCCCGGTCCCGCGCGCGGTTCCTGTACCTGGCGGCCCGGGAGCTGGTCGGCGACGCCGACCTGCGCGACCTGCCCGGCAGCGGCGTGCTCGTGCTGCCCCCGAACCCGGCTCTGGACCTGCTCACGCTGCGGGTGGACAACCAGCTCCGGAAGCTGCGCGAGGGCCGCAACATCGCCGGGATGAAGCGACCCGTCGAGCCGGAGACACAGGGCACCGGCGGGGTTCCCGCCGCTCCGCCCGTGGGCGCCGATGGGCGGATCCAGCAGCCGACCCAACGGGTGATGCGACCGACCGGCCATCGGTATGCGGTGCTCGTCGATCGCGCGCGGCGACTCGTGGCCCTGTCGGCGCAGGTCGAGGCCGCCTACCTGCAGGCGCTGGAGCGCCAGGACGCCGAGACCTACCGCGAGCTGGACGCCGGCCACCACCTCGAGCTGGCGGCCCGGGGTGCGGAGCTGCAGCGGCTGCGGGTGACACAGGCCCGCAACGGCACCGAGCTTGCCCGGCGGCGTCAGGGCCGCGTCCGGATCCTGCAGCGGACTTACGGGGAGTGGCTCGACGAGGGACTCAACGGCTGGGAGGAGGCCACCGTTGCAGCCCACATCGCGGGGGGCGTCGCCCGAGCCACGGCAATCGGGCTTCAAGCCGGCGCGGTGATCGCCCAAGCGTCAGTGACTGTCGCGTCGGCTGGACCCTTCGCTGGAGCCGCCATGACGGCAGCAGTGCCGTTCGGCATCCTGACCGGGCTCGGCGCAGTCGCCAGCGGGGTCGCGGCTGCGGCAGAGACGACTGCTCAGGTCGCCAGCCTCCAGGCCTCGTTCGAGCGCCGCCGCGACGAGTGGGAGCTGCAGCAAGGCCTGGCCAACCAGGACATCGTCGTCAGCGACCAGGAGATTGTGCTCGCCACCGACCAGGAGCAGATCAGCTCGGCCGAGGCCGCGACCGCCCAGCTTCAGCAGACGCAGTCGAAGGCCGTGGCCGACTACCTCGCGACCCGGTTCCTCAACGCCGAGCTGTACCAGTGGATGTCGGGCGTGCTCGCCGACGTCTATGCCCACCTGTTGCAGCAGGCCACCGCGACCGCGCAGCTCGCACAGCAGCAGCTCGCGTTCGAGCGTCAGCTGCCACCGGTCGGGTTCGTCAAGGACGACTACTGGGTGGCGGCCGGCGACGACGGCGCCGTGCGGGACCGCCGGGGCCTCACCGGCTCGGCGCGGCTGCTGCAGGACCTGGAGGAGCTGGACCAGTACGCGTTTGAGAACGACGAGCGCAAGCTCAACCTGTCCCAGACGTTCTCCCTCGCGAGCCTGGCGCCGTTCGAGTTCCAGCAGTTCCGCAACACGGGCGTGCTGCCCTTCGGCACCCCGATGAGCCTGTTCGACCAGGACTTCCCCGGCCACTACCTGCGGCTGATCAAGCGGGTGCGGGTGTCGCTGGTCGCGCTCGTGCCGCCCGTTCGCGGGATCCGGGCCACGCTCGCCGCGACGGGCGTGTCCCGGGTGGTGGTCGGCGGCGACAGCTTCCGGGAAGTGGTCGTCCGGCGCGATCCCGAACAGATCGCGCTGACCTCGCCGACGGGCGCGACCGGGGTCTTCGAGCTCGACGCCCAAGCAGACCTGCTCGTGCCGTTCGAGGCGATGGGGGTGCACACGAGCTGGGAGTTCCGGCTCCCGCGCGCGGCGAACCCGTTCCCCTTCGACGACGTCGCCGACGTGCTCGTCGCGATCGACTACACCGCACTGGCCGACGACGACTACCGGCAGCAGGTGATCGCGGGGTTCGACCGCCGGGTCCGCGCCGACCTCGCGGTGAGCCTGCGCACCGACCGCCCGGACCAGTGGTACGAGCTGCACAACCCCGGCGCCGGGACGCACCCGTTCGCGGTGCGGTTCGACATGGCGCGCTCGGACTTCCCGCCCAACCTCGACGACGTCGAGGTCGCGCACGTGCTACTCGCGCTGGTGCGCACCGACGGGGTCGCCGAGCAGGTCGAGGTGGACCTACGCCTGCAGCCCGGCGGCGGCACCGCCACCAGCCCGTTTGGCGGCACCGCGACCAGCACCGCGGACGGTGTCATCAGCACCCGACGGGCCGTCGGCACGCCCTGGCTGCCGATGGTGGGCCGATCTCCGATCGGGACGTGGGAGCTGGCGTTCACCGGTGCGCTGGCCCCCGTGGTGGAGGCGGGGGCGCTCAAGGACGTGTTGCTGGTGGTGTCGTTCAGCGGGGTGACGCCGGCCTGGCCGGCGTGATGCCCGTGCTGCCGGAGGGCGGGGCCGTCACCCGGTGTTGCGGTTCCCGGTCGGTTGCGGGAAGTCGCCCAGCGCGGACGGGCGGCCCGACGCCCCCGACTGCAGCATGTGGATCTTGGTGTCGATGTGCCAGAGGAACCCGCGGAAGTCGTCGTCCGAGATCGGTGACCAGCGGTCGTAGGTCAGGATCGAATGGCCCTCCGCCCCGCGGGTCGGGTCGTTCGTCCTCCAGGCGTGCTGTTCCTGGTTGAGGAAGTTACGAAGCCTGCTCAGCTCGTCGACGGTCGAGCTGGCCGTCACTGCCTGGTCGAGGTAGAGGAAGCGACCACGATACGGCGACGCACGCCCGGGGCGAGACGCCTCGAGAGACGGTCCGACGCCCTCGACACCGGCAAGCGCGCCGCTCGTCCGACCCGGGACGAGGCGGATCGTCTGCTCATACCACTCGAGGTACCAGAACTGCCGCCACTTCGTGTCGAACTCCCGGAAGCGCTGCGGGATCTCCACCGTCCAGCGGTGGATCTCGCCGAGGACGTCGATGGCGGCGCCGACACGACGGGCGGTCCGGCTGCCCATCGAGGGCAGCGTCGGCCCGGGCGAGCCGCCGAGCGGGAAGCCGCCGGCATCCACGTAGTCGGAGGGGAGTTCGGGGTCGAGAACCGGGATCCTGCCGGGTAGGGCTGTGCCCGACGGACCTCGGCCCGAGGTGCTCGCCCCGCGCGTCGGGGTCGGACGTTGCTGCGGTTGGGGCATCGACCGGAGGTGACGGTCCAGGTCGCGTCGGTCGCTGCGGCTCCTGCTCCGGGCGTCGCCCCGCCGTGCCGAGTCCTCGACATCGCCCCGCGCCCGGTCGACCTCGGTGGAGGCGGCACCGTCGAGGTCCACCGCACCCAGCGGGCGGCCACCCACGTACGCATAGCGGTTGAGGCCGTCGAGCTGGAGCACGTCGCAGCTCATCCACCGCGCCACCCACGGCGCGTAGTACCTCGCTCCGTGGTGGGCCAGGCCGGACTCCTCGTCGCGCTCCTTGCCGGTGAACCGGTAGCGCTTGCGGGCGAAGCTGCCGAAGCTCGTCTCGCCGTACGGGAAGTACTCTTCCCGGTTGATCCAGGCGCCGGTGTCGTCGACCGTCACCGCCGCGCTGCCGAGGTGGTCGCCCAGTTCGTAGCGGATGGCCGGCCCGGCGTCGGAGGGGTGGGCCGGGCCGGTGCGAACCAGTGCGACGCGCGCGGTGCCGTCCATGACGTGCACGTGCGCGTTCTCCCCGCCGCCTGCGGTGGCCCACCGGTGGCGCTCGACGAGGTCGCCCAGGTAGGCGGTGCTCTCGTCGAGGGCGCCGGTGTCGCCGCGGCGCACCCACTTCTTCACCCGCGTTCCGTCGGCGCCGTAGAGGTAGCGCGCCCGGATCGACGGGGCGACCCCGGCCTGCACCCGGAACTCCACGAGGCGGCCGGCGTGGTCCCAGGTGAACCGGCGTGCGCCGTTCTCGGTCAGGACGTTGCCGGCCTCGTCGTGGGTGAACGTGCTCGTGACCGCGCCGGTCTCGACGCTGGTCAACCGGTTGGTGGTGGCGTCGGCCCAGTCCGCAGGGGACAGCCCGGCCATGTAGAAGCGGCGGTGCCACCCGGCGCCGCCCGCGACGTGGTGCAGGTCGAGCAAGTTCCCGGCCGGGTCGTAGGTGTAGCGCTCCCGGTAGGTCTCGGTGAGGTCGGGCGCGTTGGCCTGGGTGGCCGCCGCGGCGAACGGCGCGCCGAACGCGCCGCAGCGGGCGACGTCGTCGGCCGGGCTGGGGTGGGTGATGGACGTGCAGGCCCGGCCGGTCGCCTCGACGAGCCGGTTGAGCGGGTCGTAGCCGAACGTGCGGACCAACCGGTCGCGGCCGTCAGCCGTGCCGGCCACCCCGCAGCCCGGGGTCCGGTCCTCGACCGCGGTGATGTTGCCCGCGAGGTCGTAGCCGTAACCGAGCTCCTGCACTGGAGCACCGCTGCCGGTCCACGTGTCACCGGCGCGGGTGGCGCGCTCGGTCCGCAGGCGGGTCAGGCGGAAGGTGTTGGGGTCGAACGCGTACCGGGTCATGAGCCCGTTGCCGAGGACGGCGAGGACCCGGCGCCCCCGCGGGTCCCTTGCGATCAGTTCGACGTAGGGCACGCCGTCGACCGTCACCGACCGGAGGGCACCCGAGCGGTCGTACCCCGGCGTGATCACCGCGCGATGCCCGGTCGCATCGGCCGGCACCGTCAGCGCGGTGACGCGACCGAGGGCGTCGTAGCGCGCGGACTGCCGGTGCGCCGTGACCTCCAGCGCGTCGTCGGCGCCCGGTGCGGCCCAGTCGGGCGACCAGTCGGCGGCGAGGGCGTCGTCGGAGACGACGCGCCGCTCCTGTTCGGTCGGAGCGCCCGCAAGGTCGTAGGACTCCACCGTGACCAGGCCGGCCTCGTCGCGGTGGCGCCACGGCCGCCCTAACCGGCGGGCCGCGCGGGCCGCCTGCCGGTCGGCGTCGGGCTGCGCCGGGTCGCCGCCGTCGCCGTACTCGATCCGCTCCCGCAGGGTCACCGGATCACCGGCCCGGTCGCGGGCGTACACCTCGGCCGGCCGGCCGAGGACGTCGTAGGTGCGCAGGTCGACCGCGCCGCGGGCGTCCCGGCTCTGGACGGGTGTGCCGGTCGCGTCGAGCACGGTGACCGCATGGCCTCCGTCGATGCTGTCGACCCCCAGCGGCCGGTCGAGCAGGTCGTACGCGTGGGTGAAGGCCGCCCGCCCGAGCTCGTCGAACGCTGTGAGGACGTTGCCCCGGACGTCGTGGACGGTCTGCGTGACATGCCAGGACTTGGGGTCGGGCCCGCCGCGGGCGATGGTGCACACGACGCGGCCCAGTGCGTCGTTCACCGTGGTCGTGGGCGTGAAGTGGTGGTTCTCCGGAGCCCGGCCGGTCAGCGTCGTCCCGTCCGGCGTGGCGCTGACCGGGGCGAGATCGTTCTCGTCGTAGCTCGTGGTGACCCACGGGCTGGGCGCGACCGCGTCCGGGGCGGCGGGATCGGCGGGGAGCCCGAACACCGTGCGGCGCTGCGAGCCGTCCGGGTTGACGACGCGGACGGCGCGCCCGCGCGGGTCGTGGAAGGTGCTGGTCCGCCGGCCGCGCTCGTCGGCCCGGAACTCCCATCCGCTGGCGAAGAAGGGCTCGTACTCCCCGACGACGCGGCCCTTGTTGTCATACACCACCCAGCCGCTCACCACGACTCGATCGGCGTCCCGCTCGCCGACAGCCGGTCCGCCGACCACACCCGGCTCCAGCAGGCCCGCGCCGTCGGGGAAGGCCAGCTCGTCGGCCTGCGCCCGGGTCTGCACCAGACGGCCCAGCCCGTCGGAGTACTCCCGCGACGCGACGACGTCGTCGGACACGCCGTCGTGGGCGTGGTGCACCCGGCGCACCGTGTGCACATGCACCGGCCGGCCGGTCGCCCGGAAGCTGTCGAGGGCGTAGGAGTGCCGGATCTCGGGCGCGTCCTCGGTGCCGCCCTCCCCGTCACGGCCCTCCCGCCACGTCGCCGCGAGCAGGCCGAGCGCGTGATAGCGCAGGCAGGTGGCGTCTCCGTGCGGATCGACCACGCGGCGCGGACGCCCCGCGCGGTAGTCGTGGTCCGCGGAGATCACCAGGCCGGCCGAGTCACGCACCGTCACCGGGACCGTCCAGAATTCGTCGGGTGTCACCCGGGTCTCACGGCCGAGCGAATCCTGCATCCCGACCGCCAGCCCGCGCGGGGGCAGCGGCTCGATCGTCGTGGAGAGCTGCACGTCGTAGCCGGTGCGTGCGGTGTCGGCGTACCACCCGGCGACATGGACGTCGTCACCGCTCTCCCGGCGGTAGCCGAGTGCGGAGCCGAACCCCACCGGTGCGCCAGCGGGCGGCGGGGCGGAACCGCCGAGGTAGTCGGGGCGAAGGGCGGCATAGGCGGCGTCGAGCACGTCGTCGGTGAGCACGAGGCTCTCGCTGCGGGTGAGCAGCCCGTGCGAGCCGACCTGCTCGGCCGGCAGTCCCTCGTAGGCGGGGCCGTCGTAGTGGTGCACGAGGTGGCCGATCAGCCGGGTGGCGTCCGGTTCGAGCACGTCGAACGCGGCTAGCACGGCGCGGGCGTCCCGTACCTGGTCGCGCAGCACCTGGGCGACGTCGTCCGGGTCGGACTCGGTGGCCTGCGGTGGGCCGAGGAGCTCGTAGGTCCGGACCTGCGCGACCCGGTCCCGCACGGGGCTGGTCGGGCTTGCCGCGTAGCTGGTCCTGCGGTGGGCTGCGAGCACCGTGGTCCGGTCCGGCTGCACGCTCCCGACGACGGCACCCGTGACCGCGGTCCGGCGGGCGGACCGGCGGGGCGGCGCGACCGTCGTGGCGCGCCGCGGCTGCCCGACCTCGTCATGGTCGCCGGTGAAGGTGAAGCCGGTCATCGGGTCCTCGCCGCGCTCCCACTGTGTGGTGCGAGCGGCGTCCTCGAACGGGAAGAACACGCGGCGGTCACCCACGACCGGTTCCTCCCGGAGGGCGTAGGCCGCCTCGGTCACGGTGTAGGGCCGCTCCGAGCCGTCCAGGGCGAACAGCTCGGTGCGCAACAGCCGCCCGCGCAGGGCCCGGAGCGCGTCGCGCCGGGACTGCCGGTCGGGCAGGCCAGCCAGGAACGCCGAGACCCCGTCGATGTGGCCGAGCAACGCGGGGTCGCCGACCCAGTGCTCGGCGGTCAGGTCCAGCTCGGCCCAGCCGTCGTCGGTGTCGGCCTCGACCGGCCCGAGGTGGAACCAGCTCCGGGTGCAGGTCGGGGGACTGAGGTGGGCCGGCTCGACCGCTCGGAGGGCATCGTCGACCGCTGCGCCGACGTCGCCCGTCTCGGTGTCGAACCGGTCGACCCGGCCGAACCCGCGGAACTCGCGCTCCGCGCCGTCCCAGTACCCGTGGCGGTAGCGGTACTCGGTGGTGAGGCGACTGCCCGCCACCTGGTCGACGGTTTCCACGCCGGCCACCACCGCCACGGGGAACGGCAGCACGGTCCGCCACCGGGTGGCGGGGTCGCGGTGGTCGCGCGCCGCGAACGTGGACGACGAGGCGTAGCGGATCCGGGTCACGGCACCGATCCGGTTGTCCACCTCGCGCAGGAGCCGCGGGCGCACGCCACCGGTGAGGTCGAGGAAGAACATCGCCGCTCGTCCGACGGCCGACGGCCGACGGCTCAGCAGGACCCCGGAGGTCCCGGTGCCCAGCAGGTCGGCGAGCCGGGCGTCCCAACCGTCGACCGGCACCCCGCGCACGGTGAACGGCTCGCTCCATCCGCTGCCGCTGCGGTTGATCCAAACGGTGACCCCGGTCGGGTCGACCCGGACGAGGTCGGCGAGCCCGTCGCCGTCGACGTCGCCCAGCAGGATCCGCGCCGGGTCCTGGTCCCGGGGAAGCCGCGGGCTGTCCGCCATCCGGATCCGGCCGCCCCACCTGCCGTCGCCGACGGCGGGCCAGTAGTCGATCGCGCCGTCGTGGACCAGCACGAGATCGGTGAGCCCGTCACCGGTCATGTCGGCCCAGCGCACCCGCGGGTCGGCGACGTCCAGCGGAGGGGGCGGGTCGACCGCCGGGAACCGGGCGGGGCGCGGTCCCGTCCAGCCCAGTTCCGGGTCCTGCCGCCAGCACAGCAGCCGGTCGGTGGACTGCACCGCATCGGTCACCCCGTCGCCGTCGAGGTCCACCAGCCGCACCCGCGGATCGGTTAGCCCGATCGCCGGCACCGTGGCGTAGCGGTGCAGCCGACCCCACCTCGGGCCGAACCGCAGCGGGTGGTAGCCGCCGTCGACGACGAGGTCCGCCCGGCCGTCGCCGTCGGCGTCGAGCAGCCGCACCCCGCGCTCGCCGAGCCGCACGCCGGCGGGCGCGTCGCGCATCTCCCGCGGCCGGTCGAACGTGCCGTCGCCGCGGTTGCGCCAGTAGCGCACGCTGCCGTTGCACTGCAGGACGTCGGGGATGCCGTCCCCGGTGACGTCGACCAGCTCGACCCCGCCGTCGGACAGCGCCGCCACGGGCGTGTCCGGCCCGCCGACCGGGCGGAAAGTCTGCCTGCCCGGCTCGACCCGCGTGTAGGCGAGCGCCAACGGCGGCAGGTCGCGGTGCTCGGCGCCCGCGTCGTCGAACCCGACGACCTCGACCTCGGACAGGAGCGAGACCCCGTTGAGCGGGTCCTGTTCGTAGCGCAACTCGTAGCGGCGGACCGGCACGTCTGTCCCGGGGTGCACGTGCGTGGCAATCGACGCGTAGCGCCGGGCGGTCCGGATCTCGAAGCCCGCGGTGTAGGACGAGAACGCGTCGTCGCGAGGCTCGTGGGCGAGCGTGACGCTCGCGAGGTACTGCCCGTCGCCGTGGTCCGCGTAGTGGATGGAACGCAGCAGCGGCTGCCGCCACCGATGTCCGCCGCCCTCGCCCTCGTCGACCGCGTAGGTGTACACGATCACGTTGCCCAGCGGGTCGCGGGTCTCGGTGAGCTTCCACGCGAAGACGTGGTGTGCGGCGTCGGGGTCGATGATTGTGGCCGGATCGTGCCAGCCCGCGGCGTCCGGTGGGCGGACGCTCCCGTAGCGGCTCATCAGGCCGTCCGTGCCCGTCACGGTCCAGTGGTCCTGACCGTCGCCGCTGTGGTGCACGATCGTGGCGAACCCGGACTCCGTCCGGGGCCGGTACCGGATCCCGTCGGCCACCGGGCCGACGACGATCAGGTCCTCGGCGCCGGAGAGCACGAAGACGTCGCGGTCGTCGTCGTAGCTCGGCGCACCGCGCGAGGTCTTCCGGCTGATCCCCGGTACGGAGAGGGTCCAGCCCAGGCCGAGATGACCGTTGCCGCTCCCGGTGCTGTAGGCGAGCTGCAGCGACGGTGCGATGCCCCGACGGCCGTCCGGGACGACGAGAGGAATCGTGTGGTTCCCGGTGCCGGTCTGGGCGTCGGCCGTGAAGGTCTCACCGATGCCCCGCACCGCCCCGCCGCCGCGGGGCAGGGAGATGATCTCGCTTGGTGCCTGCGCCGCATCGCCCACTACGACCTCCCCTGCCGAGTGGCGCGACCGCCCCGAGCCGCCTGAGCTGAGTCGGTGATGCGCCGGGGAGCGAGTTTACGCCTGCAGAGGTCGTAAGCCGAGTACTCGAGCGCCGGTCAGTCCGCGGGCGTGGTGCCGGCGGACGTCATCGAGGATGGTCGCAGCACCAGCGGCGGCGCCGGGTCCCGGGAGACGCTCGCCTGCCGCGGTCAGGAGACGTAGGTCGGCTGCGGGTCGGACTTGTGCGACTCGTCCGCACCGGTTTCGCTCTGCGCGCCGGAGCCGTCGCTGCGGTCGCCCGCGGCCTCCGGCTCCAGCGAGATGATCACCGACTTGGACGCGGGCTGGTTGCTCGACAGGGCCGTCAAGTCCAGCAGAACCAGGGGTTGGTCTCCGGGTAGTAGCCCGCCGCCGTTCCCGCGTCGAGCTGGCGCTGCGCGCCCGCTTCTCCACCGCGGAGGGCGTGCTGTCGGTGCAGGCCCAGCTCACCGACAACTCGTGGATCATCAACGAGTCCTGCCGGCTCACCGGCGGCTTCGCGTTCGTCACCTGGTTCCGCACCGGCCAGTTCGTGCTGACCCTCGGTGGCTACCACCCGCGCTTCGCCGCACCCGCCGGGTTCCCCGTCGTGCCGCGGCTCGGGTTCGGGTGGAAGGTCAGCGACATCATCTCGATCAAGGGCGAGGCCTACTTCGCGCTCACGGCGTCGTGCGTGATGGCCGGGGCCAGGCTCGACGTCAGCATCGACGCCGGCTGGATCTGGGGCCGGCTGGTGGCCGGCTTCGACGCGCTGGTGGCGTGGGACCCGTTCTTCTACGAGGTCGAGATCTACGCCTCGGTCTCGGTCGGCTTCAAGATCGAGGTCAGATCGTCTACCTCGACGACCGGGCGGACGTCACCGGTGGCCGCTGGTCCACGGAGCGATCCGAAGATCGACGGTGAGCTGCAACGACCGGAGAGCGCTCGTCAGGGCGGGTTACCGACTTGTCCACAGCTTCGTTGTCGTCGCCGTCGTGCTGCTTGTATGGCCGATGCTCTAACGCGGATTTCCGCGCGGTTGGTTCGGGGCAAGGGGTTAGGCGAATTCGTAGTGGAGGGTGCGGTTGCCCCACCAGGGGACGGGGGTGTCGGGGAGGTCGGCTTGGCGGAGGACTGGCG
>Ga0136613_10000565_pt1 | contig 17359 bp, 15 predicted proteins | sample AntDrymUQ2722106_2_FD_106649 | JGI IMG/M metagenome (GOLD analysis project Ga0136613, IMG submission 106649) | Polar desert sand microbial communities from Dry Valleys, Antarctica - metaG UQ272 (21.06) | ecosystem: Environmental > Terrestrial > Soil > Desert | place: Antarctica: Dry Valley... | reverse complement strand
CGCGAGCGAGCCGTGGTGGGCGCGCGCGATGTCGCGCGGTGCGCCGCCGTCGGGCAGGTCGGCGTTGGCGAGCTCGTTGAGGCGCAGCGCGAGACGCTCGGCGCCGCGCCGGGCGTTGACGAAGACGATCGTCGAGCGGTGCTGCTGCACGAGCCGGAGGATCTCGGGGTAGATCGCGGGCCAGATCGAGCGCCGCGTGGCCTCGTTGCTCGTCCCCGTGAGGGGGTCCAGCGGATCGACGGCATCGGCCCCGACGTGCTGCTCGGGCTCGACCATCGACTCGACCGGGACGTGGATCTGCAGGTCCAGCGGCTTGCGGATGCCGGCGTCGACGATCGTGCAGGTCCGCCGCGGGCCGACCATGAAGCGCCCGACCTCCTCGAGCGGGTTCTGCGTCGCCGACAGGCCGATCCGCTGCGGCTCGCGGGCGCCCTCCTGCAGCGCGGCGAGGCGCTCCAGCGTCAGCGCCAGATGCGCGCCGCGCTTCGTCGCCGCGACGGCGTGGATCTCGTCGACGATCACGGCCTCGACGTTCGTGAGCATCTCGCGCGCGCCGCTGGACAGCATGAGGTACAGCGACTCGGGCGTCGTGATGAGGATGTCGGGCGGGTTGCGGCGCATCGCCGCACGGTCGCGCTGCGGGGTATCGCCGGTTCGCACGCCGACGCTCAGATCCGCCCCGATGCCGCGCAGCGGCGCACGCAGGTTGCGGTCGATGTCGTACGCCAGAGCCTTCAATGGGGATACATAGACCAGACGGACGGACGAATTGGCAGCGGCCCCCGATTCGGCCTTCGGTGGCGGCTCGCGCACGAGGCGATCGAGCGCCCAGAGGAACGCCGCGAGCGTCTTCCCCGAGCCGGTCGGGGCCGAGATCAGCGTGTGCTCGCCGGTCGAAATCGCAGGCCAGGCCTGCTCCTGGACCTCCGTCGGGCCGTCGAAGGCCGACGCGAACCAGTCGCGGACGGCGGGCGTGAACTGCTCCAGGACCATAACTTGAGGGTAGCTTTCGTTAAGGCCGAGTCATGACCTAAACCGCGGCCTATCCGTCCGCGGTCCGCTCGCGCGGCGTCACACTGGCGGGATGCCGTTCGCCCGACTGATGTTCGTGGTGGTTGTGCTCGCTGCCACGATCACATCGGGGACGGCTTCCGCGGCGACCCCGTTGGGCGGCGTGGACATCCGCGCGCGCGATTCTGGCCCGGTCGCGCCGGATGCCCGCAGCGCGCGCAGCGCGCTCGAGCGGCGCCTCGGCGACGAGGGCGTCGTCACCACCGACCGTATCAGCGGTGCTGCCCGCCTCGTCGCGCGCACCGACGGCTTCCTGACCGGGCGCGGCGGCGCGGACGCGGCCGCGATCGCGCTGGACTATGTCCGCGCGCATGCGACCGCCTTCGACCTCGACGGCGGCGACCTCGGCGCGCTGCGGCTGACGAGCCGCTACAGCTCCCCCGACGGGGTGACGCACATCGCCTGGACGCAGACCGACGACGGGATCGCCGCCTACGACAACGTCCTGTACGCCAATGTCGCCGGCGACGGGCGGCTGCTGAACATCGGCGGCTCGGCCGTCGGTGACCTCGCGGTCGGCTCGACCGCGCCGGCGCTCGGGGCCGGCGGCGCGCTCACGGCGGCCAAGGGCGACGTGCGCGGGTCGGTCGCGGCGCCGCGGGCCACGCAGGCGCCCGGGCCCGAGCGCGCGACGCGCTTCTCCAGCGGCGATCGGGCCCAGCTGACGATCTTCGGCGACGGCGCCAGCGAGCGCCTCGCCTGGCGCTTGGAGGTCACCGGGCAGCACGGCTTCCTCTACGAGGTCGTCATCGACGCGACGAGCGGCGACGTGCTGCGGCGAAGCTCGCTGACCGATCAGGTCGCGAACGCGAGCATCTACAAGAACCATCCGGGCGCGGCGAACGGCGGGGGCACACCGGTCAGCGTCGACCTCCAAGCCGACCCCGCGTGGCTGAACCGCTCGGGCGGCGACAAGATGCTGCGCGGCAACAACGTGCACGCCTACGCCGACACCGAGCCGGGAAACGGCCTCACCCACGCCAGCGAGGACATCCCGGCGAGCAGCGGGACGGACTGGATGTACCCGCAGACGCCGGTCGCCGCGCCCGGCCAGTCCTGTCCGCCGCCCGGATGCACCTGGTACTCGGGCGACGCCGCCACGAAGACGACCAACCGCAACCAGACGACGACCCAGCTCTTCTGGTTTGTCAACACGTTCCACGACCATCTCAAGGCGGCGCCGATCGGCTTCACGCACGAGGCACGCGGCTTCGAGTACGACGACGCGGACGGCCCCGGCGGCGGCCGCGCACTGGACCCCGTGCTGGCCGAGGCCAACGACTACGCCGGTTCCAACAACGCCAACATGTCGACGCCGCGCGACGGGTACTCACCGCGGCTGCAGGCGTACTTCTTCACCAACCCCTCGCTGAACGCCGCCGACCAGGCCGACGTCATGTACCACGAGTACACGCACGGGCTGACGAACCGCTCGGTCGGCACCGGCGCGGGGCTTGACGCGGCGCAGTCGGGCGCGATGGGCGAAGGCTGGAGCGACTGGTACGCGCTCGACTACCTCGTCGGCGAGGGCCTCGTCGTCGACGGTCCCACCAACGACGAGTTGCAGATCGGCGCCTATCTGCACCCCGGCGGCTTTCGCAATCAGGGCCTGGACTGCCCGGTCGGCGCGGCCGCCTGCCCCGGCAGCTCGGGAGCGGGCGCCGGTGGCTTCACGCTTGGCGACATCGGCAGGGTCGGCCCCGGCTTCGAGGTCCACGACGACGGCGAGATCTGGGCCGAGACGCTGTGGGACCTGCGCCGCGCGCTGCTGTCCGAGCCCGGCGTGGCACGGGCCCTCGTCACCGGCGGGCTGCGGCTGTCGCCGAACAACCCGTCCTTCCTCGAGGCGCGCGACGCGATCATCCAGGCCGACCAGGTCGCCTACGGCGGCGACCACTACGCGGCCCTGTGGGGGATCTTCGCCGTCCGCGGGATGGGCTACAGCGCGGCGACGACGAGCGCCTCCGCGACCACCGCGCAACAAGCCTTCGACGTGCCGCCGCTGCTGCTGCACGAGTCCGCGGTGGTCACCGATCCGTTGCCGGGCGGCGACGGCAACGACGTCGCCGAGCCAGGCGAGACGGTCCTGCTCGACGAGACCCTGCGCAACGCCAGCCCCACCGCAGTGGGCTCGACCAGCGGGGTACTCTCGTCACCCACGGACGGGGTCCTCGTCGAGCAGCCGAACTCGGCGTGGCCGCCGTTCGCTGCGGGGGACACGCACACCGGGACGCCCGCATTCAAGGTCACGATCCCGTCGTCGGCCGGCTGCTCGAGCGACGTCCAGCTCGACCTCGCGCTGACCGCAGGGGCGGACAACGACAGCATCGCGCTGTCGTTGCCCGTCGGGCGCAAGCCAAGCATCGACGTGCCCAAGCTCGTCGACGACGCCACCGTGGCATCGACGCTGACCTTCGCTGGCCCGGGCGCGGTGCAGGATCTCCAGGTTCGTATCGCCAGGCTCAACCACCCCTGGGTCGGCGACCTCATCGTGACGCTCGAGTCCCCCAGCGGGCAGGAGATCACGCTGATGGACCGTCCCGGTGCCACCCAATTCGGCGCGGAGGGCAACGACTTCAGCGACCTCGTGCTCGCCGACAACGCGACGACGCCGATCGACGAGCTTCCGTTCAACGGGCCGGCGGGCGGCTACACCGGGCGTTACAAGCCCACCCAGCCGCTGTCGGCGTTCGACGGCGAGGACCGCCAGGGGACGTGGACGCTGCGCGTCAACGACGAGTACCCGGCCACGGACTCCGGCGCCCTGCAGGCGTGGGCGCTGCAACCCGTCGGCTGTGCCGCGCCGCCCGGCGCGCAGGCGATCGCTCCCCCGCCGCCCCCACCGCCACCGCCGCCCCCACCGCCCCCACCGGCGCCTGCGCCTCCGCCGCCGCCCGCACCGGTGCCGCCGGCCGCATTGCCCGCGCCGGCCAAGCTCGAGGTCTTGCGCGCCGGCGTGGCGAAGGGCCGGCTCGACGTGCTCGCGCGCATCACCGCGCGCGCGACCGGCCGGGTCGCGGTCCGCTACGTCTCGTCGGGCACGACAGCGCGCTTCAGCGCGCCGATCGTCGACGGCACGATCCGCATCTCGCGCGCCCTGTCGACGGCGCAGCGCGGCAAGCCGACCGGAATCTTCACGCTCGTCTACGGCGGTAGCGCGACCGTCCAGCCCGACGAGGTCACGCTGCGCGCCGCGACCGGCAAGGCGCTGCTCGTCCCCACCTCGACGCGGATCGACAACAGCGGCCGCCTGCTCGTGGCCGGCACGATCACGTCGCGCGCGCGCGGCGTGGTGCGTGTCCGCATCGGCTACGCCAAGGGCGGCGACATCGCGTTCGCGAGCTTCCAGGCGAAGATCGCGCGCGGCGCCTGGTCGCTGGCAGAGGCGCTGCCGGCGGAGGCGGCGCGCTCCGGCGGGCAGCTCTCGATTCAGTTCACGGGCTACGAGCCGGGGCCGATCCGCGGCGAGCAGGTCGCCAAGTCCGTCGACCCCTGACCTTCAGCCGGCGGGCCGAGCCCCGCGATCGCTCGCGCGCGCGCCAGCACCGTGTCGATCATCGGCGCGCTGAGCTTGCCGGTGAACGTGTTCTGCTGACTGGGGTGAAAGCAGCCGAGCAGCCGCGGCGCGCCGGGCAGCGCCAGCTCGGCGCCGTGGCCGAAGCGCGGCCGCGGGCGGGGCACGGCGACGCCGCTGGCGGCGAGGATGCGCAGCGCGGCGTCCCATGCGAACGCTCCGAGACAGACGATCACGCGCACGTCCGGTAGCAACTCGAGCTCGCGCAGCGCGTAGGGCAGGCAGGTGTCGCGCTCGGCTGGCGTCGGCTTGTTGGCCGGGGGAGCGCAGCGCACGGCGGCCGTGATCCAGACGTCGCACAGCCGCAGGCCGTCGCCGGCGTGCACGGAGACCGGCTGGTTGGCGAAGCCCGTGCGGTGCAGCGCCGCGAACAGGAAGTCACCCGAGCGGTCGCCGGTGAACACGCGCCCGGTGCGGTTGGCGCCGTGGGCCGCGGGCGCGAGCCCGAGGATCATCACCCGCGCGCCCGGGTCGCCGAAGCCGGGGATCGGGCGGCCCCAGTACTCCTGGTCGGCGAACGCGGCGCGCTTCTCGCGGGCGACGAGCTCGCGCCACGCGACGAGCCGCGGGCAGCGCCGGCAGTCGACGATCTCGCGCCCGAGCTGCTCGAGCTGTGCGTCGTCTCGCGCGTCGCGGCTCAAGCGTGCGGCGGCTGCGACAGCAGGCCGATGATGAGCCGCTCGATCAGGGGCTGCAGGTCGAGCACGCGTGGGGGCTCCCCGGTGCGCAGCTGGCGCGAGACGAGTTCGAACGTCGCGCCGACGATCGCGAACGCCTCGTCGGGGGAGGCGAACGCGGGTCCTCCGGTCAGCTCGGCGGCGCGCACAGTCTGTTCGTACATGACCCGGGCGAAGGCATTGAGCGTGGCGATCCGCAGCTCGGCGAGGCGCGGTCCGGCGCCGACGGTCTCGACGAGGATCGCCTGGGCGAGCGGCGGGTTGTCCGCGATCGACTTCAGGATGGCGCGCAGGCCGGCGCTGTGGCGCTCCTCGAAGTTGCGCTCGGCGCCGCGCGAGGCCGACACGAGCTCGGCGAGGAACCACGACGTCGCGTGCTCGAACAACGCGACGAGGCACTCCTCCTTGTTGGCGAAGTGCTCGTAGAAGGTCGCTTTGGACATACCCGCCTGGCGGCTGATCGCCTCCGCGCTGGCCTCCGCGTAGCCGACCTGGGAGAACACGGTCGCGGCGGCGTCGAACAGGCGCTGCTTCTGGACTTCGAGGCGCACCTCCAGCGGCGGGGCGTGGCGCCCGCGCGGTATCGGCTGAACGGAGGGAATGATCTGGGAGGTCACCACGAGGCAGTCTAGATAGGCTCCCGGGCCGATGAGATCCGCCCTCGTACTCTGCCTCCTGGCGCTCGCGCTGTCGGCCTGCGGGTCGGCCGCGCCACGTGATTCGGCGGAGGATTTCAGCGGCGACGAGCGGGCCGTCGCAGCGGTCGTCGAGGGGGTGGAGGAGGCCGCGCGCGAGAACGACTCCGACCGGCTGTGCACGAAGCTGCTCAGCGAACAGCTGCGCGCGGCGGTCAAGCAGGAGGGGACGAACTGCACCACGGCCGTGCGGGACGCCTTCAAGGACGCCTCCTCCAAGGACCTCACCGTCGACGACGTCTCGATCAGCGGCGACACCGCGACCGCCACGGTGACCTCCGGCGCGGGATCCGACGAGAAGACCGACACGCTCGAGCTCGAGAAGGCCGGCGCGAACTGGAGGATCTCGGCGCTGACGTCGTAGGGCGCCGCGGCAGTCGCCGTCAGTCGGCGATCCGCGAGCCGTACTGGCGTTCGTAGTACTCGCGGTAGTCACCCGAGCGGATCGGCTCCCACCACGCGGGGTTGTCCTGATACCAGGCGACCGTCTGCTGCAGTCCCTCGCCGAAGCGCACCTGCGCCTCCCAGCCCAACGCACGCACCTTCTCGGAGCCCAGCGAGTAGCGGCGGTCGTGACCAGGGCGATCCTTGACGTAGGTCAGCAGCGACGTGTCGGCGCCCGTCAGCTCGATGATCCGCCGCACGACCTCGATGTTCGGGCACTCGTCGGGGCCGCCCACGTTGTAGGCCTCGCCCGCCGCGCCGTGGGCGAGGACGTGGCCGATCGCGCGTGCGAAGTCCTCGACGTAGAGCCAGTTGCGCACCTGCATCCCGTCGCCGTAGACCGGCAGCGGGTCGCCGTGCAGCGCGTTGAGCACCATCAGCGGGATGAGCTTCTCGGGGTACTGGCGCGGCCCGTAGTTGTTCGAGCCGCGGCAGATCACGCTCTCCAGGCCGTACGTATGGAAGTAGGAGGCGACGAGCAGGTCGGCGCCCGCCTTCGTCGCGCTGTAGGGCGACGAAGGCGCTAGCGGCGAGGACTCGGAGAACGAGCCCTGGTCGATCGAGCCGTAGACCTCGTCCGTCGAGACCTGCAGGTAGCGTACGCCCGCCGCACGGGCGGCCTCGAGCAGCACCCACGTGCCGACGGCGTGCGTCGTGACGAACGCGTCGGGCTCGGCGATCGAGCGGTCGACGTGCGTCTCGGCGGCGAAGTTCACGATCGCCTCGACGTCCTGCATCGCGCCCGCGACGGCGGCGGCGTCCTCGATCCCCGCGTGCACGAAGTCGATGTCCAGACCCTCGAGGTTCTCGCGCCGACCCGCGTAGGTGAGCTTGTCGAGCACCGTGACCGCGTCGCCGCACGCCAGCCGGGCGCGCACGAACGCCGAGCCGATGAACCCCGCGCCACCGCAGACGAGCAGCCTCATGGGCTCAGGCCGCCACCCTCGTGGCCAGGTACGCCTGCACGCCGTCTCGCCAGTCCGGCAGCACGAGCGGGTCGCGGCGCTCGGAGCCGAGCACGCTGTAGGCCGGTCGCGTCGCCGGCCGCACGAACTGCTCGCTCGTCGCGGGCAGCACGCGGCAGTTGATCCCGGCGCGCTCGAAGATCTCGAGCGCGAGCTCGTTCCACGAGCACGAGCCGCTGGCGGCGATGTGATGGATCCCCGTCTCGTCGGGCCGCTCGGCGAGCTCGACGAGCGCGCCGGCGAGGTGGCCGGTCCACGTCGGGCAGCCGACCTGGTCGGTCACGACCGAGATCTCGTCGCGCTGCTCGCCGAGCCCGAGGATCGTGTCGACGAAGTTCTTGCCACCAGCGCCGAACAGCCATGCCGTGCGGACGATCGCGTGCGCCGGATCGGCCTCGGCGACCGCCTGCTCGCCGGCGAGCTTCGTCTCGCCGTAGACGCAGAGCGGCGCGACCGGATCTGACTCGAGCCACGGCTCGCGCTTGGAGCCGTCGAAGACGTAGTCCGTCGAGACGTGCACGATGAGCGCGCCGGCCTCCGCGGCCGCCGCCCCAACGTTCGCGGCGCCCTGCACGTTGACCGCCTCGGCGTTACGCCAGTCCGACTCGGCCCCGTCGACGTCCGTGTACGCCGCGCAGTTGATGACGGCGTGCGGGCGTCCGGCGAGCACGGCCAGCCGTGTCGCCTGCGCATCGGTGACGTCGAGCTGCGCGCGTGAGCGGCCCTGCACGTCGTGGCCCAAGCGCGTCGCCACGTCGACGACCGCGCGGCCGAGCATCCCGCCCGCCCCGGTGACGAGCAGCTTCGTCACAGGATGCCGATCTCGGAGTTGTCGCCCACCATGAAGCGGTAGGCGCGCGGCTGGCGCGCGCCGCGGGCGATCGTCACGTTGCGACCCAGCAGCGAGGATTCCATCCGCCCCTCGAGGTTGCAGACCTTCGAGCCCTCGAGCAGGATCGAGTGCTCGACCTCCGCCGCGCTGATGACGCAGTCGGCGCCGATCGCCGTGTAGGGCCCGATGTAGGCGTCGGTGATCCGCGTCCGGGCGCCGATGATCGCGGGGCCGCGCACCGTGGTGCGCTCGAGCACCGCGCCGGGCTCGACGACCACCCGTCCGTCGCAGCGCGAGTCGATGAGCTCGCCGTCGACCTGTGGCTCGATGCGGTCCAGCACGAGGCGGTTGGCCTCGAGCATGTCGTCCAGGCGGCCGGTGTCCTTCCACCAGCCGCGCACGATGTGTGGCTCGACGCGCTTGCCCTCGTCGACGAGATACTGGATCGCGTCGGTGATCTCCAGCTCTCCGCGGGCGCTCGGCTCGATCGCACGGGCGGCGTCGTGGATGCCCGCCGTGAACATGTAGACGCCGACGAGCGCGAGGTTCGTGACGGGGTCGGGTGGCTTCTCGATGAGCCGCTTGACGCGACCGCCGTCGAGCTCGGCAACGCCGTAGTTCTGCGGATCGTCGACCGGCGTCAGCAGGATCAAGGCGTCGGGGGCATCGGCGCGGAAGGACTCGACGAGCTCGGTGATCCCGCCCTGCAGGAGGTTGTCGCCGAGGTACATGACGAACGGCTCACCGTCGAGGTAGCGCTCGGCCGTCAGCGACGCGTGGGCCAGGCCACCCGGTCTGTCCTGCTCGACGTACGTGATCGCGACGCCGAACCGTGCTCCGTCGCCGGCCGCCGCGCGGATCTCGGCGCCGGTCTCGGGCGCGATGATGATCCCGACCTGCTCGATGCCGGCAGCGGCCATCGCCTCGATGCCGTAGAAGAGCACCGGCTTGTTGGCGACGGGGACGAGCTGCTTGGCGCTCGTGTGGGTGATCGGGCGCAGGCGTGTGCCTTTGCCCCCCGAGAGGATCAGGCCCTTCATCGGAGGATCAATACACCCCGGCGGCGAGCTTGCGGTGATCCCAGGTCGCGCGCGAGCGGGCGCGGAACTGCAGCGCGACGCGCTTGGGCGCCTGCTGGAGCACCATCTCCCGCACGCTCTCCTCCAGCTCGCCCGGCCCACCTTGTCCGTAGCGCGTGAACAGCTCGGCCACGCGCTCGGTCTCGCGGTGCACCGTGACGTCGCACTTCAACATCACGCCGCGCAGCTCGGGGTATTGCTCGCCCGCCTCGACCTGCAGGGTGGCCCGCGGATCGCGCTCGAGGTTTCGCACCTTCTGGGACTTGGCGAACGTCCATGACCACACCTCGTCGTCGCGCATGACGTACCAGAGCGGCATGAGGTGCGCAAAGCCGTCCCGGCCGATGGTCGCGCAGATCACGGTGCGCTCCTCGTCGAGGAACGCCGCGACCTCGGCGTCGGACATCCTGATCTGCTCGCGACGGCTCACGGGCGGGACTGTAGCCAGCCCCGCCCGCGTACCGCCTCGATGTGGCTATCCGTTGCTACCTGTCGTTGAAGACGTACACGACCTCGCAGCCGCGCACCTTCTTGCGCTCGTTCTTGTTGATGCGGACCTTGTCCGGGCCCGATCCGCAGTTCGCCGATGCGGCCGGACCGGCCGTGGCGATGTTGATGAAGTCACGCCCGGAGCCGCCGAGCGCGCGATCCTTGCCGAAGGCGGCGTTGATCGAGTCGTTGCCGGCACCCGCTGACAGGTAGTCCGTGCCGGGACCGCCGTTGAGGTGGTCCTTGCCGGTGCTGCCGTACAGCTTGTCGTTGCCCAGCGCGCCGGAGATGTTGTCTCCGCCGGTGCGACCCTCGATGCAGTCGTTGCCACGACCGCCGTCGAGCCGGTCGTTGCCGCCGAGGCCGATGATGCGATCGGCGATGTTCGTGCCGGTGATCCGGTCGGACTTGTTCGTGCCGACGATCGCGAACTTCGGATTGCCGCTGAAGCCCAGGCACGGGCTACGGCCGTACCTGCGCCGTGCGACGTCGAGCGGAACCACGGTGCCGCCGGACGGTCCCTGGAACGGCGCGCCGACGATGATCTCGCCGAGGCTCGAGCCGGCCGTGCCCGCTGGGATGATGCAGAGGTTGCGCGACTGGTCGTACGTCGCGCCATCCGGGCAGACCGGTCCGAGGTCCGGCGGGTCGCCCTGCTGCTTGGGATCGCAGACCGGACCGTTGGCCGCGACCTTGCTCTCGGCCACCACGGCGTCAACCAGCGGAGCGCCGCCCGCCTCGGGGAGCACCTGGACGTGCAGCGCGCGCTGGGTCAGCGACGTGCTCGTGCGGATCTGCTCGTTGAGCGTGATTCGCACGATCTGGTCAAGCGGCGCCAGCAGGTCGTTGATGGCCTGGATCAGCGGGTCCAGATCCAGCGCATTGCCGCCCAGCGTGAGCGTCGCGACGTTGCTCGTGCCGTTGAGCACAGGCGTCGTCGAGCCCTTGGCACACCTGCCGGTCGCGGATGAGCTCGCCGCGCTCACTCCGAGCACGATGCTGCCGCCCTGCGGAAGCTGCAGGCGCAGGTTCTCGACGAGCGCGCTGGCGCCCGCGGTCTGGTCGATCGCCCTACCGATCTCCGGGTCGATGTTCGTCACCGCCTGCGTCGTGCCCGCCCCGAGGAGGTCCTGCGGGATGCCCAGCTGCGTGGCGAGGTTCCCCAGGCCGGTCTCGGACTTCACGCACTGCGCGCGGTCCGGGCTCACGCCGTTGGCGGTGTTGATGTTGCCGTTGGCGACGATCGGCTCGGCGCGGTTGCCGCCGGAGACCGATGCGTACACCGGGCTCGCACGACACTGCCACAGCGGCGTGGCCGTGAGGGCCTGGGCGGCGGGTGCCGCTACCAGGACCCCTGTGGACACTGCGAGTACTACGACGATCCTGCGAATCATGCGTCTCCCATCGTTATGGCCAGCGCACGTCGTCCGATGCTGCGCTGGCCCTGTAGCCCCCGCGCGTCGACCCTCCCGACGCGCCAAATTCTGGTAAGTCGACTCTACCCCTGCCGCCGCATCCTGACCAGCGGCGTGGACAGATGTTGCCTTCTACTCCGATACTCCAATAAACGAACGTTCCGCTTCCAACTTGCGGTTCCTTCGCAGATCTTGCGCGTCCCGCCCTGCCTTCCGCGCCCTCGAGCGGAGGCGCCAGCGCCGCGCAGATCAAATCATCATCTACCGCACGGCGGCTGCGCGGAGCCGCTCGACGGCCGCGAGGACCGCCTCGCGCGCCTCTGCGGGCTCGAGCACGGCGGCATCGCCGGCTTCGCCGAGGATGTCGCGGACCAGGAAGTCCGTGCTCTTGAACGGGTGCTCGACGATGACCGAGCCATCGGCGAGCTCCTCGGCGACGCGGCGCTCCTCGCGCGCCCAGCGGGCACGCTCGCGGGACACCCAGACGCGGGCGACCCGCGACGCCTCGACCTCGCCCGTGCGCAGCCAGCCGTCGAGCTCGGCGGCCGGGTTGACCTCGGGGCGCGGCTCGTACGGCGTGTCGGTCACCTCGGCGTGGCGGATGCGGTCCAGGCGGAAGTGGCGCACGTCGTCGCGCTCGGGATCAAACGACGCGACGTACCAGCCCTCGCGGCCGTTGACGAGCGCGTAGGGCTCCACGACGCGCGTCGTGAACTCGTCCTCGTTGGGCTTGTAGTAGTCCAGGGCCAGCAGCCGGCGCTCGTTGATGGCCCGCGACGCCACGCGCGCGATCGCCGAGTCGTCGCCGCCCGCGTCGGCGACGTGCAGGCCCTGCTGCTTCGGGTCGGCGCCGAGCGCGGTGACGATCTTCTCGCGCGCCGACGCCAGCGATCCCTCGGGCAGGTGCTCGCCGATCAGGTCGATCGCGGCGACAAGCGCCTTGGCCTCGACCGGCAGCAGGCGCGCGGGGCGCGCGAAGTTGTCCGAGTAGGGCTCGGGGTCGACGTCGATGCGCCCGTCGTCGTCGATCTCCGCGTACAGCACGTACGAGCCGCCGCCGAAGTTCACGACGTTGAGGACGTTGATGTCCTCGCGCAGTTCGGCGCCGGAGATCTGCATGCGCTCGCAGATCTCGGCGGCGTCGAGCTTGACGTCCGCGCGGCCGGCCTGGATGAGGATCGACGCCAGCGTCACGAGCCGCGCGAAGCGCTCCGGGCGAATCGCGGTCTCCGTGCGGCGGCTGGCGCCGTTGGCCGCGAGCGCGGCCGCGGCGTCCGCCTCGGCCTGCTCGTCGGCGGTCACGACGACCGGCGGGGCGAGCTCCAGGCCGGGCCCGCGGTGGCGCTCGTAGAGCAGCTCGATGCGCTCGCCGAGCTCGCGCGCGAGCGCGGGCGGTCCGACCACGCGCGCGTGGTCGCCCAAGCGCAGCACCCAGGCCGCGAGCTGGCGGCGGTCGGCGTAGGGCGTGGCGAACACGATGTCGCCGCTCGCGTCCGCCGGCTGGATCTCGCCGAAGCGGCCGAAGTGGCGCTCGATCTGCCAGGCGATGCGCTCCGAGATCTCGATCTCGGCCTCGCCGGTCGGCTCGCCGAACTGCCACTCGGCGCGGTTGGCGTACGGGCGCGGGTCAAAGCCCTCCGGCGGGCCCTTGAAGTCGTGCTCGGCCTTCGTCGCGTAGGCGACCTTGCCCTGGATCCGCGAGAGGCGGAACACGCGCAGCGCCTGGCGCTCGTGGGCGTAGCCGAGGAGGTAGAACTCGCCCTTGAACAGCAGGTGGTAGGGGTCGACCATGCGCGTGCCCGTCTGGTCGGAGGCCATCGTGTAGTAGTCGAAGGTGATCGTCTTGTGGCGGAAGATCGCCGTCTCGATCTTCGCCAGGCGCTGGGAGAGGTCGTGCCCGTCGGCCGACGCCTTGATCGCCAGGCCGATCGAGCGATTCTCGGGCGCGCCGAGCGGGTTCGTGCGACCCCAGGTGATCTGCTGCAGCGCGAGGCGCAGCGGCTCGGCGTACGCGAACTTGCCCTCGAGCAGCGAGAGCGCGGTCTGCAGCGCGGCGAGTTCGCCGTCGGAGAAGGCGATCGCCGGAAGGTGGAAGTTCTCCGGCCGCAGCGAGTAGTTCTCCTGCTCGGCGATGCCGTCGATCGGGCGCTCGATGGTCAGCACGATGCCGAGCGAGTCGAGTTCCGAGCGGTCGGCGTAGAAGCGGCGCGCGAACGCGTCCTCGTTCATCGCGCTGTATCCCTCGACGTCGCGCCTGATCTCCAGCGCCGTAACCGGCCGGCGCTCCGCCATGAGGTACGAGATCAGGGAGAGCTGGCGAATGAGCTTCTCCGTGTCCTTGGCCATGGGCGACACGATAAGCCCGTCGCGGCCGACCGGGCCGCCTTGGGGTCCTTTGGGCCGCTTTTTGCGGAGACTTGCAGGGGTTGCGCGGGCCGGGAGCGTCCGTTCGGGGCGTTTGCGGGGCTCGCGATGGTGTGGGGCGGTGGCGGTGGCGAACAGCGGCGATGAGGGAGCCGGGCTCAGGCGTTAGGGGGACGCCGCCCGAGATGAAACGGCAGCCATGCGGTGAATCCCTCATGACCGGCTCGCGATTACTGACGAGCTTCGACGTACGCGCGAGCCTCGTGCAGCGTGGTGTGGTCGCCGTCGTGCATACACCAACCCGACCCACTGGAGTCACGCTCGGCAACGAGCCAGCGATGGCGCAGCTCCACCGTCACCTTCCAGGGATTGGCGATCCGCCACTGCCCGTCAGCGGACTCGAACAATCCGCGCTCGATCTTGCGCCAGCCGTCAGGCATCGGCTTCTTCCTCCCCGGGAAGAGCATGCAGCTCGCAGCCGTGGGCGAACACATGGTCCCCGACGATGCGGACGGCGCGCGCGAGCGCGGTGCGCTGGGCGTGCTGACGCAGACTGAGGTCCCGCTTGTTTGACCACCGTGCCAGCTGGCGATGGGCGGCGAACTTCAGCGCCTGGATCTCATCGCCTGACAGGCGATCCGCCGGCGGCCGGTCGGTCATGACGTCGGCTCGCGTAGGCCGAACTCGATGTCGTGCAGGTTGCCGCGGCGGAGCTGTGGCGGCTGAATCCAACCGATGATTCGCTGGAGACCAAGGCTCGGGTCCTCGAAGACGATTTCGATTGGCTGCATGCGTTCGGCGACTCGCCGGCCCATCGCTCCGCGGCGACGGACAAGCTCGGTTAGGTCCGCGCGCAGAGCGGGATGCAGGCGCTCCCGAAAACGCGCGACAATGCAGCGGCGCTCGCGAGGCGCGAGACCCAGTCGCGTATCTGACCTGACGATAAGCTCGACGCGGCTGCAGACGACCTCGCCATCGCGGCAGGCATGCGCCCAGTGGCGCCGCCCGCTCAGCGGGTGGCCGGTCGCGGTGGTTGGTTGCGATGGCGTTCCGAGTGCGGTGGAGCCATTGCGCGTGCGAGCATGCCCATCCCATCTCGCTCTCTCCGGCTCCTCGGGCTTCGTGGACGGCGAATTGACCATGGCCTGAAGATTGCGGGTTGGCAGTGGGCGCTTGAAACGGAAATCGCCGGATTGCAGAGCGTGTCTAAGACGCCATCGACGCAATCACTACGATGTTTGTGTGGTGCCCGAGCCCGGCGAAATCCATCAGGGCGAGGCGGCGGTTGTCGCGTCGATCGTTGAGAACGGTCCGCGGTCCGCCGTCGAGGTCAGCCGCGACCTGTGGCCCGACGGGATGACGGTGTCGCGGAGAACGGGCCAACCCGCTCCCAAGCGGAATCCGCTCGGCGATGCACGACGGAAGCTCAACGCCCTAGCCGAACGACAGATCCTTGAAGTACGAGGAGACCGATGGCATCTCGGTCATGGCGCTGGCTCGGTCTGGGCCGTCTACTTCGCCACGAACCGGATCTTTGCGGGCGTCTACGACGCCAACGTCAATCTAGTCAGCCACGCCGATTGGCGTCCTGGTCGCGGGGTCGAGCACCACGACAACCTCGACGCCCTGTTGTCTCTCGGGGTCGGCGCACTGGCTGAGGCCGTGCGGCGTGCGCCCCCACGGTGGGCGCCCGCGCGCGCGGTGGGCGTGGGTCTCCCCGCCGCCATCGAGCCGGACCGTGGCAGCGTGAGCCCGACGAATACGCAGCGCTGGCCGAAGTGGAGCATCGCCGATCGGATGGCCGAGAAGTGGGCCTCGATACGGCGGGAGGACGCAGACGCTCTGCCGTCCTTCCCGAAACTTGGAGATGCTCCCGCCGTCTGCGTCGATGCAGACGTTGTGATGGACACGCTCGCCGCGATGCACCCGCTCCTCGGCGAGAAGCTCGCGCCCGTCCTCGCACAGGCAGGCATCGTCCTTGGGGTGAAGCATTCCGGCGGCGTGCGCTCCACCTTGATCAATCGGGGCGCACCATTGGTCGGGACCACAGCCTGCCGGATGGCCGGGACACGGCGGGACGGGATCTTTCGGGGAACGTCAGGAGACACGTTGGGGCTTGGGCACACCATCGCGCTCGTGGCCGCCGCCCGAGCCGAGCACGAGAACGATCCGGACTTCGAGGACGTCGAACGATTTGCCCAGCGGCTTGGTTCCAATGGCCACGCCTGCGGCTGCGGAGAGACGCGTCTTGCGCATCTCGACAACCTCGTCGCAGCAGGGCGTGTCGCAGAACGACTTGGTCTTGAGATCGTGAGGGGAGATCTCCACAGCTTCTGGCGGCAAGCCGAGGGTCTCACAAGGGAGGACAGCCTGCGTGGAGATCGGTCACGAATGATCCTTGAGGAGACCGGGCGCCTCGTCGGTTACGCCCTCGACCTCGCCGCCCGACTCTACGACCCAGAGGTCATCCTGGTCACGGGAACGCTCCCCTACAACACATCGATCTGGGACCAGATCCGTGAAACGGTCGAGCGCGCCACGACGCGAGGCGCTGGCCCGCGCCGCATGTACCGCGCGCAGGACATCGAAGGGTTCTCCGCCATCGACGATCCGATCGGACCGCGCGGTGCCGCGTGGCTCGCCCTCGATACCTACGTCTATCCGGCGCTGATACGCGACACGCGCGGTTGATACGCCCGAGGCCACCCTCGCACCGTCAACCGTTGCTACTCAGAAGCGACAGCACGTCCTGAAGTTCGGAACGAACGGCGACGACGGTGGTCGTGAACGTCGGCTCGCTGTCTTCGAGTAGCGTGGGAGCGATCGGCGTCAGCGGGCTGCCTGCAACATCCACCGCACTACGCCCGGTAGCGCAGGCAAGCGCGATCCCGGTGACGCCATCCCATAGCTTCTGGCGTTCGCGGTAGAACCACGCAAACGAACCCAGCCCAGTTGCTCCTCGTAGGTCGAGGCACGTCCGGACCATATCGAGGGTTTGCGATGTCGTTCGGGTCTTGAGCTGTATCCCGCGCTGCTCTGCCGCCGCCTCAAATTTTCGCGCAGGTCGGCTGGCGCTCCGCGTCGCCGACGCTATCAGCGGCAAGCCGGCGCCCAGCTGGGCAGCGCGCGCCGGCTCCCCGTTGACCTTGGGAAGCGTGCCGCTGCCGTCGAGCGTGATCGCAACCGACGAGCGGCCCTCCCCAAGTTCCGGCGCGAGCACGTAACACGCGTCGGGGCTCCCGTTGGAGAGGGTCGTTACCACAGTGCAGAACTCGCGACCTTCCGGCTTCACGAACTCCGCAGTCCCATCGATCGGATCGATGACCCAAACCCGTCCGGACGCGGAGGAGCCATCGTCAAGTCGCACACCTCCCTCTTCGGCAATGATCCTGGCCCCTGGCTCGTACTCGGAGATGAGCGTCACGATGCGCTGCTGGACGGCGATATCGGCTTCCGAGAGCAACGTGTCGTCCGCCTTGACGGCGACATCGAGATCCGCCACCCGCGCGCGATAGGCCGACAGGATCGGCAGGAGTTCAGTCGTCAGCCGGCTCCACACCTCTGAACGCGACGTGGCCACAACGAGAGCATGCATGAACTCCCGCGGTGGCGCGTTTGCGGGACGTTCGCCGAGAAGCTGTCGCGCACCGCCTCTGTAAGAGGCCAGCGCCCGCATCGTGTTGACGGGATCGCGCTGGCTCGCACCGCCGCCAACAGCCCGAGCGGACCGCCCGCCCGGCGGTACGAAGTCCTG
>Ga0136613_10000564_pt1 | contig 17364 bp, 11 predicted proteins | sample AntDrymUQ2722106_2_FD_106649 | JGI IMG/M metagenome (GOLD analysis project Ga0136613, IMG submission 106649) | Polar desert sand microbial communities from Dry Valleys, Antarctica - metaG UQ272 (21.06) | ecosystem: Environmental > Terrestrial > Soil > Desert | place: Antarctica: Dry Valley... | reverse complement strand
GCCCCGACAGCTGGGAGCTGCTGCGGATCGCCGATGAGGACGGCCTTGCCGCCGGCTCGCTCGACTTGCTCGAGGATCGGCTCCAGCACGCGCGTCTCGGCCATGGCCGCCTCGTCGACGACGAGTACGCAACCGGGTGGGAGCTCTCGCTGAAGCAGCCGATGCAACGTCACGGCTGGAACGCCGATTTTATCCCGAAGGCGTTCGGCGGCGATCCCGGATGGCGCCGCACCGATCACCGGCACGCCTGCCGACCGGAATGCTGCGGTGACTGCGCGGGCCGCTGTCGTCTTCCCGGCACCTGCGAGCCCGACGACGGCAACGACGCGATCGGGACTCGTCACCACCGCTCGGGCCATCGCCTCCTGCTCCGCGGAGAGGCCTCCCGTCGCGACAACGACTCCCGGAAGGCTGGGCGCTCCGACTCCGCGGCCGCGCTCGACGAGAGCCAACGCGCCTCGTTCGGCGGCGAGCAGCTCGGAGGTGGTGTAGAAGGCAGGCCGGCCGGGTTGTGGCTCGGAGCCGGCCCGCTCGATGCCCTCGACCTCGGCGAAGCGCCGCGCAATCGTTCGGACGCGCCCGGCCGGTGCGCCGTGGGTATGCGCCTCCGCCCACGCCATGACAAGGTCGGGCTCGGAGAACGTCGTCCGCCGCGCCGTCAGCCCTTCCGGGCCGAGCATGCGTCGGGCGAGATCGAGCAGCCCGTGGGACGCGAGTTGCTGCGTCGGCGAACGGTGAAGCAACTCGCGCAACTCTCGCTGCGACAACCCGTGCTCTGCAGCCCGCGCGCGCCAGTCCTCTCGCAGCTGGGCGAGGTCGACGTGCTCCTTTCGCTCGCGCGTCTGAGTCGCCGCGGACTGAGCGGCACGCCAACCCGCCGTTCCCCACTCGGTCAGCCGCGCGACCACTTGGAGCCTCCGCTGCGAGAACTCGGAGAGGACGGATTGGGGGACTCCCCTGATCTCGGCCATGCCCTTGACCGGGACCTCCCATTCGACTCCGAGCGTGCGGCCGAGCTCCGCGCGTAGGTGCGTCTGGTAGAGGTAGCCGGCAGCGAGGCGGTAGGTGCGCAGGATCGCGTTGCCGTCGAGCGCGCGCCAGACGCCGTCGCTCGGGCTCCGGGCCATGTTCGCGACGATCACGTGCGTGTGGAGGTGAGGATCCTGGGCGCGGCTCGTCCGGTGTTGGAAGGCGGCGGCCACGAAGCCGGGCGCGTTCTCCCGCTCGACGCCGTTCTTGCCGCGACGAGTCACGCAAGCCTCGTCCTCCAGATAGTCGAGCACCGCCTGCCAGGCGGAAGTGTGGGCGGCGTTGACAGCAAGGCGGGTCTCCTCGTCGCCGAGCGCGTGCAGAAGGCTGACGCTCTTCGGGACGGAGAAGACGAGATCAAAGCCCCCGACCGGGCGGAGAGTCTTCGTCTCGATTCGCCGCTCGCCGGTCTCGGCGTCGATCCGCTCGATCTTGATCTCACGCTTCCGCGGCTGCTTGCGCAAGCGGCTTCCGCTCACCGGGTCCACGCCTCGGATGATCTTCGCGAGCTGGCCGTCCTGGACGACGCCGTCAAGTCCGAGCTCGTCGGCGCCGCTGCCGGCCCAGATCCCCGGCGACTCGCCGCGGCCGGCGTAGTAGTCGTCGAGGCCGGCGGCAACGGAGCGCTGGTAGTAGAACTCCTGCCCCGGCGTTAGCTTGGAGATGCTCAGCATGATGTTACAAGCGCATCGAGATGCATATGTGTCTCTCGTGCTGTTGACCTTAGTAGCAGCCTCGGACAGCTTGGTTCTCCGCCGGACGAGTGGCTACCGTGGACAGGAGTGATGACGCGATCGACGTTGCGCCCTGAGCCGCTCCGTAGGAGGACCGTCTGATGTCGGTCTCGCTGTACCGTGGCCAAGTCGATCGCCTGACGAAGGAGATCGCAGACCTCGAAAGGAAAGCGGCCGACGAGCGCACCCGCGCCGCGAAGGAACGCGGCGACGCGCTGCGGACGAACAACTCGATCGGCCGCGGAACGAGCGTGAGCACGATGCAATCGAAGCTCCGCCAGATCCAGCGCAACGAGGAGAGTGCGGCACAACATGAACGCCGCGCGGCGGATCACTCCGGTCAGGTCGCGCGGAAGCGGTCCTCGCTGACGTCGGCCCAGAAGTCGCTTGAACGAGCGCTCGCCGACGACCGGAGAAAGGAGGAGCAGGCGGTCAAGCGGCGTCGGGACGACGATATCCGGCATCTTCGAAAGCTCGAGGATGCACGACGAGCCTCGCAAGCTCCGATGACCACGCCGTTTGGGTCGCACGGCCGGATCAGTGCGCCGCGGCGGCTGTCGGCGTCGGCAGAGCGCGACGGTGGCGGCTTCGAGTACGACGTTTGTCTCTCGTTTGCAAGCGAGCAGCGCGACTACGTCGAGATGATCGCCAGCGGGCTGAAGGAGCGAGGCTTACGCGTTTTCTACGACGCGGACGAGACCGTCAATCTCTGGGGCAAGGACCTCGGCGAGCGCCTCGACCACATCTACCGGAAGGCTTCGCGCTACTGCGTTCTCTTTGTGTCCGAGGCGTACGCAGCGAAGCAATGGACGCGGCTCGAGAGACGCAGCGCTCTCGCGCGTGCCATCGAGGAAGAGGGCGAGTACATCCTCCCGGCTCGATTCGATGACACGGAGCTTCCTGGCTTGCGGCCGACTGTCGCGTATGTCGATCTTCGGCAGTATGCACCGGAGACTCTGATCGAGTTCTTGGCTGAGAAGGTCTCATCGACGCCCGCCACCGACGATGGTCAGGCGGAGTCATGATTGCTGGCCGCATCGAGGCAACGAGCAGCAGACGGTTCTCGGAGGGGTAAGAGCCACGTCCAAAGAAGCCCGACTACGCTTCGTCGGGATGAGCTCCAAACCGCAGATCCGCAACCACGCTGCCTTGATCTCGTCGGTTGCCGACAAGCTCCGCGGCGTTTACAAGCAGTCGGAATACGGCCGCGTCATCCTGCCGCTCGTCGTCCTGCGTCGGCTCGATTGCGTGCTCGACCCCACCAAGGCCAACGTGCTCGCACGCGCCCAGACGCTGAAAGGCCGCGTCGAGAATGTCGCTCCGGTGCTCGAGTCCGTTGCTGGCGAGCAGTTCTACAACACGAGCCCGCTCGACTTCCGCCGCCTGCTCGACGATCCCCCGAACGTCGCCGGCAACCTGCGCTCTTACATCGCTGGCTTCTCGCCTCCCGCCCGGGACGTGATCGAGAAGTTCGGCTTCGATACGCAGGTCACGCGGCTCGAGCGCGCGAACCTGCTCTACCTCGTCGTCTCGCAGTTCGCGGAGGTCGACCTGCACCCGAACGTCGTCTCGAACCTCGAGATGGGCTACCTCTACGAGGAGCTCGTCCGCAAGTTCTCGGAGCTCTCGAACGAGACGGCCGGCGAGCACTTCACGCCGCGCGAGGTGATCCGCCTGATGGTCGACCTCCTCTTCGTCGAGGACGAGGACGTGCTCAACAAACGCGGCATCGTGAAGACGCTCTTCGACCCGGCCTGCGGAACGGGTGGGATGCTCTCGGTCGCCGAGGATCACCTGCGCGCTCTGAACCCGGACGCGCGTCTCGAGGTCTTCGGCCAGGAGCTGAACGAGGAGACCTACGCCGTCTGCCGCTCGGACATGATGCTCAAGGGCCAGGACGCGTCACACATCGTCCAGGGCAACTCGTTCGACGACGACGGGCACCGGGGCCGCACCTTCGACTACCTGCTCGCCAACCCACCCTTCGGCGTCGAGTGGAAGTCAGTCGAGCGCGCGGTGAAGGACGAGCGCGCCGAGCTCGGCTTCCGCGGCCGCTTCGGCGCCGGGCTGCCGGCGATCAACGACGGCAGCTTCCTCTTCCTCCAGCACATGATCTCGAAGATGAAGCCGGCCGGGCAGGGCGGCTCGCGGGTCGCGATCGTCTTCAACGGCTCGCCACTCTTCACCGGCGCCGCCGGCTCGGGGCCGTCCGAGATCCGCCGCTGGATCATCGAGAACGACTGGCTCGAGGCGGTCGTCGCGCTGCCCGATCAGCTCTTCTACAACACCGGCATCTCGACCTACTTCTGGGTCGTGACGAACCGCAAGAGCCCCGAGCGCCGCGGCAAGGTGCAGCTGGTCGACGCGCGCGAGCTGTGGGTGAAGATGCGCAAGAGCCTCGGCGAGAAGCGCAAGCAGATCTCGGACGAGCAGATCGAGGAGATCACCCGCCTCTACGACGCCTTCGAGGAGAACGAGCGGGTCAAGATCTTCCGCAACGAGGAGTTCGGCTACCAGCGGATCACAGTCGATCGGCCGCTGCGGCTGCGCTACGCGGGCGGGGCGGAGGCGCGCGAGCGGCTCGAGGCCTCGAAGGCGTTCGCGAAGCTCGGCGAGGAGCAGCGCGAGGGGCTGATCGGGTTGGTAGCCGCGCTCGGCGAGCTCTCGACGACCGATCGCGCGGAGGCGCTCGCCGCCGTGGCCGCTCTGAACGGGAAGCTCTCGAGGGCGGAGGAGAAGGCGCTGCTCGACGCGCTCGCCGTCCGTGACCCGGAGGCGCCGGCGCTGGCGGAGCCCGACCCGGAGCTCCGCGACCAGGAGAACGTGCCCCTACCGGTCGAGCCGGTGAGCTTCGAGCCCGACCCGTCGCGGCGGCTCGCGAGCGAGCCGTACCGCCGCGCGGTGGAGGACTACATGGCGGCCGAGGTGCTGCCGTACGTCGCCGACGCCTCGGTCGACCGCACGAAGACGAAGGTCGGCTACGAGCTCCCGCTCACGCGGCACTTCTACAAGTACGTGCCACCGCGGCCCCTCGACGAAATCGACGCTGAGATCCGGGCGATCGAGGAGGAGATTCAAGAGTTGCTTGCCGAGGTCACCAAGTGAGAACATGGCCAACCCCGCCTCTGGGATCCCTTGTGCACACGATCGTGCCCGCGCGGGATAAACCTGAAGACCTCACGGGACCAATCCCCTGGCTCAGGATCGAGGACATCGATGGTAAGTACCTCGAGTTGTCTCAAACAGCGCAGGGCGTGTCGAACGAGACGATTCGGCGCATGAATCTTCGCGTTTTCCCCGCTGGCACCGTCGTTTGCAGCTGCAGCTGCGATATGGGCACCACGGCGATCGTTGCTCGCCCGCTGATTACCAATCAGACATTTATCGGCCTACTGCCGCGCTCGTCACGCGTTTTAGCTGAGTTTCTGTACTACTCGCTTCAGGCCCACCGCCCGCAGCTCAATGCGCAGGCGACGGGTGCAGTCCAGGCGTACCTGAGCCGGGATGATTTCCGGTCGCTCCGGTTGCCGATGCCGGATGCAGCTACCCAGCGGAGCATCGCCGCATACCTTGACGCCGAGACAGCGCGGATCAACGCCCTGGTCGAGAAGAAACGTCGCTTGATAGCTCTCGTCACCGCGCGTTTCGCAGCGACCCGACTCCGTGCAGTCGCTGGTGATGCCCCCGATTGGAGGCAACGCAGGACTGGGCCTCAGTGGCTCGGCACTGTGCCGGAGCATTGGGCACTCGAGAAGCTCACATATCTCGCGCGGATGGAGAGCGGGCATACGCCCAACAGGCAAATTCCCGAGTACTGGGAGAACTGCACCATTCCATGGGTGACGCTGAACGATGTAGGTCTGCTCGAGGAGAGCGAAGAGTTCTATGAGCCTAGGAATCAAATCAGCGAACTCGGCATTTCGAACTCGTCCGCGCGTGTTCTGCCAGCACGGACGGTCATCCTCTCCCGAGACGCAACGGTTGGTCGGGCTGTGCTGCTCGGCGAGCCCATGGCTATCTCTCAGCACTTCGTCGGATGGATCTGTGGGCCGCGGCTGTTGCCCGAATATCTGCTGGAAGTACTACGCGGGCCGCTCCAGGGCCTCTTTGCCGCGCTGAGCTTTGGCTCGACGATCTCGACGATCGGTATGCCGGAGCTTCGTGAGCTTGTCGTGCCGGTTCCTTCAATATCGGACCAACGCGCGATTGTTACGCGCGTTCGACGATTGCAGGCAGTTGTCCGACAGACGACTGCGCTGCTTACGGTTCAGATAGACCTCCTCGCCGAGCGTCGCGAAGCACTGATCAGTGCCGCCGTCACCGGTGAACTCGACGTGACGAAGGCCGCCGCTTGAGGGCCGACGAGCGCAAGTTCGAGGGCGCGATCGAGGCTTGGCTGCTCGAGCACGGCGGCTACGCGAAGGGCGATCCGCGTACGTTCGATCGCGCCCTCGGGCTCGACTCCGGCGAGGTGCTCGCATTCGTTGCAGCGACACAGCCGGACGAGTGGCGCGAGCTCAGCGCTCGCCACGGCGGTCACGAAGTCGCGCGCGCGAGCTTCCTCAGGCGGCTCGCGGCCGAGCTCGACGAGCGCGGCACTGTCGACGTCGTGCGGCACGGCGTCAAGGATCTCGGCGTCGAGCTCCGGCTCGCGTTCTTCAAGCCGGCGCACGCCCTCACGCCAGAGCTCGTCGCGCGCTACGACGCGAATCGCCTCACGCTCGTCCGGCAGCTCGCCTACGGCGCCGACGAGACGAAGACGCTCGACCTCGCGCTGCTTCTCAACGGCATCCCCGTCGCGACGGGCGAACTGAAGAACCCGATCACCGGCCAGAACGTCGAGCACGCGATTGCGCAGTACCGGCGTGACCGCGACCCGGCGAACGTGACGCTCGCGCGGCGGGCGGTGGTGCACTTCGCCGTCGACCCGGATCTCGTCGCGATGACGACGAAGCTCGCGGGCGAGGCGACGCAGTTCCTGCCGTTCAACCGTGGCTCTGACGAGGGCGGCGCCGGCAATCCGCACAACGAGCACGGACACCGCACCGCCTACCTCTGGGAGCAGGTGTGGCAGCGCGACGCGTGGCTCGACCTGCTCGCGCGCTTCGTCCACGTCGTCAAGCCGGAGAAGGGGTCGGCGGGCGCGCGGCGCGCCGGGACGCGCATCGTCTTCCCGCGCTATCACCAGTGGGACGCGGTGCGGAAGCTCGTGGCGCACGCGCGCGAGCACGGCGCCGGCGAGGGCTACCTCGTCGAGCACTCGGCCGGCTCTGGCAAGTCGAACTCGATCGCCTGGCTCGCGCACCGGCTCTCGAGCCTCCACGACGCCGACGACCGCAAGGTGTTCGACAAGGTTGTGATCATCACCGACCGGCTCGTGCTCGACCGGCAGCTCCAGGAGACCGTCTACCAGCTCGAGCACGCGCACGGGGTCGTCGTTCGGATCGACAAGGACTCGGGCCAGCTCGCGGAGGCGCTCGCAGGGGAGCAGGCGCGGATCATCGTCACGACGCTGCAGAAGTTCCCGTTCGTGCTCGAGAAAGTCGGCGAGCTGCCGGCCCGCCGCTACGCGGTGGTCGTGGACGAGGCGCACTCGTCGCAGACCGGCGACGCGGCGCACGGCCTGCGGGTCGTCCTCGGTGCCGATCTTGAGAGCGCGGAGCGCGACGACGCCGAAGAGGAGGCGAAACAGGGCGACGGGCAGGATCTGCTCGCGCGCTCGCTCGCCGGGCGCGGCCGGCAGGACAACCTCTCCTTCTTCGCGTTCACGGCGACACCCAAGGCGAAGACTCTGGAGCTCTTCGGCACTCCGGTCGAGACCGCGGAAGGGCTGCGCTACCGGCCGTTCCATCTCTACTCGATGCGCCAGGCGATCGAGGAGGGCTTCATCCTCGACACGCTCGCGAACTACACGACTTACAAGACCTACTTCCGGATCGAGAAGGCGATCACCGACGACCCGGAGTACGACAAGGCGCGGGCGCGGCGCGCGATCGCGCGGTTCGTGACGCTGCATTCACACAATCTCGCGCAGCGGGCAGAGATCGTGGTCGAGCACTTCCGGGCGAACACCGCGAAGAAGATCGGCGGGCGGGGGAAGGCGATGGTCGTCACGAGCTCGCGGCTGCACGCCGTCCGCTACAAGCTCGCGATCGACAGGTACGTGGCGGAGAAGGACTATCCCGATGTGCGGGCGCTAGTCGCCTTCTCGGGCAAGGTGATCGACGAGGGCGACGAGTTCACCGAGCCGGGGATGAACGCGTTCCCCGAGTCGGAGACCGCGCGGCGCTTCGCGGGCGACGACTACCAGGTGCTCATCGTCGCGGAGAAGTTCCAGACCGGCTTCGACCAGCCGCTCCTGCACACGATGTACGTCGACAAGGTGCTCACCGGGCTGAACGCCGTGCAGACGTTGAGCCGGCTCAATCGGATCCATCCGGACAAGGACGACACGTTCGTGCTCGACTTCCGCAACGAGCTCGAGGACATCCAGGAGGCGTTCAAGCCCTGGTACGAGCGCACCGAGGCGGTGCCGACCGATCCGAACCTGCTCTACGACACGCATCGGGCGCTGTGGGACTTCGACGTTCTGCGCGAGGAGGAGGTCGAGGCGGGTGTCGCGGCGCTGCTAGCGGTGACGGAGACGGCCGGGCATGGCGCGGTCTATGCGGCGCTCGATCCCGCCCGCGCTCGCTTCCTCGAGCTCGACGAGGAGGTGCAGGACGCCTTCCGGGACGTGGGGACGCGCTTCGTGAACATGTACGTGTTCGTCTCGCAGATCGTCTCGTACGTCGATCGGCAGCTCGAGCGGGACTACCTCTTCGCCCGTGCGCTGCTCGCCTGCTTGCCTGGTCAGGCGGCCGAGCGGCTCGACCTCGGCAGTGAGGTCGAGCTCACGCACCTGAAGATCGCGCAGACCTTCGAGGGCTCGGGCTCGCTCGAGGAGGGCGGCGGCGAGGTGGTCGCGATCTTCTCCGGCCGGGGCCTGGAGCACGACCCCGAGTCCGAGCATCTCTCGCGGATCGTCGACGTGGTGAACGAGCGCTTCGGGCTCGAGCTCGGCGAGGCCGACCAGCTGCTCTTCGACCAGTTCGAGGAGTCGTGGGCCGCGGACGAGAGCCTCGTCGCGCGCGCTCGCAACAACGACTTCGCGAACTTCCGCCTGGTCTTCGACCGCACTTTCATCGACACGGTCGTGCGGCGCATGGACGACAACGAGGGCATCTTCAAGCGCATCCTCGACGAGCCGGTCTTCCAGCAGACGATTCTCGACCACTACGCCGAGCGGTTGTACGAGCGGCTGCGCGCCGAGCACGATCAGCTCGGGCTGCCGGGGCCGACCTGAGCGACGTCGGGATACCCAGCTACGTCGCGGAACGGATTCGCCAGGATCCTCCGCCGGACTCTCACGTGGTGGAGGGTTCGACTCCGGTCGTGGCCTTCGGAGACGTCTTGCACGCGCGGGTGGCGACGCTTGGGCTCAACCCGAGCCGGATCGAATTCGAGGTTCGGAGGATCGAGCTGGACGGAAGCAAGCGCCGTTTCGAGACGACGCGGTCACTTGGGCTAGCGTCGCTCGCGGATGCGACCGACACAGCGGTCGCGGCCATCTTCCGACGTTGCAACAAGTGACTTCAGCGGCAATCCCTACCGACGGTGGTTCAATCGGCTCGAGCCCGTCTTGCGCTCGGTCGCGGCCTCCTACTACGACGGCACGGCCTGTCACCTCGACCTGAGCCAATGGGCGACGGACCCGACCTGGAACGGACTCTCGCCGGCAGTTCGCAGCAAGCTCGTCGATCGCGATGGACCTTTCCTCGCCAGGCAGCTCGAGGCCGAGCGAATCGAGGTCTTGCTGCTCAACGGCGCTGCCGTCGTCGACGGCTTCCGCTGGGTTCTCGGAACAACGCTTGACGCGGAGCCAGAGACCGTGAACGACCGAAGCGTCACCACTCGACTCTGGACTGATCTTTGGCCATGACTCGTCGCCGCTGAGGACTAGATCACTTTAGGTCGACCCTACCGGCCTCTTGACGGCCGCCACCGCTGGCACATCAGATGTCGTGATCTGGCGGAAGTGCGACACGCTTAATCCCAAGGTCGCTGGTGGAGCGACACCTCGGTTCTGCTGGAGCGGGGTTCGCCACCGGCAGGCGAGCGAGGTTAGCGAGGAGGGCGAGCCTGCCTCGACCCGCCCGAGTCGCCCTATGCGCGTACGTCGGTCGCATGTGTCGGCGTCATTGCGGCTCGATCCGCATCAGAGCAGGGATTGCGGCCGATCCGCGGGCGTCGACGTACGTCGATGTGTCGCGTGTGTGGCACGTATGGACGTGGACGTGTGCCAAGCCTTGATCGGCGCCTCCAGCGTCGCCCAGCTCGAGGACGCCGCGCTCGAGCGCCTGGACTTCACGCAGGAGGAGCTCGCCGAGATCGACCGCTACGCGACCGACAGCGGCATCAACATCTGGGCCGGGTCGAGCGAAGGTTGAATCTGTCGCCTTCGACCTCGTTCTGGATCCGCTAGATCGCGACCGCTACGCCGACGCGGCGAGGAGGGCTTCGCCCTCGCGGATGTACCGCTTCGCGCCGACGGAGCGGTAGAACGCGAGCGCCTTCTGCAGCTGGACGTCCGCCTCCGACCGGCGGCCGGCGGCAACGAACGCCTCTGCCGCCCGCAGGCGCAGCTCGGCCTCGTCCACGCGCCACGCATGCTCGCCCGCGATGTCGGCCGCTCGCTCGTAGTCGCCCTCGAGCACCGCAGCGGCAGCGCGTACCCACGCCCGGTCGGCGCGTGTCTCGAGAATGGCGGGCAGTTCCTCTCTCACCTCGAGGACGTCCGCGGCCAGGGCAAGGGTCATCACCCCGAACGACGTCGCGCTGCCCTTCAGCACGGACACCAGCTCGCGCGCCAACCGGCGAGCATCCTCGATCCGTCCGAGCGGGAGATCGACGCGTATATGGCACCCCAGAGCGGGAGCCAGCGCCTGCGGCTCCTTCGCCTCGCGAGCGAGCGCGAGCGCGCGAGCGGCGGAGACGGTCGCGGCCTCCTCGTCGTCGCGCGCCAGGTAGATGCCCGCCAGATGCTCCCGGATGAACCCCTCGTTGTAGTGCGGCGAGCCAGCTTCGCAGGCCGCGATGAAGTCCTCCGCCAGCGGCACGAACTCGTCCCAGCGCCCGAGGTCGGAAAGGGTGAGGAGGATCTGGCCCTCGAGGTAGCGGCCTACCGGCGCGTTCCCGAGCCTCTCCGCTGCTTCCTTACCCAGTAGCTGCAGCTCGTGGGCCCGCTCCACGTTGCTCTGCATCGCCGCGAGGTTGTTGTACGCGCGCCCGAGTTCCGCGTTGTTCGTTGCGTCTGCGATCTCGATCGCCCGCTCCAGATCCGCGATCCCACCCTCGTCGCCCGCATTCCCGCGGGCGCTGCCGATGTTGATCAGCGCCGACGGGACGAGCTCGGAGAGACCGAGCGTCTCCGCCATCTCGAGCGCCTCACGCCCCGCGCGAATCGCCTCTTCCGTCTCGTCCGCGAGCATCGCGTAGCGCGAGACCTCGAGGAGGACGCGCGCGGCCGATACGCTCGCGGGCCGATCGCGCACGAGCTCGCGGGCCCGCTCGAGCTGGGCTCGCCCGCGATCGTTCTGACCCTGGTCCCACCACGACCTTGCCAGGAGGACACACGCCTCCGCCGCGGTCTCGGGGTCGCCGGCCGCGAGTAGCGCGTCGCGCGCCTCCTCCAGATGCGCGATCCCCCGCTCGTCTCCCGCTCGACGGAGCGCCGCGGCGAGCTGGAACAGCACCCGCGGGTGCTCTTCCTTCGGGACCCCGAGCTCGAGCGCCTCCTCCAAGAACCGTGCGGCGCTCGCGAAGGCGTTGAGCCCGATCGCCCGCTCGCCTGCGCGTTGGAGCGCGTTGGACGCGGACTCCGCGAGCAGGCCCGCGTCGACGCCGGCCGCGCGAGCGAGCTCGAGCGCGGAGAGGTAGTGGTACGCGAGCAGGTCGGCCTGATCCTCCGGTCGGCCGAGCGACTCGATCCACTCGGCAGCCCGGCGATGCCGCTCCGCCCGGACGGCGCGCGGGATGGTGCCGTAGGCGACGTCGCGGACGAGCACGTGCCGGAACGCGTACTCGCTCTCGCCGGCGACGGAGCTACGGCGCGCGCGGCGCACGAGCTCGCGCCGCTCGAGCGCGTGCATGCGCTCCTCGACCTGGAAACGGTCGCGCTCGCCTATCGCCCCCAGAGCACCCGACCAGAAGACCTTCCCCACGACCGCGGCGTTCTGGAGCAGCTCCTTGTCCTCCGCGTCGAGGGCGTCGAGCCGGGCGGCGATGATCCCCTGGACAGAGCCGGGAAGCTCAAGCTCCTCCCCTCCGCGCTCGGCGACCATGCGCGCGAACTCCTCGGCGTAGAGCGGGTTTCCGCCTGCACGCTCGAGCAGCGTCGTCTGCACCTCCGCCGGCAGCACCGAGCGCTCGAGCAGCGCGTGCACGAGGCGCGCGGTCTCCTCGTCGGAGAGCGGCGCGAGCGAGATCGTCGTCGCGTTCGCCTTGCCGCCGCCCCAGCTCGGCCGCCGCGTTAGCAGCTCGGGGCGCGCGGTGCCGACGACGAGGACGGGGACGTCGGTGAGCCAGTCGACGAGGTGGTCGACGAAGTCGAGGAGTCCGTCGTCTGCCCAGTGCAGGTCCTCGAAGACGAGTACGAGCGGCCGCTCCTCGGCGAGCGCATCGAAGAACCTCCGCCACGCCGCGAACGCCTCGCCGCGGCGATCCCCGCTCGCCTCGTCCGCCGCGAGGCCGACGAGAGGCCGCAGGTGCGAATCGAGCCACGCCGACTCGGACGCGTCCGGCAGGAGCGACGCGAGCATTTCGCTTAGCTTGCGCGCCGTCTCCTCCGTCGAATCCGTCTCGAGGATTCCGGCCTGCGCCTTGACCATCTCCCCGAGCGCCCAGTAGCTCACGCCTTCGCCGTACGGCAGGGAGCGGCCCTGGCGCCACATGACGAGGCGGTCGCCGCGGTCGATCTCGGCGAAGAGCTCGCCGAGGAGCCGGCTCTTTCCTATACCGGGCACGCCGATGAGCGTCGCGAGCTGCGGAACGCGCTCGTCGGCCGCTCGTTCCAGCGCCGAGAGGAGCAGGTCGAGCTCCTGCTCGCGCCCGACGAGCGGCGAGCCCCCAGCGCGGGTGAGGTCGACGCCGAAGCGCGCCCGCGCCTGAACAGCCTCCCAGACCGGAACGGGGTTCGCCTTTCCCTTCGCCTGCACCGGCGCGTGCTCGCGGTACTCGATGGCACGCTCGGTAGCGCGGTACGTCTGCTCGCCGACGATGATCCCGTCGACCGGCGCAGCCGACTGCAGGCGCGCGGCGGTGTTCACGACGTCGCCCGAGGCCATCCCCTCGCCCTCGGCCGGCCGCGCGCCAAGCGAGACGAGCGCTTCGCCGGTGTTGACGCCGATCCGGACGTGCAGCTCACTCTCCTCGGCCACCCAGTCGCGGATCGCGAGCGCCGCCCGGACGGCTCGCTCCGGATCGTCCTCGTGCGTCACCGGCGCGCCGAACAGGGCGACGACGGCGTCGCCGATGAACTTCTCCACCGTCCCTCCGAAACGCTCGAGCTCCTCCCGCAGCCGCTCCCAGTAAGGGCCGAGGAGCGCGCGGACGTCCTCGGGATCCATCTCCTCCGAGCGCGACGTGAAGCCGACGAGGTCGGCGAAGAGCACGGTGAGGACCTTGCGTTCCTCGCGAGTCGGGACGGGTGCCGTGAGCGGCGTTCCGCACATCCCGCAGATCCGGAAGCCGGCAGGGTTTTCCTGGCCGCAGTTGGGGCAGATCACGCCCAAAGCCTATGCGGGGCGAGCGAGACGAAGAAGGGCGCCGTGAGGCGCCCTTCCTTCGCTCGCTATTCACGCGACCTACGGCGTTGCGGCCACCGCGGCGTCCGCCTGCGGGATGCCGAAGCCGTACGTCGTGTCGTAGCCCGGCTTGCCGAGATCCTGCGCGGTGCTCTTCCGCCGCTCGATGACCATCTCGGAGGAGACGATGGAGATGCTCCGGCGCTCCACGACCATCGCGCCCGGGACGATGGAGGCGATCCGCCGCGCGACGACCATCTCGGAGGAGACGATGGAGATGCTCCGGCGCTCCACGACCATCGCTCCCGAGACGACGGCCGCGCTCCGACGACTGACCGCGGACGTGCAGTTCCCCGTGCTGGACGAGTCCATCCGGGAGGCGATGCGGGAGGCATTCCGCCGGTTCCACGAGCTGTGGGAGCACGCGATGCCGTCCAACTGGAAGGGATTCGAGCCGCACGAGGTCATCGCCACAATCGAACGGGTACGTGTGGCGGGATTCGTGCTCGTGTGGATCCCGAGAGCAGAGATCGTCCGGGACGTTCTCGCGGCCGACGAGGGCGAGACCGCTGCGGTGCTTCTCGCGCGTCGTGACGATGTGCTCGACGATGCGGTCGCCTGCTTGTCCGAGATCGAGCATCCCGACCTCGTCTTGATCCGCGACGGCATCGAGGAAGCGATCCGCGCCCTACGCGGCGGGCTCCCGCGGGCAGCGCAGGCGCTGGCGAGTGTGGCGTTCACCTCCGAGATCCACGAGTTCTTCGAGATGGGAACGAAGGCGAGTCGAAAGCGGATGATCGAAAGCGACCCGGAGGACGCTCCTCTGGGTCAGCTCCGTCTACGCACCATCTTCGTCGCCGGCGCGAAGGCGTTGGACGAGTTCCGCCCCGACCGGGCGCTTCCTGTCCGCTCCGACTTCAACCGCCACAACAGCGCGCACCGCCTGACCCGCGAGCAGTGGACGGAGGCGAACGCGCTGTCGGCGATCATGCTTGCGACCGCGCTCCTTCGAGAGATGCAGTACTGGTACGAGCTCGACGACGCCACGTCCTGATCCACAGCGTGCGGCGGATCCGCGAAGACGATGCGCCTCGTCTCGGCGGGAACCTGGTCGAGCACACGCTCCTCGATGCGAACAGGTGGTTCCTCAGGCTCAACCCTCCGATACCGGCACTCCCCTCCGGCGAGTCCGGGGCGGAGCTGGTCGCCTTCGCGCTCGGAGAGAAGTGGCCTCCGGCGGAGGGCGACCGGCGGGTCGAGCCGCGACTCACCATTTTACTCACCATTTCGGGGCTCGGCGCTGAACTCGCTACGCTCTCCCGATAGAGAAACCCGCCGTTTCCAGCGGGTTCTGAGGTGGAGCTAGGCGGGCTCGAACCGCCGACCTCCTGGGTGCGATCCAGCTAAGGCGGAATCACGCCCCGTCACTCATGTGCAGAAAAAGTCTCCTGAGCAGGTAGTTTCTGAAGGACGATTCACTTATGCTTCACGCGCGTTCGCGCCGTTTCGCGCCCAGCACCAGACAAAAAGCAGACATCGAACCGTTGTCTGTTTTTAGAACAGACGACACGCGAGAATCAGATGCGGATGGGCAGCCAGTCGTAGCCGCCGCCGCGACTACCCTCGAACGTATGCAGCCTGAAGAGCGGCTCAAGCTTGCGCTCGCTCGGAAGCTCTGGTCCGAGCTCCACGAGACCGGCTACGTCAATGTCTTCGACGACGCGATCGCCGAGCTTGGCGCTGAGCTCGACGTACCCGACCATCTGATCGCCCATGCCACCCGCCAGCTCGTGAATGAGGGATGGCTCTTCGAGAGGGATCACGGGTTCTTCGACGGCATCAGTCTCGCCCGCGCGTACGGTGAGCAGCACGGGCGGGAACAGTGGCGGGCAGGGAACGACGTCTGCCGGCACATCCTTCGGGTTGCGGTCCCCGGATACGAGAATCCAAGGGTGTGGAGCGGCCTCGAGTTCAACGAGGAGAGGTGCGAGCCGTCGATCGATTTCCCGTTTGAGCATCTCGCTGCTGCGACGCGGATTCTCGAATCCCTCGGCTACGTCAAGCTCCAGCAAGCGTCGTCGAAGACCCACTACGTTGCCCTGACCGAGGATGGCTACGAGCTCGCCCGCGATGACGAGGCACTCCGCCGCATCTTTCCCACAACGACGACCGAGGACGAGGAGGCGCACACACGTGTCGCACCCGACGTCCTCGCCACCCTTATCACCAGCTGCGAGCGCTTGCTTCGTGAACGAAGTTGGGCATCGGCGCTTGAGGAACTTGCGCGCGGTGATGCACGTCACGGCGAAGGGCTATGGGCGGACGCCGTCGGCGAGTACTACGCGGCGATCGAGAGCGGTTTGCGCTATCGCATCCATGACGAGGACGAAGAAGTCGCTCCTGGCGCAGCGCTGAAGAAACTCACGAGCCGCGCTTCCGAGCTCGGGCTGATCCCGGCGAATTATGCGGCGCTATTCGGGTTCACCGATTCGATCAGATCGCCGCGAAGCCACGGCGCCGCGCTCCGCGACCAGGAAGTCGAGGTTGGCCCGGCCGAGTCACTGCTGATGGGCAACCATGCGCGAGCGCTCCTCGTCTACCTCGGCCATCGACCGTGAATCAACGGCGAGGACGGCATGCCCCAAATCTTCGTCACTTCTCCTGGTAGATACAGAGCGCGTTCTCGAAGTCCCCGGCGACGAATGGCTCGCCGGTCCATCTCACGCCAGCCTCCTTTGCGACTTCGTGCCAGGCCGCCGTCCACTCACGCAGAACCGCCTCGCAGGCGTCTGCGTTCTTCCGCGTCACGGGGACGCCGAAGATCGCGGCGAAGCCCTTGCGCGGGCCAGTTGACTCGCCGAGGTAGGCGCGATCCGGCTCGTAGAAGTGGCCGCCGAGACCAAGTGCCCCGGCACGGAGGACAAGGTCGTAGCGGGTGGTCCTGCCCCACTGGCCCGCACGGAGGCCGCCGAGAGCGCTGTAGCGCTCGTGGAACGAGCCCGTTCGGAGGAGGATCGCGCTGAATGAATCCGCGTGACGACACGCACTGACGAGCGCTGTCTTCGCGCCTGTGTGACCGGATGACTGGATCCGATGGAACTTCACAGCTCCATGCGGGAGTGTCATCGACGCAAGGATCTCCTCCGCCGCCTCGGCGGGGATCGGCTCGCGGAAGTGCGGCGCTACGGCGGAGGTCCCGATCTCCGACATGAAGCAGCTGTAGACGACTACACCCCACCACTGCTCCTCAAACGCCTCGGCCGCGCGGCGGGATGCCTCCAGATCCGGCCGAGCACGCCAGCGCAGATCCCAGTCGTTCGCCTCCGCCTCAAGCGCCCAGCGAAGGAAGCGCGCGACTTCCGAGCGGCGGTCGAAGAGAAGACGGCGAGGTTGGTCAAGACCGCTCATTGGGATCGCGCGAGCACGGCGACCCGTGCCGCAAGGTCGGCGACGAGCTTGCGAGTCACCCCATAGCTCGAAGGGAGATTCGTACTCCATCCCACGACGCGGATCCCGTTGTAATGCCCCGCGTGACCGTCTTGCGCGTCAGCTGAAGAGTCCCGGCCGAAATGTTGCGCGGGTTCGATTCCCGCCGCCTTCCATCAGGATCGCTCACTCACGTCGAGCCGTCGCCGGCCGAACGAGCGGAAAGCCCCTCGAGCAGCCGCGTGAACTCGAGCGGGAAGAGGAACTTCGAGGACGGGCTCGCGCCGAGGGCCTTCAGGGTATCGAGGTACTGGAGCGTCATCGTCTTCTCG
>Ga0136613_10000563_pt1 | contig 17379 bp, 15 predicted proteins | sample AntDrymUQ2722106_2_FD_106649 | JGI IMG/M metagenome (GOLD analysis project Ga0136613, IMG submission 106649) | Polar desert sand microbial communities from Dry Valleys, Antarctica - metaG UQ272 (21.06) | ecosystem: Environmental > Terrestrial > Soil > Desert | place: Antarctica: Dry Valley... | reverse complement strand
GCTCATGTTGATGACGTCCAGGTCGTTCTCGACGGCCCAGTCGATCGCCTCGACGGTGACGTCGGTGGAGCCTTCACAACCGAAGACCCGCAGTGCGTACAGGTCGGCCTCCGGGGCGACACCAGGGCCGACGCGGAACTCGTTGTCGTGCGTGGACTCGTCGTAGGGGCCGTCGTAGGTGCTGCCGTCGGCCAGGACCCCGAGGCCGCCGGCGGTACCGCCAACGTGGCTGCCGTGCCCGTTGCAGTCCAGCGGGTCCGGGTCAGGGTGGGGCACCAAGAGAGCGGGATCGTCACTGGAGGCGTCGTAGTCATCGCCAACGAAGTCATAGCCGCCGGCCACCTTGGCGGTGGGGAAGCTGCCCGGCTCGATCACGGTCGAGTCGTTGTTCTCGAAGGCCTCAACCGTGCCCGGCCCGCCGAAGTTGGCGTGCTCGTAGTCGATGCCGGTGTCGATGATGCCGACCTTGACGTTGCGGCCGGTCAGCCCCAGGTCCTGCCAGACGCCGGGCGTGCCGAGGAACGGCACCGACTGGGCGTTGCTCGGGCGGAACTTCTGCACCTCACGGACTGCCCGAACGTTGGCCAGATCCGCCAGCCGCGCGATCTTCGACGTCCTGATGTTCACCTTCACGCCGTTGTAGGCGTCCTGCACCTTGGACACGACCTCACCACCGAGGTCGGCGATGTCGTCAGAGATGCGGTTCTGCCGCGTCCGCAGGCTGCGGCGGACCGCCGCCCGCTGCCGCTGGCTCAGCTCTTCCCCTCGGCGCTGCGCCTTGCCCTGGCGGACGGCCACGGGGGCGCCCTGCATCTGCACCATGACCGTCAGACGGCCGGGATCGGCCAGCCTTGGCATCAGGTGCGGGTCGATGCGCTGACCCTCAGATCCTCGCAGCGGGATCCGCTTGAAATCGTGACTCTGGCCGGGCCGCTGGGCGGCGCCGACGGGGGGTACCAGGGACAACAGGACGACGATGCTGAGCAACGCTGCTCGTGCGCTTCGGGACACGGGACCTCCTGGCCGACGACATGGCGAGCGACAAGGAACCCCCCGTCACCCCCGAGACGACTGGCACCCTAGACCGATCCGACCCTGTGGACAAGTGCTGATCGGAGCTTTGGCGGTGAACGTTGGGCGAACGGCGCCTCTCCAGGTGCGCTGCTTGAGCGCTAGAGCAGGGAGTCCAGGCCGACCGTCAAGCCCGGAAGGGTTGCCACACGCTTGACGGCGAGCAGCACCCCCGGCATGAAGGAGGTGCGGTCCAAACTGTCGTGCCGGATCGTCAGCGTCTGGCCGGTACCACCGAAGACGACTTCCTGGCTGGCCACCAGCCCTGGCAGTCGCACGCTGTGAACACAGATCCCGTTGACGACCTGGCCTCGCGCCGGGTGGCCGACGGGTCCCGGGGGGGCGCGGTGCTCGCCACGGGCGGCGGCGACCAGGCGCGCGGTGCGCAGCGCCGTGCCGCTGGGGGCGTCGACCTTGCCGTCGTGGTGCAGCTCGGTGATCTCGGCGTCGGGGAGCACGCGAGCCGCCTGCTCGGCGAAGCGCATGAGCAGCACCGCGCCGAGCGCGAAATTGGGCGCCACCAGGCAGTTCGCCGGACCCGTCAACCCGCCTAGGGCCTCGAGGTCGTCGTCGTCCAGGCCCGATGCCCCCACGACGGTATGGACGCCGTGCTCCAGCAGCCAGGCGGTGTTGCGCCGCACGCTGGATGGCAGGGTGAACTCGACCGCCACGTCGGCACCAGCGTCCAGGACGAGGTCGAGGCCGTCGCGGGACCTGACCTCGGCCACCAGCTCGGTATCGGGATCGTCGGCAACGGCTCGGCACACCGCCGAACCCATGCGCCCCGAGGCGCCGATGACCGCGACGCGCAACATGTCAGGCGTGGCGCTCATGTAGCGAAGCGGTAGCGCTCAGGACCGCGTTCATGCAGCGAAGCGGTAGCGCTCATGTAACGCGTTGGATGAACTGGTCGTAGTTGCTGGGGTCGGCGCCGTCCAGCGGACCGACCATGGCCAGCGTCCACGGACCGCCCAGGATCGCCTTGGCGACGTCGAGCACGTCCTCGCAGGTCACGGCCTCGATCGCGGCCAGCGTCTCGTCAAGGGTCAGCAGCGGAGCGCCGGTGGTCAGGGCCTTGCCGAGGCGGCTCATCCGGCTGCCCGTGTCCTCCAGCGACAGGATGGTCGAGCCGGCCAGGTGCCCCTTGGCGCGGACCAGCTCGGCTTCGTCGAGGCCGTCTCCCAGCGCCTTGTCCAGCTCCGCGCGTGTCACGGCCAGCACCTCGGTGGCCTTGGAAGGTGCGGTGCCGGCGTACACCGCGAAGGTACCCGCGTCGGCATGCATGCCCGTGTAGCTGTAGACGGTGTAGACCAGCCCACGGCGCTCGCGGACCTCCTGGAACAGCCGGCTGGCCATGCCCCCGCCCAGCGCCTGGTTGAGCACCCCCGCCGCGAATCGCCGGTCGTCGCCGCGCGCCAGCCCGGGACTGCCCAGCACCAGGTGGACCTGCTCGGTCGGGCGGGTCCGCAGCGTGGCACGCCCGTCCTTAGGCGATCGGGGAGCGCTGCGCTTGACGGTCGGCTCGACCGGACCCAACCAGCCCTGAACAGCCTCGGCGACCTGGGCCACGACCGCGTCGTGGTCGACGTTGCCGGCGACGGCTACGACGACGTTGCCGGGTACGTAGTGGCGCCGGTAGTAGCGGTGGACCTGGTCGCGGGCCATCGCGGTGATGGTGGCCTCGTCGCCGAGGATCTCCCGACCGAGCGGGTGGTCGCCGAAATAGGCCTGGCTGAACACGCTGTGAACGAGGTCGTCGGGTGTGTCCAGGTGCATGCGGATCTCTTCGAGCACGACGTCGCGCTCGGCGTCCACGTCACCGCCGCGCACCACCGAGGCGGTCATCATGTCGGCGAGCACGTCGGTCGCCAGCGGCAGGTCGCGGTCAAGGCAGCGGGCGTAGAAGCAGGTGTACTCCTTGGACGTAAAGGCGTTCATGTCACCGCCCACGGCGTCCATGACTTCGGCGATCTGCTGGGCGGAGCGCCGCTTGGTGCCCTTGAACAGCAGGTGCTCAAGGAAGTGGCTGGCACCGGTGACGGCTCCCCGTTCGTCGCGGGAGCCGACACCAATCCAAAACCCCACCGCCGCGGAGCGGACATCCGGCATCGCCTCGGTGATGATTCGCAGGCCCGAGTCGAGCGTGGTGACACGCACGCCCTCCGAGACGCTGTGTGCCTGCCGCATGGCCGACCGCGGAGCGGTCAACGCCGGCGACGGCGACGGCGCACGCTGCCGTCGTCCTCGCCGCCGTCGCTGCTGGTGCGCTCACGGGAGCGCTGGGCGTCACCGCGTTCACGGCGTGGCTCAGGCGCGCCGGCGCTTGCGGGAGCCGGCGCAGGCGGCGCGGAGGCCGTGGGAGCTGCCGTTGGTGCTGCAGCCGGAGCCGGAGCGGAGGCCGGAGCCGGAGCAGAGGCCGCTGCTGTAGTGGCGGTGCCGCCGCCATCGGGACCGTCGACCATGGCCAGGCTGAACTTGCGCCCGTCCTTGACCTCGACGACCTCCACCCACAGCTTCTGGCCGACCGTCACGGCCTCGTCGGCGTGGTTGAGCCGGCGGCCCTCGGTCTTGGGCAGCTTGGAGATGTGCAGCAGCCCGTCGCTGCCCGGCGTCAGGGAGATGAACGCCCCGAAGTCAGCGGTCTTGACCACGGAGCCGTAGTAGCGCTCGCCGGCCTTTGGCACCACCGGGTTGGCGATGGCGCGGATGCGGTCCAGCGCCATCTGCGCCTTGTCGCCGTCGCTGGAGTAGATGTGCACGACACCGCGACCGTCGACGTCGTCGATATTGATGTCGGCGCCGGTCTCCTCGGTGATCTCGCGGATGATCTTGCCCTTCGGCCCGATCACCTCGCCGATCTTGTCGCCGGGGATGTACTCGGTCAGCACCCGGGGGGCGTGCGGGTTCATCTCCGCGCGCGGTTCAGCGATGCAGCCGGTGATGACCGCCAGGATCTGGGTGCGGGCGTCACGCGCCTGGCTCAAGGCGGCCGTCAGCACGTCGGCGGGGATGCCCGACAGCTTGGTGTCAAGCTGCAGCGCGGTGACGTAGTCGGCGGTCCCGGCGACCTTGAAGTCCATGTCGCCGAAGGCGTCCTCGGCGCCGAGGATGTCGGTGAGGGTCGTGTACTTGCCGTCCTCGGCGATCAGGCCCATCGCGATGCCACCGACGGGCGCGGAGATCGGGACACCGGCGTCCATCAGCGCCAGCGTTGAAGCGCACACCGAGCCCATCGACGTGGAGCCATTGGACGACAGGACCTCGCTGACCAACCGCAGGGCGTAGGGGAAGTCCTCCGCCGAGGGCACGACCGGCAGCAGCGCCCGCTCTGCCAGGGCGCCGTGGCCGATCTCGCGGCGCTTGGGACCGCGCATGAAGCCCGTCTCGCCAGTGGAGAAGGGCGGGAAGTTGTAGTGGTGGATGTAGCGCTTCTCGGTGTCCGGGTCTACGGTGTCAAGGCGCTGCGCGTCGCGCAGCATGCCCAGCGTCAGGATGTTGAGCACTTGGGTCTCGCCGCGCTTGAATAGCCCCGAACCGTGGGCCCTCGGCAGGACCCCGACCTCGGCCGACAGCTCGCGGATGTCGGTGGGTCCGCGCCCGTCGATGCGGACGCCGTCGTTGACGACGCGGCGGCGGATCAGCTTCTTCTCCAGCGACTTGAAGGCGTTCTTGGCCTGGCGCTCCAGCTCCTCGTCGCTGACCTCGACGTCGCCGGCCTGGTCGAAGGCCACGTCCAGCGCCCGCTCGCGGAGGTCGGCAGTGCGCTGGTTGCGCGTCGCCTTGTCGATGCTGTCGCCGGTCAGGACGATCTGCAGGTCGCTACCGACGGCGCCCTCCACGGCCTCGTAGACCTTTGGCGCGTAGGACGGGTAGCGAGGGAATTCGCGCGTGGACTTGGTGCCGACCTCGGCCAGGAACGACACCTGCAGCTCGCACAGCGCGCGCAGATGGAACTTGGCCTCCTCCAACGCCGCGCCGAGGACCTCCTCGGTGGGCTTGGTGGCGCCCATCTCGATCTTGGCGACGGCGCCCTCGGTGGCCTCGGCCTCGACCATCAGGATGTCGATGTCGTTGGTGTCCGGGTTCAGCCGGCCGGCGACCACGAGGTCGAAGACGGCATCATCCAGCTCGGGGAACGTGGGGAAGGCACGCCAGCTGCCGTCGCTGTCCATGGCCATGCGGATGCCCGCGACCGGCCCGTCGAAGGGAATGCCGGCCAGCATCGTCGCCATCGACGCGCCGTTGATCGCCAGCACGTCAGGCGTGTGGATCTGGTCGGCCGACAACGTGGTGATCAATATCTGAATCTCGTTGCGCAGCCCGTCAGCGAAGGTCGGGCGCATCGGCCGGTCGACGAGGCGGCAGGTGAGGATGGCGTTCTCGCTGGGGCGCCCCTCACGCTTGAAGAAGCCGCCGGGAATCTTGCCGGCGGCGTACATGCGCTCTTCGTAGTCGACGGTCAGGGGGAAAAAGTCCAGATGCTCCTTGGGACGGCTGGACGCGGTCGAGGCGACCAACAGGATGGTCTCCCCGAGGTGAGCGACCACGCTGCCCCCGGCCTGACCGGCGAGCTTGCCGGTCTCGAAACGGATTTCTGCGTCGCCGATCTTGGCGGACGCCTCGGCGGTACCGAGTTTGCCCATGGGATGGGAACCTCCTGCCGGCGGTGGCCGGCGTGTGGCCCCGGGGGCGTCGGTGCGGGCGGGCAGTTCTCAGTGGGGGAGGCCGGTGGTTGCCCGGCCACCTCCACTGACAACTGACTGCCGCGATCACCGGCGCCGTGGGGCGTTGCTTGTCTTCTCTTTGCTCTTCTTCTGCTTGTGCGTGCTCGCCGGGACGCCGTCGCTATCGATCGCGGCCGCGGCGAACGGCGTTGCTAGCGGCGCAGACCCAGTCGCCCGATCAGCGAGCGGTAACGCTCGATATCGGTGCGCTGCAGATAGACCAGCAGACGGCGACGACGGCCGACCAGCTGCAGCAGTCCCCGACGGGAGTGGTGGTCCTTGGCGTGACCGCGCAGGTGCTCGGTCAGGTGGCTGATCCGAGCCGTCAGCAGGGCCACTTGCACCTCGGGTGAACCGGTGTCGCCCTCAGCCGTGGCGTACTGTTTGATCAACTCATCCTTGTCGGGGATGACGGCTTTGCTCACGTGTTACTCCTAGTAGGTCGGTCCCGGCGGATGGACGCCCCGCTCATCGCGGGGCGTCGGGAACCTGGGGCGGCAGGCCCTGCGGCCTGACCGGTCCTGGTCGGTTCTCCTGTCGCGGCGTTGGGGGGCCGCGGGTCACCCGGATCCGGGCACGATGGTCTGCCGTCGCGATGGACGACACAGTCCGAGTCTGCCACGCGCGGGCCCGAGGCTCAACCGGGGCCTGTACCCGGGGGTTGAGCACGGGCGGGTTCAGCCGGGGACCGGATCGGTGGGGTTGACCCCAAGCGGGTTCAGCTGCGGGCCGGATCCGTCGATCCGTTGGAGGATGGCCCTAGGCACCGAACTCACCGCGTTGACGGCCGTGCTGCTGTTGGCGACGACGGCTTGCGCTCGGGCGTCGGCCGAGCCTGTCCCGGCCGTCGCTGTGGTCGAGCAGGCCGCGTCGATCCAGCTGTTGGAGCGACTGACCGCCGAAGCGGCCGCCAGCATGCCGAAGCTCACGGGACTGCCAGTCAGCCGGGCGCGAGCCATCCTGGTCCGTCGCGGTCTCCGGGTGCAGGTCGTGGCGCTGCAACCTGGGGTGCGACGAGTGAGCACGCAGTGGCCGGAAGCCGGGGCGCCCCTGCCCGAGAAGGGTGCGGTTGTGGTCTGGCGCGGCCGCCCGCCACCACCACCGGTGCCCGCCCCGCTAGCCACTGCCGCTACTGCGGTAGCTGTTCCAGCGCCGGCGTCCAGCGCATCGCCGACGCCGACCCCGACGCCGGGAGCCGAAGCGGCTCCCGCGGCCACGCCAGCAGCCGAGGCGGCACCCCACACCCACCCCTGCCGCGCCGCCCAAGGTAGCGCGGGACAACTCCGGACCCGCACGCAAAGGCGGCCCCGAGCCCCACCCGCGTACGCCCACGCCCACGCCCACGCCTACGCCCACGCAAGCGCCCACGCCGACGCCGACGCCCCGGCACCCTGGCGCCAACCAGTCAGAACCTCCCGGCGGTGGTGAGACGATGTCGGGACGGGCCTCCTGGTACGGCCCCGGCTTCGCCGGCCGGACGACCGCTTGCGGCGGCATCTTCGATCCAGAACAGCTCACCTTGGCCAGCCGGGAGCTGGCTTGCGGCACGCAGGTCCGGATCACCGGACCGGGTGGGCGCAGCGTCGAGGCGGTGGTCAGCGACTGGGGGCCGGCCGAATGGACCGGCCGCCGCTTCGACCTGTCCCGGGCTACCTTCGAGGCTATTGCCAACCTCGGCGCCGGCATCATCGACGTAACCGTCGAACTGCGGTAACTACCCCCAAGGTCAGCGCAGCGGGGCCGGTCCGCGCCGAGATGGCCGGCGCCTGGGTTTGTGGACGCCAACCGGACGGTCAGTCCGGTACCCGTCCATGAATTCGGTCGCCGCCCGAGGCCGGGCGCACCAGAAACCGATCCCGCCGCGGACGGCCTTACTCCAGGCGCCCGAGCAGCCGCCGGGCCTCGGCCACGTCGGCCCCGATCTGGCGAACCAGCGCCTCCACGGTGTCGAAGCGCTCCTCGGTGCGCAGCCGGTGCCGGAAGTCGATAGCGGCGAGGTCGCCGTACAGGTCACCGGAAAAGTCCAGCAGGTGAGCCTCGATGCGCAGCTGCTGGCCGCCGAAGGTGGGGTTCACCCCGACGCTGGTGACGCACGGATGCTCGTGACCGTCAGGCGCATGGAAGGCGCCGGCGTAGATGCCCCGCGCCGGCACCGCGACACGCCGGCTGACCTGCACGTTCGCCGTCGGGTAGCCGAGCCCGGCACCGCGCTGATCTCCCCGCACCACCACCCCGTCGACCAGGTGCGGACGGCCGAGCATGCGCGCCGCCAGCTCGACCTCGCCGGCGTCGACGGCGCTCCGCACCTCGGTGGACGACACGACGGCGCCGTCAACCTCCAGCAGCGCGACGCCCTCCGCGGTGAAGCCACGCTCGGGGCCCAGCTCACGCAGCGTGGTGAGGTCGCCGGCGGCCTTGTGCCCGAAGCGGAAGTTGCTGCCGACCACCACCTGGCGGGCCTGCAGGGGCCCCACCAGCACGTTGTCGATGAAGGCGTCCGCGGACCAATGGCGAACGTCGTCGTCGAAGGGCAACACGACGACGAGGTCGACGTCCTGTTCGGCCAGCGTGCGGGCGCGGCGGGCCAGCGTCATCAACAGCTTGGGCTGGCTGCCCGGATTCACGACCTCCATGGGATGGCGGTCGAAGGTGACGACGACGCTGCGCAACGCCTGCGCTCTGGCACTGTGCACGGCTCGGCGAATGATCGACTGGTGCCCGCGATGCACCCCGTCGAAGAATCCGATGCTGACCACCGACGGCGCCGGCTCGATGGCCTGCAGACCTTCGATGACCAGGCCCGCGCTCACTCCCCCGCACCGGCGGGCGCCAGGACCACCGTCGGTCGCGCTACCCCATCGGCGTCGCGGACCACCGCGATCAGGCGCCGCTGGGTGTCGAGCACCGCCACCGGTCCGGCCTCCCCCGTGGCGGACAGCGGCCGCCCGTGGCTGATCAGTCTTGCCTGCGACTCGTCGACAACGACGGTGGGATAGTCGGCCATGGCCTCGGCCGGCGTCAGCAGGGCCTCGGCCAGCCGCCCGGCCGAGGCCAGCTCGGCAACCTTGTCCAGGTCGACGGCGTCATCGAGGGAGAAGCGTCCCGACCCCAGGCGCCGCAACGCCACGAGATGCGCGCCGACCCCGAGCCGCTCGCCAACGTCGGCGGCCAGGGTGCGGATGTAGGTGCCGGCGGAGCAGCGCACCAGGAATGCCGCCTCGGCCTGCGCGCCAGGCTGGAAGTCCTCCAGCACGATGTCGTGGATCGTCACCGCTCGAGCGTCGCGGGTTACCTGCTCGCCCCGGCGGGCCTTGACATACAGCCGCTCGCCGCCCACTTTGACCGCCGAGACCATCGGTGGGATCTGGCGGATGTCGCCGACGAAGGCCTTGAGCACCTCGCACAGTGTCGCCTCGTCGACGGCGGAGGCGTCGCGCTGTTCGAGCACCTGTCCGGAGGCGTCCAGGGTGTCGGTGGTGGCGCCGAGGCGAAGGCGCGCGTCATAGGTCTTGGCCGAGGCCTGGACGTAGGGCACCAAGCGGGTAGCGCGGCCCAGACAGACCACCAGCACACCCGTGGCGTCGGGATCCAGGGTGCCGGCGTGACCCACCTTGGTCGCAGCCGGTCCCCGCCGGGAACCGCCGACCGCCCGCCGGACCGCGGCCACGACGTCATGCGAGGTCATGCCCGCGGGCTTGTCCACGACGATCACCCCGTCGAGCCCACGCTGGGTGCCCATCAGCTGGCGTCGCCCTCCTGTGCCTGCTCGCCGCGCAGCAACGTCTCGATGCGCCGGCCCTGCGCTGGCACGGGATCGTGGGTGAAGTGTAGGTCGGGCACCCGCCGGGTCCGCAGGTGGACGCCGAGCTCCCGACGCAGCAGCGACGACGCGCTGCGCAGCCCCTCCGCCGTCGCCGAGCGCGACTCGTCGTCGTCGGGCAGGACGGTGTAGTAGACGTCGGCGTTAGCCAGGTCAGGGGTGGTCCGCACCTCGGTGACCGTGACGAACCCGAGCCTGGGGTCTTTCAGGTCCACCAGCCGTGTGGCCAGCACCTCCTTGACCGCTTCGTTGATCCGGCGCATCCGTGGGCTCGGTTGTTGGCTCATGTCACTCCTCGGGCGTCACCAACTCGACATGCACGCCGACCACCTCGACGCGCGGCTCCCGGTACACCACCTTTTCGACCTGCTGGGCCACCTTCCGCGCTCCCGACGCAGTGCCACTGACCACCGCCACCCCAAGCACCGCCCGTTGCCACAGGTCCTGATACCCCACCTCGGCCACCGAACAGTTCAACTCCTGCCGCAACCGCGCCACCAACGACTTGACCACCGAGCGCTTGGCCTTCAAGGAGCCTGAGGCTGGAATATGCAGCTCAAGACTAACGAGCGCGGCGAACACGGCCTTTGCCTTTCCGCCCTCCACTCAGGGACTCGCGCGCGGTGCCATCACCAGGCCGAGGGCGGAAGCCATCGACTCCATCGAGCCGAGGGGTTAGGTCGTCGCCGTGTCGCCGGAGGGGCTTGGAGGGCGGGCGGGTGAGCGCCCCGGAGGCGACACGGCGACGACCTTGCAAACACCTATGCGCGCGCCACCTCGCGAGACTCATACACCTCGAACTCGTCCTCCACCTTGACATCCTGGAACCGCTCCAAGCCAGCACCGCACTCGAAGCCCGTCGCCACCTCGGTGACGTCCTCTTTGAAGCGGCGCAGCGAGGAGATGCTGTCGTCGGCGACGACCACGGCGTCGCGGATGACGCGGACCGACGCATTGCGCCGCAGTTCCCCGTCGGTGACGTAGCAGCCGAAGACGAAGCCGGCGCGTGGGACGCGGAAGACCTCGCGGACCTGCGCGCGCCCGGTGACAATTTCCTCGAACTTCGGGGCGAGCATGCCTCTGACGGCCAACTCGATGTCTTCGGTGGCCTGATAGATGATCGAGTACTGGCGCAGGTCGACGCCGCTCTCCTCGATCGCCTGGCGTGCGTGGACCTCGGGACGGACGTTGAAGGCGATGATGATGGCCCGCGAGGTGACGGCCAGGCCGACATCGTCCTGGGTCACCGCACCCACCGCCTTGTGGATGATGCGGACCTTGACCTCGGGCAGCTCCAGCTTGTTCATCGCATCGGCGACGGCCTCGACCGAGCCGGCCACGTCACCCTTGATGATCAGGTTCAGCGTCTGCAGTTGACCCTCGGCGATCGCGCCCGACAACTCCTCAAGCGACAGCGTCCGGCGGTTGGCCAGCTCAAGGCGCCGCTGACGGTTCTGGCGCCCGGCGGCGATGTCGCGTGCGGTGCGCTCGTCGTCGACGACACGGAACTCGTCACCGGCGTCGGGGACCTCGTTCCAACCGAGCACCTGGACGGGCGTGGACGGGCCCGCTTCGTCGAGCGGCTTGCCCTCGTCGTCGAACATCGCGCGGACCTTGCAGTCGGCGATGCCCGCCACCAGGTTGTCGCCGATGGCCAGGGTTCCCGCTTGCACCAGCACGGTGGCCACGGCACCCCGACCGCGGTCAAGGTGCGCCTCGATGACCGCGCCACGGGCAGGGCGGTTCGGGTTGGCCTGCAGCTCGGCGACGTCGGCCTGCAGGAGCACCATCTCCAGCAGGTCGTCAAGGTTCTGCTTGGTCTTGGCCGACACGTTGACCATGGTCGTCTGACCGCCGAACTCCTCGGCGACCAGGTCGTACTCGGTCAGCTGGGTACGCACCCGCGTCGGGTCTGCGCCCTCCTTGTCGATCTTGTTGACCGCGACGATGATCGGCACCTCGGCCACCTTGATGTGGTTGATCGCCTCGACGGTCTGCGGCTTGACACCGTCGTCGGCCGCGACCACCAGGATCGCCACGTCGGTCACTTCGGCACCGCGAGCGCGCATCTGCGTGAACGCCTCGTGACCGGGAGTGTCGATGAAGGTGATCTTGCGGCCGTCCTTGGTGACCTGATAGGCGCCGATGTGCTGGGTGATGCCACCGGCTTCACCGGAGACCACGTCGGCCTCCCGGATCGCGTCGAGCAGCAGGGTCTTGCCGTGGTCGACGTGACCCATAACGGTGACCACCGGAGCGCGGGCCCGCAGTTGCTCGGGGTCGTCGGACTCCTCGGCACCGAACTCCAGGTCCTCGGGCGTAATGAAGTTGACCTCCACCTCCAGTTCCGCGGCGACGATCTCGATGAGGTCGGTCGACATGGACTGGGTGACGGTGATCATTTCACCGAGGCCGAACAGCATGCGGACGATGTCGGTCGGGCTGACCCCGACCAGCTTGGCGAACTCGCCCACGGTGACGCCGGGCACCACGTCGACGGGCCCGGTGATCGTCGCCTTGACGGGACCGCCACGGCGGCCGCGCGGGTGCGCCTCGGCCTCGAACTGCTCCTGCAGGGTCGGCTCCTTGCGGCGCTTGCCCTTCTTGCCCTTCTTGCCGGGCAGCCCACCGGGGCGGCCAGGGCCACCGCCGGGACCGCCGGGACCACCGGGACCACCGGGACCACCGGGACCACCAGGGCGGCCGGGACCGCCGGCGGGCCGGCCAGGACCGCCCCCGGGAGCCGGTCGGCCGGGGGCGCCAGGGCGCCCGGCGCCGCCGGGACGACCCGGAATACCGCTGCGGCCGGGACCGCCGACGGGGGCGTCCTTGGGCGCGGGGCGTAGTGGCGGCGGGATGTACCGCCTGCCGCTGCCCTCCCGAGGCAGGTTGGGCTCGACACGGCGACGCGGCTCCACCGGAGCGCCGGTCGCTGCTGGGCTCATGGGCATGCGCGGCGGCACCGTCGGCTGGCCGGGGCGTGGCGGGGTGCCCGGCCGCGGCACGCCAGGAATGCCACGCGGGCCCTCGTCCTCGGCGGGTTGGGCAGGGGCTCGCGGCGGAGCGGGCGGTCGCGGAGGGCGCACGACGCCGGCGCGTGCGGCCTCGATCGCCGTGGCTGGGCGCTCTGCCGCTGGCATCCGGGACCCGGGCTGCTCGGCTGCTGCCGGCACTTCTGTGATCGCAGCCTCGTCGGGCGCGGTGTCGCCGGGAACGCCCTCCATAGACCCGGGGGCCGGCGGCTCGTCGGCACCACCGACGCTGACGCCGGTGGGCGCGCCAGGCTTGAAGGGCGTCGCGGGCGGCCGGAAACGGGGAGCGGCAGGCTGACCCTCGGCGGGCGCCGCTTGCTCCTCGGCCTGGCGGCGCAGGTGCGGCGGCAGGACGCGACGGGCCTTGGCGCCGCTGGCGGGAGCCTGCAACGCCGACAGGTCGTACTCCTCGGCCTCGCGCTGCTCGCGCTCATCCTGTTGCTTGCGGCGTGCCTCCCGCAGCCTGCCGAGGCTGTCACGGAAGCGCGCAGCATCAGGCGCCTCGACCGTCGACGAGTGCGACCGGGCGTCAACGCCGAGCTCAGTCAGGCGGCGGATGACCTCCTTGTTGGGAAGCCCCGTCTCCTTGGCCAGCTCATAGATTCGAACCTTGCTCACTCACTGACTCCTGCTGCTGATTGCTTTGCCCCTGCTGCGGTGCGCCGTGCACTGTCCTGAGCGCTACCGCTGTATTACCTGAGCGCCATCCGAGGCTGGCGCGCGTCGTGCCGCCCGGAGGGCGTCGGTGTCCACCGTGACCGTCCCGCGCGGCCGTCGCAGCGCTCGGGCGATCGATATGCCGTTGTTGTCAGTTGCCCTGCGCAGGCACGCGGACCGCTCACACAGGTAGGTGCCGCGCCCGGGCCGAACGGCCTCGGGATCGACCGTCACGATGCCATCGACGGCCACCAGCCGGAGCAGCGCGGCCTTTTCGTCGCGTCGCCGGCATGCCAGGCACGAGCGGATAGGGGTTGCCATAAGTCTAGCCTTCCGGCTCCCCGGAAGCCTCCACTGCCACCGGGGTGTCGCCGGCGACCGGGTTGCCGTGCTCGTCGATCTCCCCGCGCTCGTAGGCGGCCTGGAAGGCAGCCTGCTCCTCGGCGAACTGCGTCTCGCTCTTGATGTCGATGCGCCAGCCCGTCAGCCGCGCCGCCAAGCGGGCGTTCTGCCCCTCACGGCCGATGGCCAGCGACAGCTGGTAGTCGGGGACCACGACCAGGGCGGTCGCGTCGTCGGGATACAGGTAGACCTCGCTGACCTTGGCCGGGGACAGGGCGTTGGCCACCAGCTGCGCCGGCTCGTCGGAGAACGGGATGATGTCCACCTTCTCGCCGGACAGCTCCTCGACCACCGCCATCACGCGGGTGCCGCGCGTGCCAACGCAGGCGCCCACGGGATCGACGTTGGGGTCGTTGGTTTCCACGGCGATCTTGGTGCGGTGCCCGGCCTCCCTGGCGATGCCGCGGATCTGCACGAGCCCATCGGCGATCTCGGGCACCTCCAGGCGGAACAGTTCCTTCACCAGATTCGGGTGGCTGCGGCTGCAGATGATCTGCGGACCCTTGAAGGACCGGCGCACCTCGACGATGTAGGCGCGTAGGCGGGTGCCGTGCTCGTAGCGTTCGGTCGGCACCTGCTCGGCGTACGGCAGGACGGCCTCGGCGTTGCCGAGATCAAGCACGGTCAGCCCGCGGTCGTGGATCTGTAGCGTGCCGGTGACCAGGTCGCCTTCCTTTCCCGAGTACTCGCCGTAGGTCATCTCGCGCTCAGCCTCACGCAGGCGCTGCATCAGGACCTGCTTGGCGGTCTGCGCCACGATCCGGCCGAAGTCGTGCGGGTCATCTTCCCACTCCGCCACGACGTTGCCGTCGTCGTCGAGCTCCTGGGCGAACACGGTGACCGCACCCGAGCCACGGTCGATGACGACGCGAGCCTCCTCGGCATCGGCCTGCGACCGCTTGTAGGCGCTGGCCAGCGCCCCCTCCAGCGCCTCGATGATGGTGTCGAAGGCGATGCCCTTCTCGCGCTCGATGCTGCGCAGGGCATTGATGTCGACGGGCTTCATCATCTCGGCTCCTTAGTCGCCCCGTGCTTCGCCAGTGTCTGCCCCGTCGCGCTCACCACGGCAGTGCCTGTCGAGCCGAGTCCACCTCGACGTAGGGCACCGCCACCGTGCTGCCGTCCACGTCCAGGACGACGGCGTCGTCGCGGGCCTCGCGCACGGTGCCGCGAAGCTCGGCGATGTCATCGCCGGCCTGCCGTCGCAGCTGCACCAGCCGGCCCTCGATCCGGTCAAAGTCGCGCTGCGTGCGCAGCGGGCGGTCGGTCCCCGGGGACGTGACCTCCAGCGAATAGCGACCGCTGACAGGGTCCTGTGCGTCAAGCTGTCGGGACAGGTCCTTTGACAGCCGCTGACAGGTACCGAGATCCACCCCGCCCTTGCGATCGACCACCACACGGACGATGGTCTGAGGACCGGCACCCTTGCGCTGAACATCGACCAGATCCAGGCCGGCAGCACCGCAGACAGTACTGGCGCAACGGCGGATCGCAGCGGTGTCGGACGCCATGCCACCTCCTGTCTGTCGGCTATCAGACGAAACAAAAAGTGGGCCGGAAGCCCACTTTCGCATTCGGTCCCGCTCAGTTGTACAGGGCGCGTTCCCGCTCGGTCACGCGGGCGCCCCGGACACGCAGAACCTCCCGGTCCGACCGGTCCAACGCCGACAGTAGCAAAGTGCGCCCGCCCCGGCAACGCCGAGGGCGCATGGTCCCTACCGGCGCTGCACCGAGAGTGTCGGGTAGAGGTTGTTGATCGCGAAGGACAGCTCCAGGCGGTGGTCGGCGACCATGGCCTCGAAGAACTCGTCGGGATCGGAGTGCGGGTGGCCGGCGGCGGCTTCGTTGAGCTCCAGCAGCCGCCGGCAGGTCTCGTCACCCGGTTGCGTCGCCAGCGCCGACAGCTGGGCATCGCCCTCCGCGACAACGTAGGTCCAGAAGTCGTCGCTAGTGACATAGAGGCTGACGCGCGGGTCTCGCCGGACGTTGGCGGTCTTGGCGCGGCTGTCGGTCACCGACACCCTGATGCGCCCGTCGAGCAAGGCGTAGGCGACGTTGCTGATCTGCGGGCGGCCGTCGGAGGACTTGAGCGTCACCAGCGCACCCCAGTGGCGCTGCGCCAGGAACGACTCGGCTGCGGCGGTGGACAGTGGTGGCATGGCCAGCCCCCTTTCGCCGCGTCAGCGTAGCGGTGGCGGTCGCTCGCCGTGGGGCGCAGGCTGGGGGCCCGCCGACGACAGGAAGCCGCATGGACACCGCCGAAGCTTTGCTCCCGCGAGGCGTGCGTGCGCCCGACTTTGTCCTCCCCCGCGCGGACGGGACGCCGACGCGCTTCTACGCCGCCGCTGGAGGGCGACCGGCGGTGATCTGCCTGTTCGACGCCGGCGACGCGAAGCGCGTCGGGGCCGTCAGGGCGCTGGCCACGGCGCTGCGCGAGCACGAGGGCTTCGAAGTCTCCCTGCACTTCGTGGCTCGCCTGAGCGCCGATACCGACCGCGGGCACGAGCTAGGCAACGGTGCCTCCATTGATCCGGAGCTGCTGTCCGATGCCGACGGCAAGGTTCACGCCGCGTATCGCGCGGGGCAGGGGGTGACCGGCTACGTGCTGGACCCCAACCTGCGCGTGCTCGACGGCTGGACCGATGCGTCCCCGGCTGACGCCGCCGAGGCGGTGCGCCTGGCGATCGCCGGCCTACCTCGGCAGGAGGCCTTGGAGGTCACCGCGCAGGCGCCGGTGCTGCTGATCCCCGACGCGCTCGACCGGGGCATGTGCACCGAGCTGATGGAGGTCTGGGAGCAGCAGGGGTCGGTGGAGACGGGGGTCGAGTCGTCAGCGGGCGGTCGACGCGCGGACACGATCGCGGCCGACTACAAGCGCCGGCGAGACCACACGGTCACGGATCAGGCGCTGTCCCAGCCGATCGCCTCGGAGGTGGGCCAGCGCATCATGCCGGAGATCGCCAAGGCATTCGCGTTCCGCGCGAGCCGCTTCGAGGGCTTCAAAATCGGCTGCTACGACGCCACGACGGGCGGGTTCTTCCGTGCTCATCGCGACAACCTGAGCCCGTCAACCGCGCACCGCAGGTTCGCGCTCACGCTCAACCTGAACGATGGCTATGAGGGCGGGCATCTGCGGTTTCCCGAGTACGGCCCGCAGCGCTACCGCCCCGCCGCCGGCGCCGCCCTGATCTTCTCCTGCTCACTGCTGCACGAAGTCCTCGACGTCACCGACGGCCGCCGCTTCGTGCTGCTGTCATTCCTGTCCGGTGGCGACTGACGCGCGCGGACCGACCGGACCGGCCGAGCGCTGCGGCCGCGATCTCCATGGCCCGGCCGGGTGCAGTTGCGGACACCGACGTCCGCTAACGCACCCACTCGACGAGAACGGCGGGTCACGAGCGCTCCGCCAGGGATGCCCGACCTGCAAGGACTTCGCTGATGGGGCGCGCGCGGCGGAGCAGCGCGGCATCGGCGCGAGCGGCGGTCAAGCGCAGATCTCGCGGTCGCGGCTCAGAGGCGCCGGAGCGCGCACTGCTGTACCCGGGGCGAATCCCGTGAGCGGGCAGCCCCAGCTGCCGGGCCAGCAGCAGGCCGAGGGTGTAGCGGCTGAGCGCTTCGGGTCCGACGAGATGCCAGACGCCGGCGCGGTCAGAGGTCGGCAGACCAGCCAACT
>Ga0136613_10000561_pt1 | contig 17417 bp, 15 predicted proteins | sample AntDrymUQ2722106_2_FD_106649 | JGI IMG/M metagenome (GOLD analysis project Ga0136613, IMG submission 106649) | Polar desert sand microbial communities from Dry Valleys, Antarctica - metaG UQ272 (21.06) | ecosystem: Environmental > Terrestrial > Soil > Desert | place: Antarctica: Dry Valley... | reverse complement strand
TGGCAGCCCTCGCCCTCTTCGACGACAAGGGCAGGGGCGGGGACGTGATGACCCACTTCAACAACAAGTACGGAGGGTGGGCCGGGGATGTCTTCATGCGCTGCAAGGAGGGGCCGCATCAGGGTTTCGGAGGAAACTTGCACGACCTCGTGAATGGCACCGAGAATCTTGCGCGAAAGCTGCTGGTCACATGACGACACCGGGGGCTTCTCCCCAGGAACTTGTTGGAGAGGCTGTGAAGCTGTTGACGTGGGAGGGAGAGTCGACCGCCGGGCTGTGGCCTCGGGCGGCTGCGCTGCTCGGCCGGCAGGCCCTCGAGACATCACTGAGGAGGCTATGGACCCTCAAGGCCCCGGGCGTCGAGGAATGCTCCTGGCAGGCCCAACTGCTTGTTCTCCCTGCCTTCCTCGGCGACGAGCAACTGGCCGAGGATGCGGCGCACGCCTGGTCGGCTCTCACCCGGGCGACCCACCACCACGCATACGAGCTTCCTCCCACCCAAGAAGAGCTGGCGCGCTGGCTGTCCGACGTGCAGCGGACGATCCACAAGGTCGACACCCTGACCAACTGAAGGCCCACGGTGCCCTCCCCTCGTCGCAGAAGCTGATTCAAGTTTCCGCAGGAAGTCGAGCGGCCGGGGTCAAGGTCGTGGCTGAGGGACTTGGAGCGCCCCAGACCAGATTTGAACTGGCGGCCTTCTCCTTGACAGGGAGATGAGCACTCCTGACTGCTCCACTGGGGCGTGGGCCCGTTCGAGGCTAACAGACCGGTCGTCCTCTAGAATCTGAGGGTTCTTGTGTGCCCGGCCCCCTTGCTATCGTCTAGGCCCGGCCTGCGGGGCGAGGTAGCTCAGTTGGTAGAGCACGCGACTGAAAATCGCGGTGTCGGCAGTTCGATTCTGCCCCTCGCCACGAACGAACGCTAGTTCATGACCTCGAGGGTCCGCACCTGGGTCCAGCGATCGGCCACCTCGGAGAAGATCTCGCCGGAACGGGTCACATCGCCGGCCTCGAGCGCCTCAAGGGACGCCGCGAGCTCGGCGGCCGAGTGGTCGTCGACGAGAACCTCGGGCTCGAAGGTCGAGGCCACCGAGCCGTAGTCGAGCTCGAGCAGGCCGTTGTCGGAGAACTCGCCCACCCACGAGGTGAGCTCCCTGATCGCCTCGGTGACGCCCTCGTCGAGCCACGATTCCTCGAGCACAGACAGGGCGTGCTCGAGGCGTTTCTTTGCCTGACCCATCGCGACCTCGTAGCGGATCCTGAGCCCCCCCTTGTCCTCGGTGAGGATCCTGTCGGAATCGGAAAAGGCCACGAACCACCTCAGCGGAACGTGCCAGTTGGCATGCAATATGTGGGAGCGGACGTGTGGGTGATGGTCGCCGAGCACGGCAAGCTCGTGGGCGGCTCGGCGGGCCTGGCTCTCGGGGATGAAGGCCTCCGCCACCGCCTCGGGCACGCTGCCCCGGAAGGCGAGCAGCCCGGCGAGCATACGTAGCTTCGTGCGCCGGGGGCAGATCAGGACGGCTTCCCCCAACCGCCGCACAAAGGCACCCTCATCCACCTCTGCGAGGCCGCCGTCGGGCAGCGCCGATGATACGAGCCACCTGCGAGAGGCCGCCCCGGCAGTCGAATCGGCCGCCTCGGAGTGCGCCAGCCACCGACCGCGTTCCTCCTGTGGAAAAACCTCAAGCGGTTCGAACGCGCGTAAGTACGAAGTCCGGATCATGGTCACCATCGTAAGGGGTGGCGCGCTAAGGCACGGTTCTTTAGCTTCCCTTCGACCCGCCTGTTGCCCGGGTAAGAGGGTACGATTGGGGAGGCTTGCAGGACACCTTGCAGGGCGCAAGGAAGCGTCCACACCAAAGGGGTGAGTGACTGATGAGCGTGTTCGAGCGCATCAAAGGCGATGGGTACGAACAGGTGGTGTTCTGTTCGGACGACCATACCGACCTCCGAGCAATCATTGCGATCCATTCAACCGCACTCGGTCCCGCCTTGGGCGGGACTCGGTTCTTTCCCTACAACTCCGAACAAGACGCGCTTGTGGACGTATTGCGCCTTGCGCGCGGGATGACTTACAAAGCCGCAGCAGCGGGACTCGATCTCGGGGGCGGGAAGGCCGTTATCATCGGCGATCCCAAGCGCGCCAAGTCGGAAGAGCTGCTGAGGTCCTACGGCCGTTTCATCGAGACCCTCGGTGGCCGCTACATAACCGCCGAGGATGTCGGCACGGCCCTTGGCGACATGGACACCGTCAAGCGCGAAACACGCTGGGTCACCGGCTGCTCTCACACCTACGGCGGATCGGGTGATCCGTCACCCGTGACCGCCTACGGGGTCTTTCACGGCATGAAGGCCTGTTGCCTCGAGGTCTTCGGGACGCCGGAGCTCGAGGGACGCACGGTTGCGGTTCAGGGAGTTGGCAAGGTCGGGTATGCGCTGTGCGGGCATCTCACAGAAGCGGGCGCGAAGGTAACGATCGCCGACGTCGACGTCGACAATCTGGCGCGAGCGGTGTCCGACTTCGGGGTCGCAACGACCGACCTGGCCGGCATTCACGCCTTAGATGCCGACATCTTCGCTCCATGCGCAATGGGGGCGGTCATCAACGACGACACGATCATCGACCTGCAGTGCAAGATCGTGGCGGGTTGCGCCAACAACGTGCTCGAGCGAGACGAGCATGGCGACAAGCTCATGGGACTCGGTATCCTCTATGCACCCGATTTCGTAATCAACGCCGGGGGGCTCATCAACGTCGAGGACGAGCTGCGAGGCTACGACAGGGAGCGCGCCATGACACGCGTCGAGAACATCTACAAGACACTCCAGACGATCTTCGCCGCCAGCCGCGAGCGAGGCGTCTCCACCGCGACCGCTGCCGTCGAACACGCCCAGGACCGCATCCGCAAGATCAGCCGCATAAGGATGATCCGCACGGCGGAATTCGGGCCCGCCTCCATTCGCTAATCGTTCGTGGACGAGCTGCTTCGCTTCATCGGCGACGGGGACGCTATACCCGACAAGCCGGTCCCCGGCGGCCTCGACGGCAAGGATCTGCTCGAGATCTATCGCTGGCTGGTTGTGCTCAGAACCTTCGACGAGCGCGCCGTGGCCCTTCAGCGTCAAGGGCGCCTCGGGACCTACGCGCTCTACTGGGGGGAGGAGGCAACTCAGAGCGGTCCCATGTACGCATGTCGCGACACCGACTGGGTTTTCCCGACCTACAGGCAGAGCTCGATCGGCGCGCTGCGCGGCGTGTCCCCGGCGACGGTGCTTGCGTGGTGGCGGGGCTACGGCGGCACCCACGGCTTCTACAACGCTCGCGAGCATCGGGTCGCGCCGATCTGCGTGCCCATCGCCACACATCTTCCGCACGCCGTCGGTCTCGCCTATGCTGCGAAGCTTCGGCGGGACCCGGTTGCCGCACTTGCATGGTTCGGCGAGGGTGCGTCCTCAGAGGGAGACTTCCACGAGGCCATGAACTTCGCGTCGGTGTGGAAGGTCCCTGCGGTATTTTTCTGTGTCAACAACCAATGGGCGATCTCGACTCCGTTTAGCAAGCAAACCGCAACGGCGACGATCGTGGCCAAGGCAGCCGCCTACAACATGCCGGCCACGCTTGTCGACGGCTTCGACCCGATCGCTTGCTGGAAGGCGACCAAGGACGCGCTGGAGCGCGCCCGGGGCGGCGGGGGCCCGACTCTCATAGAGGCATCCTGTTACCGCATCGGCGCCCACGGAACCGCAGACGACCCGAAGCTTTATCGGGACGATGCCGATGCGGCGCGCTGGCGCGCCCTCGAGCCCGTCGGGCGCACAGCCGGCTACTTGACCCGCCTCGGCGTGCTCGACGACACCAAGCGTTCCGCAATCGCCGAGGAGGCAAAGCGTTTGATCTCAGACGCAGTCGCCGAGATGGAATCGATGGACATGCCGGGCCGCGAAGTGCTCTTCGACTACGTCTACGCAAGGGGCAGGCCGGATAGCTTCGCCGAGGGCCTTGACGAGCTCGCCGCTGTGCGGCGCCCGCCCGAGGTCCAACCTCTGCGGCCGCAAGCCCCTCCATCGACGGGTGATGCCGATGCTCCCAAGGGCCTGAAGTGAGCGAGCTCACCATGGTTGAGGCATTGAATCTCGGGCACCATCAGGCGATGGCGTCGGACGACCGGGTCCTGTTGATGGGCGAGGACGTCGCCAAGACCGGCGGGGTCTTTCGCGTCACCGCCGGACTGCTGGACCGCTTCGGTGAAGAACGCGTCATCGACACTCCTCTGGCAGAGGCGGGCATCATCGGAAGCGCAATAGGCATGTCGCTCTACGGGCTGCTGCCCATTGCCGAGATCCAGTTCGATGCGTTCGTGTATCCGGCCTTCGAGCAGATCGTTGTTCATGCGGCGCGCTACGCATGGCGCACCAAGGGCCAGGTGCCAGCGTCGATCGTCATCCGGATTCCCTACGGAGGAGGAGTGCGCGCGCCGGAGATGCACTCCGATTGCCCAGAAGCGCTGTTCGCGCATGTGCCGGGTCTAAAGGTCGTCTCTCCTGCTGGCCCTGCAGATGCCCGTGACATGCTGCTCGCCGCCATCTTGGATCCCGATCCTGTCATCTTCATGGAGCCAAAGCGCATCTACAGGGCCGTCCGCGAGGAAGTCCCACAAGAGCCCCCCTTGGACATCGCCAACGGCAACGGGGCCGGCGGCGAGATCTTGAGCCGGGCCCGCATCGCGCGCCCCGGCGACGATCTCGCCATCATCACTTACGGTCCCACCGTTCCGATGTCGATCGAAGCGGCCGATCAACTGTCTCGTGAGCGGGGCATCGAGGCGCGCGTGCTCGACCTGCGCTCGCTCTACCCGCTCGACGTCGCCGCGATCACCGGCTCTGCGACGGCCTGCGGGCGCGCCCTTGTCGTGCACGAGGCGCCCCGCATGGCGGGCATTGGCGCGGAGGTATCGAGCCTCATCCACGAACGGGCAATGCTCGATCTCGAGGCTCCCGTCATGCGCGTCACCGGATTCGAGGTCCCGTTCCCGCAGTTCGCCAATGAGGACGACTACCTCCCGTCCGTTGACCGGATCGTCGCCGGCGCCGCCAGGGTGCTCGATTGGTGACGGGCAAGGCCGGCTGAGATGAGCGACTTCAAGCTTCCCGATCTCGGCGAGGGCGTCGCCGAGGCCGAGATCGAGCGCTGGCTCGTTGCCGAAGGGGATGTCGTCGCCGAAGACGATCCGCTCGTCGAGGTCATGACCGACAAGGTGTCGGTGGCGATTCCCTCCCCCTACGCCGGCGTGATTGCCCGCATCCACGTGCAGGCAGGCGAGGTCGCACCGGTCGGCGCGACGCTGGTGTCGATCGAATCGCCCGAGGTCGGAAGCCCGAAGGCGGCGACGGTTGATGCGGCCGGCTCTGCCCCCCAGGGCTCGCCTTCGGAGGCGCGCGCGATGCCGCCGGTGCGCAAGCTCGCGCAAGACCTCGGCGTGGAGCTTGGCGCCCTGGCCGGCAGCGGGCCGGGCGGCCGCATCGTCCGCGCGGACGTCGAACGGCGTTCGTCCGTTCAGCGCCATCCTGCGGGTGGTCGGGGGGAGGAAACGTCGACCCCACGGGGGTCCGGCAGCTCTGTCCCCGGAACGTCTAGAGCCGAAGTGGGGCGGCGCGAGCCGCTGCGTGGTGTCCGGCGCGCCGTGGCCCAACGCATGGCCGAGGCCCATCGCACCGTGCCGCCGGTCACCCACGTCGAGGAGTGCGACGTCACCGAGCTCGATGCCACTCGGCGGCTCTACAACGAGCGCGGCAACGGCAGCCGCCTCACGTTTCTGCCGTTCATCATCAAGGCGGTCACGGCCGGGCTTGGGAGGCACCCCGCACTCAACGCTTCACTTGACGAAGCCGCTCAGGAGATCGTCTACCACGACCGCTGCCACATCGGCATCGCCGTCGACACTCCCGAAGGACTTGTCGTGCCGGTCGTGCGAGACGCGGATTCAAAGTCGCTGCAAGAAATCGCCGATGACATCGAGCGTCTCGGCGCCGGAGCGCGCGCCTCGGCGCTCGAGGCCGAGGACCTGCGCGGGTCGACGTTCACCGTGACAAGCCCGGGGGCGTTCGGGGGCCTCATGGCAACACCAATCGTCTTCTATCCCCAAGCCGCCATCCTCGGCGTGCATAAGGCGAGTGATCGGCCTGTGGTGCGCGATGACAACATCGTCATCCGCAAGATGATGAACCTGTCGATCACCTTCGATCACCGCATCCTCGACGGCATGACGGCAGCGAGGTTCATGCTCGACGTGGTCGAGCTCCTCGAGCACCCGGCGCTCCTAACTCTGGAGAGCTGACACAGCGTGGGCTTGGCCTCCGGGGCGCCGGCTGGTTCTCAGCGACCGCCAAACCTTGGCGTGCGCTTGGCCAGCCAGGCCTCAACGCCCTCGCGGTGATCGGCCGTGCGGCCGGCTTGTCCTTGAGCTTGGGCCTCGCGCTCGAGCGCGTCGGCGAGTGTGGTCTCGGGGGCCGAGTAAAGCAGCGCCTTGGTCAGGGCGTAGGCGCCGGTCGGGCCGGCGGCGAGCCGTGCTGCGAACGCTAGGCACCTCTCGCCGAGCTCTTCGGCCCCAACCACCTCATTGACGAGGCCGAGGTCGAGCGCTTCCCTTGCGCCGACCGGCGCGCCTGCGGCGACGAGATCCCATGCCCTTGCGTGGCCGATCATGCGCGCCAAAAACCACAACGCGCCGGAGTCGGGGACCAGCGCGACCGCAAAGAACGGGAACACAAGCTTCGCCTCCTCCGACGCGATCCTAAAATCGCACGCGAGCGCGATGCTCGCCCCGGCTCCGGCCGCCACTCCATTCAGCGCCGCAACCACCGGCTTCGGCGCGCCGCAGATCGCGCGGATCAAAGGGTTGTAGTAATCGCGCAGGATGCGGCTCAAGTCGGGGGTGGCACCGTCTGAGTAGTCCGCGCGCAGTGCGGCGAGGTCCTGCCCTGAAGAAAAGGCTCGACCGGCGCCGGTGAGGACGACACAGCGCACGGACTCGTCGCCGGCGGCGCGCCGCACCGCGGCCAGCGCATCCCGGCCGAGGTTCTCGTCGAACGCGTTGAGCACCTCGGGCCTGTCGAAGGTGACGGTGGCGACGCCGTCGCCGAAGTCGTACCTGACCGGCATGACGATGCGCCTCCCCTCAGGCTCGCTGTGCTTGAAGCTCTTCCTTCGGCGCGACGTCGTCCACGACGTGCTTGCTTGCGAGCTCCCCGGCAGAGATGGCAACCGGATAACGGGACGAGAAGCACGCCGTGCAGAACTCGTCTTCGGGAACCTTCGTTGCCTCGAGCATGCCGTCCAAGGACAGATAGGCGAGCGAATCCGCCCCAATATGCGCTCGGATGCCCTCGACGTCGAGGCGCGACGCGATCAGCTCATCCTGGTCGGGCATGTCGATGCCGTAAAAGCAGGGCCACTGGATCGGCGGCGACGAGATCCGCATGTGCACTTCGCGCGCCCCGGCGTCTCTCAACATCCCGACGATCTGGCGCGTCGTGTTCCCGCGAACGATTGAGTCGTCGACGACAACCAGCTTTTTACCGGCGATGACCTCGCGCAGAGGGTTGAGCTTCATCTTGATCCCCTGCTGGCGCATGAGCTGCGTCGGTTGAATGAAAGTGCGCCCGACGTAGCGGTTCTTGACGAAGCCTTCTCCATAGATGATCGCGGAGCCCCTGGCGAAGCCTTGCGCCGCAGGCACGCCGCTGTCGGGGACGGGCATGACAAGATCGGCGTCCGGCGTCGACTCCGCTGCGAGGCGCATGCCCATGCGGTACCTCGTTGCGTAGACGTTTTGACCCATGAGCGTCGAGTCGGGGCGGGCGAAGTAGACGTGCTCGAAGACACAGGCCGCATGGCGTCCCTGCGGCGCAAACCTCTCGCTTGCGAGACCATCTGCCCCGACGGTGACGAGCTCGCCGGGCTCGACATCGCGCACGAAGTCGGCGCCGATCAAGTCGAGCGCACAGGTCTCGGACGCGAGGATCCATGCATCGCCGACGCGACCGATGCACAGGGGTCGAAAGCCGTACGGGTCCCGCGCTCCGAAGATCCGCCTCTCGTCCATCATCGTGAACGAGAACGCGCCTGCAAGCCGCCCAAGCACCTCGAGTATGGCTTGCTTCATGTCGCCGGCACCGCCGTCCTGAGCTGATGCAACAGAGCAAGCGCGCGCGATGTGCGAGGCGACGAGGTCGGTATCGCTCGATGCGTGCAGCCGCCGGCCCGGAGTTGGGTCGCCTCCGGCATCGGCAAGCGACTGTTTGAGCTCCTGCGAGTTGACCAGATTGCCGTTGTGGGCAAGGGCGATCTGACCCGTCGTCGCGCTCTTGTAGGAGGGCTGAGCGTTGCCCCACGTCGAGGAGCCCGAGGTCGAGTACCTGACGTGGCCGATCGCGGCGTGGCCTCGCAGACTTTGCAGGACGCTCTCGTCAAAGACCTGTGCCACGAGGCCGAGGTCCTTGTAGACGACCATCGTGTCGCCGTCCGATATCGCAATGCCAGCAGACTCCTGCCCGCGATGTTGGAGCGCATAGAGCGCGTGATAGACGAGGCGGGGGACGTCAACCGACAGCGGGGTCGGGGCGTAGACGGCGACGACGCCGCACGCATCCCTGGCTTCGCCGCTCATCCCGGCTCTGGGGTTCGAGTGGGTCGGTAATTTACGCGGCGGGCCACTAATCGATGGTAGTCGAGATCGAGGTGGCAAAGCCGGTGCTCCACGCCTTTTCCGCAACCTTTAGCGGAACGGCGACGAATCCGTAGTCGAGTGCTGCCCCCCCGGTGGCGCCGATGCGCACGGCCGTGACGGCGTGCCGGGCCGCCAGGTCCGAAAGGGCGTCGAGGTCGTCCCGGCTGCAGCTCACGACCGCGCGGCCCGGAGACTCGGCAAAAAGGGACCTGTGGGGCTCGTCCCCGGGAAGCTCGACCTCGAAGCCGCGGCTCCCGGCAAAGGCGGCCAGGGCAAGCGCCACCCCTGCACCGCCGGCCGAGCAATCATGGGCCGACCGGAGGAGGTGACCGCGCGCGGCCTCGTGGAGGAGGCGGTGCAGCGCCGCCTCTGCGTCGATGTCGAGGGCGGGCGGGCGGCCCCCGAGTGCGCCCCACATCACCTTTCCGTACTCGCTGCCGCCGAAATCGCGTCCGTCGGCGTCGCCGAGCAGAACGAGCGCCTCGCCGTCGCCCACAAGCCCCATCCCAACCGCATCGGCCGCAAACTCGAGGGCGCCGAGCATGCCGATCACCGGCGTCGGAAAGACCGCGCGCCCCTCGGTCTCGTTGTAGAAGGACACGTTGCCCCCGGTCACAGGTGTGCCGAGCGCCTCACACGCGTCCCCAAGCCCGCGCACCGTCTCGGTAAACGCCCACATCACCCCCGGCTTCTCGGGGTTACCGAAGTTGAGGCAGTTCGTGACGGCCACGGGCCTGGCCCCCGTGCAGGCGACGTTGCGCGCCGCCTCAGCGACGGCAAGTCGGGCTCCCTCGTAGGGGTCGAGGACGCAGTAGCGGCCGGGACCGTCGACGGCGAGCGCCACGGCTGCCTCGCTGCCCGGCAGACGGATGACGGCCGCGTCGGCGCCGGGTCCGATTACGGTCCCGAGGCCGATCATGTGGTCGTACTGCTCCCAGATCCACCGCTTTGACGCCACCGTCGGCGACGACAGCAGGGCAAGGAGGGCGGCGCCGAGGTCCTGGGGGGGGCCGTCACCCGGCTCAGCGGCGCTCAGCTCCTCGAGTTCGCCGGGGCGGATGGAGGCCCGGTCGTAGATGGGGCCCTCTACTGCAAGAGCGTCGGCGGGAACATCGGCGACCACCTCGCCTCCGTCCTCGACCACGACTCGGCCCGTCGGTGTGACCACTCCGATCACCCGCCCGACAAGCTCCCAGCGCTCACATATTGCGAGGACCTCGTCCACGTCGGCCGGGTCAACGACTGCAAGCATGCGCTCCTGGGACTCCGAGATCATGACCTCGAACGGCGCCATGCCCGGCTCGCGGCGATGGACCTGGTCGAGGTCGACGACGGCGCCGGTCCCGGCCTTGGAGGTCATCTCGGCCACTGGACAGGAGATCCCGCCTGCGCCGAGGTCCTGAAACCCGACCAGGAGGCCGCGCCCCGCGAGCTCGAGGCACCCCTCGATGAGCAGCTTCTCGGCGAGCGGGTCGCCGACCTGCACGGCCGGGCGTTTCTCGGACGACCCGGCATCAAACTCAGCGGACGCCAGAACGGACGCCCCCCCGATGCCGTCGCGGCCGGTCGACGAGCCGATCAAGACGAAGACGTTGCCAGGGCCTCTGGCACGCCCCTGCTGGAGCTCGCCCTCGACGATGCCAAGGCAGGCGACGTTCACGAGCGGATTCTGCGCATAGCAGGAATCGAAGACGGCCTCCCCGCCCACCGTCGGGACGCCGATTGCATTCCCGTACGAAGAGATTCCTCCCACGACGCCGTCGATCAGGTAGTTGGTGTGGGCGTCGCCCGGTGCGCCAAACCGCAGGGAGTCGAGCAGCGCAATGGGTCGCGCCCCCATCGACAGGATGTCCCGCACGATTCCACCAACACCCGTTGCAGCGCCGTTGCCCGGCTCGACATAGGAGGGATGGTTGTGCGACTCGACCTTCCACGCAACGGCCACGCCGGGCACGACTTCTACCACGCCTGCACCCTCGCCGGGGCCGATGATGATGTGATCCCCACGTGAGGGAAGCGTCGCCAGGTGCTTCCTGGATGACTTATAGGAGCAGTGCTCGCTCCACATCACCGAGAACATAGCGAGCTCCGTATAGGTGGGATCTCGGCCCAGCCGCCGGACTATCGAGTCAAGCTCATCGTCGGTAAGGCCGAGCTCGCGATGCACCCACGCGCCCATGCGTTCACTCTGCTGCGTCGAGCTCACGCCGGGGCGAGGGCGGACACGTGGTCGAGCATCGAGCCCAGGATCAGCCGTCCGTCTTCGGAGCCGAGCAGCGCTTCGCTCGCCCTCTCCGGATGGGGCATCATGCCGAGCACGTTGCCCGCCTCGTTGGTGAGGCCGGCGACGTCGTCGAGCGCTCCGTTGGGATTGTCGGCGTAACGAAACACGATCTGCCGGTTGGCGTGTACGCGCGAGAGGACATCGCGGTCGCAGTACCAGTTGCCCTCGAAGTGGTTGACGGGCACGCGCAAGACCTGGCCCTCTTCGGCGCGCGTGCTAAACGGTGTGGCCGCATTCGCGACCCGGATATCCGTCCACTTGCACACAAACTTGAGACCGGAGTTGCGTCTCAACGCCCCGGGCAAAAGGCCCGCCTCGCACAGAATCTGCCAGCCGTTGCAGATGCCGATGACGAGCTTGCCGGCGGCGGCATGGGCGCGCACCGCTCCCATCACCGGAGAGAAGCGGGCGATCGCGCCCGTCCTCAGGTAGTCGCCGTGGGCGAAGCCTCCGGGCACGACAACAAGGTCGCAATCCGGCAGGCCCTCGTCGGTGTGCCACACGAGCTCAGTCGCCACGCCCAAGGCGCCCAAAGCTCTCGCGCAATCCCCCTCGCAGTTAGAACCCGGGAACACAACGATGGCGGCACGAGCGGTCATGCTTCGAGGACTCGCTCCCGCCGGGGTGAGTCGTGCCCATGATCGCCATCTCCTGACGGCTCGAGCACGCCGACCTCGTAGGACTCGATCACGGTGTTGGCGAGAAGCTGCTCGCACATGCGCGTGACCGTGGCATGGGCGTCGGCCCGGCTCGGCGCATCCACCGACAGCTCGATGTGCTTGCCGACCCTGACCTCACCAACGCCGGAATAGCCAAGTGCAACAAGCGCCCGTTCGATCGTTTGACCCTGCGGGTCGGCGATCCCAGGCTTCAACATGACGTCGGCTACTGCTTCGAAGTTCACAGCGACGCCTCCATCATGACCGCCCCCGCGATTGCAAATGCTATGACGCCGGCGAAGCACAACGCCGCAATCAAAGCGCCGGCAGCCGCCCGCGCCAGGGGCAGCTCGGCCGCCACCCCCACGCCCCTGACGAACAGCCATGCTCCCCACAAGGCAAGCACCGTAGCGAGTGCGATGGACAACGCAGCCCATCCCGTCGCGACCGGGTCGCGCAGCGGCTCGGTTGTGAACGTGTCCTCTCCGACGATTGCGAGATCAAGAGGCAAAAGCATCACCAAGGACAACACGTATGGGAAAGCCGCCGCTCCCCACACGATCCGGAGGTCTCTCGGACTGGCCCGGCCACCCATCAGGCGCGCCACTCGGGCGCCGGCGGACCCCCACAAACCCTGCGCCACGAGGCTCAGCAGCGCGCCGGCGATCATCGACCCGACGACGAACTCCGAGCGGTACTGCGACCGAGCCACATGCCGCAAGCCGAGGAGCCCGCCGAGCTTGAGCCACAGCACGAACAGCGCAGCGCCCCCGAGGGCGCCGAGCACAAAAGGGGCCACTCCTTCCGCAGGGCGGGCCCCCGCGCGCTCCCGCCGGTCCGCCGCCTTGAATGCCCCTGGGAAACCAACGGCCGGGGCGATCAGGACGGATCTAAGCGTCGACCCGAGGTGCGCCGAGGCCCGCTGCCTCGGCGTTTCCACACGACTCACCCGGTTACCTCATCGATCCATGAAGCAAACGGTCTGCCGGTGATGCGCTCGTAAGCATCGACGTAACGCTGCCGCGTGTCGACAACGACATCGTCGGGCAAATCGGGCGGAGGGGAGCTGTGGTCCCATCCCGTCGAGTCCAGCCAATCGCGCACAAACTGCTTGTCGAAAGACGCCTGCGGGCGGCCCGGCTCGTAGTCGTCCGCCGGCCAGAAGCGGCTCGAGTCCGGCGTCAAGACTTCATCGATCAAGATCACCTGGTCCTCTGCCACACCGAACTCGAACTTCGTGTCGGCGATGATGATGCCTTGCTCCGAGGCAAGGGCGGCGCCGGACTCGTAGAGCGCGAGCGCGGCGTCTCTTGCCTCGGCATAGAGGGCGGGGCCGGCGATCTCGGCGGCGCGCTGCTCGGTGATGTTCTCATCGTGGCCCGTTGTTGCCTTGGTAGCAGGTGTGACTATCGGATGCGGGAGCGCCTCCGACTCTACGAGCCCGCCGGGAAGCTCATGGCCGCATATCTCCCCGGTGGCGTTGTAGTCCTTGTAGCCCGAGCCGGCGAGATACCCACGCACCGCAAACTCGACGGGCAGGGGCTTGGCAAGCTTGCACAGCATCGCCCGCCCCGCAAGGTCGTCGGATCCGGGACCGTCGGGGAGATCGGCAGCGTGGAAGGAGATGAGATGGTTGGGACACAAGGAGCTCAAGGCTTGAAGCCAAAAAGCCGAGAGGCCGGTGAGGACCCTGCCCTTGTCCGGGATGTCCCGGGACAGGATCACGTCGTAGGCGCTGATCCGGTCGGACGCAACGAGGAGAAGCCTGTCGTGGCCGACCCGGAAGAGCTCGCGCACCTTTCCCGACCCAACGTGCTGAATGGAAGTCACGCTCACAGCTCCTTTAGTCGCTCGAAGATAACGTCCGCATTGCGAACATAACGCGAGGCGTCGAAGCAAGCCTCGATTTCGTCCGGATTGAGCGCGACAAGGACCTCGGGATCAGACTTGAGGACCTCGGCGAAGGGCCTGCCCTCGTCCCATGCGACGGCGGCGCTTCGCTGCACCAGCTCATATGCCGCCTCTCTTTGCAAGGCACCCGAGTCAAGGAGAGCCGTGAGCACGCTTTGTGAGTGAACGAGTCCCAGGGAACCCTCGAGGTTGTGCCGCATGCGCTCGGGATAGACGGCCATGCCCTCGACCACCCAGCGCATCCTGTCGAGCATGTAGTCGAGCAAGATGCAGGCGTCGCCGAGCGTGATGCGCTCCACGGAGGAATGCGAGATATCCCGCTCGTGCCACAGGGCCACATTTTCGAGACCTGTGGCCTGGAAGCCCCGCAGCAAACGGGCGAGGCCGCAGATCCGCTCGCAGACCACAGGATTGCGCTTGTGCGGCATCGCCGATGAGCCCTTCTGGCCGGGGGCGAAGGGTTCCTGAACTTCGCGCACCTCGGTTCTCTGGAGGTGGCGAATCTCTTGCGCAAAGCGCTCGAGCGACGCGCCTGTGATCGCTATGGCGCTGAGGAAGTTCGCGTGCCGGTCGCGGGCCACGACCTGAGTGGCGGCGCTCTCGACATCGAGCCCCAGGCGATCGCACACGTATCGCTCGACGTCTGGCGCCAGCTGCGAGTAGGTGCCGACTGCGCCCGAGAGCTTGCCGGTGGCCACCCCGTCGCGCCCAGCCCTGAGGCGGTCGCGGGCCCGCGCCAGCTCGAACGACCATCCTGCCAGTTTGAGCCCAAAGGTCGTGGGCTCGGCATGGACACCATGGGTACGCCCGGCCATGAGCGTGGACGCATGCTCGAGGGCCCTCGTCTTGACCGCCTGAGTGAGGCGCCCCACGCCCTCGACGAGAAGATCCCCTGCATCCCTCAGGGCAACGGCGGTCGCGGTGTCGACGACATCGGACGAGGTCATGCCGTAATGAATATGCCTGCCTGCCGGTCCTGCGTTTTCTCTCACGTTTTCAACGAAGGCAACCACGTCGTGATGTCGTATGGCTTCGATGACAGCAATGCGGTCCGGATCGAACGCCGCCCTCTGTTTGATCTCGGTGAGGTCGTCGACGGGCACTTCCCCACGGCGCACCCTGGCCTCCACGGCCAGTACCTCGACTTCGAGCCACCGCGCGAACTTCGCGCTCTCGGAGAAGATCGCGGACATCTCATCACGGCTGTAACGGGGGATCACGATCCCATCCTATAGAAGCAACGCTAACTGGACACGGGGCCGCCTCGGTGGGACCGCAAACTGCACGGGCCGCCTCGGTGGGACCGCAAACTGCACGGGCCGGCTTGTGTCGCTATTCAAGGGATTAGCCCATCTATGCCGATATGGGTGTTGATCCCGCGCACTGTCATGTTCGGGAGCGGGCCAGTCGTCGAGCCTATAAGGGGAAAATGTCCGCACCTGAGCCCGCCAAGGAACAGGCACGGCTTGCCGCGCTTGCCCGCTACGACATCCTCGACTCTCCTCCCGAGGAGAGCTTCGATGAGATCACTCGTCTTGCGGCCCACATATGCGGGACCCCGGTCAGTGTCGTGACCCTCGTCGATGAGGATCGTCAGTGGTTCAAGTCCGCCTTCGGCACGGATCTCACAGAGACCCCGCGCAAGATTGCCTTCTGCAACCACGCCCTCGACTGCAACGATCTGCTCGTAGTCCCAGACCTCGGGCAAGACGGGCGCTTCTCGGACAACCCCCTGGTCACTTCAGATCCCCACGCCAGGTTCTATGCAGGGATGCCTCTAATCACCCATGAGGGCCATGCCCTGGGAACGCTATGCGTGATCGACTCGCACCCGCGGGAGCTTTCGTCCCATCAACTCAACGCGCTTCGAACCCTCGGCCGCCAGGTCGTCAATCAGATCGAGCTGCGGCGCTTGCTGGCAAAATCAGAGCTGGCTAAGGTGCAGAGTGAGCGACGGTGGGAAGCCATATTCGAGTCCGCCGCCATAGGGGTTGACCTCGTGGACCGTGACGGACGACTCGTCGAATGCAACCGCGCTCTCCAGGACATGCTCGGCTACACCGCCGACGAGCTGCGCGGCTTCAGCTTCGGCGAGCTCAGCTACTCCGAAGACAGGGTAAGAAGCCAACAGCGATTCGGCGAGCTGGTAGCCGGCGAACGCGCCTCCTACCAAATCGAAAAGCGCTTTGTGCGTAAAGACGGGACCGACTTGTGGGCCAACGTCACCGTTACATCCCTGCGGGAATCGGAGGCACCCCCCGAGTTCTTCATCGGGACAATCGAGAACATCACGGAGCGAAAACGGCTCCAGGAGCAGCTTGAATACAATGCCTTTCACGACTCCCTGACAGGGCTGTTCAATCGCTCCCTGTTCGAGAACAGGCTCGCTCACGCCCGATCCGCAAGGAACGACGCAAAACGCCGCCTCACAGTCCTATTCATTGATCTCGATGACTTCAAAGGAATCAATGATTCCCACGGCCACGCGGCGGGCGACCAGATGCTCATCGCGGTGGCAGGGCGCTTGAGACATGCCTTTCGCCCAACCGACACGATCGCTCGCTTCGGCGGCGACGAGTTTGCGGTCCTGCTTGGCGAAGCGGCCGGCGCCAAGGAGGTTCGCTCCATCGCCACGCGAACGCTCGAGTCCCTGCGGGCGCCGTTCGGGCTCGGCACCACAGAAGTGTTCATCCGCGCCAGCATGGGCGTGGCCACCACCACTGCGGGTTCGGGAAATGACGAAGAGTTGGTGCGAAACGCCGATACTGCCCTGCGTGTCTCCAAAGGCAAGGGCAAGGGCAGGTACGAGGTCTTCAGGCCGAGCATGCGAGTTGCGGCGCTCAAACGCGCGCAGCTGAACGAAGAGCTTCAGAGCGCGGTTGAGGCCGGACAGTTCGTCTTGCACTATCAACCCATGGTCCGGCTCGACTCCGGGCGCGTAGCGGGAATGGAGGCGCTCTTGCGCTGGCGCCATCCAGTGCGCGGCCTCGTGGGGCCTCACGAGTTCATCACTCTGGCCGAAGAGACCGGGCTGATCCTGGCGATCGGCGGTTGGGTGTTGACCGAGGCGTGCCGCCAGGCTGCGGCCTGGCAAAAGGGCCATCCCCATCGCCCACCGTTGGGGATCAACATCAATCTCTCAGCCAGGCAGGTCCATGAACCAGGGTTAGCGCGCGACGTTGGCCGCGCCGTGGCCGAGTCCGGAGTCGAACCCAGGAGCGTCACGCTCGAGATCACGGAAAGCCTTCTCGTTCTCGACGACAAAGCTGTGATGCGGACCTTGAGGGCGCTGAAAAAGATTGGAGTCAGCCTGGCAATCGATGACTTCGGCACAGGGTACTCGTCGCTCAGCTATCTGCGCCGTTTCCCCATTGACGGCCTGAAGATCGACATGAGCTTCACCGCCCATCTCGGGCGGGGCACCCATGAAGCCACACTCGCGGAAGCGATCGTGGCCTTGGGCGACTCCCTGCACCTGAAGACGGTCGCAGAAGGCATCGAAACGAAGGCGCAGCTGCGCCACTTGCAGCGACTGAGATGTGAGCTCGGACAAGGCTACTATTTCGCCTCACCCCAGCCGGCCGAAGAGGTCACACGTTTCCTCTCAACCGACTTCGACGCAACCTCGAACGGTCACTCTTCAGCGAGCCGCGCGCGCGCCGCGGCAACGTAGCCACCATCTGTGTCGTAGCCGATGTAGTGGCGTTTCGTCCTCACCGCTGCGATTGCGGTCGTGCCGGAGCCGATGAAGGGGTCGAGAACGAGGTCGCCCCTGTAAGTGTAGAGCTCAACGAGCCGCTGCGGCAACTCGACCGGGAAAGGTGCGGGATGCCCG
>Ga0136613_10000560_pt1 | contig 17418 bp, 16 predicted proteins | sample AntDrymUQ2722106_2_FD_106649 | JGI IMG/M metagenome (GOLD analysis project Ga0136613, IMG submission 106649) | Polar desert sand microbial communities from Dry Valleys, Antarctica - metaG UQ272 (21.06) | ecosystem: Environmental > Terrestrial > Soil > Desert | place: Antarctica: Dry Valley... | reverse complement strand
GCAGGAACTCTCGAAAGCTGCCAATGGGCAGATAGTGGACTCCCCGCTCGTAGGAGGCAGCCGCCACCGTGCCCGGCGGCGGCCGATGCAAGCCTGAGGGGGAGATGGCGGTGTCGAAGCCCACCACCTGCGGCTGCCACGGCGTGCGGGGACCGGGAAAGCGGCTCGGAGGGGCCGATGCGATGCGGGCATCCCGCGTGGTGCGGTACCTGGCGTCCATGGCGTCCAGCGTCCTCAGCGTTCGTGCGAAGTCCGCCGGAGACCCGTGGACGACGATGGCTTCGACGGCCCGCTCCCGCAGGCGTTCGAGGGGTGGTCTGAGGTCCTCCGTCTCCGGCTCGTACCACTGGACGCCGATCCTCCTACCCAACGCCCCGCGCAGAGCCGTCGCCGACACCTTGCCCTCCGGAGTCTCGTCGATCAGTGCCCCTATCGAGAGGTAGCGACGATCGTTCAACAGATAGCGTCCGATTCGGCGAGCCTCCCAAGTCAGGGGGGTGGCGACCTGAAACACGTGTTTGGAAAGGGTGCCCGGTGAGGACAGGTCGGAGAAGATCGACAGTAGTGGGATACCCGCCTCGGCAAGCGCTGATTCGGCCTCCTCCAAACCGTCCAGCGGCCCCGCGTACACGATTCCGACTGCGCGCTCTTCGGCCGCCAGGCGGGCAATTAGCCGGCCGGCACGCCTCGGCTGCCCCTGGTCGTCGAGCGTCACGAGCTCGAAGCTCGGTTGCCCCCGGTCAAGTGTCCTGTTTAGGGCACTTACACCAACATCCGCTCCCTCGAAGGCGTCTTCGCCGCGCCACGAGCCGGCGCCCGACAGCGTCCCCACCAGCCCGATGATGCGGGTGTCGGCGCTGGTGGGAGTGCTCCGAGGACGGCGCGGCGTGACTGTCGGCGGCGCGGGCTCGCACGCGGCAACGGCGATCGCGGCCGCTGCGAGGAAGACCAGCGGACGGAACCCAGTCATGGGGCATCTTCGCATGGTCCTTAGACGTAGGAAAGACCATCGGGGGATGCCCAGTGGTCACGGCGTCCTCAGCCACCACCCGGCGCGGAGGGGCGCAGCGTCGGAAAGAGAATCACCTCGCGGATCGAAGAAGCCCCGAGCAGAAAGGACAGGAGCCGATCGACGCCGAGCCCAAAGCCTCCCGCCGGCGGCATCCCGTAGGACAGCGCCTCGAGAAAGTCCTCGTCCGGCAACGAGGCTTCCTCGTCCCCCTGCGACCGCGCCTGCGCCTGCTGCTCGAAGCGGCGCCTCTGCTCGGCAGGATCGTTGAGCTCCGAGTAGCAGGGGCACATCTCGACGCCCGCAATGACCAGGTCGGCGTGCTCGGTGAAGCCCTCGATCGAGCGGTGGGCCTTGGCCAGGGGTGACACCTCTATGGGAAAGCCGGCCACGAACGTGGGCTGGAGCAGCGTCCTCTCGGCGCACGACTCGAAGATCTCTGCCATGACCTTGCCGCGCGCCCAGGCGGGGTGCAAGTCAACCCCGAGCTCGCCGGCGGAGGCCCGAAGCCGATCGTCGTCGCGGGCGTCCCAGGCTGGGCGCAGGTCGACCCCAGCCGCCTCCTCGACCGCCTCGAACATCGTGATTCGCCGAAAAGTGGCCTCCAGGTCGATCGTCTCGCCCAACCTGGTCGACTGTAGTGAGTCCGTCACCGCGGCAGCGATGGCCCGAACCAGGTCCTCGACCAACGACATCGTGTCCTGATAATCGGCGTAGGCCTCGTAGGCCTCCAGCATCGTGTACTCGGGGTTGTGGCGGGAGGAGACGCCCTCGTTGCGAAAGCTCCGGTTGAGCTCGTAGACGCGCTCCAGGCCCCCGATCAGGAGCCGCTTGAGGTAGAGCTCGGGCGCGATCCGAAGAAACAGGTCCATGTCGAGGGCGTTGTGATGGGTCTTAAAGGGCCGCGCCACGGCTCCGCCTGCGAGTGGGTGCAGGATCGGAGTCTCTACCTCGATGAAGCCGCGTTCCTCGAGCATCCGGCGCGCCGCTCCGTTGGCCGCAGCGCGGCCCGTCACGACCTCTCGGGCGGCCGGGTTGACGAGGAGATCGAGATAGCGTTGCCGGTAGCGGCTCTCGATCTCGGTCATGCCGTGCCACTTCTCCGGCATCGAACGCAGGCATGGGGCGAGCACGGTGACCCTCGCCACCTTGAGCGAGAGCTCGCCCCTGCGGGTGGTAACCACCTCGCCCTCGGCCCCCACAACATCGCCCACGCTCAGGCGCGCGAAATCCTCCATTGCCTCCTCGCCGAGGATGTCGCGCTGTGCGAAAAGCTGGATGCGACCCGAGGCATCCTCCAGGTCGGCGAACGCCAGCTTTCCGTGGGTGCGAACGGTTCGAAGGCGGCCGGCGATCGAGGCTGCAGCACCCGACTCAACACCCGCGGCCAGCTCCGAGAAGCGCTCCCTCAGCCGGCCCACGCTGGACGTGCGCTCGAACCGATAGGGGTAGGCGTCCGAGCTTTCCGTCACGGTGGGGTTCGGACCGCGTTGAGCTCAAAAATGAGCTTGAGTCCCTGGAGAGTGAGGTGCGGCTCGATTTGTTCGATGCGGTTCGAGTGCTCGATGACGGCTCCGGCGTGTCCCCCGGTGGCGATTACCCGGGCGCTCCCACCGAGCTCCTTGGTAACCTGCTCGACAAGGCCGTCCACCAGGGCCGCGGTGCCGAAGACGATGCCCGATTGGACGGCCGTGACCGTGTTCTTGCCGATGACGTGGGCCGGCGCCACGAGCTCGACCCGGCGGATCTGCGCCGTCGACTGGAACAGGGCCGACGCCGCCGTCTCTATCCCCGGGGCGATCGCCCCCCCCAGATACTCGCCGCGCGCGGAGACCGCGTCGACCGTGATCGCGGTGCCGAAATCGACGATCACGACCGGCTCGCCCGGATATAGCGTGCTCGCCGCCACCGCGTTGACGATGCGGTCCGCCCCCACCTCCCGCGGGTTGTCGGTCGCCACCGCAACGCCGGTCTTGGTACCTGGCTCGACCACGACGGCGGCAAAGCCAAAGTAGCGGAGGGTCATCGACCTCAATTCCTGAGTGGCGCGCGGAACCACCGACGAGATCGCCATTCCGGTGATCTCGTTGTCAAACGACAGTCCCGCCAGCGCCAGGAAGTCTCCGAAGATCAGTGCCAGCTCGTCTGCGGTGCGGGCCTGGTCCGTCGAGATACGCCACTCGTGGGCGAGCTCGTCGCGACGAAAGACCCCCAAGTGGGTCTGGCTGTTGCCGACGTCGACCGCCAGCAGCACGTCAGCCCCTCGCCCGATGCGCTGTCAGATTGTCGATGAGGCGAGCCCCGCCGACCCTGGCCGCCACCACCAGCAATACGGGGCCCTCATCCTTGGGTGCCTTGAACGAGTGAGGGTCCACAGCGCGAGCGTAATCCGGCTCCACCCCCTGCTGCGCGGCGAGGATCTCTTGCATCTCCCTCTCCGCCTCTTCTGGAGTGGCCCCTTGCTCGATGCGCGCGCGCCCGGCCAGCAGTGCCCGGTGAAGAACGGCGGCGTCGGTAAGCTGGGAGCTCGAGAGATAGGCGTTGCGGCTCGACAGGGCGAGGCCGTCCGGTTGCCTGACTGTGGGACACACGGTGATCGACACACCGTAGGAGAGGTCCTCGACGAGGCGGGCGATGATGGCGTTCTGCTGCACATCCTTCTGGCCCAAATAGAGCACGTCCGGGCGCACGATATTGAGAAACTTGGCGACCACCGTGCACACGCCCTGGAAGTGAGAAGGGCGCGCCCTCCCCTCGACGATCTCGGATAGCCCCGCCACCGTCACCGTCGTGACCCCCGACTCCATCGCCATCTCCTCCGCACTGGGTGCAAACACGACATCGGCGCGCTCCTGCTCGCACACGGCCAGATCCGCGCCCTCGCCTCGCGGGTAGGCAGAGAAGCCCTCGTGAGGCCCGAACTGGAGGGGGTTGACGAAGAGGCTTACGACCACCGCGTCGACCGCCTGCCGGGCCGCCCTCAGCAGCGAGCGGTGGCCGTCGTGAAGCGCTCCCATGGTGGGGACCAGCCCAATGGCACCTGCAGCCCGGTGCGGGGCCAGCTCCGCCCTCACTTCGTCCACGGTCCGCACCACCTTCACGCCGAGTCCAGCAGGGCCCGGATGGAAGACTGCGCGCCTTCGGGCACCCCGCGGATGCGAGTCACTTCTTCTAGAATCAGGACTGCTACGCGCACATAGTCGCCCTTGAGCTCGGGGGCGTGGGCATCGAACGAGGCGAGATGTCGGGCCACCGTCTCCGCTTCGCCGCGCACGAACGGACCGGTCAGCGCGACGCCTCCTCCCTCCAGAGAGTTCGCCAGAGTGCCGGAGACGAGGGGGGCGAGCACCGTTGCGCCCTCCTCCACCCCGATTGACTCGAGCATGGCGACCGCACTCGACATCAGGGCCCGGAGCCCGGCCGAAGTTGTGACTGCGGCAGCGTGCCACAGTGGCCGATGCTCCTCGGCCACCCACACCGGGATGCCCTCGAGCTCGTCGGACACCAGAGAGAACGCCCACCCGCGTGCCCCCTCGGAAGTGGTTACACCCCAGGCCGAGCCGGGCAGCCTTGCCAGCGCCGTGTCCACGTCCGGGAGCGCCTGGACGGGATGGAGTGCGCAGGCATGGGCACCCGCGGCGAGAGCAGCGCGCAGGGGGGCGATGCCCAGCGAGCCGGCGAAATGGCAAATGGTCGCCCCGGGGCGCATACGCTCGGCGACCCCTTCGACAACCTCCTCGATGGCGTCGTCGGAGGTGCCTATCAGCACGATGTCCGAGTCCGGTAGCTCCGTAGAGTGGTCGAAGACGCGTGCGTGGAGCCTTGCCCCCGCCGCGCGGGCGCTGACCTCGGTCCTCGATGCAACACCGCAGATGTCATGCCCCTGCCGGGCAAGCAGCAGGGCGACCGCGGTTCCCACCGAACCGGCACCGATCAACGCTGCACGAAGGCCCGGTGCGCTTCGCCAGTTTCGACTCCCTGCGAGCTCGGGGCCGTCCATCAGCTACCGGTCGCTCCCGCTCGAGTACCGGTTCAGGTCCATGTGGGCGCAAGCCTAGTGCCCTCATTCGGCGGTGAGGGTTCAGGCCCCCTGTACACCAAAAAGGAGCAGATAGACCAGATGGCGTGCGTTCAACCTAAGGTTCGATAGGGCTCAGGATCGATCTCATGAGAAGACGGGCACCAAGGAGTGCCCTGGGTGCAGGAACAAGGTTGCCCTGTCTTTTCGTCCTATGAGCTATGAGAGCAATCGCACTCGGCCTAGGAATTGCACTGCTGGTGGGAATCGGCGCGACTGCACTGGGAGCGTTCGGAGCACCTCGCGATGTGCTCGCCCTCTTGCCCGGCGGTGTCCGTCCGGCCCTTGCCGAAGACGACCCAGCTGAGATTGGCGTGGATTACCGTTATCGCCTTCCGACGCATTGCGGCGTCGAGTATGCGTTCTTCAGCGGCCGGTGGTGGACGGCTACGCCGCAACTGTATGAGAACGAGGCGAAAGTCAATCCCCCTCCGGGGTGGGATAACCCGACGGAGCCCGGCACGATGCGCCTGGTATCACGAGATGAAGCCTCGTTCGTAGGTGACTCGGGCGACACTGCTCGCTTCGTGCCCGGCCCCTTAGGCGGCCCGGGCACAATCTGCGGGTGAGTTTGCTGCGGGCCCGGCTACAGGCTCGTGGCACCCTCCCCGGCCGGGCCGCCGCCCACAAGGTGGCCGCGCGCGACCGTAGTTTGACCGCATCCAGTCTGCGTCACCCCCGCTTCACAGTCAGCGTGTAGCGACCCCTGTTCGTCACCCACGCGCTGACGTGGAAGTAATGGACCGCGCTTTTCCTGGCGTGGAAGAACACCGTCGCGTCGGACTTGTCGGGTTCGGCCGAGGCGCGCAGCAGCCGGCAGGAGCCTCGCCGGCGGAAACAGCCATTCTCCAGTTGCCAGATCTCCTTGGTCTTCGGCTTCCACACCCACAGATCGAAGTCCGTGCCGCGCGGCCCGTCGAGGGACACCGCGTAACGGCGACCCCGCACCAGCCGCTTCTTGTAAACGTCGTTGACGTCAGAGGGCCAGATGACATGTCCCGAAGCGCGCCGGCGCAGGACCCTGGCGCCCTCGATGCCCCCGTCGTGCCTGGGTGTAGCGCCCTTGGTGGAGCCGGAACGGGCCGCGGCCGCGTTTACCCGGCCGTTGGAGACCGTGAAGTTTCCCCTCCAGGCGCCGCCCGGCAGAGCCCACAGCTTGCGCAAACGACCGTCCCCAGGCCGGTCGGCGGAGTTCAGCAGCGCGTTCTTGATAGAGCGCGCTCCCCACGACGGATGGGATGACTTGACCAGACCTGCCACACCCGCAACGTGCGGCGCCGCCATCGAAGTCCCGTTGAACGTCCTGTAGTCCTTGCCAACCCTGGGCGTGGTGCTGAGAACATCGACCCCGGGGGCGGCGAGGTCGACCGAGGTGCGGCCCCAGTTCGTGAAGGCGCATCGATAACGCGCCAGCCTGGTGGCGCAACCCGTGTAGTAGGCGAGGTGATCGCGATGGTTGGAAGCCGCCACGGAGACGATGTTGCGCAGCGTGTAGCTGGCCGGATAGGCGGGCGATCCGCTCGTGACGAGGTCGTTGTCCAGGCTGGCGTTGCCTGCGGCTACGACTGCGAGGATGCCGCGGCGGCCCAGCTTCTTGAATGCCGCCCGTTCGAGGGGTGAGTACTGTGGGCTCCCGAAGCTGGCGTTGATGATGTCTGCTCCCTGGGAGCGGGCATAGGCGAGGGCTTCCAGCAGGTTCTTGAGGTTTCCGACCATCACGTCCACGGAGCCGTCGCCGTCGGAGTCGATTGCCTTCATGAATCGCAACACCATCACGGAGCAGCCGGGGCATACCCCGACGACATCGCCCTCGCCTGGGGGGCTGTTGATCTCCGCGGCAATCGTGCCGGCGACGTGAGTGCCGTGGTCAAAGCCGATGATCCGGGTATCGCTGGAAACGAGCGTTCCGTTGTTTCCGGGGAAGTTCCACCCGTTGACGTCGTTGTTGTAGCCGTTGTTGTCGTCGTCTCCGCCCCCCGGCGGATCGTTGTTTACCCACAGGCTCTGGTCCAGGTCGGGGTGAGAGACATCGACGCCGGCGTCGAGCACGGCGATCACCGTCTTGGGGGAGCCCAGGCCCTTCTTCCATGCCTGCACCGCGTCGATATCCGAGTCACTCTGGCCACCGGCCCGGGAGGGGGGAGGATCGGAGACGGGATGAGTCCGGCCTGTGTTGTGCAGACCCCACAGATCGACAAAACGCTCGTCCGAGGGCATGACCTGGTTGGAATAGATGAGCTTGTTGGGCTCGGCTTGCACGCCCTTGTTCTCGAGCTTCCCCAGGGCGGCCTCCACCGGCATCCCGTCGGAAAGCTTCAGCACCTGTACTCCGAAGGCGGGGATAGACGCCTTGATGCGCGCTCCGGGCAGGCCCACTGCAGCGGTTCTAGCCGAGGGACTCAGTCGGGCGAGTCGCGGTGCCATTCTCACGAGAACCTCGCCCGGAACCCACGAGCCCCGCGACGCTCCAAGATCGGGTTTGACGAGGGCAGGCGCCCAGCCGGGCGCCCGGGCCACTCCCGCTCTCCCCACCGGCTCTGCCCCGGTTCGGCCCACGCTCGCCGGCTGGGCGATGAGGGCGGACGGCGTCAGGGCCAAGAGAAGTGCTGCTGCTGCCGTTCTGAGCACGAGAGGCCTCCCGTGGATCTAGATGGGCATTCGTTCAGAGTGCGGCATCCTAGCCAAGGAAAGGGAGGCTTCGGAGCGTCCTCAGAAGGGTTCCATCAGCCTTACCGAGCCCTCGGCTTCATCGAGCCAGCCGTTTAGGCGGTCGCCCCAAGGGTCGGTGATGGCGGGTTCCAGCTCGAGCAGTGGAACCAGCACGAAGGCCCGCTGCGTCATGCGCGGATGGGGGATCTCGAGCTCGTCCTCGGAGATCTTTTCGTCCCCGTACAGCAAGACATCGAGGTCCGCAACTCGCGGCCCCCATCTGAGGTCTCCCGGCTCCCGCCCCAGCCGCCGCTCGATGCCCTTGCACACCTCGAGCAACGGGCGGGCACCCAGTGTGGTCTCGATCTCCGCCACCAGGTTCACGAACGAACGCTGCGGCGGCCCTCCCACCGGTGAGGTCTCGTAGAGAGATGAGGCTCGGAGCAGCCTCACCTCCGGGGCCTCCGCCAGCAACCCCACCGCACGCCGGCAGAAGTCCTTCCGGTCGCCCACGTTCGATCCCACTCCCACATAACAGACGGGCACCTAGTGCTCCGCACCGGAAGGACGGTCCGCACCGAGAGCATCACTGCGCCTCGGATTGAATCCCAATTCCGACCTCGGCGGAGCCGTTCGCAAGCCGCGAGGAGCGCTGCGTGCCTGGAAGGTACGTGAGCGCCGTGCAACGACGCGAGCGGGGATGCAGGGACGTTCGAATGCGACCGGAATTTCGGGGAGGTGCACCTAGGGCCTTTCGATCCGGACGGCCACGGACTCGAGCTTCTCGTCCACCGGGGGCGATTCCTTGGCGATCTCCACCACAACCCTGGAGACCTCGGGGAGGCTCAGGACGTAATCGGAGACAAGCCCCGCAACGCGTTCCAGGAGTCTGGCCTCGGCGCCCCCGATTAGCCCAGTGAGTTCCCGCACCAAGACACCGTAGTCGATGGTGTCCGTTATCTCGTCGTTCTGGGCGGCACGGCTGAGGCTCAGCCAAGCCTCGACACCGACCAGCAGAACCTGGGGTCGGCTGCGCTCTTCATCGCTTACTCCTACGTGCGCCCAGACCCGCAATCCCCGGACGATGATCCGGTCGCTCATCGGCTGTGCATGATCGCTTCGGTCATCCGAACCGTCCTCAGGATGGGGGCGACGTCGTGCCCCCGGACGACGCGAGCTCCCTCGGCCACCGCCCAGGCGAAGGTCGCCAGCGTGCCTTCGAGACGCTCCTCGAGGCCAACGTGGAGCGCGCTGCCGATAAACGACTTGCGCGAGGTTCCCACCAGCAGGGGATATCCGAGTGCCGCGATCTCGGACAAACGGCGAAGAAGCGTAAGGCTTTGGCCGCCGTCCTTGGCGAAGCCGAATCCGGGGTCGAAAAGGATCGAATCACGCTCCAGCCCCAAGCGTTCGAGCCTCTGGGCGCGGGCTTGGAGGTATGAGCCCACCTCTTCGACCACATCGCCGTAGTGCGTCAGAGACGTCATCGTCTCGGGCGTGCCGCGCGAGTGCATGGCAACGATCCCGGCACCGGTTTCCGCAACGATCTGGTCCATGGCCGGGTGCGACGCCTCACCGGCGGTGTCGTTCACGATTACGGCCCCCGCCTGCACGGCCAAGCGTGCGACCTCCGGTTTGCGCGTGTCGACGGAGATGAGGACATCGCTCCGCTCGCTCAGCGCCGCTATCACGCCCAGAACTCGGGCCAGCTCCTCCTCCACCGAGACGGGCTCGGCCCCCGGCCTGCTCGACTCACCGCCGACATCCACAATGGCCGCGCCTGCGGCAACCATGCCGAGCCCGTGGGCTACTGCTCCCGCCGAGTCGGTGAAGCGGCCTCCGTCTGAAAAGGAGTCTGGCGTCACGTTGAGCACCCCCATGACCGCCGCGCGCTCGAGATCGAGCACGCGCCCCCGGCAGCGAAACTTCACGCCCGTCAGTGGCGGGAGATGAGGCCCATGGCCTCGGCCCGGGTCGCGCTGTTGGAGCGAAAGATGCCGCGCACGGCGGAAGTCACGGTCTGGGCGCCGGGTTTCTTCACCCCGCGCATGCTCATGCACAGGTGCTCTGCCTCCAGGACGACCAGCACGCCGCGAGGGGTCAGGGCGCCCTCGAGCGCATCCGCAATCTCGGTGGTCAGGCGCTCCTGCACCTGCGGCCTCTTTGCCAGGAGGTCTACCAGCCGGGCGAGCTTGGACAGCCCGGTGATCTGCCCCGCCTTGTTCGGGATATAGGCGATGTGTGCCCGGCCGAGGAACGGAACCAGGTGGTGCTCGCACATGGACGAAAAAGCAATATCGCGCACCATGATCATCTCGTCGTGACCGGCGTCGAAGAGGACATCGAGCTCGGCCTTGGGGTCGGCGCCCAGTCCCTCGAAGATCTCGGCGTACATGTCTGCGACTCGCTCCGGTGTGCGGGCAAGCCCTTGGCGATCCGGGTCCTCGCCGATTGCCTCGAGCAAGGCGCGAATGCACTCGGCGATACGGGCGTGGTCGAAGCCGCGCCTCTCTCGGCGAGCCCCTAGCAACTCGATACCGTCGTCCATCTCCGAACTCACGACTTTTTACGGTAACCCGGCCTCAGAAGACCCAGGTCATCAGGAGGAGCGATCGCTCCTCCTGCTGGGGCTGTGGGTGACTCGATACTAAACCGTCCCTAGAGGCCGCTTGTGTACCAAGGTTGCGTCATTGAAGCCCCAACCGGACCCTCGGCGCCGGGGCCCGGGCTCATCAGGCAGTTGATCGGCGCGGGTTCTAGCGGAAGATCCGAAAAAGGGCCCGGCTCCCAAACAACCGGGGCCGGGCCCTCTACTCACTGCATCATCCGGTGGTGGTTACGACGGGCGGTGAAGCTGCCCGCGGATGGCACCGTCCGGGTAGCTCGCGTTGTGGATGTTGACGTACCACTGCTTGGGGCGCTCCTTGATGGCTCGCACGAGCCTCTTGGCGAGGCCCTTGGCGCAAGCCGAGTAGTAGTCGTTGTTCTTAACGACCCCATCGAACAGCGTCACCTTCACCGGGCCCGCCACTCCCGCGGGGCCCTTGTGGATATGGCCTGCGGCCGGGTTCTGGATGTTGTTCCAGGCGACTCGGTAGCAGATCTTGCCCTTGGCCGGGTAGAGCTTCACCCGGGCGCGGCCGGAGCCGTTGGGGTCGCCCGGACCCGGCACCTCGACGTCCCCACTCAAGCTCGCATTGCGAGGCGTATACGCACCTGCGGATCCGACCAGCACCATCGACACGAACAAGCCTGCGACCAACACGGTCGCAAGCAGTGAAACAAGACCTCTACGCATCAGCAATCCTTCCGATCGACTTTGGACCCTGTCGGCCCCAATTCGGCTCTCGAGAGGGTAAGGGATGGCACCAATTTACAGAGGTTTACCGCTAGAAACGAGGCTAGACCTCTCCGAGACGGGGTTTCGGCGCCGGCCGGGGCAGGCGATGCCGCCGTGGGGCTTCGGGGGCTTCCCAGTCGGGCTCCCGCTCCTCGCCCCGCTGCTCCCGCCGCAGCCGAGTCCGCTCGAGCGGGTTGGAAGGCGATTGTTTGGCGACCTCGGCAAGGATCTCCTGGACCTCCGCCTTCTCCAGGGATTCTTTCTCGATAAGCCTCTCGACCATGAGATCGAGCTTCTCCCGGTACTTCGTCAGGATCTCCCGTGCCTCGTCGTGAGCCTCCTCGACGAGACGGTGGACCTCAGAGTCGATGCGGGCGGCGACATGATCCGAGTAGTCCTTGACGTGACCGAAGTCACGGCCCAGGAACGGCTGGGACTCGTTCTCCCCGAGTGCCAGGGGGCCGAGCTCGGACATGCCGAACTGGGTGACCATTTGCTTGGCGATTCGGGTGCAGCGCTGAATGTCGTCCTGTGCACCGGTGGTGGGCTCGTCGAACACGATCTCCTCGGCCACCCGCCCCCCGAGCAGCATGGCGAGCTCATCGATGAGCTCGGAGCGAGTAACCAGGAAACGGTCCTCGGTCGGAAGGGTCAGCGTGTAGCCCAGCGCCCGCCCGCGCGACACGATCGAAACCTTGTGCACGGGGTCCGCGTTGGGCAAGGCGTGAGAAACCAGCGCGTGCCCCGCCTCGTGATAGGCGATGACCTTCTTCTCGCGCTCGGAGATGACCCGGCTGCGACGCTGGGGCCCGGCCAGCACGCGATCGATCGCCTCTTCGAGCTCGAGCATGCCGATCTCGGAGCGGTTGAAGCGAGCCGCCAGCAGCGCGGCCTCGTTGACGACGTTGGCGAGGTCGGCGCCGGTGAACCCGGGGGTACGCCGGGCGAGGACCTCGACATCGACGTCCTTGGCCAAGGGCTTGCCCCGGGTGTGGACCTTGAGGATGCCTGTGCGCCCGAGCAAGTCGGGGCGGTCGACCACGATCTGGCGGTCGAAACGGCCGGGACGCAACAGCGCCGGGTCGAGGATGTCGGGTCGGTTGGTTGCGGCGATGAGGATGACCCCGCCCTTGATGTCGAAGCCGTCCATCTCGACCAACAGCTGGTTGAGCGTCTGCTCCCGCTCGTCGTGGCCCCCGCCGAGCCCGGCGCCGCGGTGGCGCCCGACTGCGTCGATCTCGTCCATGAACACGATCGACGGGGAGTTCGCCTTGGCCTGTTCGAACAGGTCTCGCACTCGGCTGGCGCCGACGCCGACGAACATCTCGACGAAGTCGGAGCCCGAGATGGAGAAGAAGGGCACCCCGGCCTCACCGGCCACGGCCCTCGCGAGAAGGGTCTTGCCGGTGCCGGGCGGGCCGAACAGCAACACACCCTTGGGGATCTTGGCGCCCATGGCCTGGAACTTCTGCGGCCCCTCGAGGAACTCCTTGATCTCTTGCAGCTCCTCGACCGCCTCATCGAGTCCGGCGACGTCCGAGAAGGTGATCTTGGGCTGGTCCTTAGTGACCACCCGCGCCTTGGCCTTGCCGAACGACATCACCCGGTTGCCACCCCCCTGCATCTGCTGCATGAGGAAGAAGAAGAAGCCTACGATGAGCAGTATTGGCAGGAATTGGAACAGGAAGGACACCAGCACAGATCCCTGCTCGGGATCGGCGGTCACCGGGACGCCTGCATCGCGCGCCTGCTGGGCGAAGTTGTCTATCGTGCCGTGGGGCAGGAACAGCTCGTAGTTGGTGTTGCTCGAGAGCTTGCCGACGACCTTTTCCGAGCGGGTCAAGAACTGGGCCGAGTCGATCTCGCCCGATTCGATCTTGTCGACGAACTCGTTGACCGAACTCAGCTCCTGAGGGGCCTCGGCGGCGTTGCGATAGAACTGGAACACCCAGATCACGGCGACCAGCAGCACGAGATAGAAGATGGCGGAGCGGAAGACTTTGTTCATCGAGATCCAAGGGTAGCAGTGTGCTGGAACAATATGACCTCCAAAAAACAGGCACGGTGCGGCTTGCGACCTGCCCACTTACGCCACCGGAAGCGGTGGTTCTTGCCTGCTGCTGCCTAGTCCCCTCCGGCGGCCGCTGAAGCCATCCTCAGGAAGGATCGGCGGTGTAGGCCGCAGGCTTGAGCACGCCGATGTAGGGGAGGTTGCGGTAACGCTCGGCATAGTCGAGCCCGTAGCCGACCACGAACACCGGAGGTATCTCGAAACCCGGATAGCGAACATTCAGCGGGACCGCCTGTTGTCCCTTTTTCCAGAACAGCGAGCAGATCTCCAACGAGGCGGGCTCGCGTGCCTCGAGATAGCGCAGCAGATAGGAGATGGTCAGCCCGGAATCGATGATGTCCTCGACCAGCAGAACGTGCTTGCCGGTGATCTCGTAGTCGAGGTCCTTGAGAATCCTCACCACTCCCGAGGACTTGGTCGAGGACCCGTACGACGACACCGCCATAAAGTCGAATTCGGTGGGCAGCTGGATGCTGCGGGCGAGATCGGCCATGAACATGAAGGCCCCCTTTAGGACACCAACCAGCAACAGATCACGGCCCCGGTACGCCTCGGTGAGCGTCTTGGCCAGCTCCGCGACCTTGTCCTCGATCTCTTCGGCTGAGATCAGGATCTCGGCGATGTCGGGATGAACCTCGTTCATGTGATCCACAGTCTAGGTGCTCCGCCTCAGCTCTCCGCATGCCCGCGAGCGACTCTCACCTCAGCGGCAGAGACCGTGATGACGCCCTCCCCCGCCACCGAGAAATCGAGGGCCCGGCCCGAACTTTCTCCCTCCTGTTCGTCGAGCGCATCGAGTGCCGCCTCGATTCCTCCCGACCGATCCCTGAGACGGCCCACCGCGAGCTGCAGCAAACGCCTGCGCAGCGCCCGATCGAGAGGGCCGAGGGCGCTGCGCTCGAAGGTCACCCGGTTTTCTGAGGACTCCGCAATTCCGGCGTAGATGCGCCCGGCCAGGTTCTCGAGGGCGCGGGCGTCCTCCCACAAACGCTCACTGGAAGCACCCATCGCTCTCACAGCCCCCGGCCCCCAGCGGCGCTCGATTACCGTCACTACCTCGTTGCGCACCGCTACCCGTTCGAAGCGATCGTCGTCGTTGGCGGGGTCGTCGAAAAAGCTCAGGCCGCGCTCCTCGCAGTAGGCCCGGGCCTCGCCGCGGCGAATCCCGATCAGAGGGCGAATCCGGAGCCCGTCCACGGGAGGAATTCCGGCGAGGACCTCTGGGGGTGCCCCATGGATGAGCCGGCCCAGCGTGGTCTCGACCCGGTCGTCGAGCGTGTGCCCGGTGGCGATGCGGTGGGCGGCGAGCTTTTGCGCAAGCGTCTCGAAGAATCCGTAGCGGAGCGTGCGCGCCCGGGCCTGGAGGTTCGGCCCCTCGAGACCCGAGAGACGGATGACATGGGCGTCGAGGCCCGCCTCGGCCACTCGAGCACTCACCTGAGCAGCGATGTCGGCAGACTGCTGCTGCAGACCGTGGTCGACGTGTGCGACCTCGAGCCTGAGGCTCAGCGCCTCGGACTGGCGCATCAGGACATCCAACAGACAGGTCGAGTCGGGCCCCCCCGAAACGGCCACGATCACGGTCTCGCCCCCCCCGAGCATTCTCCAACGCTCGAGCGCGGAGCGGACCCTGACCACCAGCTCGTAGCCCGGTCCGGAAAGGCCCGTAGAGCTCACGCCACTCGCCGCAACCAGTGCGTCGGTTCCTTGAGCTCGCTCAACGAGGGAAGGTTCTCAGGACGCGCCCACAGCGCGTGGAGGGCTTCGGGGCCCTCAAGAGCCACCACGCCGTCGCAGAAGCCCTGCCCCATCTCGTACTGCCTCAGTTTCATCTCGAGGCCGATCACGTGGTGGATCGCCCGCTGCAGACTGGTCTGGTGCCGCCGCCGGTGCTCGAATGTGCGCCGCATCCGGGCAAAGGTCGGGATGGCGCCGGCCCCGACCGCGTCCATGACGTAGTTACCGTGACCCTCCACGACCGCCATGAGCGCCTGCAGCTCGTCGAGCCGAGCGCGTTCCGCATCGGAGGCGAGCAGGTACACGGGATTGCGTTCCTCGGTGGGCAGTGCTCCACTTCGAAGCCGCAGCGCCGCACGCCGCACGCGCGCGGCGAAGTGGCGGGCATCGAGCTCGACGCCGTCGAGATAGGAGGACACCAGCGACATGAAGCGGTCCTTCAGCCAAGGCACTCCCGAGAATTGGAATCTGTGGGTGACTTCGTGGACCGCGATCCAAAGGGAGAAGTCCTGCGGCACGAACGAGAAGCGGCGCTCGGTCTCGACCAGATTCGGGCCCACGAACATGAGTGGGGCGCTGCGAGCGGGGCGCTCGCCGGCCACCTCTGGGACGAGCACGTCGTACTGGCCGAGGACGCGACGCGACACGTAGCCGAGCAGTGCGCCGACCTCGACCGAAACGACGCCTCGCTGCGCCAGACGCACGCCCACGGGGGCCTGGTCGAGACGATCCCCGATACGCTCGGCGAGGGGTGCGAGCAGGGAAACCAGGCCGTCGATGTTGGCGTCGGCCCACGCGCCCCGGTCCACCAGCCCCCACTCCACCGGAGGGGGGGCCGGAATGCCGGACACCTCTGCGACCAACTCCTCGGCACGAGGGACGGCAACGGACAGGTCCCGCTCCAGGCTCGCAATCAGATAGGAGTCCCTGAAGGCGTGATCACCGGCAAGTCGGCGAGCGACGGCGCGAGCCACCGCTGGTTCGATGAGCCGGCTCAGGCGTCGCCTCGGCGGCGGCGAACTATCAGACGGTAGTAAATGGCCCCGATGGCGAGGCCGAGCAATAAGAGCATCGCGAGGGTGATCTTCGCCATCTGGTAGGTCCAGGGCGGGCCGGTCTCCACGACTCCCCCCTCGGAGTCCTCCTGCGCCAGTGCCACCAGTGGGTTCAGGGGGTTCAGAACGAAGACCGCGGCAAAGGCCAGCACTTGGTAGAAACGGGCGAGATAGATCCGTGTGGCGAGCGACATGGCGGACTCAGGATATATCGGCGCCGCTTCGAGGCTCGATTCTGGAAGTGAAGCGCGCCCGGATACCGGTCCGATGCCCAGACGCGCTGTGCTCGATTAAGCGGAGCCCGCAGCCGGCTTGCGGCCTCTCAAGCGGGGCACCTTCATCTCGGCGTGCGCCCAGCATTTCTCCCGCTTGTTGTACGTGGACAACCGAGTCTTACACCCATCCTGGGCGCAGACTCGTCCTGTGGGGTACTTGCGTGATGCGCGTGGCAACGGCTGTGGTCTGGTGCCGTGTATTGCGTCCTGCCTAGCCATGGGTGACTCCTCTCCTTTTTGGGCGGCCCCCACGCCGCCTCATCCGTGTTAGACGGATGAGGGGGAGCACTCGTTCCGCCCCTCGCTATCTATTCGTAGAAAGGGGCGCTTCCGGTTTGGACGCCCTCGGACGGGTTCGCCGAAGACGGTCTCGATCTCTATTCTCGCAATCCTCCAGCGGATCGCTGGCTATTCTCGCGATCCTCAGCGGATCGCTGGCATTCTTCTTCCCAATTCATGAGCAGACGACTCAGATCCCCCCGCAAGCCTATGCCCGCGCCACTACAGTGGCTTGGTTTGGTGGCACGCGCAGTACTGGGGCCGCCCGCCCGTGCGGTGCGCGGAACGGCCCGGCGCGTGGCCGACCCAGCCCGTCAGGTGCGGGACTACTTTGCCTCCGAGCGCGTGACGATCCGACAGGGCTTCATCGCGGTGTGTATCGCGGGCATGACCTCTCTGATAGCCGGACTCACCCTGGCCGGCATGGGCGATCGCATCGAGCAGATTCCCGGGCTCCTGGTTCTGATTCCAGTGTCGGTCGGGATGCGGGGAAACATCTTCGGAGCGCTGGCTGCGAGGCTGGGGACATCGATTCACTCGGGCCTCTTCGAGGTGTCCCGCGCTCGGGGAGGCCTCCTCAATCAGAACATCGAGGCGGCGACGCTTCTGACCGTAGCAACCTCGGTGACCATGGGGTTGTTGGGGCGCGGCATCGCGGGCCTGCTCGGAATCGACACGGTGCCCCTGTGGGACCTGATCGTGGTGGCGCTGCTGGGGGGCCTGCTGTCGTCGGCGATCGTCCTGGCGGTAACGATCTATCTATCGGTGACCTCGTTCCGCCGTGACTGGGACCTGGACTCAGTGGGCGCTCCGCTCATCACCGCCATGGGAGACGTCATCACCCTTCCCTCGATCCTCCTGGCCTCCTATCTGGTGGGATTCAGGATCGTGACCCCGGTCATGGGGGGCCTGGCGGCGGTTGCCG
>Ga0136613_10000558_pt1 | contig 17441 bp, 12 predicted proteins | sample AntDrymUQ2722106_2_FD_106649 | JGI IMG/M metagenome (GOLD analysis project Ga0136613, IMG submission 106649) | Polar desert sand microbial communities from Dry Valleys, Antarctica - metaG UQ272 (21.06) | ecosystem: Environmental > Terrestrial > Soil > Desert | place: Antarctica: Dry Valley... | reverse complement strand
TGCTGTGCGGTTCGCCTCCGACCAGTTCCTCGGCGAGGCGGCGGGTTGGGAAGAGAGCGTGCGCGCCGTCCTGTGGCGGCTCGGGGAAGCCGCAAGGGCAAGCCGCGTCTACATCTTCGAGAACTTCGCAGACGAGGACGACGCGCTGTGGGCGACGCAGCGTTACGAGTGGGTGGCAGCGGGCGTCTCGGCGCAGATCGACAACCCCGTGCTGAAGGCCATCCCCTACAGGGCCGCAGGCTTTGGCCGTTGGGTAGAGGCGCTGGGACGCGGGCACCCCGTGTACGGTCACGTGAGGGACTTCCCTGAGAGCGAACGGCCCGAGCTTCGGGCCGAGGAGGTCCTCTCCATAGCCATCGTGCCCACATTCGTCGAGGGGAGATGGTGGGGGTTCATCGGCTTCGATGAGTGCGCCGAGGAGCGCGAATGGTCAGCGGCGGAGGTCGGGGCTCTCGGGGCGGCGGCGGGTACCCTTGGCGCCGCGATAAGGCGCACGCAGATGGAGGGTCGGCTGCGAGCGGGCGAGGAGCGTTACAGGGCCGTGATCGAGCAGGCCACCGACGGCATCTACCTGCTCGACGCCGAGACCCGCCGCTTTGTGGAGACGAACCCCGCTTTCCAGAAGTTGGTCGGATACAACGCGGACGAGCTCAGGGCGATGGAGATTTATCGCATCGTAGATCATCCCCGCGAAAACGTCGACTCGACCATACAGCGGACCCTGGAACTGAGACGCCGCGTCGTCGGAAACAGGAGGTACCGGCGCAAAGACGGTGCCGTATTGGACGTGGAAGTCGGGGTGAGCGTGATCTCACTCGATGGTCGGGACGTGATCTGCACCATCGTCCGTGACGTTACCGAGCGTGCGCAGATGCAGGCTTTGCTTGAAGAGCGCGTGGCGACTCTCTCGCGCATCGCCGCTGATCTGGTCCTCGACTTGCCGATGGAGGAGACCCTGAGCGCCCTCGCAGCGAGCGTGGTCAGCGCGAGCACGGCCGTCTCCTGCCTCATAGTCCTGATCGACGACGAGGCCGACGAGATACGTATGGTCGGCTCCCACGGCGTGCCCGAGGGCGCCGTGCAAGCAGCCTATGAGAAGGCCAGAGATACGTCCCCCAACTGGGAAGCGATTCGCACCCGCGGGCCCTTGCTCTTCAGCAACGCCCGCCAGACCGTGTCAGCCAACCCCTGGCTCACCGCCATACACGACTTCTACCCGCGAGTGGCGGGGGACACGGTCTACATCGTGCCGCTCCTCTCCAGAGGTAAGGCGCTGGGCGCTATCGACTTCGTCTATCCTCCTGGTCAAGAGCCCGGAGAGGAGGAGAAGGTCTTCCTCGGGGCCGTGGCTGACCAGGCCGCCGTGGCCGTGGAGAACGCCTGCCTGTTCTCCGACGCGCGCGGCAAGGCCACCCTCGAAGAGCGCCAGAGGCTCGCCCGCCAGCTGCATGACTCCGTCTCGCAAGCACTCTACAGCATCGCCCTCGGAGTCGAGACCGCCCGCGAGGTTCTACCCGACAACCCCGAACGCGCCGCCGAGCCGCTCGACTACGTCGTCACCCTGGCCGAGGCGGGCATGACCGAGATGCGCGCCCTCATCTTCGAGCTGCGCCCGGAGTCGCTCGAGAAGGAGGGGCTGGTGGCCGCGCTCGAGAAGCAGGCCGCCGCCGTCCAGGCGCGCCACGGTATACGGGTCGAGACCACGTTCGGCGACGAACCCGACGCGCCTCTCGAAGCCAAGGAGTCTCTCTACCGCATCGCCCAGGAAGCTTTGCACAACACGGTCAAGCACGCCCGTGCTGCCAACGTGAAGATTAAGCTCGGGCGAGACTCCGAGGGGATCACGCTCGAAGTCTCAGACGACGGCGTTGGCTTCCCTGGCCACCTCGGCCTCGATTCGATGCGCGAGCGAGTGTCGCGCCAAGGCGGAACGCTGGAGATCGCAAGCGTACAAGGAAAGGGCGTCCAAATCTTCGCCCGAGTCCTCTCCGGATGACCGAACCTACTCCTCCTTATCTACCTGAGGGTATAACAAGCTCGAGCTTGGAAGCACGGAGATCTTTCGCCCGGAGCTTAGAAAACGCCGGATCGGGCGCTCCATCACGCACGGGGGCTCTTGCGGTCGAGGTGGATCTCCACGCGATCCTCCACGGGAGGGTTCTTCTCGTGCTCCGCGCAACCCGTCACGCCGTAGCAAGTAATGGTCAACTTACTCTCGGTCGCTTCGAGCCGTAGATAGCTCTTGAAGAAAGGCGGGGTGTCCCAGTCAAAGACCTCAGAGAGTAAGGGATAGAAGAAGGGCTCGAGAGAGCTTCGGCCACGCCCGGTGCGTAGTGTCCTCAGAAAGGGCAACCTGGCGACCACTTCCTTGCGGCGTCTCGGCCTCTTGTGCCGGTCGGCGGGGCGGCTCGGGTCGATCCCGAGGCGCCTTCCCATCAAGGCCGCCGCCTCGTCCGGGGGGATGTAGGCCGATCCAAGCCCGAGGAAGAATCGTCGGTCCACGACCTTGCTGTAGGCCGAGAGCGAGTCACCCCTTAAGGGATAACATCTGAAATCACCTTCTTCGACACCTCCTACGTCGACCCTGGGTATCCTGTGCGTGGCGCTCATGTACGCGCCGCCGCCACCGGAGACGATATATTGGATCGTCCGGTCTCCTACCCTCACCGGGTAACGCTGGTAGTTGTGGATGTCACCGCCGATTGCGGCAACGAAATTGTGCTCGGCCGCACGCACGATGTCGTCTACCCTGGTCGCGCCGTCCTCGATGCTACCTTCGTCGTAGTAGTATCGGTTGTCGACGTAGATCGGCTTGCCGGTCAGAAGGATCTTGGGCTTCGGCGAGTGCCTCGCGACCCTGCGCAGCCACTCGCCTTGCTCGCGGTCGAGTCGGCCGTTGATGCCGGCATCGATACCTATGATCCTCAGCGAACCGGTGTCTATCACAAAGTAGGGCCCTGGTTGCTTCAAAGGCCCCTCGAGTTCGGGCCGAAGCTCGCGGCATCTCTTCAGCACTTCGGGTCTGACCTTCTCCGCCTTGCGCCACAGGCGCCTGAGGATCCAGTTCCTACCAGGGGAACGCACCGCGGGCTCAGCCCCACAGAAATGGACCATGAAGCCATTGAGTCCATCGTACCAGTCGTGATTTCCAGGCAGGGCGTAGATCGGCTTGGCGTAATCCTTGTAGGGAGAGTAGAACTTCTTTAGGTACTCGTTAACGTCCCCCGCAGGATAGATGACGTCGCTGCAGATCACCATGAAGTGCGTGTCCTTCCCGCTTTCGAGCAGCGGTGGCACGAGTGCAAACTGCGACTCGTCCCCTTCACCTGTATCACCGAGAACGAGGAATCTGGCCGAGTCGAGATCGGTACGGTCGATGATGAGGTCGTCAGAGCCCTGCGCGCGTTCCCGCTGGGCAGCGACCCATCGCCTGCGCTCGTCATTAGACGGATCGCTCAAGAACCGCGCGATCAGATCGTTGCGCCGAGCCTGCCACAGAAGCCGGGGGTCCAACCAGGAAAAGTGCCTCCTCCGGCCCCCGGAAGGAATTAGCTTCACGAAAGAGCCCGTTTGCCGGCAACCCCAGCCGGCTCCCTCCATGGAATCACGCGAGGACGTGCTGCGATGTGGGTCTTTCTCTACGCTCATGTTCTCCCTCGTGATCGTATCTCGTACCCGGCTGCCTCCGAGGTCGCCTCTACCAGTGTGTGCTTCTATGTCCCACGGCCGAAGAGGCGCCTGGTGAAGTCGTTTGCGAACTTGCTATCGGGATCGTGCCGCTCTGCAAGGTTCAGGAACTCCGCAAAACTATCCTGATGTATCCTTGCCAGGTAATCCTGGTCGAAAGTCTCGCAAAACTTCCCGAGGTGGGGACGAGCCCCTATCTCCTTTATCAGGTCTTCTGCGGCCGCGTAGTACTTCTCGAAGCCCTGCGAGTCGTTACAGACGAGATCTATCCACGTACAGCGACGGTCCCGCCCGGCGCCGATCAGGGTGCGCCCTTGTTTCGGCGTGAACCTTACCTCGAAGATCGCATAGGGCAACCCGAGGTGGTACATCTCCTCATACAGCCGGATAAAGCGTCTCGACACCTCGAAAGTGTCCTCGAACGGGACCGTAAACTCCAGCTCCTGGTGCAGGTGGTAGATCGTCCTGTTGAAGGCCTTGTTGCTCTCCAGAATCAGGTTCGACCCGAGTTCGACACCGTAGACGAGGGAGGACAGGGTGCGCAACAACCCGGTATAAGCAATCAGGTTTCCGATCCACGCCGCTCCCAGGGCGTCGATGGAAGTCTTTACGAACTCCCAAAGATCTCCGAGCGGAGTCGGCTTTTTGTCCGTGCGGTTCCACGTATTGACCCTGCACCTGTCCGCGAAGGGAAACAGATACAGGCTCAGGTGGTCGTTCGCTTGCAACAGCCGGTCGAGGTCGTTCTCGACGGAGGAGAGTGTCTTCGTGTGGACCTTCTGCTCTACGTTGAAGCGCTCGACGCCCTGTATCACCACCTCGGAGATCACCCCAACGGCGCCGACCCCGCCTATGGCCGCCTCGAACAGATCATCCGCAGGCCCGCATTCGTGTACCTGGCCCTTGCCGTCTATCAGCTTGAGACGCACCACTGACTCGCTGACGAATCCCCACTCCCTCCCCGTCCCGTGCACGTCGGTCGAAAGTATCCCCGCTATGCTCTGGGCGTCGTGGGAGGGAAGTGCGCTGAACGCGAGCCCTTCGTCGAGCAGCAGGGCAATGACGTCCCGCACCCTCGTACCGCCCTTTACTGCAATCTGCCCTTTGTCCAGGTCCTTCCAGATCAGGCCACTGTAATCATCGAGGGAGACCAGGATCTCCTCCGACACGACGCCAGAGTTGAAGGAGTGCCCGGAGCCGAATACTCTAACTCGTCTCGCGTTCTTTATCAGCTCGACGATCTCTTCCTCGGTGGTCGGCTTTACGTATTTACTGGGCCCATACCGAAAGCGTCCTGCCCAGTTCGTGAAGACACCCCCCTTGACCCTCCCTTCCAACCACACGTAACGACCCAACGTCGCCCCGTTGGCGACGATGTTCACGGTGGTAAACAAAGCGACCCTCAAGTAGCCGAAAAACCTCATCAAAAGGCCCTTCCTCCCTGGTCTCCTATGCCGTTCACATCCATCCCGGATAAGAACATGCCCCGATGAATCCGCGATGAATTTTCGATGAGATCCAGGGCCCTGCTCGACGCTTACGGAGAGTTCTCTGGAGCTCGCGTCAACGAGTATCGCAAGAACAGCTCACCATCCGCCAGGTGGATAGACACCAGTTCGAGGGCGGGACGGCCGCTGGCCGGGATCTCGGGACCTCTGAGCAAGGTAAGGGTCTCTGCCGCCGTTCCGCCAAGCAGCTCGGGCGCCACGGTGAGGTAGAGCTCGTCGACGAGGTTGCGTGAGATCAGGCCGTGGTTGAGGCCAGGCCCGCCTTCGACCACGAGAACGTCGACACCACGCTCTGCTTTGAGGGCCCGCAAGGCTCTATCCAAGTCGACGACACCCGCCGAATCCGCAGGCGCCTTCATCACCTGCGCGAACTCGCGCAGCCTTTCGGTCACCGCTTGGGGAACTCTATCGGACAGCAGGATCAAGACCTCCTGCTCCTCGGTGGCGACGAGGTGATCTTGCAGCGGGATGTTGCCAGTATGGGTTACGATTATCGCGAGCGGCTGCAACCCATCTGTTTCGTCGAGGCCGAGGGAGAGCTTCTCGGCGCGCAGCGTACCGGCGCCGATCATCACGGCGTCGGCCCTGGAACGGAGGGTCCTCATCGTCTGACGGTCGATTCTGCTCCCCATGCCTGCGGCCTTCCCTTCCATGGAGGTCCTGCCATCCACAGAGCTGACCATGTTGACGATCACGTAAGGCTTCGCAGCGTCGCCGTGCCGGGAGGGCGGCAAGGTCAGGTCCTCGTAGATGCCTGAGACCTCCCGCCCTGGGGGCGGGTAGAGCCTCAGTACCTTCAAACCCTGTAGGGGGAGTACTTCCCCGAGGCCGAGCGGGGTAGGCTGACATCCATCCACAGGCCGGAGTCTGTGTTCTCCTGGGCGTGGATCTCTGCCAGGCCGTAGAGACGGCTCGCCGCAGCATAGTCGGCGTGAGGGATAAAGACTCGCATCCTCTCCCTCCTCGAAGCTATCGTGTGGTAGATCTCCTCTACCAGCGCCCCTGTGTCCTCGATGGCGCTTATCATGACAGCCTGCGGATGATCCCTGCGCAACTCCGCGGCACGCTCCGCCGAGACCAGGTCCATCTTGTTGATGCACATAATGATGGAGCCAGGGCCAACTCCGTTCTCGACTGCCTCCGACAGTGTGTGTGTGACGGTCTGGATCTCCTCCTCCAGCTCCTCGCTCGAGGCGTCCGCGCAAACGACCGTCACGTCGGCGTCACGCGCCACCTCCAGCGTCGAGGCGAAGGAGTGCACCAGTTGTGTGGGTAGCTTCCTTATAAACCCCACGGTGTCGGTGACGACGAAGTCGGGCCACATGCCATCAGGCCCGTTCTTCCTGCCCCCCTCGACGCGACGAGTAGTGGTCTCCAGGGTCTCGAAGAGTCTATCTTTCGTCGACCTGCTCGCCCCGCTGAGAGCGTTCAGGATAGTAGTCTTTCCGGCGTTCGTGTAGCCCACCAGTGCGACGGTCGGTGGTCCATCCTCTCTGAGACGGGTACCCCGGACGGCCCTGCCTGCCTTCTCCTCCTCGAGCTTTCGGTTTATGGTCGCTATGCGCTCGCGGATGACACGCCTGTCGTACTCGAGCTGTTGCTCGCCAGGTCCTCTCGTCGTAACCCCTCCACCCCCGAGGCGGCTCAACTCCGGGTTCTTGCCCTTGACCCTCGGCAAACGGTACTCCAGGTCGGCGAGCTCGACCTCGAGGCGGCTCGCCGCGTCCCTGGCATGCGCCTCGAAGATGCGGATGATCAACTCCGTCCTGTCCACGACGGAAACGCCACACGCCTTCTCCAGAACCCTGGCCTGTGAGGCCGTCAACTCATCGTCTGCCACAATGAAACGCGCCCCAGTCTCCTCTACCAACTCGCGCAACTCTTCGCGCTTGCCGCGCCCGAGGTAACCAGTGCCGTCCCTGCGCGCCTGCTCGAGTACGCCCGAGACCTCGATCCCAAGGGTGCTCGCCAAGCGCCCTAGCTCCGCCATGTGGCGCCTCTCCCCAGCGCCTGCCAGTACCGCTCGATCCTCACTCATATACCGATTATATCATGCATATTATGCAAATCCTTTTGATCTTGTGCGCTCTGCACGACGGTTATCCTGGCGCGGCCCTGGAGGCTACGAGCCAGCTTGTCGAACCATCGCAACTGGCGTCTGGCGAGCCGTCTTGTCCTGGTAGCTATGAGGTCCTGTGCCTGCTGCAGCGGGAGAGTCCCTGAGAGGTGCCCGATCAGCTCGCGCACACCTACGGAATCCATGACCTGGGGGCTTACACTCGTTCCCGCCGCGACCATGTCCGCGAGTCTCTCGGCTTCGCGCAGGCCGTTCAGGATTATTCTCCTTGACCTTTCTTCGATGGCGGCGTCGACTGCGTGCCTCTCAGGACGGAGGTAGACGATAGTGGTGGCGTAGAGCAGTTCTCCTTCCCAGATCGAACCGCGGCCCCCTGCCCCTGCCAGCTCCAGCTCTTTCGCCCGCGCGGCCCTGCGGGGGTTGGGTTCTCCTTGGGCCGCCTCCTGCGCCTGACGACGCAAAGAGGGAGAGACCTTGGGCGCGAGGGGGAGATCTAGCAGTATCGCGTTGAGGTACATTCCGGTGCCCGCGTCGAGGACGAACGCATCCTCTGCTGCGATGATCTCCTGGGCACGCGCCCTGTGTATGGCTACGGTCCACTCCTCGGTCACGGAGACGATGCCTACGAGCTCCGCCGGCCTCCGGCGGGCCTGGTTGGTGATCACGGGCAGCTCCCTGTAGACCTGCATGGAATCGACGGCAAGCGTGGGTACGTGCCGGCCCTTTGCCTCGGTGAGCCTCTCGGCAAGGGTGTCGGAGAGGTCGCTCTTGCCGCCCGCCGTGGGCCCGCAAACTACGAGTGCGGTCTTGTTCGGGTTCTGCGCCAGCCGTCGTCCCTCAGACCAGGGTCGTCACTCTGATGGCTCGCCTGCGTACAGTACGTGGGGTCCCGCGGACTCTATCCTGGCACTTACGTAGTTCCCCGGCGCGACGCCGGTCTTGACATGAACGGCGTGACCGCTCCACGTCTCCCCGATAGCCTTGCCGTCTTCCGTGCTACCGTGACGGATGTAGATCTCCTCTACGCCCCCGACTTTGCGCTGGTTCCTCTCGAAGGCGTTCCGTTCGACCTGCCTCAGCACCTCGAGGAAGCGCCGCCCGACGACGGCATCGGGCACGGCACCTGCTAGCGTTGCGGCCTCGGTGCCTCGTCTCGGTGAGAATTTGAAGATGTAAGCCGAGTCGAAAGCGCAGTCCTCGACGAGCTTGAGTGTCTGTTCGTGGTCCTCCTCGGTCTCGCCGGGATGGCCGACGATAATGTCCGTGCTGAGGGTACCGTCCGGTGCCGCTTCCCTGAAAACTTCGATCTTACGCCTGTACCTCTCCGCTTTATAGCCACGGTGCATTACCCTTAGCATCCTGTCAGACCCCGACTGCACGGGCAGGTGGAGCCGCTTTACGATGGTATCCCTCTCCCCTATAGCCCTCAGCGTGCGGTCCTCCATGTTGGAAGGGTGGCTAGTCGTAAACCACACGCGCGGCGCACTCTCCGAGACGGCCTCGAGGAGATCGTAGAACCTCTTGCCCTCGTGTCTCCACGCGTCCACCGTCTGGCCAAGCAGCGTCACGTACCCGGTGCCGCCGGCGACAAGCCTCTCTACCTCCGAGACCACACTCCCCATCGGGCGGCAGATCATACGCCCCCTCACAGTAGGGACTATGCAGTAACTGCACTGGTAGTTGCACCCAGTCATTATCGTGACGAAGGCGTTGTGCCCGCCCTCCGTCCCAGGCAGCTCGGGCGTGTACGTCTCCCGCATCGTCGGCAGCCCTACGAACTCAGCCAGCTCGTAAGTATTATGCGTGCCCAGTACCAGGTCTATATTGTAGGTCTGCCTGAGGGTGGCCGACTCTTCTGCGGCGCCGATGCAACCTGTGAGGGCCACCTTCTTTACCCGGCCCTCGCGGCGGAGACGGTTCAGTTCTCCGAGGTGTCCCTTGACGCGGTCGACGGCATTCTCGCGGACGTAGCAGGTATTGAGTATTACGAGGTCCGCGTCCTCGTAACGCTGGACCTCCGCGTAGCCTGCGTCCTGGATCATGCGCCTTATGCGATCTGAGTCGTGCACGTTCATCTGGCATCCGAAGGTCCTTATGCACGCGGTCCTGGTATCGGGGCTTGCCTGTCCGGCAGGCTTGCTGGAGAGCGGTATGGGCGCTGTCGGCGTCGATCGTGTCGTGCTACTCATACTCTTCCTCCGGCTCGTAGACTCGGGCTCTCAGGGAGATCTCCCCCGGACGGCTCTCGATCCTCAGATCCGCGACCTCCATGTACCCGGACCGCGCCGCCCGCCTGAGTATATCCGCAATGCGCTCACTTTCCTCCACCCCAAGCTCGAGCACAGGGGCCCCATCTACGCGCCCGCCAACCCGCCTCCTCCCTGCCCCTCCACTCCTCTCCCCCGCCGAAATACCCTCGACAGGCACCACCTCACCACGCAGTATCCTCTGTACGCTCCTCATAGATACGCCGAGCCCAAGCGCGAAAGCCTCCTCTCGTAAGCCAGCACTCTCTCGTTGGTTCTGTATTATGCGGTAATGTAAGAGCGTGGCGAGGATGCGGGCCGGGGTCCCGTAGTAGGTGTGGAGCCTGGGGCTGTGAATGTTGGTTGTTTCGGTGAAGTGTTCTAGCGTAGCCCTGAGGTTGGAGTTCGATGGTCGGGTCGTTGACTGGAGGGTACGTTCGGGGATGGTATTGGTATCGAAGATGGCCCTTATCGAGGTAGGCGAGGATGTGGAGAGGACGCTGGTCTCTAGAGAGAGGCTCTTTATCTGGTACAGGGAGAGGCCGGCGCCGTGGGTGGGTAGGGAGTGGTCGCCTGGTTCTGTGACGGGGTTCAGGTGTCGGGTGGTCACGCCGGGTTCGAGGATCAGATCCCTGTGAGATTCAGGGATGCCGTGGCCGTCGTCGATGACGGTGAGGGTTCTGTAGCGCCGGTCTCTCAGGGTCGAGGCGACGTAGATGTTGGCCGCACCGGCGTCGCGGGCGTTGCGTAGCAACTCGAGGAGGGCGTCCTCCACGTGGGTGATGCGGGAGGGACCGCGGCGGGCGCCCTCCTCGCCCGTAAGGCGGGCGAAGCCGGCGCCGAGGTCCCTGTATGGGCCTTCCACTACAACTCTATGCGGATCGACTGAAGCATCCAAGTAGCCACTGGGTTCGTATTCGGGCGGTTCGCGAACCGTTCCTACAAGCGTTCCTGCCCTACCTGGCCACCTCGCTGACCCGGCTCTCGCGGATGACGGTGACCTTTATCTGGCCTGGGTACTCCAGGTCCGTCTCTATCTGCTTGGAGATGTCGTAGGCCAGCTTGGCGGCGATACGGTCGTCCACTTCGGAGGGCTGGACCATAACCCTTATCTCACGGCCGGCCTGGATCGCATAGGCTTTGTCCACCCCCCTGTGGCCGAGGGCGATGTCCTCGAGCGAGCGCAGGCGTTCGATGTAGGTCTCCGTCGTCTCGCGCCTGGCGCCGGGCCGGGCAGCCGATACGGCGTCTGCCGTGGCGACGAGCACATCCTCGACCGTCTCCATCTCTATCTCGTGGTGGTGGGCGCTTATGGCCCGCACCACTTCGTCAGACTCCCCGCTCTTCTTCGCGAAGCGGCCCCCGATCAGGGCGTGCGTGCCCTCGACTTCGTGGTCTATAGCCTTGCCGACGTCGTGCAGCAGGGCCGCCCTGCGGGAGATCTTGACGTCGGCCCCGAGCTCCTGGGCCATCATGCCGCAGAGGTTGGCGACCTCGACCGAGTGGGCGAGCACGTTCTGGCCGTAGGAAGTACGGTACTTCAGCGCGCCCAGAAGCCGCAGCAAGTCGTTGTGCATGCCGCCAGAGATCTTGGCGTCGTAGAGCGCCTGGCGCCCTGCGGCCTTCATCTCCTTTTCGACGTCCTTGCGGGCCTTGGAGACGATCTGCTCGATGCGCCCTGGGTGGATGCGCCCGTCCTGCACGAGCCGTCCCATCGAGACTCGCGCCACCTCGCGCCTGACAGGATCGAAGCTGGAGATAACGACCGTCTCGGGCGTATCGTCGATAATGACGTCTACACCCGTCGTGGCCTCGAAGGCCCTTATGTTCCTGCCTTCACGGCCTATGACCCTACCCTTCATCTCATCAGAAGGCAGAGACACGGCCTTTACCGTCGACTCCGAGGTCAGGTCCGAAGCGAGGCGCTCCATGGTGGTGGAGATCAGACGCCGCGCCTCGTTGTCAGCCCGTGCCTCGGCCTCGAGGGTCAGGTCACGCACCATGCGCCCGAGCCTACCCTCGAGCTCCGACTCCAGGTCGGCGAACAGCCTCCTCTCGGCCTCCTCGCGCGTCAGGCCCGAGACCTCCTCGAGCATCCTGAGGTGGTCGGCCTCCCTCTCCCTCAGCACTTCTTCCTTGCGCCGCATCGCCTCTTCGGTCTCAGTGAGCAGGCGCCTGCGTTCGTCGAGCTCGCCCTCCCGCCTCTGAAGGCCGGTATCCCTGTTGTCCAGGCGCTCTTCGACGCGCGCGATCTCGGCCCGCCTGGCACGTACCTCGGCTTCGGCGTCGTCTTTGATCTTGAGTGAGGACTCCTTGGCCGCAAGGTCGGCCTCGCGGCGTTTGGTCTCGACCTCGCGATCGGCATCCTCGAGGATGGACCTCGCGTCGGCCCTGGCCCTGGCCTGGCGACTGTCCACACGTGACTTGGAAACGAAATAGCCCAGGGCCGCGCCGACGGCGAGGCCGACGACCAGTCCCAGGACCAGTAACAAAACACTCACAGGTTGTCCTCCCAGCGGGCCCGCCGCGAAAACGGCGACCCGGCATAAAGCTCGCTCGACTATCCCTGGGCTTCCGGAGGCTCCCGGTACTCCCGGGCAACCTGGGAACATACCTCCACCGAGTAACCCCGGCGGACCAGAAAGCCGTAGACCCTACGCGCCTCCGCGTCGGACCCACGCCCATTATACCGCCGCGCGGCGGCGGCACGAGCCTCCCCAACCTCGGAGCGGCCGGCGAACTCCTCCTCGACGACCTCCCTGGCCAGGTCCTCTCCCACACCGCTGTTCCTTAGCTCGACCGAGACCCGCCGCGGTCCGTACCTGCGTGCCTTCTCATGTGCCTTCGAGCGCGCGAACTCGGCGTCGTCGACATAGCCGAGCTCCTCGAGGCGATCGACGACGCCTTCTATGGTCTCCTCGGCGTAACCGTAACGCCGCAGGCGTTCGCGGAGCTCGGCTTCGGACCTGGCCCTGTACCCAAGGAGGTTGAACGCGCGGCCCATCGCAATGGGCCTCTCCCCGGCGACCCGCGCCCTATCCAACTCCTCGGACGATAAAGCGGCCCCCTCAACGAGGCCACGCTCTGCGGCGACACCGGCGTCGAGCTCGGCCCAGTACTCTCCGTCGACGAATATTCTGGCCTTGTCCCGGCGCCCCCGAACGCCGGTTATCTCGGGCATGGATGGTCCCGGAGCAGAGGCCCTAGAGCACCTGCCCCGCGGGCTCCTCGGCTACTTCGTCGGCCGCCTCGACAGGCTCGAAGAGTCCGAGCTTCTCGTAGACTTCATCGAGGATACGCCCGCGGACCTCGTAGTTCTCCTTGAGGAATTGCTTGGAGTTCTCGCGACCCTGCCCGAGGCGCTCATCGCCGTATGCGAACCAGGCGCCGCTCTTCTGTACGATATCGTGCTCGATGCCAACGTCGAGCAGGCTTCCCTCACGGGAGATCCCCTCCCCGTACATCACGTCGAACTCGACCATCTTGAAAGGCGGAGCCACCTTGTTCTTGACGACCTTGACCCTGGTCTGGTTGCCGACGGCGTCGTTGCCGACCTTGAGCGCACCGATGCGCCGGATGTCAAGACGCACGCTCGAATAGAACTTCAGCGCCCTCCCTCCCGGCGTCGTCTCGGGTGAGCCGAACATGACCCCTATCTTCTCCCTCAGCTGGTTGATGAAGACGGCCGTAGTCCCAGAGCGGCTGAGGGATCCCGAGAGCTTCCGCAAAGCCTGGCTCATGAGCCTGGCCTGAAGTCCCACGTGAGTGTCGCCCATCTCTCCTTCGATCTCAGCCCTAGGCACGAGGGCTGCGACCGAGTCTATGACGACAACGTCGAGGGCACCTGAGCGGACGAGGGTATCCGTGATCTCGAGGGCCTGTTCGCCGTTATCCGGCTGGGAAAAGTAGAGGTTCTCCAGGTCGACGCCGATAGCCTGGGCGTAGCTCGGGTCGAGGGCGTGCTCGGCGTCGACGAAGGCGGCGAGGCCTCCGGCCTTCTGCGCCTCGGCGATTATGTGCAGGGCGAGGGTCGTCTTACCGCTCGACTCTGGACCGAAGATCTCGACGATCCGGCCTCTCGGGACTCCGCCGACACCGAGGGCGAGGTCGAGGGCCAGGGCGCCGGTCGAGATGCAGGCGATCTGCTGGCGCTCCTCGTCGCCCATGCGCATGATCGAACCCTTCCCGAACTGCCGCTCTATCTGGGAAACGGCGGCGTCTATAGCCTTGCTCTTATCCAATGCATCCTCCAAAAAGCGAGTGTGCCAACAGATTATGTAATCGGCATTTACTGCGCCTGATTATACTGTAGGGTTCTAGGGCTCCCAAGGGGTTTCAGGCGCCCTTTAGCTTGCGTTCTTCAGGGTGTAGTTCCTGGCGACTATCTCATACGCTGGCCCGAGCGCGCCGACGTCCTGGCCGTTGATCTCCACCTTGACGGCCCCAGCATCCCCACTCTTGATGTAAAGTTGCTGCTCGGCCTCGAAAGTCTGCGAGAAACCTGGCTGGGCTATCTGCTCGTAGGCAGTGGTTCCGTCGGTCCGGATCAAGATCCAGGATGGCCGATCTCTTACGTCGATTGCCACCTGCAGCGTATCGGGCGGGACGCTCTGCTCCGCGCCTCTCTCTCGATCGCCTGCGTTTCGTTCGCTATCGGTGGCGTCTTCCTTTGTCGGCCCAGCTTCGGGGGCCTTCTCCCTGTCGGCCACCGCTTGTTGCTCCTGGCGGGGCGGGCTCTCCTCCGACGGCGGGTTGCCCTCCTTCGAAGCCTGCACCCCGCGTCCGACGACGTAGAGAGTTCCGATAACGGCGGCCAGGGCGAGAAGGGCGACGATCAGGGTAACGATGGCCGAGGTGGGGATCTTGCGCTTGGGCGTCCCCGTCAGGCCGCTGGGTGTGATCAAGGGCTCCTCGAAGTCGCTCTCTGGATTGGTGTTGTAGTCGATCCCGCGCTCGCGCCGCGGCTTTCTCGTGCTCTTGAGCTGGCGTGAGAGGACTTCACCGTCGAGACCGAGGTAATTGGCGTAGGTCTTCAGGAAGCCCCTGACGTAGACCGCGTCGGGCAGCACCGCGTAGTCCTCGCGCTCGAGGCCTGTAAGGTAGCGCTTGCGGATCTTGGTCGCCTGCTCGACGTCCTCGAGGGAGAGACCCCGCTCCTTCCGCTTCTGCTCCAGAATGCGGCCGATCTTGGCCTCACCATTCGATTCTTCGCCTTGCGCCGGGTTGTGCTCTTGCCGCCCGTCTTCCATCGCGCCTAAGAGCCTACCATAAAAGTTACCAACCCTCGGCCAGATCTGCCTTCCCCTCCTCACCTGAGAACATGGACTCGAGGTCCATCGTAGAAGCAACCACGGCGCGGCTCTTGGAGCCCTCGTAGGGGCCGACGACGCCCTTACGCTCCAGCGCATCGATAATCCTGCCTGCCCGCGAGTATCCCACCCTGAATCGGCGCTGCACCGCGCTGACGGAGGCCTGCTGCGTGGAGACGACGAAGCTCGCCGCCTCGGGAAGGAGGTCGTCGTCTGGCTCGTCGTTCTCCTGCTTGACGTTTCTAGGTGCCGTCACCTCCTCCACAAAGCGCGCCTCCGCACGCCCCGAGGCCGCCTCGACCGTGGCCGAGACCACCTTGCCGACCTCCGCTTCTGCGATGAAGGCACCCTGGACGCGCGACGGCCTTGCCGCCGAGACGGGCTTGTAGAGCATGTCACCCATCCCGAGCAGGGCCTCTGCGCCAGGGGTGTCCAGGATCACCCGGCTGTCCACCTGGCTCGAGACGGCGAAAGCGATGCGGCTAGGGACGTTCGCTTTGATCATGCCCGTAATTACGTCCACGCTGGGTCTCTGGGTGGCGACCACGAGGTGGATGCCCACCGCGCGCGCCTTCTGGGCGAGCCTGATGATCGCATCCTCTACCTTGGCACCGGCCTGCATCATGAGGTCGGCGAGCTCGTCTATGACGACGACTACGTAGGGCATCTGGGTCTCGGCCCTGTCGTTGTATCCCTCGACAGACCTGACCCCGATCTTCTCGAGCACCTCGTAACGGCGCTCCATCTCGGCAACGGCCCATGCCAGCGCGTTTGCAGCCTTCTTCACATCGGTTACGACCGGCGTAATGAGGTGCGGCACCCGCCCGAACTGGGAGAGCTCCACCCTCTTGGGGTCTATGAGGACCATCTTGACCTGCCGCGGATCAGTGGTAAGCAACAGCGAGGTCAACAGCCCGTTGAGCATTACGCTCTTGCCGCTGCCTGTGGTCCCCGCGACGAGCAGGTGCGGCATCTCGGAGAGGTCGAAGAACACGGCCCGCCCCGAGATATCCTTGCCCAGTCCGACCGGAAGGGTCCAGTCGTTTGCGTCGGGGTAGGCCTGGAACACGTCCCCGAGCGTCACCTTCGCCGGCCTTGTATTGGGCACTTCGACCCCAACCGCGCTCTTGCCAGGGATCGGGGCGAGTATCCTGACCTCGGTCGCGGCCAGGGCATACGCGATGTCCTGCTGCAGGTTCCTGACCTTACCCACCTTGACCCCGCTCCCGAGGCGAAGCTCGTAACGCGTAACCCGAGGGCCGACCACGGCGCGCACCACGTGGGCCTCGACCCCGAGATCGGAGAGCGCCAGGGTGAGCCTCTGGCTGGTACCCTCGGCATCGTGCTCGGGATCCCCACTCCCGAGGCTCAACATGGAGAAAGGCGGCGGTGTGTACTCGCCTGGCGCGAGCTCCCTCTCCACGCCGAAGGTCTCCTGCGCAGGACCACGCTCGGGCAAGACGACCTCGAACTCCCTGGTCGGCGCGCTCTCTACCTCTCTTACCCCAGCAGGCGCCTCCGAGGCAGCGCTGTCCCTCGTGCGGCTGCGCTTCGGAGACGGTTCTGGCCGCTTCTCTCTCTTCTCCTGCAGCCCACGGGCAATTCCAATGACCTTCTCGCCAACGGTCTTGAGCGCGGCGAAGGCCGATGCGAAGCTCACGCCGGTGAGCAGGGAGAGGCCGAGGGCGAAAAGCAGCCCGATCGCAAGCGCGGCCCCGATGGCACCGGCGGCCCACTGCACCCCCGCGTAGAATCCACTGCCTAGAATACCCCCGGCATCAGGGTAATGTCTGGGCGTAAAGAGCTGCCTCTGGGGCAGGGTGGCAGCGAAGGTGGCAGCAACGGCGAGCAGCAACAGAACGGTGCCGGCGACGAGGCGGCCACCCAGGCGGCCGAGCAAGAGGAGGAGACCGGCAACCGCCGTGAGCGGGGCGAGCGCGAAGCCGACCCTCCCGAGCATCTGGGCCGTCACAAAGGATCCCGCATCACCAAGGAAAGCGCCGCGTCCACTCACGAATGCAGCGCTGAAAAACAGGCCGAGGGCGAGCAGGAACACCCCGACAGCCTCCCTCGTTACAGCCTCGGTAAGGCCCTCCCGTAACCGAGTTAGGGGCGAGACGCTCTTGCGCCTCGTCTTACCTCTGCCAGAGGAGCCCTTCTTCGTACCCTTCTTTGGCGCACGCTTGCTCTTAGCCACGCCCTAAGTCTAGCCCATAAGCCTCTAGTCCACCGTCAACCGCAAGGTGTAGTACAGGGTTAGATCTAAACCTCAACTATTAGCGGCAGGATGATCGGGCGTTTACCCGTCCGCTCGGAGAGGAATCTGGAGAGGTCTTGACGGATGGCCTTCTTAAGCTCGCCCCAGTCCGTGACGCGCTGGCTCGCGGTTCGCTGCAGGGTCTGGCTGACCACCTCTATGGACTGGTCGACGAGACCGTTTGCGTCTTGCGGGCTGACGAAGCCGCGGGAGATGACATCGGGGGGTCCCAACAGCTGGCCGTTCTGGGCGTTGATGCGGGCGACGACGATAAACATGCCGTCCTCCGAGAGCTGCTGGCGCTCGCGCATTACGCCGTCGGAGCTCTCGGCGATGGCACCGGCGTCAACCAGGAAC
>Ga0136613_10000557_pt1 | contig 17446 bp, 21 predicted proteins | sample AntDrymUQ2722106_2_FD_106649 | JGI IMG/M metagenome (GOLD analysis project Ga0136613, IMG submission 106649) | Polar desert sand microbial communities from Dry Valleys, Antarctica - metaG UQ272 (21.06) | ecosystem: Environmental > Terrestrial > Soil > Desert | place: Antarctica: Dry Valley... | reverse complement strand
GTGGGGACTACGCAGGTGGCGCTGACCGACGAGGGGCGTCCTGACTCGATCGCGCCATCGGGAGGACCGCGCGAGTTGGTGGCCCAGGTCTGGTACCCGACCGAGGCGGACGCGCAGTCGCCTCGGTGCTCGCCCACCCGCTACCAGAGCGCGGCTGCCGCCGCTGCGAATGAGGAGTTGTTCCTCTACCCGGCTGGTTCCCTGGATGCCGTCCGTTCCCCGGCGCTGCTAGACGCACCCGTCGCCCCGGTCGACGGCGGGCACCCGGTGATCATGTACTCACCTGGCCTGTACGGATCGCTCAGCGACAACACCGCGGTCGCGTTGGAGATGGCGAGCAATGGCTACGTCGTCGTCGCGGTAGGTACCACCTACGAGACTCCTGCCCTGGAGTTCCCGGATGGTCGGGTCGTCGGGACCAGCACTAAGGCCAGCGACCTGCTAGGCACTGACCAGGTCACGCCGTTGATTGGCCTGCGGGCGCAGGACGCGGGGTTTGTCCTCGACCAGCTCGCGGCCGGGGACGCCTTCCCCGAGGGCCTCACGTCGTCCCTGAATCTGGACTCCGTGGGTATGTTCGGCCATTCCGCGGGCGGGGCAGCGGCGCTTCAGGTGGCCCGGGACCGCGAGGATGTGACTTCGGCGGTGAACCTGGACGGCTTCGCCCGTCAGCCTGACGCCGCCGAGGGCCTGGCCGACCCGTTCCTGTTCGTCACGAGCGAGGGCCATCTCGAGGCGACCGAGCCGACCTGGGGACCGTTCCTGGCCGCCTCGGGCGAGGGCACGCTGGTCGAGATCGCCGGCATGGGTCACCTCGGGCTGACCGACGTGGGCAGCGACGGCTGGATCGACGGGCTCGGCCTGCCGGAGACGGTTCCACCGGAGGCCTTTACCACCAACTTCGGGAACCTCGCGCCGGGGACCATGGCGAGGATCGCCCAGGGCGTCATGGCGTTCTTCGACCAGACGCTGCTCGATCGCAACACCGACGGCTTCGAGCAGCTGTTGGAAACCTACCCGGAGGTCATCAAGTCGGTGACCGCGGTGCCGTGACCGACACCTTTACCAGCCGTCGACGTGCAGGACCTCTTCGATCGGTCTGCGGGGTGCCGGCCTGAAGGCTTCCCCGGTGTAGAAGGCGGTGGGTATGAGAGCTCCCTGGTGTACGCCCTGGGGTATGCCAAGGAGTTCGGCTACCTCCTCCTCGTAGGACAGGTGCAGGGTCGTCCAAGCGGTTCCTAGTCCTCGGGTGCGTGCGGCCAGCATGTAGTTCCATACGGCCGGGAGCAGGGAGCCCCAGAGTCCGGCCTGGTTGTCTGCGGCCAACGGTTGGGAAACCTCGAGGCAAGGGATGAGCAGCACCGGGACCTCGCCCATGTGGTCGCCGAGCCAGGCGACACTGTCACCGACGCGTCGTTGCACCGCGGCCCTTGCCGGGTCGTCGCCGAACAGCCGAGCTGCTGATCCGGGCGACTGCAGATATTCCTCGACCGCCCGTCGGTAGATCCGGCCCACTGCGGCCCGTTGGTTCGCGTCGGTGAGCACGATCCAGTGCCAGCTCTGTCGGTTGGATCCTGATGGTGCCTGCACGGCGATGCTCAGACACTCGCGCACCAGGTTTATCGGGACCGGCCGGCTCAGGTCGAGCCGCTTGCGCACGGCCCGGGTCGTGGTGAGCAGCACGTCGGGGGTCAGAGCAACACTCGGCACGCCTTCGAGTATGCCGACTGGCACGGTTGGCCGTCATCCTCGCTGAGACCGGGGACAAGCCAGCACCGTTCACTCGGCAGTGATGGTCGAGATGTGGTCCGCCAGGGCGTCGAGCATCCGCTGGTCGACCGCCGGCGGGCGAAACTCGCTGGGCGAACCCGGATAGGTGTCGAGGAGGACGTGGGTGGCACCGAGGTCGGCGAGGTCGTCGAGATCCCGACGTACCTGATCCAGCGTCCCCTGGCCGGCGAGTCGACTCCGGTCGTCGAGCGAGGTCTCGGTCAACCGCAACGGCAGGCGCGGCGCGAACGCCGGTACTGCTCGTTCGGCCGTCTCCGCGGCGTGTTGCAGCGCAGGGAGGCCTTCGTCGCGGAACCAGCTGAGCCGTTGGTTGAGTGGATGCCAGGCATCGCCAAAGCGGACGGCTCGACGGATCGCGGCGCTGCTCGCGCCACCCACCCAGATCGGCGGTCGGCGCACCGGAAGTGGCCCGGTGGCTACGTCCTCGAAAGACACGAAGCTGCCGCTATGGGAGATCGTCTCCGCGGTCCAGGACCGGATGATGACTTCCAAGTACTCGTCGGTCATCGCGCCGCGGCGGTGGAACGGCAGGCCGAGGGCGGCGTACTCCTGGCGTGGCCAGCTCACTCCCACACCCAGGATGAGCCGGCCGCCGCTGAATCGATCGATGTTCGCCGCAACCCGAGCGGTATGCAAGGGATGCCGGTACGGCACGATCGCGACGGTGGTGCCGAGCTCGATCCGCTCGGTCAGCCCGGAGAGCCAGGCCAGGGTGGTGAACGGGTCGTAGAACGGCGCCGGATACTGCTCCGCCACGTCCGGGGTGATGGCCATGTGATCGGAGATCATCGCGAAGCCGAACCGACGTTCCTCGGCGTACCTGGCCCATCCCAGCAAGGTGGATGGGTCGGTCTCCGGCCCGAAGTTGAGCACGTTCACCCGACCTGCATGGACACTCCGAAAATGGGTCTATAGTTCTACAGAACTATAGATCACTGGCTGAACGTAGGCGAGGAGACCTCCCGTCACGCACTTAGGGATTCAGGACAGCAACGCGGCCGACGACAGTGTCGGCCAGTTCCGCGCAGGGGATACCGCAGTGGACCTCGTGATCGGGCACCGCGAGCCAGGCACGGGCGGCAAGCGGACCGAGGTGCACTACCTGAGCACTGGGTCCTCGACCGAGGGCCGGTTCGGGTTGTACCGCTGGGAGATGAACGCCCGACCCGCGGACCGCAGCACGCACTTCCACAAGAAGATCTCCGAGTCGTTCTTCGTCCTAGACGGGGCGATCCGGCTCTACGACGGACGGGAGTGGATCAACGCGACCGCTGGGGACTACCTCTACGTCCCGCCGGGTGGAGTGCACGGGTTCAGCAACGAGTCCGGGGAACCGGCGTCGATGCTGTTGCTGTTCACTCCGGGGGAGTCTCGGGAGAGGTACTTCGAGGAGCTCGCCGAGATCGTCGCCACAGGACGTCAGCTCAGCGACCAGGAGTGGACCGAGCGCTACGCCCGCCACGACCAGTACATGATCCAGTGGTGACTGAGTTCGATGAACAGCCGATCTACGCGCAGCTGGCGCGGATCGGGAAGGCGGTGGCCAACCCGGTGCGCCTGCGCCTGCTCGACGTGCTCGACAGCGGTGAGCGTCCTGTCGACAAGCTGGCCGACGACGCCGGGATCTCCCTGAAGAACACCTCCGCGCAGCTTCGCGAGCTGCGGTCGGCCGGCTTGGTGTCCACCCGCAAGGCCGGCACCCGCATCTACTACAGCGTCGCCGATGAAGACGTGTCGCGGTTCCTGCTCGGTCTGCAGGACTTCGCCTACGGCCGGCTCGCCGATCTGCGAGACGCGGTCTCCGACCACGTCGGGGACCCAGCCGAACTGGAACCGGTCACCGCCGCGGATCTAGACGCGCGGCTCGCCGATCCCGCGACTCTGGTCATCGACGTACGGACAGCCAACGAGTACGCGCTGGGCCATGTGCCGGGCGCAATCTCGGTTCCGATGGCCGAGCTGTACGACCAGATCGCGTCCCTTCCGCAGGACGTGGAGATCGTCGCCTACTGTGGAGGCCCCTATTGCGTGGTTTCCCCACGTGCGGTCCGGCTTCTGCGCGAGAACGGCCGTCGAGCACGCCCGCTCGACGGTGGGTTGAGTCGTTGGCGCCGCGAGGGCCGCAGGCTGCACGCTCGGCCACAAACCGAAGCGGGCACGACAATGGTCTCGACGAGTTGATCAAAGCCAGAGCCCTGAGGGTCAGGTACCAAACAAGACCAAGGCTCACCTGCACACGACGAAATGGAGTTTCAATTGCCGAGCGCACACGACTTCACCGCGACGACCATCGATGGACACGAACGGTCCCTGGCCGACTATTCCGGCCAGGTCATGCTGATCGTCAACGTAGCCTCCAGGTGCGGCTTTACCCCCCAGTACGAGGGGTTGGACAGGCTCTACCGAGATCACGGCGACGGCGGCTTGATGGTGCTCGGGTTCCCCTGCGACCAGTTCGGGAATCAAGAGCCGGGCGACGAAGAACAGATCAGGCAGTTCTGCTCACTGACCTACGACGTGTCGTTTCCGATGTTCGCCAAGATCGAGGTCAATGGTAGCGGCGCACACCCGCTCTACTCGTGGCTGCGGTCCGGCAGGTCGGGCGTGCCGGCCGGTGAGATCGAGTGGAACTTCACGAAGTTCCTCGTAGGCAAAAACGGACAAGCCATCAAGCGTTACGCGCCCAACGCCGAGCCGAGCGCAATCCGGCCGGACATCGAGACGGCCGTCGCCGCCTGACGGTGAGGATGAAGAAGCGCCGGCCCGGACCGGATCCGGTCGACGCGGGCAGCGGCGCCTACGCTGAGCAGAGGACGCGCTGAGCGATCTCCTTCCAGAGTTCGTGGGTGACCGGGAGCCCGGAGAACATTCACTGAACCTGACGTCCTACGCGCGGCCATCCACCGAACACGTTCGAGACACCGGCACCACAATCGAGGAGGAAGCTTGGCGTCGCGGGCGGCCCCGGCACCGGTTCCTCAGCGGCCGTGACGTTCTAAGGTGAACCGAGGCGCACTGCGGACCTGGCTGCACCGGGTGATGCTCCGCGACCGGAGCCCGGCCGTCCGCGATGCCGTACCAGCCGCCCTGCTCGTCGGGATCGGCTGGTTCGGCATCGCCATGCAACTCGTCCATGGTCCCTACACCGGCGGAAGGGGCTGGTCGCTCGCGGGTGTCTCGGCCTGCATCTGGGCGCTCGAGCAAGGCCCGATCGCCCTGCGCCGCCGTGCCCCTCGAACCGCGCTCGCGGTGACTGTGGCAGGACAGCTGGCCGACGCCGCGTTCAGCGGCGTCGTAGACGCAGAGGCGTCGATCGCGCTGGCAGTTCTCAGCTACTCCGTGCTCGCTCACCTCGACCGTCGCCGGGCGGTGCCCGCGATGTGCCTGGCGGCCGCGGTTCTGCTCGGCGGGACTGCCGGTCTGCGTGCGCTGTCCGGGCTTCCGCTGCAGACATCAACCATGCTGGCCTCGTTGGTGCTGACGATCCTGGTCCCGGCGCTGCTGGGCGAGGTCGTCCGGACCCGGCGGGCCTATACCGCCGCACTGGAGGAGCGCGCTCGCCGCCTGGAGCAGGAACGGCGACAACGGGACGTACAGGCCGCCCGCGAAGAGCGGCTGAGGATCTCCCGTGAGCTGCACGACGCGGTCACTCACCACCTCACCGGCATGGTGATCGAGGCCGGAGCGGCCGAGCGCCGCGCGCATGACGACCCCCAGGCTGCCCTCGCCGCGCTGGCCTCGGTGCGGTCGCGGGGACGGACGGCGCTGGCCTCGCTGCGTCAGCTGGTGGGAGTGCTCCGCGACGCCAGCGATCCCACCGTGGCGCCGGGGCCGGGCCTGGAGCCGACGTCAGCCGCCTCGGCGCCGCGCACGCCCTTGCCATCGTTGACGCGGCTCGACGACCTGGTGGGCTCGACGCAGGCACAGGGGACCGACATCAGGATCGCCGTCCGCGGTGACCGGTCGCCGCTGCCCGACGCGGTCGACCTGGCGGCCTACCGCATCCTTCAGGAGGCGCTGACCAACGTCGGTCGGCACGCAGCCCGTCCGTGCGCCGACGTCACGATCGCCTACGGTCCGGCAATACTCGACATCCTCGTACGCAACCCCGCCGTGCAGTCGGCCGACCCGTCTTGCGGCCACGGGCTGATCGGGATGCGGGAACGGGTCAACCACCTGGGCGGGCGGCTGGACGTCGGCCTTGCCAGCGACGGTTGGTGGGTCGTGCACGCAGTCTTGCCCACTACCTGCCCTGCAACGGAGGACCCGACGTGATCCGGGTGCTCATCGCCGACGATCAGGCCGTGGTCCGCTCCGGCTTCCGGTCCATCCTCGAGGACGAGGGCGACATCGTGGTCGTCGGCGACGCAGCTGACGGCGATGCAGCCGTCCGCCTCGCGGCTGCGCTGCGGCCGGACGTGGTGCTGATGGACATCCGGATGCCCGTCCTCGACGGCATCACTGCCACCGAGCGGTTGGCCGGCCGAGGCGTCGACGAACCGGTCGACGTGCTGGTGGTCACTACCTTCGACCTCGACGAGTACGTCTTTCGCGCCCTGCGAGCGGGGGCACGCGGGTTCCTGCTCAAGGACGTCGACCCCGAGGAGCTTGTCCGGGCGGTGCGGGTCGTTGCCGCCGGAGACGGGTTGGTAGCACCGGCGGTGACCCGACGCCTGATCGACGAGTTCACCCGACACAGCATCCCGGCGCTTCACCCCAGAGAGACCACCATGCTGACCCGACGCGAACGCGAGGTGCTGCTGCTCGTCGCGGAAGGACTCAGTAACGCCGAGATCGCCGGCCGGCTCTGGGTCGAGGCCTCGACGGTGAAGACCCACCTCGGCTCCGTGCTGCTCAAGCTCGACCTTCGCGACCGAGTTCAGGCCGTGGTCTACGCCTACGAGCACGGACTGGTCCGACCGGGCGGGTCCTGAGCCCGCAGTCCGGGGCCGTGACGAACAGGACAAGCGAACAGACCAGCGGCTGTTCCACGCCCGCACCAAGCCGAGCCCGATCAGACCACCAAAAGGTCCCGCGGAACCGCCCTCACAAGATCACACGGTGGATCGCCCGTCTGGCGCTCGCCGGGCATGCTGAACACGAGTTGCCCAACGACGTCGGCAAGGGGTTCCTCTTGTGGGCAGGCGCGGTGGGGAGTCGGGCGCGCGGTCAGCGAAGCAGGACGGCGAGCACGTCTGTGGCGGCACCGTCCGGTGGGAACACTGGGTAGATCACGTGCTCGACACGGCCGTCATCGATGATCAGCGTGAGACGACGTAACAGCGTCATGCCGTCGACAGAGAGGGTCGGTAACCGCAGAGCCGCGGTCAAGCGGAGCTCCGCGTCGCTAAGCAGCGCATACCGAAGGTGCAAGCGGGTGGCCGCTTCGAGCTGGTAGTCAGGGTCTTGCGTCGACAGTCCGAAGATGTCTGTGTCCAGCGCGGCGAACTGCTCGGACAGGTCGCGGAAGGAGCACGCCTCGGGTGTGCATCCGCGGGCTCCTGGGATCGTGTCCCAGGCGGTGGGAAGAGGCACCCCAGGGCGCCCGGTTCGAGGGTAGGCGAAAACAACCAGCCGCTTGGCCCGACCGCGATCACCGAGATTGACGCTCCCGCCGATCGTGGCGGGCAGTGCGATGGCCGGCACGGACAGGCCCACCAGATGATCCGCCGCACCATCGTCGACGGGGATGGGCAGGTCCTCCGGAAACACAGCCGGGTCGTGGCTCATGACCGACGCGGTAGGACGTTGGCAACGACCGTTCAGCTACGGACCCTTGATCGCAGGCGACACCAGGCATCCAGGAGCCGATCCGTGCGTTTGGCAAGATCCAAGCTGTGGACAAGGCAGCGGAGGATCTTCTGCATCCGCTGCTGGCCGTGCGGTGGAGCCCGACAGTGTTTGATCCGTCGGCGGTGGTCAGCCCGGCTGAGGTCGAGTCGTTGCTGGAGGCAGCGCGATGGGCGCCGTCGGCCGGGAACTCCCAACCGTGGGCATTTCTCGTCGCCCGCCGAGGCGAGCTCGATCACGACCGGCTGGTGCGGCATCTGGCCAAGAGTTCGGCGAGGTGGGCGCCAACAGCGGGCTTGCTGATCGGCAACCTGTCACATCGCCTCGTCGAGGAAACAGACTGGGACTATTCGGAGTTCTCCGTCTATGACCTGGGGCAGGCCGTCGCGCACATGTCCTTCCAGGCGCAGTCACTGGGCTTGCACGTACGCCAGTTCCGGGCGTTCGATCGTGCCGCGTTGGAGGCCGAGTTCGATGTACCGCCGCACTGGGAGTTCACGACGATGTCGGCCATCGGGCGGGTCCCACCAGAAGTGAGCCGGGATGCCTCGGCCCCCACCCAACAGCAGGCCCGCCATCGACGCTCATCGACCGAGATTCACTGGCCGCGAGCCGCGTTCACCGAACGCCGATAATGGATGGTGCCGATGATCCGATCCATGACGGGCTTGGTGCGGGTGTATGTGTGTTGGGCTGTTCGAGTCGAGAACCCCAGTGCGAGGCATGCATCCAGATCACCGACCAGACAAAGATTGCCGCAACCGCGGCAATGCGTTTGATCTGCCTCGCGCTTCTTGGACACTGACTCTGTCGTCATTACGCGTGGTGAGGCGAGCGGTTGGTCTTCCTTCGTCATTGCGCCGAGTCGATGAGCTGGCAGGACCGCATTGCGGCGGCGAGCGCGTCCCGATTGCCGGTGCGCTGGAACACCTCGACGGCCGTGTCGGTGAACTTCATCACGTGTTCGTCTCGGTGCCGAGCCGCGCGGGCGAGGGCCTCAGCTTCTGGCTCGTTCTCGTCCCCAGCGGCCGGTAGCGCGTTCCGCGGGGCGGGCTCGGTTGGGCAGTACATCGCGGTGAGTGCGGCGGCCGCGGCCCAGGCGGCCGCGAAGCTGGCAGTCCACAGCCGATCAGGCAGCGTCGCCAAGCAGTGCAGTACCGCGTTCGGTGCAGTGGCCGTATGCACCAGCAGCACCGGGCTGCCGTGGCCGTAGCCGAGGTAGTGGACGGTGGCCACGTCGACCAGGTCGCTCAGGCGTGCCGGCACGTCGGCTGGGGTCGCCGGCGGGCGCAACGCTGTAAGCGAGCCGGGCCAGCCGGAGAGGTCGGCAAGGCGATCCAGCCGATGTGAGATGAAACCGCTTTGGTCGGCGAGCCGGGGAACGCCCGCCAGCGCCGCTCGTGCGGACAGGTTGCCGGCCGGCGAGCCAAGGCTGGGCAGGGGACGAGATCGCGCGGCCCAGAAGGCCAGTCCATAGCCGAGTTCGGTAAGCGTGGGCTGGCTGTGGTTTCCCGCGTTCAGGACACGGACCGCGTGGCCCACGCGGATCACCCCGTGTGTGGAGCCGGCGGCGATGCCAGGCAATAGCCGGGGCCACCAGGTCAACAGCACGTCGCGCCAAGGCCCCTCGGCTACCTGTCGGGTGAAGTACGCGGTCCAGTCACCGATCCGCCGGCCGTCGCCGAGCGCGGCTTGCCAGTTGTCATCGGTGATGCGCCCACTCTCCGTCGGTAGCTCAGCCAGCCGCGGTATGTAGCGGTTCAGCCACTGGTGCACATCGAGGTCGAGCCCGCGGCGGACGATCACCTCGGCGGCCATCGGCCCGTGGTTGGTGAGCCCGTGATTGCCCTCCTCGTCGCCGCCGAACTCCGGCCCGCTGCGGTGCAGCCGCTCAAAGGCCTCGCTAAGAGCCGCGCTGCTCGCTACTCCTGATTCCCCCGATCCAGTCGCTGGCTTCGGGAAGATCTCGTCGAACAGGCCTGTGGCGGTCGTCCGGGTCATCGCTGTGCTCTCCTTGTCTGTGGCGGGCCGGGCTGCGTTCAGCTAGATGAGTGGCCGTACGCACAAACAGCCTGATCATCGGGCGGGGTAGGCGCCAACCATTAGGCTCAGCTCTAATCTTGGGCCGGTGATCGATCTGCACTTCGGCGCGGAGGACTTGAGTCAGATCCGCTTCGCGTTCTCGCCGGTGTGGGAGACCGTGACCAGCCTGCGTATCTTGAGCGCCGCCTCACCGAACGGGGTGCACGGACGCTGGCTGGAGCGGGTCCGGCCCAGCCTGGGCGGCGTCGATCTGGAACTGTTGACCGCGGTAGTTCGCCCGGCCGGCTACCTCCCCGATTTCCTGCATCCCTTCCCGCCACGGCGCGCTCCCAGCTTCGAGTCCGGGCTCGCCGAGGTCGCGGCCGCCGACCCACGCTTGGTTGCCGCCGAACTCGCCCACCTCGTTCAGCATCCGATCAGCCAGGAGGGGCCGGGCAGAAGGCGACGTATCGAGGTGCTCCGGAAACTGGTGGGTGAACCCTCGGCCGGACTCGTCCGGATCGTCACCGCACTCGAGGGCTACTGGCGGGTCGCCATTGCTCCGGACTGGCCTCGCATCCGCGCGCTTCTGGAAGCTGATCTGGCCTACCGCCTGGACGAACTCGCCTCCGGCGGCGTGCGGCAGCTGTTTCGCACACTGCATCCATCGGTGAGCTTGGAACGCGACACCCTGCGGATCGTCAAGTACTTCGACGGGCGGGTCGACCTGCGCGGGCGCGGGCTGGTGCTGGTGCCCTGTGCGTTCGCCTGGCCCGACGTCATCGTCCGCACCGCAGATCCCCACCCCGGGCTGACGTACGCCCCGCGGGGACTTGGCCGGCTTTGGGAAACCCCCTCCGCAGCCCGCACCCCCTTGGCCGATGTCCTGGGCCGCGGCCGAGCCGCGATACTGACTCAGCTCGATCTGCCGATGTCAACCACGCAACTGGTCTGCCACCTGCAGCTGACCGCCCCGACGCTCAACGTTCACCTCAAAATGCTGCAGGCAGCCGGCATCGTCTCCGCCCGGCGCGACGGCCGCACAGTCCTGTACTCCCGCACCGCGCTCGGCGACGGTCTGGTCTCCGCCGCTGCCGAGCTGTAGGCCGATCGCGTATTGGTACCGAATCGCCGTCATAGCCGCGGCTCAGCGAGGTGAGGACTTGATCGGGGCGTGCAGTCCGGCCCGTTCGGTCAGCCACGCTCGGACAGCCACGTTGCCCACCTCGTAGAAGGCCAGATCAAGGGTTGTCAGAGTCGCGTCACCGGCCAGTAGCTGGCGCGCAGCCTCCTGCTGCCGATGGTCGTCGGCGTCCTTTCGGGCCAGCAGCACGCTCGCGTGCACGAACCAGACGATCACTCCGTCGGTCGGTGTCGCTTGAGATCCTCGACGCCGTTACCTCCGTGATGGCCAGCTTCGCTCATCAGTCGCTGCACACGGCGCGCCGGCACCTGCCCTCGGTGGCGCAGGCCCTCGTGGACGTAATCGCGCAGCAGCCCGCTGCGGGTGGTGTTTCTGCGGGCAACCTCGGCATCAAGCGAGCCGAGCAGGTCGTCGGGCAACGACACCATCACCTTGGCCATGCTTTGGAGTCTGCCCGGTAGTGCTGATCACGACCAGTGCTGAACACGACCATCAACTCTTTTGCCCCGGCGCACGGTGGTGTCGTTGGATGCTCAGGGGCTGGGAAGCTTGTCGGCGGCGGTGTTCGGCGACTCGGGAGCAGAGGACGACGTCAACGCTGTGCAGCGTGTTGGAGAGCGATCCTGGCTACACCGAACAGGTCACGGGTCTCCGCCCAGGCCCTCGGACGTGGTAAGCCTGCTGATCGGCCGACCCGAAAGCATGGCGGCCGAGGGCGACCGCAAAGGGGTCGCTCACCGACTCAAGGCTGTCCACGAAGCCATGGTCGTTCCCGCCAAAGGCGGCGACCGAGCCGCACTCGGCGACACCGACCTGCACTTTCACGAGGCCCTGGTCATGCAGCTCCGCGGGCGGATACCGCAGTAGGCTCCGTCAGATGCTTGCCGCCTATCGTGAGCACCAGCCGCCCGCGGGTGTGGCGCATGTGGCGGCTTGCGTTTGGGAGCACGAGCCGGCAGAGGCCCGCGCGTGCACAGCCATCTGGGTGCGGCCTACCGCAAGCTAGGAATCGAGTCCCGCCAAGGCCTCGCCGACGCGCTGCCCTGAGGCGATCTGGCTCTGTGGGGTGATGCCGGGTCGGGTTCGCGACCATAGGCTCGCGGTGATGGTCAAGATGAGGGATAGGCGCGTGCGGCGTCGCCTAGGGCTCTCAAGGCGGGCGCGCCGTCGACTGATCGATGTCGGCCTTGTCCTGCTCAGCGTCGTGTTCGTCACCACCGGAGCGGCGTTCATCGACGCCAACTATCGCAGCGCACTCCCGCCGATCGTGCTCGGCATCTGGCTCGGCGCGCCGATTGCATTCACTCGCCATCGGCCGCTGCTGACCTGGGCGACTCTGTTGATGGCGATGGCCGTGTACCCGTTCGCCGTGAGTTCGGTGATGCTGCAGGACGTTCCGGGCGTCATTGATCAGGAGATCGCGCCGTTGTCCTGGCCTCCGACCGTACTGATCGGGTACAGCCTGGTGCAGTACTCGGTAGCTGTAGGCCATCGCCGCCTGGTAGCCGTGGCGACTTGGCTGTGCGCACTCGGGGTTGGAACGCTTTCCGTTCATCTGAAGGAACTCGGCGCCGGTACGCCCGACATCCCCCTGCTGGTGACGCTGGGGCTGGTCGCGCTGGTAGCCGGTGACAACGTTCGCGGCCGGCGTGAGACCCGAGCCCGATTGCAGGCCGAGGAGCAGCGCAGCGAGGTGCTCCGTACGAAACGGGCGCTGCTGGAGGAACGCGCCCGGATCGCCCGCGAGTTGCACGACATCGTCGCTCATCACATGTCCGTGATCGCGGTGCAGGCATCGACGGCGGCCTATCGGGTTCCTGGTCTCCGGCCGGAGGCCGAGACCGAGTTCGATTCGATCGCGGACACCGCGCGAGCCTCGATGACCGAACTCCGGCGGCTGTTGGCGGTGCTGCGCAGCGAGGACGAGGAAGGCGCCCTCTCGCCGCAACCTGGCCTCGGTGACATCGACGAGTTGGTCCGCAGCACCCGGAGTGCGGGGACCGAGGTCGCCCTGAAGCGGGTCGACGTACCGGAGCGGACGTCTGACGCGGTCAGCCTCACGGCCTACCGGATCCTGCAGGAGGCGCTGAGCAACGTGATCCGTCACGCACCCAGGGCCACGGCTCGGGTGGAGTTGCGCGGCGAATCCGATGCGCTGGTGCTCGACATCGTCAACGACATCGCCAACGACATCGCCAACGACATGGCCAACGACATGGCCAACGATGTGCCGGACGGCTCCCCCGAGGTCCTTACGAGCGGCGCGCGACACGGCATTCTCGGGATGCGCGAGCGCGCCGAACTCGTCGGCGGACAGCTGCGGGCTGCTGGCCCCGAGGGAGGCGGCTTCCGGGTCACCGCGGTCCTTCCGCTGCATGCCAGCGCTTCGAGCAGTGCTCGGGCTGGAGAGCCAGAGCCGGGCGGGCCCGGCGGGACGGCGGACCGATGACGATCTCGGTGGTGATCGTCGACGACCAGGCGATGGTGCGGGCAGGCTTCGCCGCGCTGCTCGACGCACAGGTCGACATCCAGGTGGTCGGCGATGCCGCCGACGGCGAGCGGGCAATCGCTGTAGTCCGGCAGGCGCAGCCCGACGTGGTCCTGATGGACGTACGGATGCCGGTGATGGATGGGCTGGAGGCCGCCCGACGGCTGCTGTCCACCAGTCCCGGCGCGTATCGGCCGAAGGTGATGATGCTGACGACCTTCGACATCGACGACTACGTCTACGGCGCCCTCCAGGCCGGCGCAAGCGGGTTCCTGCTCAAAGACGCGCTTCCAGCGGATCTGGTGGCCGCCGTACGCGTGGTTGCGGCCGGCGACGCGCTGCTCGCACCCTCGGTCACCCGCCGGCTGATCGAGAAGTTCGCCCGTCAACGGCCGGCCACACCGGATGAATCCCTGCGCCTGAACGACCTGACCCCGCGCGAGTCCGAAGTGCTGAGGCTCATCGCCGGCGGGCTTTCCAACGCCGAGATCGCGGCCGCGCTGTTCGTCGCCGAGCAGACGGTGAAGACCCATGTTGGCCGGATCTTCAGCAAGCTCGACCTGCGGGACCGGGCCCAAGCCGTCGTCCTCGCGTACGAGAGCGGGCTGATCCGCCCGGGCGCGGAACCCGGCCAGCTAGCTCCCAGGTAGTACTGCAGCGCCGTTTGTAACCACTCCGAGCCACCGCAAGGACGGCTCCGTGGATTGACGCGTCCGGCCCTACTCCGTTCCTAGCTTCCCTCGTAGAGCAGCTCGAGCGCCGAGCTGCGGCGAGAGGAGACGCGGACATGCGATTGGTTAACCGGCTCCTGGCCAGCGTGACGATCGGTTGCCTGCTGGCATCCGGACGATGGGAGATCGACCCCGCCGACCTCGGCGTCTCGACGCTGCCGGGACAGGCGGCGTGGCAGCAGGCAACCGGTGCTGGAGCCCCGCGACCCGACCCGCAAAGCTCGAGTACGACCGAGGTTGCCCGGTGGATCGCGACCCTCGAGCCCGCAGAGGCCGACGCGTTGGTGAAGGACTTCCCCGGGGTCGTGGGCAACCTGGACGGGGTGCCGCCGGCTCTGCGTTTCGCTGCAAACCGCGACCAGGCCAATGCCCAGGAGGCGATCCCTGCGGGCAGGCAGCTGCTCGGCTATGACCCGAGGGGCCGCGGCATGGTCACCGAGGTCTTCGGAGCATTGTCCAAGGCCGATCGGATCATCGTCGTCATCCCTGGATCAGACGTCGATCTAGGCCACTACGAGGGCCCGAACAAGTTGCGGCCCATGGCTCAATCCGTCTTCGCCGAGGCGAACAGACAGCGACCGGGCAGCGTGGCGGTCATCGCATGGGCAGGTTACGAGACGCCGGTCGGGGTGGGCGCGCACGCCGCGCGCAGCGAGTACGCCCAGGCCGGAGCTGATCGTCTCCTTCGGCTCCTGGAGGGACTGGCGCCATACGTCGATGCTGAATTCAGCATGCTCTGCCACAGCTACGGCTCCATCGTCTGTGCCAGGGCAGCACCGGGGTTGACCGAGATCGGGACCGAGGTCAGCGACATCGTGGTGTTCGGCAGCCCGGGAATGGACGTGGACACCGCCGATCAGCTGGATACCTCAGCTCGGGTCTGGGCCGCCCGAGCGGAGGCGGACTGGATCAAGTGGATCCCGAGCATCCGGGTTTTCGGCTTCGGTCACAGGACCGACCCGACCGATCCGGCCTTCGGCGCACGCACGGTCGCCGTTGACGACGCGCAGGGTCATGACGGGTATCTCGTCGCAGGCACCTCCTCGTTGAGTCGCCTGACAGGTGCAGCCATGGGGACCGAAACACGTACGGAGTCCGTACGGGTCGGGTTCGGATCATGAGGCCCGAGCAGCTCAGCCCCCGCGGTCGGGACGGATCGATCGATGCCCTGCGGGTGGCTGCGGTCATCGGCGTGGTGTCGGGTCACTGGCTGGTCACCGCGGTGGTGGTCGGCGACTACGGGCTGGCGGTGAGCTCGCCTCTACGCCACCTGCCCGGCCTCGTGCCGCTGACCTGGGTGCTGCAGGCCTTGGCGCCGTTCTTCTGCGCCGCCGGGTTTGCCGCGACTCGCGCTCTGGAGGGCGGTCAGCGCTGGCGGCAGTGGGCGTCGGCCCGGGTAGGGGCGCTGCTGCCGGCAGTGGGGACCCTGCTGGCCTGCTGGACGGTACTGCTCGGCGTTCTGCTGCTGTCCGGCTTCGCCTTTGCCGAGGTGCGCTCCCTCGGCAAGCTCGTCGTCGGGCCGCTCTGGTTCCTCGCCGTCCTCGCCGTCTTGTGGGCATCCTGGCCCGCCCTGGATTGGCAGGACCGCCGGCTGCGCGGATGGGCTGTGCTGGCTCCAGCCGCCGTGGTCGGCTTCGATGATCTGGTCTGGCTCGGCGACCTGCCGGTCGGTCCAGCCGCCCAGTCGGTGTTCGGCGTGATCGGGACGGTCTGTGCGTGGGCGGTTCCGTTCCTGTTCGGTATCCGACTCGCGCGGGGAGGCGGACCTTCTCGTACCGGTGGGCTGCTGATGGCCCTGGCCGGGATGGCGGCCATGGCGACGCTGATTCTCGTGCTGGGCTATCCGGCCAGCGCCGTGGGGGTGACCGGCGGTGTTCGTTCAAACCTGACACCCCCATCCCTGTACGTCCTTGCCCTCGGTGCGGTGCAGTTGGGTCTGTTCGTGATCCTCAGACCTGCCGCTGGTGCGGTGTCGACACCGAGTCCGAGGTTGGCCAGGTGGAACACGTTGGCGCTGCCGGTCTTCCTCTGGCACCAGAGCGCGCTAATCCTGGTCCTGGTCGCCTCGGCCGAGTGGATGCCGCTTGTCGGCCTGACCGGCAGGCCGGACACGTTCTCCTGGGTTCTGCTGCGGCTTGCCTGGTTTCCGGTGCTCGTGCTCGTTCTGGCCTGTCTCGTTCGGCTGATTGCCCAGCGGCGGCTGCGGCCATTGCGCTGAAAGCGCTGAGCTCGCATCTGCTACCTCGGTGCAGGTTTACCGTTGGGGGTGACCGATGGGCTGGGTTCCGAACGGGCGGGTTCCGAAGGGCCGCGTCCCGGGCAGGTGACCGCGGCCGCGGGGGGTGAACCGGCAGACATTGCGGTGAGAGTTTGCCCTCGTATCGCGTTCTGACCGGCCCCGACGACGAGGCGTCCGTCGGCGGGTGAGCGATGCGCTCCAGCTGGGCTACCGGCTGCACGGCGGCCCGGCCATCACGTGCAACAACGAGGGCGTCATCGTTGCGCAGGCGCTCCTCTGGCCGGGTCGGCAATAGCCGCGCGGGATATTGCGACGAACCAGACGACAACGCCATCCGACCCATCACCCGCGCACCGGAGGAGACAGAACTGACCGCCTACCTGCTCGTGCCCGGCGCTAACCACGGAGGCTGGTGGTACGACCCGCTCGTCGAGCGACTGGAGGCTGCGGGGCACATTGCCGTAGCCCCCACCCCGCTAGGACTGGACCCTGAAGCCGAACCGCCACACGAGGTGATTACTCTCGACGACCACGTCACTCAGTTCGTCAGGGCGTTGCGCGCCGTACCGGTCGAGGCCGGTGCACCGCAGGGGCGTGACGCGGTCCTCGCCGGGCACAGCTACGGCGGCAGCATCATCAGTGCCGTCGCAGACGCCGAGCCAGACCTGGTGCGCGCACTGGTTTACCTCGACGCCCTGGTGCCCGAGAACGGCGACTCGAGCTGGTCGATGACCAACGACGACGAGCACGCCTGGTGCGTCAGCGGCTCGGCGCGCACCGGCGCCTTCGTCGACCCGCTGCCATTCTTCGACGGACCGTGCCCGTCCCCATCCGCTGGCCACCCTGATGCAGGCCTCCACGCTCACCGGCGCGTGGCGCAGCGTCCCGGTCAAGCAACATTTCACCCTTCATACCTGGGACACCACGCACAACGTCATGAGCGATGGCCATGACCGCGTGCTGGCACTCATCGCCGACCTCTGACGGTCCGTCCCATGTCCCGCTCGTCAATCGGCTTGCGGGCGGTGGTCGACGGTGACCGGAGATGAGCGCTGAGAGCGTCTCCGCGCCGATTGGCGACCTGCGGCAGGATTGAGCCGTGTCAACTGAGTCAGACAAGATTGAGCTGAGCGAACATGAACTTCGTGAGATCGCGGGCTACGCGGCTGATTGTGCGCGCAGGGCGCTGTCGATCTTCGAACAGAATCTTCCTGCTGACACCCGCCCTCGCGACGCCATCG
>Ga0136613_10000556_pt1 | contig 17456 bp, 21 predicted proteins | sample AntDrymUQ2722106_2_FD_106649 | JGI IMG/M metagenome (GOLD analysis project Ga0136613, IMG submission 106649) | Polar desert sand microbial communities from Dry Valleys, Antarctica - metaG UQ272 (21.06) | ecosystem: Environmental > Terrestrial > Soil > Desert | place: Antarctica: Dry Valley... | reverse complement strand
TCGCCGGTGTTGACCACGTGCAGCTGTACCCGCGGCCGGTCGATCACGACCGGATCGGAGCCGACGAGCACCTCGCCGGGAATCACTGCACCGGCCGATGCACGGTGACCAGCTTGGTGCCGTCCGGGAACGTCGCCTCGACCTGCACCGAGCTGATCATCTCCGGCACACCGTCCAGGAGGTCGTCGCGGGTCAGGACGTGCTGGCCGGCGGTCATCAGCTCGGCGACGCTCCGGCCGTCGCGGGCACCCTCCAGCACCCAGGACGCGATCGTCGCCACCGCCTCCGGGTAGTTCAGGCGCAGTCCACGGGCCCGCCGCTGGGCCGCCAGCTGGGCCGCGACGTGGATCAGCAGCTTCTCCTGCTCCTGCGGGGACAGCAGCATCCGCGGCCTCCTGTTCGACGCTGGCCTCCGGCCCGGCGGAGGGTAGCTGCTCGCTGTGTCCTGGGAGTTACACCGTCCTGGGAGTTACACCGCCGGACGGGCGCAGCCGAGGGCGGCGAGCTCGTCGCGGCCCTCTGCGGCCCGGTCCGGCAGCAGCAGGAGGGTGACGGCCCGTTCGAAGCGGGCGCCGATGCGCTCCCACGCCGCGACGGACTCGCGCAGCGCGCCAAGGTCGTCGTGCAGCCGGCCCCGCGCCCTGGCCAGGCAGGCCGCCGCCCAGTCGCTCTCCGCGCCGGCCGGCGCGGCGACCCTGAGCCGCTCCTGTAAACGGTGGGCGACCTGCGCGTTGGACAGGTGCTCACCGACGGCGGCGAGCACGTCGCCCTCGCGTCCGGAGATGCCAACCGCCTGACCAACGGTCACGTTGGACATCATCGCTCACCCGGCTCCGTGTGTGCACCGTGCTGTTTCCGTGGCGAGTCCGTAGCCAGCACGGATGGCCCAGCTTCCGCATCGCGACACGCTCGACGCAGCTGCTCCGAGCCCACCAGAGCCCGACATATACTCCCCACCACATCGCCGCCAAACTCGCAGCCGGCGTACCCGCGACCTGTTCGCCCAGGCCGAAGCAGCGCGCCTGGCCCGCCAGGCCATGCAGGGATCCGAGCCGGCGCCCTCAGAACCTGCCGCGACGACGCCGAGGGCGCGCCACTGGTCGCTGCGGCGCCGCCCGGCCCCGTGCTGATGCTGGCGCCGCAGCGCGGCTCAGGCGTCCCGGTGCGCCGCGTCCAGCGTGAACGCCGGCACGCAGACCGCGACGTACTCCGCCCCGTCCGGACCAGGTGAGCTGTAGCGCACCCACTCCCCGGCCGCGGTGTGCACGGCGTGGCCGGCCGGCACCTCCAGCTCGCCCCCGCCGTGCTCGACGCGCAACGCGCCGCGCAGCACGAGCGTGTACTCGTCGAAGTCCGGGCGCTGGCCCGGCTCGGACCAACCCGACGGGCTGCGCATGTGCGCAATGCTGACGGTCTCGTCGCCGGTGTTCACCCGGCCGACGAACTCGTCGATCGTCTTCGGTGGCTCGCCGGCGGCAGTCACCCGGCTCGGCTCGCTGATCAGTCGGGGCACGCCTGCAGTGTGGCACCGGCGCTGCGAGCGGGTGGGCGCTAGCGGCCGGCGGCGGCGCGCACCGCGTAGGCGGTCACCTCGGCGCGGCTGGTGAGGCCGAGCTTGGCGAGGATGTTCGACACGTGGTGCTCGGCGGTGCGCCGGCTGACGAACAGGCGCTCGGCGATGTCGCGGTTGGACATGCCCTCGCCGACCAGCGCGAGCACCTCCTGCTCGCGGCGGGTCAGCGCGCCGGTGCCGCGCGGTGCGCTGTGGCCGCGGACGCCGAGCCGTCGCAGCAGGCTGGTGGCCTCATCGGCGTCATGTGCGGCTGCCAGCTCGTGGAACCGCTCGAGCGCGGCGCGCGCCTCGACCAGGGCCATCGCCGGTTGGTCGGCCGCGAGCACCCCGGCCAGGTCCAGCCGGGCCCGGGCCTCCTCCAGCGGCAGTCCCAACCGGCCGAACGCGGCCAGCGCCGCCTCCAGCCGGCCGGCCGCCTCCGTCGCGTCGGTGGCGAGCAGCCCCGCGGCGTGGTCGGCGAGTGCGGCGAGCAGCGGGCTCGTTCGGGTGGCCGCGAGGGCGCTGAGCTGCGCGGCCACCGCCGCGGCCGAGTCCCGTTCGCCCTGCTTGAGCTGCGCCTGCACGAGCAGGAGCTGGATCGGAGCCGTCAGCTCGGTCTCGGGGTGCTCACGCAGGAAGCGCTCGATCCGCGACATCGCAAGGTCGGCCTCGCCGCGCGCCAGGTGCAGCTCGACCTGCGGCCGGACGGCGTAGCTGTCGTGCTCGGCGCCGACCAGCAGCTGCGATGCCTCCTCCAGCCGGCCCTGCCGGACCCGGAGCACGGCCAGGCGCACGACGGCCGACCGCCGCAGCGCGCGGTACGTCTGCTCGTAGAGCTCGGCCGACACCTCGAGCTGGTGCTCAGCGTCTGACCACCGGCCGGCGGCGATCAGGATCCCGCCGTAGTGCGTGCGGCAGATCGCGCTGATCGGCCGGTGGTTCGTGCGGGCGACGAAGCCCTCGGCCAGCTCGAGCCAGTCCTCCGCACGACGGACGTCGGAGGTGACCTCGCAGGCATGCAGCATCTTGCAGTACATCGAGCCGACGGCGATCAGGTCGCGCACCTCGCCGCCGGCCACCGCCGCGAGGGCCTCGTCGAGCAGCGCCATCCCTTCGTCGACGCTGCCCTGTAGCACCAGGTGCAAGCCGCGGTGGCTCATCACGTCGAAGACCGTGTCGGTGTCCCCCGCCCGGCGGGCGATGTCGACCGCCGCCGCGAGGTGCCGGTCGCGCACCTCAGGGTCGGCGGCCATGTTCGCCTGGGTCAGCTCGATGCGGGCACGCTCGGAACTGTCTCCGGTGGCCTCGATCAACGTCCGCGCCCGCGCCAGCCAGCCGCTGAACGCGGCGCGGTTGCCGTAGACCACGCCGTAGAGGAAGGCGACGAACCGGGCGCACATCGCCGCGCTGACGTCGTCACCCGCCACCCGGAACAGCTCGAAGGCACGCTCGCGCTGCTCGATCGCCGCGCCGTACTCGCCCTGGAAGAACAGGGCCTGCGCCAGGCCGTCGAGCGCCTGCGGTGTCTCCTCGCGGCGCAGCGCTGCCTCGAAGCTGCGCTGGGCGGACGGCCAGTCGGCGCGCTCCACGGCGGCCTGACCATCGGTCAGCAGCCCCGCGAGCTCGGCGTCCACGACGTCATCATCCACGGCCTCCCGTGCCGAAATGGGTGATCTCCCCTATGCGAACGGGTCGCTGAGCTGCGCAGGATGCGGGCAGAGCAGGCCGGACAGCTGGAGGCACTGATGAAACGGTTCGTCGCGGTGGCGATCGCGGGCGCCGCATTTGCGATGCTCATCGGGCCGCGGGGCCCGCTCGGCGGCTTCTGGCGCCCGGCCGCGGAGGCTCCGAAGCCGCAGGGCGCGCTGCTCGCGGGCTTCGTGGCCGAGGGCATCGCCGAGGCGATCGCCTTCGGCATCGGCGTGGCCATCCTGCTGCTCGGCCGGAGCTGGTTCGCCAGCCGGACCGCGACCCCGGCGCGGGGAACGACCGCATGGCTGGCCGCGGTCTGGCTGTTCGCGTCCTGGATGCCACACGCCGCGCTGCACCTGCACATCGGACTGCAGCCCGAGCGGTTGCTGGCCGTGGAATGGATCTTCCACGTCGGCGCGGTCATGGCGCTGGCCGCGCTGCTGTGGGCACTCACGACGAACACCCGCCCCGCACCCGACCACACCGCCGTCCAACGCGCATCGATCGGAGAGGCACGATGACCACCGCCCCGAGCACGAACAACGGCACCGACACCCGCGACATGCTCGTCGTGCACTCCGCCCTGCGGCGCGAGTTCCGGCTCGTGCCCGGCCTGGTGAGCGGGGTGGCTGCTGGCGACCGGGACCGGGCGGAGACCGTCGCGGCGCACCTGGAGTTGATGACCTGGTTCCTGCACCACCATCACGAGACCGAGGACCGCATTCTCTGGCCGATGCTCGAGCAGCGGGTGCCCGACGAGCTGGCGCCAACCGTCGCGCTCATGCAGGCGCAGCACGAGGGCATCGACGAAGCCGTCCAGGCCTCGCAGCGGCTCACCGCGCAGTGGAGCGATACCGCGGCGGACAGCGAGCGCGACGAGCTGGCGCGGTCACTCGCCAGGCTGTACGAGCTGCTGGTCGAGCACCTCGACGCCGAGGAGCAGCGCGTCCTGCCGCTGGCCGCCGGTTGCATGACACCGGCCGAGTGGGGCCAGCTGGGTCGCCAGGGAATGGCGGGCGTCTCGAAGCGCCGGCGGCCGCTCATCTTCGGGATGTATGCCTACGAGGGCGCTCCTGACGTGATCGCGATGATCCTGGCGCGGGCCCCACGGCCGCTGCGCGTGATCATGCCGCGGCTCGGCCCCAGGGTGTTCTCTCGCTATGCCCGCCGGGTCCACGGCACGCCGACACCCTGACCCCAGTGCGTGGGGCGGGTGAGCGACGCGGGCAACTGGGTCGTGTGATCGCCGTTGGCGGCGTTCACCTGGAACTGGGTGAGGAAGACGCAGCTGCTGAGGTCGGCGCCGGTGAGGTCGGCGCCGCGGAAGTCGACGCCGATGAGGTCGGCCATCCGCAGGTCGGCCGCGCGTAAATCAGCTCCGATGAGGTACGCCCCGCGCAGGTTCGCGCCGCTCAGGTCGGCGCCGCGGAGGTCCTTGCCGACGAGGTCGGCTCCCCTGTGGTCGACCGGCCGCCCGGGCGCCTCGGCTCGCACCAGCTCGCTCGTGCGGAGCAGCAGGGTGTTGACGCTCTCCCGGTGCGCGGCCACGTCCAGCTCGACCAGTTCGTCCGGTCCGCCGCGGGTGAGACGTCCGGTGTGATCGAGCGCCACCCTGAGCTCGGCGTGCAGCGAGCGGGCCTGGGGCAGCGAGAGCGCCTCGGTGAGGTACCAGAGCAGCTCGTGCAGCTGCCGCATGATCGTGAAGATCGTGAACATCTGCGGAGCGACATCCGGCGTCGTACGCCAGTCCTGCCCGGCGAAACTCACCTGCACGACCTTCTGCCCCGCGCCGAAGCAGTCGTAGACCGCACAGCCAGGAAAGCCCCGCTCCCGCAGCGTGCTGTGGATGCCGCAGCGGAAGTCCGGCTGCAGGTTCGGGCACGGTTGCCCCGCGGCCTTGTCGATCGCGAAGTCCGCCGACGCTGAGAACGCCGGTGCGACGCAGCAGAGCCCGGCGCAGCGCTCGCAGTCAGCTCGAAGGTCGTCGAGTCTCACGCCGTGAGAGCCGACACCATCAGCGCGATGATCACGGTGTTGAACACGAAGGTCAGGACCGCGTGGCCGGTGACGACCTTGCGCAGCCGCGTCGAGGTCGCGGTGCTCCATAAGACCCAGGAGAGCAGCCCCAACGACAGGCACAGTAGAGCAGCCCAATCGGACGCGGCAGGGTCAGGGCCAGCACATAACCCAGCGCGTAGGTCGACGGCAGGGAGATGGCGAACGCAACCCAGCCCCGGATGTGCTCGTGACGCAGTCGGGTCAACGGCTTGGTTGCCGTGCCGGGCTCGGCAGGGTTTGGCGATGACGTCGGCGCGGTCATCGGGCCAGGCTAGCGATCACCGGTCAGGTCAGCATTGTCTGGTCCAGCAGCGAGATCGCGTAGCGCCACGACCGGTCACGGCCGCGGAGCGCGACGTGGATCGCACCTGCGCCGAGCACCAGTGCGGTGTCGCGCACCTGCGCCACCCACCGCACGTCGGCGAGGTAGCTGCGCTCCCGAGCCCACATGCCCACGACCACGCCGGTGATCTCCGCCCGGCCGTGGGCTTCGCCAGCCTCCTGCGCAAGTAGCACGGCACGCGGGTCGAACAGGCGGCCGACCGCAGCCGTGTCTCGGAGCACGAACGCGTCCTCGAGCAACGTCTCGAGCTCCTCGGGCGTTCGTGCTCCCGGCGTGATCATGGCCGTCAGAAGTTCAGGCCGTGGCGCTCGACGATCGGCATCGTCGCTTTCAAGTCGGCCTCGCAGCCGTAGCCGCTCGTCAGCCTCGACAGCTCGTCGGGGTCGGGGAACTGGTCCCGGGTGCCGAGGACGCGGAAGAGCTCCTCGAGGCCACCGGGCGAGATGAACTCGAGGATTCGGACCGGCGTGTCGCCGGCATTCCAGAATGTGTGCCACTGACCTCGCGGCTTGAAGATCAAATCGCCGGGCTGCCCGAAGACCTCCTCGTCTCCCAGCAGCGCACCGACGCTGCCTTCCAGGACGTAGCTGTACTCGTCCTCCTTCGTGTGCAGGTGCAGCGGCGCGGCCAGCACCCGCGGTCCGAGGGTGTGCTCGACGACCGAGAAGCGGCCGCCGGTCTCGGTGCCGTTGATCATGAAGCGATCGGAGGCCTCCGGTGGGCCGAGGATCTGGCCGTCCTTCGGCCCGAGCACGCGAGCGGTGGGCTTGCCGGTCATGGTTCCTCCTGTTGTCGTGAGTCACCGACGACGCTAGGCAGCCCCGACCGGCGAGCCCATTCCACAAAGCTGGTATTTGCGGCTCAGGGCGCGAGCCGTAGCGTGCTGGCATGGTCGAGGACGTCAGGCAGCGTGCGCGGGACAAGATCGCGCAGCTCGCGGGGCGGGGCGGCGACCTCGTCACCTTCTGGCAGGAGTCGTCCGAGGTCATCGCGCACGCCTTGCCGTACTACTTCTCGCCCTGCTGGTACACCCTCGATCCCGCCTCGCTGCTGATGACGAGTCACTTCCAGGACGGTCTGCCGGAGTTCCCGCGAGAGTGGCTCGAGGCGGAGTACCTCTCCGACGACGTCAACAAGCTGGTCGACGTGGCGCGCTCGGACCGCGGCGTGTCCACGCTGCACGAGGCGACCGGCGGCGACCCGAGCTCAAGCCCGCGCTGGCAGGCCAACATGGAGTACGGCGGTGATCAGGAGATGATCGCCGGCCTGCGGACTCGCAGCGGCGAGGTGTGGGGCGCGGTCGGCCTCTACCGCGAGCCGGGCGAGCCGATGTTCGACGCCGACGACGTCCGGTTCGTGCAGGCGGTGTCGCCGTACCTGGCCGAAGGCGCCCGGCGGGCATTGCTGGTCGGAGAGGCCACCGAGCCGGAGACCCCCGACGGGCCAGGCCTCGTCGTGCTCTCCGCCGATTACAAGGTCGAGTCCACCACCCCCGGGGTCGAGCGGTGGCTGGCCGAGCTGCCGGACGGGGACTGGGACGCGGGTCGCCTGCCGACCGCCGTGCTCTCCGTTGCCGCCCGCGCCAGCCGGACCGCCGAGGCGCCCGACGAGCCCGGGGAGGTTGCGGTCGTCCGGGTGCTCGCCCGCTCCGGTACCTGGGTGGTACTGCACGGTGCCTCGCTGGTCTCCGACGGCTCGCGCCGGGTCGCGGTGATCGTCGAACCCGCGCATCCGGCACGGATCACGCCGCTGCTGATGGCCGCCTACGGGCTGACCGAACGAGAGCAGGGCGTCACCCGGCTGGTGCTGCAGGGCAACTCCACGACCGAGATCGCCGAGCAGTTGGTGGTCTCCACGCACACCGTCCAGCAGCACCTCAAGAGCGTGTTCGACAAGACCGGCGTGCGCAGCAGGCGCGACCTCGTCGGCAAGGTCTTCTTCACCCACTACGAGCCGCGGGTGCGGGACAACGAGCACCGCGCGACCGACGGCCGGCCACTGCGCGGCAGCCCGGTGGGCTGAGCCAAGTCAGGAGCTGAGGCCCCACTCGGCTTTGGCCTCGCGAGTCTTGACCATGATCTCGCGGAACTCCTTGTTGGACGCCAGCCGGGCGTTGACCTTGACCTTGACGGTCTCGTCGTTCTTCCACGGCGTGGTCCAGGCCTCCAGCACCTCGACCTGCGCCGCGGCCCGGATTTCCTCCATGCGCGCCTGCCATGCCGCAACCTGCGCACGGGCGGCCTCGATGTCGGCCGGCTGCTCGCTCATGTCAGATCAACGACTCGGGCATCGCGGTGAGCTCCCCACCGACGTCGCCGGTATTGACCACCCCGGCCGGCTCGATCAACAGGATCGACGTCTCCTGCTCGGCGTGCGGCTTGTGCCGCATCCCTTGCGGGATCGTCACCGACTCCCACGGGCCGAGCACGATCTCCCCCTCGGGCGTGTCGATCGTCAGCTCGCCGTCCAGGACGAGGAAGACCTCGTCGGTGTCGTCGTGCTGGTGCCAGACGAAGTCGCCCTGCACCTTGACGATCTTGAGCTCGTAGTCGTTGAGGCGGCCGACGATCTTGGGCGACCAGTGGTCGCTGAACTGCGCCAGCTTCTCGTCGAGGTTGACCTTCTCCACCACCGCGCCAGCCTGGCACAACCCGATCAGCCGGCCAAGGCGATGAGCCCGACGGCCACGACCAGTACCCCGGCCGGGATGAACCAGACGGTCCCCGACACGTCGGCCAGCGCGAAGATCGCGATGGCGAAGCCGAGGCCGATCACGCCGGCGATCCCCCACCGCAGCGCGGCCCGGTAGTTGCGGCCGGCGTCGGCCTTGAGCGGGGCCATCACGAGGCCGATCGCGCCGAGGGACCCGAGGACTGCCACCGCTGCCGCCATCTGCCGCGCCTCCGTCACTGGTGGGCGCTCACTATCCCGGACGTTGCGCGGACACTGCGACATCTGGGCGGTCTCGACCACTCCGACGAGCGGTCTGCGTTGACCGGTGTCGTGCGCGTGCGGCACGGTCGAGGTCCAGCCGCTCACGACCGTCGGGAGTTCCCGTGTCGCTCATCGTGCCCGCCGATCTGCAGGCCAAGGTCATCTCCGACGAGCCCACCGACGAGGACTTCCTCGCCTGTGTCCAGGACTCCCTGCCCTACGCGTACGGCCTGGTCGCGGCGCTCTGCGAAGAGCTGTCGCACACCGACTCCGAGTTCGTGGACAACGTCGTCCCCCCGCCGGACGAGCAGGCGCGCGGCCAGCTGTTGCGGGCGCTGGCCAGCGACGCGATCCGGGGCGCGCTGGAACGGCATTTCGGCGTCAGGCTGGCCTTCCAGAACTGCCACCGGCTGGCGACGTTCCGGCCGGACGCCGCGGGCGGCGAGACCTACGCGGAGTTCACCTCACCCCGCGCTCAGCTGCTCAACCAGAGCCCCGAACTGGTCGACTGCTGACAGCCGCCCGGCGGGCGCTGAGGACGACGGCGAGCGGCCACAGAGCCTGGGAGCCGGCGGCGATCCGCTCGAAGAGGCCGACGCGGGTGTCCGAGGCGAGCGCGACGGCGAACGCCGCGACGAGTGCCAGCAGCACCCCGGCGGCGATCACCGACACCCGCCGGCGCAGGCTCCACGGCACCCCCGTGCCCTTCCGCCCGCCCAGCGCCGGCCACCCCGCGAGCGCGAGGAAGGCGACGCCGGCCGCGAGGACGTGCGCGCGCGACGTGCCCTCGGCGGGCAGCGGGAAGCCGGCGACCAGAATGGTGGCCACTCCGCCGGCGGCCAGCAGCACCCGGCCCGGGGTCGCGGCCTGCCGCAGCGCCAGCGCGGTGCCGACGTGGGCCGCCCCGAGCCCGGCCAGCGCGGCGGTCATCACCACACGGTCGGTGGCGTCGAGCGCGGCCAGCGCACTGATCGTGTCCACCGTCGAGTCGAAGACCGCGGGCTGGCGGACGGCGGCGACCGTCCACCCGCCGATCAGCAGGACAGGAGCAGCGGCAGAGGACAGCACACCCCACCAGGGCACGGATCGCATTGGATCACCGTAGAGGCAAGGCCGGGTCGGCCGGCGGCGCCAGGTGGGAGCGGACGGGTCTAGGTGGGGAGCGGACGAGTCTAGGAGCGGGCCGCAGCGGGCGCCAGCGCCAGGTTCGGAGCGGCGCTGTGGCGGTGCGCGGGCGCGAGCCGCTCGAACGGGGCGAGGTGGGCCTGGGCACGCCGGTACTCGGCGATCAGGGTGCGCAGCACGCGGGAGCCGTCCGCGAAGGTGCGCAGGTTGGACTGCCCGTGGATTCGGTGGCGCTCCATCGAGGGAACCTCAACGATCTTGACGCCGGCGGCCGCCACCCGGCAGTTGAGCACGGTCTCGATCTCGAAGCCGTCGCCCCACAACATCTCGCCCTCGCTCGCCGGGGCGTCCACCGCCGGCAGTTCCAGCAGCGGCAGCAGGTCGGCCCAGAAGGCGTTGTAGCCGTAGCACAGGTCGGTGTAGGAGGTCCCGAACAGCGTGTTCGCCACCCCGTTGAGGCCCAAGTTGCCCGTCTTGCGCAGCCAGGTGATGTCCTCGCTGCCGCCACCGGGCACGAAGCGCGATCCCTTGGCGAAGTCCGTGCCCGCCACCAGGGCGGCCACGAAGGCCGGGATCTCGGCGGGATCCGCTGAGCCGTCGGCGTCCAGCATCACCAGGACGTCGCCGGTGGCCCCGGCAAAACCGCAGGCCATCGCGTTGCCCTTGCCGCGGCGGCTCTGAGTGATCACGCGAACCCACGGCAGGGCGGCCCGGGCGGCGGCCACGGAGTCGTCGCTGGAGTGCCCGTCCACCACGATGACCTCGTGTACCGACGGTACGGCGCGCACCAGCGCAGGCAGGACGATCTCCAGGTTGCGCGCCTCGTTGCGAACAGGGACGACGACGCTGATCCGCGGATTCGCGGGTCGCGCGACGTGCCTGACCGGTGTCCGGACGTCACCGTGGTCAACCTCGCGCATCGTTGCTCCCTCTGCTCGGATTCCCACTCATCTGTATCGACGCACCGGGGTAGGTCGAGGTTGCGTCGCGATCCCAGAAACTTTGCGAGTGCGGCACCATCGGCTCTGACATGACGCTCACCGACCTGGTGCCGGCAAGCCCGGACGCCGACGCGCTCTACGAGACCTTCTCGGCGTGGGCCCACGATCAGGGGCTCGACCTCTACCCAGCCCAGCAGGAAGCCCTGATCGAGCTGGTGTCAGGGTCCAACGTCGTGCTCGCGACGCCGACCGGCTCCGGCAAGAGCCTGGTCGCGACCGGCGCGCATTTCGCCGCGCTGGCCGCCAGGCAGCGCAGCTTCTACACCGCGCCGATCAAGGCGCTGGTATCGGAGAAGTTCTTCGCGCTGTGCGAGGTGTTCGGGGCGGCCAACGTCGGGATGATGACCGGCGACGCCAGCGTCAACGCCGACGCCCCGATCGTGTGCTGCACGGCCGAGATCCTGGCGAACCTGGCGCTGCGCGAGGGCGCCGCCGCCGACGTCGCCCTGGTCGTGATGGACGAGTTCCACTACTACGCCGACCCGGACCGCGGCTGGGCATGGCAGGTGCCGCTGCTGGAGCTGCCGCGGGCCCAATTCCTGCTGATGTCGGCCACGCTCGGCGACGTCAGCTTCTTCGAGACGGACCTGACCGAGCGGACGGAGCGGGCGACGGCGGTGGTGCGCTCGGCGGAGCGGCCGGTGCCGCTGGACTACCGCTACGCCTCGACCCCACTGCACGACACGCTCACCGCGCTGCTGGAGACCGGCGGTGCGCCGGTCTACGTCGTGCACTTCACGCAGGCCGCGGCGCTGGAGCGGGCCCAGGCGCTGATGAGCATCAACGTGTCGAGCCGGGCGGACAAGCAGGCCATCGCCGAGCTGATCGGCTCGTTCCGGTTCAGCGCCGGCTTCGGCAAGACGCTGTCGCGGCTGGTCCGCCACGGCATCGGGGTACACCACGCGGGGATGCTGCCGCGCTACCGGCGGCTGGTGGAGCGGCTGGCGCAGGCGGGCCTGTTGAAGATCATCTGCGGGACGGACACGCTTGGCGTCGGGATCAACGTGCCGATCCGCACGGTGCTGTTCAGCGCGCTGTCCAAGTACGACGGCACCCGGACCCGGCACCTGTCTGCCCGGGAGTTCCACCAGATCGCCGGCCGTGCCGGGCGAGCCGGCTACGACACGCTCGGCAGCGTCGTGGTGCAGGCGCCGGAACACATCGCCGAGACCGAGAAGGCGCTGCTCAAAGCGGGCGGCGACCCCAAGAAACGGCGCAAGGTGGCGCGCCGCAAGCCGCCGGAGTGGTTCGTCTCGTGGGGCGACAAGACGTTCGAGCGGCTGGTGGCGGCCGACCCAGAGCCGCTGACGTCCAGCTTCGACGTCAGCCACGCGATGCTGCTCAACGTCGTCGCCCGCCCCGGCGACGCGTTCGCCGCGATGCGCCACCTGCTGACCGAGAATCACAGCGACCGGCCCGCCCAGCGCCGGCTGATCCGGCGCGCAATCGCGATCTACCGCGCGTTGCTTGCCGCCGGGGTCGTCGAGCGGCTTCCCGAACCGGACGCCGACGGCCGGACCGTCCGGCTGACCGTGGACCTGCAGCTGGACTTCGCGCTCAACCAGCCGCTGTCGCCGTTCGCGCTTGCGGCCATCGAGCTGCTCGACCCGGCCGAGCCGAACTACCCGCTGGACGTCGTGTCGGTGATCGAGTCGACGCTGGACCAGCCGCGCCAGGTGCTGGCCGCCCAGGCGAACAAGGCGCGCGGCGAGGCCGTCGCGGCGATGAAGGCCGAGGGCATCGAATACGACGAGCGGATGGAGCTCCTCGAAGACGTCGGCTACCCGCAGCCGATGGCCGAGCTGCTGCATGCCGCGTACGAGCTCTACCGGGGCGGGCATCCGTGGGTCGCCGATCACGAGCTTGCGCCGAAGTCGGTGGTGCGCGACATGTACGAGCGCGCCATGAACTTCGTGGAGTACGTCGGCTACTACCAGCTCGCCCGCTCCGAGGGCACCGTGCTGCGATACCTCGCCGACGCGTACAAGGCGCTGCGCCAGACCGTGCCGGCGGAGGCGAAGACCGAGGAGCTCACCGACCTGATCGAGTGGCTCGGCGAGCTGGTGCGCCAGGTGGACTCCAGCCTGCTCGACGAGTGGGAGCGGCTGCGCGACCCGGACGGTGTGGCAGCTGTGGCCGCGGCGGACGCCGACGAGGGGCCGCCGCCGGTGACGCGGAACGCGCACGCGTTCCGGGTGCTGGTCCGCAACGCGATGTTCCGCCGCGTACAGCTGGCCGCGCGGCAGCGGTGGCACGAGCTGGGCGAGCTGGACGCTGACGCCGGCTGGGACGCAGCAGCGTGGGCCGAGGCGCTGGAGCCGTACTTCGCCGAGCACGACGAAATGGGCACGGGCCCGGACGCCCGCGGGCCGCACCTGTTGATCGTCGACCAGAAGCCGGACAGGTGGGTGGTGCGTCAGATCATCGACGACCCGGCCGGTGACCACGACTGGGGCATCTCCGCCGAGGTCGACCTCGTGGCGTCCGACGAGCTGGGCGAGGCGGCCATCACGGTCATTGCCGTCAACCAGCTCTAGCTCTAGCTAACGGATGTTCCGGGCTAGTTCGATCATGATGCGAGACCCTCCTCCGGCGCACCCCGCTTGACACCAGCACCTCGGGTCTTGTCCTTCCGGTTGTTCTCGCCTTGGTTAAACCATCGGCAAGGTAGCCGGTTTTCGCTTCACCACCGTCGGCCGAGGTGTGTGTACTTCACATCTCCAGTGCCGACGCTCCCCGCCTCGAACCTTTCCCAGTGGAGGTCTCTCTTGACCGACATCGTGCCGAAGCAGCAGCAACCGCGGTGCCCGGTGGCACATTCGCGATCTGCTGGGCAACCGGTCCCCACCATGGCTCCGATTCTTGCCAAACCCGTCTCGCGGCGGACCCTGCTGCGTACCGGCGGCGCATTCGTCGGCGCGCTGGGCACCCTCGCCCTGCTCGAAGGGTTGGCGTGGCTTCCGCAGCGAGTCGCCGCGGCCGACACCCTGGCGCTTCCGGACGTGCAGTTTGACCTCGCGCCATTCGTGCCGCCAGCCCAGACGTTCGACGGTGTCACGGTGAGGCTGCCGCCGGTGTTCACCGCCTTCGTCACCGCGCGACTGTCCCGCGCCCCGTCCAAGGACGACCAGGCGCGAATGGAGGCCGCACTGACCACCATCGAGGCACGTTATCCGTACTCACCATCCGGCGTGTTCACCCACATCGCCTACAGCGACAACTACTTCGCCCGGCTTCCCGCCAGCCTGGTCAGCGCGAACACACCGCGTACGCTCTCGGACAACCAGCCGGTGCTCAAGCGTGCCGTGCCAGGGCCGACCGACGTGGCACCTGGCAACCATGTCCTCGAGCTGCGCCGGCCGGAATTCAACGTCGCGGTCCGGATGGAGAACAACGACCTCCTGTTCACCGTGCGCAGCGACGTCGCGGCTATCGTCGACGACGTGGTGCGCTGGCTGTCCGGAAGCGGCCGGCTCAAAGGCGACAGCCTCGCGTCTCCCCGATTCGACGCGGGCATGACGATCACGTCACACCGGGCGATGTTCATACAGCGCGGGCTGCCGCGCAGAATCGCCGACGACCAAAGGCTGCCGTTCGCCTCGTTCGTCAACCCCTCGTCGCCGATGTGGATGGGCTTCGCCGACCAGCAGATCGACGCCAGCTCCCCCGCGGAAGATGTGACCTTCGTCGGCGGCCACGGGATCCGGCTCAGCAATGCCCAACCCGGCGACTACTTCGACAACGGCTCGATCCAGCACCTGTCTCACGTGCTGCTGGATCTGCGCCAGTTCTACCTGGACGGCCGCGACCCGAAGGAAGGCGACGTCCGGGAGAACTTCGACGAGCGGCTCCAGTACATGTTCGAGTCCCCGTCGCAGGTGCAGGAAGACTCGAAGGATCCGTTCACCGACGGGGGCGGGCCGCGCGATCTCAGCACCCGGGGGGCTTTCCTGCCCAACGTCTTCCGCGGCGCCAACTACGCCAATCACAGCGCCCAGCAGTTCGCCCGGATGGGCCATGTCTCCCAACTGCACCGATCCGGGCGCACCTCCGACGGCCGGCCGATTCACCTGCGCATCGACGGACCGGGCTTCGATGCGATGGACACCACAACCGGACAGAACACGCCGAAGCTGCAGTTCTCCGGCTTCTTCCCCAGCGCCGACTTCTTCTCCACACTGCGGCGCAACCAGGCCTCGGTCGACCTGCTCAACGCCTTCGACCTGGAAGAGGAAGCCCACGGCATCGAACGGTTCATCACCGCCACGCGCCGGCAGAACTTCCTCATCCCACCACGACGGCACCGCGCCTTCCCACTCATCGAACGCACCTGACAGGCTCCCGCTCGTCGCCCACCTGCTCCGCGGGACGGCGGTCATTCCTACGACAGGTGGCAGCCGCTCGGCGCGTAGCCTCGCGGCTATGCCGGCCGCCGGGGAGTGCGAGGTCTGGTGGGCGCGGCCGGACACAGCCCGGCCCGAGCTGGCGAGCCTGCTCGACGATGGCGAACAGGCCCGTTACCAGCGCTTTGTGCGCCCCGAGGACGCGCAGCGGTACCTGGCGGCGCGTGCGTTGAGCCGCATCGTGCTCGCCACCCACCTCGGCGTCGCCCCGACCGAGGTGAAGCTGGCCGCGACCTGCACGGTCTGCGGCGGCGCGCACGGTAAGCCGCGGGTGCTCGGTGAGCCGGGCGTCGAGCTCTCGCTGTCGCACTCCGGCGGCCGGGTGGCCGTGGCGGTCAGCAGCGGCGACGCCGTCGGGGTGGACGTGGAGCGGCTGCGCCCGATGGCGAACGTCGAGGCCCTCGCCGACCGGGTGCTCGCGCCCGCCGAGCGCCCCGCGCTGGCCGCGCTGCCCGCCGCGGAACGCCCCGCCGCGCTGCTGGGCTACTGGACGCGCAAGGAGGCGCTGCTCAAGGCCACCGGCGACGGGTTGAACGTGCCGATGGCCGAGCTGACGGTCAGCCCGCCGAACCAGCCGGCACGGCTGTTGACCTGGTCGAACGCGCGCGCGCCCGAGCTGCCGGCGTGGCTGCACCAGCTAGATCCGGGCACCGGGCATGTGGCCCACCTCGCCGTGCTGGCCGGCGCGTCACCGCGCGTCGTCGAGCGCGACGGGGACCCGCTGCTGGTCGGCTGACGCGGGCGCTAGCGTTGCCAGCGTCGCGCCGCTCGAGGAGAGGGGACACGTTCATGCGCGTTGGGGTGTTGACGGGGGGCGGGGACTGCCCAGGGCTGAACGCGGTGATCCGCGCGATCGTCCGCAAGGGCGTTCCGAACTATGACTACAAGTTCGTCGGTTTCCGGGACGGCTGGCGGGGCGTTCTGGAGGACCTGACCATGCCGCTGGACATTCCGGCGGTGCGCGGGCTGCTCCCGCGCGGCGGCACGATCCTCGGCACGTCGCGGACCAACCCGTTCGCCATAGAGGACGGCGTCCAGCGGATCAAGCAGACGCTGGTCAACCTGGGGATCGACGCCCTGATCGCGATCGGCGGGGACGACACCCTCGGGGTGGCGGCCAAGCTGTTCGAGGAGGGCGTGCACGTCGTCGGGGTGCCAAAGACGATCGACAACGACCTCGCCGGCACCGACTACACCTTCGGCTTCGACACCGCGGTCAGCATCGCCACCGAGGCGATCGACCGGCTGCACACCACCGCGGAGTCGCACCACCGCGCGTTGATCGTCGAGGTGATGGGGCGGCACGCCGGCTGGATCGCGCTGCACTCGGGTGTCGCCGGCGGCGCGAACGTGATCCTCATCCCCGAGGTCCCGTTCGACGTCGACCAGGTCTGCAAGTGGGTCGACAGCCGGTTTCGGCTGCACTACGCGCCGATCATCGTCGTCGCCGAGGGTGCGCAGGCCAAGGGCGGCGAACTGGTGGTCAACACCGACGATCGCGACCAGTTCGGCCACGTCCGCCTCGGCGGCATCGGCGAGCGGCTGGCCAACGAGATCGAGAAGCACACCGGCAAGGAGGCCCGCACCACGGTGCTCGGCCACGTCCAGCGCGGCGGCACGCCGACGGCGCGCGACAGGTGGCTGGCCACCCGGTTCGGCCTGCACGCGGTCGACGCCGTGCACGACGAGGCGTGGGGCTCGATGGTCGCGCTGCGCGGCACGGACATCCACCACGTGCCGCTGGCCGAGGCCGTCGGCGAGCTGCGGACCGTCGACCCCGAGCTGTACGCCGAGGCCGAGGTTTTCTTCGGCTGATCGCGTTGACCCATACCCCCCAGGGGTAGTCTGGCGGCATGGCTGACCTCCAGGCCGTTTCGTGGGCCACCGCGGCGAGCGCGACCCTGCACTGCCTCACCGGCTGTGCGATCGGCGAGGTGCTCGGGATGGTCATCGGCACGTCGCTGGGCTGGGGCCAACCTCCCGACGGTCGTCCTCGCGGTCGCACTGGCCTTCGTGTTCGGCAACGCGCTGACCATGCAGAGCGTGCTCCGCGCCGGACTCGACTTCCGGTCGGCGATGCGTGTTGCCCTCGCGGCGGACACCGCGTCGATCGCGGTGATGGAAATCGTCGACAACCTGGTCATGGTCGGCGTCCCCGGCGCGATGGACTCCGGGCTGGGCAACTGGCTGTTCTGGACCGCGCTCGCGTTCTCACTGGGCGTGGCGTTCGTGATCGCCTGGCCGGTCAACCGGGCGCTGATGGCTCGCGGCCTCGGCCACGCCGTCGTGCACGCCCACCACCACTGAGCGCCGACTCGGGTTGGTTCAGACCTTGATCACCGTGAGGC
>Ga0136613_10000555_pt1 | contig 17467 bp, 18 predicted proteins | sample AntDrymUQ2722106_2_FD_106649 | JGI IMG/M metagenome (GOLD analysis project Ga0136613, IMG submission 106649) | Polar desert sand microbial communities from Dry Valleys, Antarctica - metaG UQ272 (21.06) | ecosystem: Environmental > Terrestrial > Soil > Desert | place: Antarctica: Dry Valley... | reverse complement strand
GCCCTCCTATGGCGGAGGCGACCAGCTCGATGTTCGCCGCTGAGGCTGCACCGACCAGAGCCCGCGCCAGTGAGCGCCCCTTCTCCTGCAGCGCATCGTGAAGATCGGCATCGGCGGCCATCATCTCGAGCGTCCTGAGACCGGCCGCCATCGCGACGGGATTGCCCGACAGTGTGCCAGCCTGATACACGGGGCCCACCGGTGCGAGCTGTTCCATGATCTGTGCAGCACCGCCCACGGCGGCGGCCGGCAGCCCTCCGCCCAGGATCTTGCCGAGCAGCACGAGGTCGGCGCGGACCCCGAAGCGTTCCTGGGCGCCGCCGGGCCCGACCCGAAAGCCGGTGATGACCTCGTCGAAGACGAGCAATGCACCGGTCTCATCCGCGAGCGCGCGCAGTCCCGCAAGAAAGCCTTCGGCGGGCAGCACCAAGCCCATGTTGGCAGCGACGGGCTCGACCAGAATCGCAGCGAGATCCTCCCCGCACATCTCGGCCGCCGCCTCGATCGCGTCGAGGTCGTTGTAGGGGGCGACCACGGTGTCGGCAGTGGTTCCGGCGGTAACGCCCGGAGTTCCGGGGATGCCAAGAGTAGCGACACCCGAGCCGGCGTCGACCAAGAGCGCGTCGAGGTGACCGTGGTAGCAGCCGATCAGCTTGAGCACCTTGGCTCGCCCTGTGACGCCGCGCGCCAGGCGCACCGCGGTCATCGCCGCCTCGGTGCCCGACGACACGAAACGCACTTGCTCGATTCCGGGAACAAGCGACACGACCATGCGGGCAAGCTCGACCTCGAGCTCTGAGGGAGTGCCGAACGAGGTCCCGCGCGCCGCCGCCTCCGACACCGCCCCCACGACCTCGGGATGGGCGTGGCCGAACAGCAGCGCCCCCCAACTCTGGACCAGGTCTATGAACGAGTTCCCGTCCACGTCGAGGAGCAGTGCCCCTTCGCCCTTCGCCACGAAGAAGGGGTCGGCCTCCACCGCGGAGAAGGCGCGCACCGGCGACGACACTCCGCCGGGCATGAGCGTGCGGGCCTCGGCGAAGAGCTTGTCGGAGGCCGCCCGGCTCAGCTCAACCATTCGGCTGCACTCCTGGCGGAATAGGTCACGATCAGGTCGGCGCCGGCTCGACGCATGGAGGTCAACGCCTCCAGTACCGCGGCGCGCTCGTCGAGCCACCCGTTGGCGGCGGCCGCCTTGATCATCGAGTACTCGCCGGAGACGCTGTAGGTCGCCACGGGATAGTTGAAGTGATCCTTGACCGCACGGACGATGTCGAGATAGCCGAGCGCGGGTTTGACCATTAGTGCATCGGCCCCCTCGCCGATGTCGAGTTGTGCCTCCCGCAGAGCCTCCCTGTAGTTGGCAGGATCCTGTTGATGGCTCCGCCTGTCTCCAAAGCGCGGCGCCCCCTCCGCCGCGTCACGAAAGGGCCCGTAGAAGCTGGACGCGTACTTGACCGCGTAGGACAGGATCGGGGTGTGCTCGAAGCCCGAGTCGTCGAGCGCCGCCCGAATGGCCTTGACCTGACCGTCCATCATTCCCGAGGGCGCCACAACGTCCGCGCCCGCCTGCGCCTGCGAACAGGCGATCTGCCCGTAGACCTCGATCGTGGAGTCGTTGTCGACTTCATCTCCGGCGAGCAGGCCGCAATGGCCGTGGTCCGTGTACTCGCACAGGCACAAGTCCGCGATCACTGCCATCTCGTCAGAAACCTCGTCCTTGATAGCCCGGATCGCCTGCTGAATGACCCCGGTGGGACTGTGCGCCTCGGTCCCCAACGGGTCCTTGCGGGCCGGCACCCCGAACAACAGAACACCCGAGACACCTAACCCGGCCAGTGCGCGCGCCTCCTTGCGGGCGCTGTCTCGCGTGTGCTGCACCACTCCGGGCATCGAGGCGATGGGAACGGGCGCGTCGATGCCCGCCTTCAGAAACAGGGGGGCGATGAGGTTCGCAGGGTGAAGCCGAGTTTCGGCGAAGGCCGCTCTCAGTGCCCAGGTGGACCGCAGCCTTCTCGGGCGCTCGGTGGGAAAGGGGGTCATGGCTCCATCGTGCCACGGTCCCCGAGGCGCTCTGTGAGCGCGCCGACGAGCCCGGTCGCAGTGTGCTCGCCGGCTATGAGGTCCACTCGGAAGCCCGCAGCTTCGGTCGCAGCCGCGGTCTGAGGGCCAATGCAGACGATGAGCCGCTCTGACGAACCGCCCGGTGCCAAACCCAACTGCGAGGGAAGGGCCACCTGCTCGGCGAAGGCGCGAGCTGCGGACCCGCTGGCGAAGGTAAGGACGTCGAAGGCCCCGGCGCGCACGGCGTCCCTGGCCGCACCCCCGCTCCGAATCGGTAGCGTGCGGTAGGCGGCCACCTCATCGGGGATCCAGCCGCTCGACCGCAGCGAGTCGATGAGATGCTGCGGCGCGCCTTCGGCCCGCGGCAACAACACCTGCCCGGGGCCTCTTCCCAACGCCTCCACCAGCGCTTGTGCGGTCGATTCCTGCGGCTCCAGGTCCGCTCGAATACCCCTTTCCAGGAGGGCGGCGGCGGTCACCGGCCCCACCGCAGCGACCCTGGTACGGCCCACCGCGCGGGTGTCGAGGCCTGCGTGGCCGAGGCGCTCCCAGAACTTGGCCACCGCGTTGACACTCGTGAAGACGGCCCAGGTGTAGAGGCCCTCGGCGAGCTTCTTGAGGGCGAGGTCGAGCTCCGAAAACGACGCCGGGTCCCCTACCTCGATCGTGGGCAGATAGACGACCTCGGCCCCCGCCCCAGTGAGCGCATCCCCCAGAGGCCGGGAGCGCTCCCGAGCCCTCGTCACCACCACGCGCAAGCCGTCGAGCGGACGTCCTTCGTGGGTGCGATCCGAGGTACTCAACTAGTGCCCGGCTCGGCATGCACGTCGTCGAGGATGTCCTTTCCGCCCGCGTCGAGAATCGCCTCGGCGAGCTCGACACCCAGGGCAGAGGCGTCGGAGGCCGGCCCCGAGATGCGGTCGCGCAGCCCGTGCGAACCGTCGGGAGCGCCGAGGAAGCCGGTCACCACCAGGGTCGAGCCGCTCGCAGTGGCGAGGCAGCCGAGAGGCACCGAGCAGCCGCCTTCCAGTCGCTCGGCGAAAGCCCGCTCGCAGACGAGCTCTGCCTCCGAACGAGGATCGCTGAGGGCGGCCAGCAGGGCCACGACCTCAGATCGGCCGGCCGCGGTCTCGATGGCGAGGGCTCCCTGGCCCGGCGCCGGCACCCACCACGATTCGTCGAGGGGACCCGAATCAGCCTGTGCCTCGAGACGTTCGAGCCCGGCGGCGGCCAACACTGCGGCGTCGATCTCGCCCCGGGCGACGGTGGCGAGCCGGGTGTCCACGTTTCCCCGAAGCTCGACGATCTCGAGGTCGGGCCGGGCCTCCAACGCCAGTGCTTGCCGGCGCATGCTGGAGGTACCGACTCTCGCGCCCGAGGGCAGGGAGCCAAGCCGCTCTTCACCGCTTGACCCCCCGCCCCCGACTATCACGTCTCTGGGATCCTCTCGCCGGGGAACACAGGCGATGACCGCACCCTCGGCCAGCTCGGCGGTCAGGTCTTTAGCGGAATGAACGGCGATGTCGGCTCGGCCGTCGAGGACTGCTCGCTCGACCTCGGCCACGAACAGGCCGGTGCCGGCGATGTCCGCGAACGGCCGACGGTCGCGGTCGCCGGAGGTTGTCACCACCTGCAGCTCCACGTCGAGCCCGGGGTGCTGCTCGGCCAACTGCGCGGCGACCAGTTCGGCTTGACGCAGCGCGAGACGGGAGCCGCGCGTTGCGATCACCAGGTGATCGAGTGACACGGCGAGCTCAGCCTTCGTCTGGCTCGAACAGCTCCCGCAGTGCCGACAGGTGGAGCTGCCCCTGATGAGTCGAGGGCATTTCCTTGGCGCGACTGATCGGTTCGTGCAGCAGCTTGGCGACGAGGCGGCGGGAGAGCCTGTCGACGGCCTCGACCGTGGCGTCGTCGACGCCGGGCCGGCGCTTGAAGCGCTCCATCTCGGCGGCCCGCTCCTTCTCGGCCTGCGCCACCAGGCGGGACACCACCGGAGCGACCTCGTCGGCGCGCTCCCACTCCATGAAACGCCGGACCTCCGCGGCGACGATCGCCTCGACCTTGGAAACCTCGGAGTGGCGATTCCCGAGGCTGGTTTTCACGACCTGGGCAAGATCCTCGAGGTCTCTTACCGTGACGCCCTCGATCCGCCTCACCTCCGGATCGACGTCGTGCGGAACCGCTATGTCGATCACCAGCAGGTCTTGCGATGGCTCCCTGTGAGAACGGGCGCGACGCATAGTGTCGGCGTTGATGACCGGCCCGGGAGCGGTCGTCGAGCAGATCACAATGTCGGCGCTCGTCAGCGCATTCTCTAGATCCTCGAAGGGGAGGGGAGCCGCGCCGTAGCGCTGCGCCAGATCGCGGGCCCGCTCCTCACGCCGGTTGACCACCACGACATCGGTGACACCGGCGCGCTCGAGCGCCTGCATCGCCAACCGCCCCATCTTCCCTGCCCCCACCAGCAGCACCTTCTTTCCGGCCAGCGAGCGCTCGGAGAAGGTCCGCCGGGCGAAGTCGACGGCAGCGGAGGACACGGAGACCGGATTGCGAGCGATGTCGGTCTCGGCGCGCGCTGCCTTACCGACCTTGAGAGCCTGCCGGAAGGCATGCCCCAGCGTGCGGCGCACGAGGTCCTCTGTCTGGGCCGCCTGAAACGCTCGCCGCACTTGGCCCAGAATCTCCGACTCCCCTATGACCATCGAGTCGATGCCCGAGGCGACCCGGAACAGATGTCTGATGGCGCCATCGTCGTGATACGTGTAGAGGTGGTCGGAGAAGTCTTCGGGCGCGAGGTGGCGAAACTCCCCCAGGAAGTTGCGCAGGTCTTGGGCGCCGCGGTGGAATCTCGTTACCGAGGCGTAGACCTCGATGCGGTTGCAGGTTGACAGCACCACGCCTTCCAGCACGTGCTCGTAGGTGGAGAGCTGATGGAGCGCTTTCGGGAGGGTGTCCTCCGAAATAGCCAAGTGACCGAGCAGACCGAGGGGGGCTGTCTTGTGGTTGAGGCCGACGGCGATGACGGGCATCTTGTTCAGGCCGAGGGAAGGTTGAGCCGCCGGTTGGCCTCGCGGGCGGCCGCGATTGCCTGGGTACGCTGCTGGTAGAAGGACAGGATCTGGAGCTCGATGGAGAGGTCGACCTTCCTGACGTTCACGTCGGGCGGGACGTTGACCATAGCCGGGGCGAAGTTGAGAATCGACTTGATCCCGGCATCGACGAAGTGCTCGGCGACCTCCTGAGCCGACGTCGGGGGGGTGGCGATGATCCCGATGCAGAGCCCGGACTCAGCCACGCAATCCTTCAGCTCATCGAGATGTCGGACGATCAGGCCCCCGACCTCTTCGCCCACGGCCTCGGATGAGTTGTCGAACAGCCCATCGATCCGAAAACCTCTCTCGGAGAAGCCCTTGTAGGAGGCGAGCGCACGCCCGAGGTTGCCGATCCCGACGATCGCCGTCGGCCAGTCCTGAGTGAGCCCCAACTCCCGAGTTATCTGGTAGAGCAGGTACTCAATGTCGTAGCCGACCCCCCTGGTCCCATACGAGCCGAGGTAGGAGAGGTCCTTTCTGACCTTGGCGGCGTTCACCCCGGCCAGGCGCGCCAGCTCTTCGGAAGAGACCGTCAGCGCCCGCTGGGTTTCGGCGAGGTCGAGCAGGGCGCGGAGGTAGATGGGGAGGCGAGCGACCGTGGCCTCCGGAATGGCTCTGCTGCGCATAGGGAGCCATGGTATCGCAGCTTGTGAGCCAAATCACAAAGTCGGCTGGGCAGGGGCCGGGGTGGGGGGCGCGGTGGCAAATGTCCTCAGTCCGCGTCCACCCACGGAATTCCGTGGGTGGATGTCCTCGGTCCGCTTTTGCCACTGCCGATGGCGAGGTCGTAGCGCCCGGGAGTGGACGAACGGGACGGCCGCCCCGGCTCAGAAGCTCCAGAAGTCGAGATTCGCCGCGGTCATGCCCTTCTGCATCCACGCCGAGATCTCGGTCACCCGATCGGTGACGAACAGCAGTCCTACGATCACCAGGAGCGCCCCTCCGGCGAAGTTCAGCGCTCGTGTGTGAGCACGCAGCCACGAAACCGTGGAGGCCAGCCTCGCTATGCCGAGCCCGGCCAGGATGAACGGCACCCCCAGGCCCAGCGAGTAGACGGCCAGTAGCACGGCCCCCTCGAGCACCGTCTCGCGGCCCGCCGCCAACGTGAGGGCCGCGCCCATCGTCACCCCTATGCAGGGGCTCCAGCCGAATGCGAATGCCCCTCCCAGAACCACGCTGCCCCACAGGCCCGCCTTGGGGGTCGGGTGGAAGCGCCGCTCCCGATAGAGCCACGGGACGCGGATCACACCCAGGAACACCAGTCCCAGCACGATGATGAGCACGCCCGAGAGGCGCATCATGAGCTCGCGGTTGGATCGCAAGACCGAGCCGAGCAGAGTCGCACTCGCACCCAAAGCTACGAACACCAGCGTGAAACCGAGAACGAATCCCGCCGCGACATACGCTGTCTGGAAGCCCTTGCGCTCCTCGGGCCCGTAGCCCGACATGAACGAGAGATATCCAGGCACCAGCGGCAGCACGCATGGTGACAAGAACGACACCAGTCCGGCTGCGAACGCGATCGGAAGGGTCTCAACCATCGCGGCTCACCAGGATGTCCAGCATCGTGAACAGCTCGTCCCGGCGCAACAGGGGGCCTGCCACGTGATCGATGACGATTCCTTCGGAGTCGATCAAGAACGTTTCAGGCTGTCCGGTCAGGCCGTAAGAGCGATAGATCGAGCGCGACTCGTCCCGCACGCTCGGGTAGCCGACCCCGTACTCCGTCACGAACTCGCGCGCGTCGCTGCGGGCGTCGCGGACGTCGACGCCGAGAAAAGAAATCTGTCCCCTGTAGGCCTCGTGCGCCTCTTCGAGCAGAGGCGCCTCGGCCTTGCAGGGCTCGCACCACGAGGCCCAGAAGTTGATGACCAGCGGCTTGCCCTCGAAGTCCTCCAGGGAAGAGGTGCCCCCTCCCGCGAGAAGGGGGGCCGAGAAGTCGGGCGCTCGCTCACCGATCTGGGGGGCGGCCGGGGCCTTGGCGACTCCGTAGGCAAGCAATGCGATGAAGGCCACCGCCGGCGCCACGAACAGCACGACCCTTCGTCGCACTTTGGACGCGTCCTGCTCCGGGATTGTCTCCACGGCTTCATTGTCTCGCGCCGCCCCGCCTAGACGAAGACGCGAACTTTTCCTAGTACGGACCGTTGACTTCGGGACACGACCCCTCTACATTCCTCCTCGAGGAGGGGTGGGCGCATTGCGCCCACCCCTCGTCCGCGCCTCGAGACCATCCGTCCGTGCCGTGCCAACGGCATCTGACCAAGGAGGTGCGGAGCCGTGCGCTCAGCTCTATTCGAAGCCTTGTCCGGAAGTGGGGTCGAGCTCTTCGAGCATGCCCGCCCGATGACGCTTCTCAGCGGAGAACGCTTGTGCGTTGCCGGCGATCGCGATCTCGGCGTCTTCGTGGTGCGCTCGGGAATGCTCAAGCTGCTCGGCAACTCGGCCTCGGGCCGCGAAAGCATCATCTGCCTCGCCTTTCCGGGAGAGATCATCGGCGAGGTGGCGGCCTTCGACGGGCGGCCGCAACCGCTGGATGTGGTCGCCGCCACTCGATCGGAGCTCTTGGCCATCAGCACCAAGGCGCTGGTGCGGGCGTTACTCGAAGTCCCCGGCGCAGCCGTCGCCGCCGGCGCCCTCATGGCTCGCCGCAGCCGCTGGATGTGTGATACCGCCGTCGAGCGCAACATCCGCTATGCGCCGGCTCGGCTGGCGGGGCGCCTGCTCGGGCTCGCCCAGCACTGCGGGGCCGAGGCCGGAGAACCGATCCAGATCGGCCTGCCGCTGCCTCAGAGCGATATCGGAAAGCTCGCCGGGATGTGCCGGGAGAGCGCCTGCCGGGCTCTCAAGAGCTTCCAGGAAGCCGGCGCGATCGACTACCAGCGGTCGCGGCTCAGCATCCTGAACCCGCAGGTGCTGGAGCAAATCCGCAGCACCGATAGGTGAGCCGCGCCCCGATTCTGGCTCTGTGCCAGAATCCGTGCGGAATCCGCCCCTTATCTGGCAAAGAACCTAGTCAGGGGCGGCTCCCGCGGAGCGGGAGCTCTCCTCCGTGACGGCTGATTGCCATAAATTAGTAGGCGTTGGCGCTCAAGTTCTGCGGCCCGGCGCCCGAATCTAATGTTGGAGTCGCAGAGGATGGGACGTCTGCCGCACCGGCCCTCCCTGACCGGGTCGTGTGCAACGAGCCTCCCAGCCCGCCCCATACGAAGCCGGCCCGCCTCAACGGACTCCTCGGTGCCCTCGGCTCAACGCCGGGGGCACCGACGCGTCTGAGGCGCGACGATCATGCGATGAAGAACATCGATCCTCAGTGCTCGACCGGACCATTCTGGGCCTACGACTTCGAGCGCGCGCTCGACCTCATCGCCGAGGCGGGTTTTACCTCGATCGAGCTGATGATCACGCGTGACCCACGCACCCAGGAGCCCGAGGCGTGCCTCGAGCTGGTGGCGCAGCGGGGACTTCGGGTGGCCGCGGTTCACGGCCCCTTCCTGATGCTGAACCGCTCGGTGTGGGGGCTGCGGGCCGAACCCAAGGTCGAGCGCGGGATCGAGCTCTGCCGGGCCCTGGACGTCGCTACCTACGTGGTTCACCCGCCCTACCCCCTCGAAGGGAGCTTCGCCCGCTGGCTGGCGCGTACTCCAACCCACCCGCAAGACGTGAAGGTGGCGGTCGAGACCATGTATCCCAAGTGGGCGGCGGGGCGGAGGCTGCAGGCCTACCGGTGGCTCAAGCCTCACGAGCTCGTCGCCCACTCTCCGTGGGTGGTCATGGACACCAGCCACTTGTCCCTGGCGCGCGAGGACATCCTGGAGGCGTTCGAGGTGCTGCTACCCCGCCTGGTACACATCCATCTCTCCGATCAAGCCGGCGACAACAAGGACGGCCACCTCAGCATCGGCGACGGGATACTGCCTCTCGACCGGCTGCTGGAGGAAGTCTCCCGCAGCGCTTACTCTGGCACTATGGCACTCGAGCTGTCGGTGTCCCGGTACTCCGAGCAGCCCCGAGAGCTGGTTCGCATGCTTAGAGCCAATCGGGAGCGCGTGATCTCCGCGTTTGAACCTCGGTTCCCTCCCGCCGAGGGGACACCGAGTGGACAAGCCGAGGGACTAGCGAGTGGACAAGAAGGAGAGTCAGCGTGAACGCCAAGGTCCTCATCGTCGACGACACCGAGCACGTACGCAAGATGCTCGTGGACATGCTCGAGCTCGACGGCTTCGACGTGGTCGGGGCGGCGGCCTCGGGGCACGACGCAGTGATGATGGCCGACCGGACCGATCCCGATGTCATAGTGATGGACTACCGGATGCCGGAGATGGATGGGCTCACTACCGCCCGGGCAGTACATGTCAGGCGGCCCGAGCAGCCCATCATCCTCTACACGGCCTTCCTCGACGACGAGCTCGAGGCCCTCGCCAAGGAGGCGGGGGTGGCGATCTGCATCGGCAAGTTCGAGGGCCTCAACTCGCTCGAGCGACACATCGCCGAGCTCGTGCGCAGCTTCTAGAAACCTTCTTTCTAGCCGAGTGGTCGTGAAGTGACGCTAAACGACATCGGACGACCACTCGGCTCGATCTAGTTCGGGCAGCGGCACCTTGACCGGGGCGTGGGTCTTATGAGCCTCGACGACCTGTGAGTGGTAGCGCTCGGCGAGCTCTTCGAAAGCATCGGAGTGATAGGGGCGGCCGTCGATCAGGGGGCCGGGGCGGCCGTCGATGATCGCCTCCACGTCCTCCCCGGTGACGGTCTTGTGGGTCTCGAGCGCATGCGCCACAGCGAGGATCTGTAGGCGGTGCTTAGCAACCATGTCCATGGTGCGGCTCAAGATCCCCTCGAGGTTCGACTCAATGCGCTCCCCGAGACCCGTGTCGAGCAGGTCCTGGTCCTTCTTGCCTTCGCCCTTGCCGGGCCTGCCCCCGCCGCCGATTCCAACCTCGTGCGTGACTCCGTGCGAGGCAACGGTGGAACCCATTCCCCAGTAGCCCTCCATGAGCGTGGCGATCTTGGTGGCACTCTCGAGGTCGCCCGACACACCCGAGGAGTTGTCGCCGTCGAAGAAGAGGCGCTCTCCGGCCAGAGAGGCGAGGCTAACCATGATGTCGGCCTCGTACTCCGAGCGCCATCTCGTGAACTGATCCTCCGGCGGTATTGACGCGACCATGCCGAGATAGGTGCCGCCTTTCTCGATGGTGGCGATGTCGATCGTGAGGTGGCGGCGCGCCTGGTGGGCGATGACCGCGTGACAGGCCTCGTGGACCGCGACCGCATGCCGCTCGCGCTCAATGTACTCGACGTCCTCCGGCGGACCCAGGTCCTTCAGCTGCTTGGCCTTGACCACGTCGCGCCAGGTGATCGAGTCACGGCCATCCCGGATGGCGTTGATCAGGGATTCGTTGACGAGATCCTTGATGGTCGCTCCGGTGGCGTAAGGGGTGATGGTGGCGAGCTTGTCTATCTCCTGCTCGTTGAGCGAGTGTGTGACCTTGGCGAGATAGCCGTCGTAGGTCCGGATGCGTCCCACCTTGGAGGGATAGCCGACCTTGTAGATACGGTCGATACGGCCGGGACGCAGCAGGGCCTCGTCGAGCGCTTGGGGCATGTTGGTCGCCATCATCACGAGGATGCGGTACTTGGGAGGCGGCTTGGGGCGCATGCCGAGGATCCTGCGGACCACTCGGTTGATGAAGCCGCGCGGCTTCTTGAGCCCAGAGAGCTCGGTCAGCAGCGCCTGGAGGGTGCCCATGCCCCCACCCCCGCCGCCCATGCCGCCCATGCCGCCCATCATGATGCGATCACGTTGGGGGCCGCGCCGCTCCTCGGCGCCGGTGCCCAAGCTGGACTGCAGCAGCAGGGACGCAGTGTCATGAGAAAGATAGCCCAGCCCGTTGCAGGCGGGGGTGTGCTCCCAAACTCCGGCGGACATGTGGCCGCCCCAAGGCCCCTGTTGGGCAATTGCCCCCCGGCTCCCGAGTGCGTCGGCCTCGTCGAAGAACACGATCACACCGCCGTACCGCACGGCCAGCTTGCGCAGCTTCCGGAAGAGCGACTTGACCTTGAGGATGCCAACTCCCATGAACATTTGGATAAAGGCGCCGGGGTCGACGAACACGAACGGTCTCCCGGTTTCGCCCGCAACTGCCTCAGCGATGAGCGTCTTGCCGGTCCCGGGCGGGCCCCACAACAGGACGCCTCCGGGGACGTAGCCGCCGCGCTCCTCGATCGATTCGGGATCCTCGAGGAAGACCATGTTCTCCTTGATCTTCGAGAGCACGTTGTCCTGTCCCCAGACATCGGTGAACCGAGTCTTGACGTCGTCGGGGAAGTAGACGTCCACGCCGCCGCGCGAGAGGAACCAGAACAAACCGACGAACTGGAAGATGATGATGAAGAAGTAGAAGACGAGCTGGACTGCGAACGGCAGAGCCTGAAAGGCGAGGACCGGCAGCTGGAACAAGGCGAGCGCGGGCGACACTCCGAGAATCTGGGCGACCGCCAGATCCAGCACCACGAGGACCAGCACCCACTTGAGCGCACGGGCGATGCGAAAGCGGTTCCAGTCGTTGATCCTGTGGAGACGCCGGTCCCAACCGCCGAAGAGACGCTCGGTGAAGAAGCGATAGTAGGCAGCCCAGTGCTCCGCGACGAAGTAATGGATCTGCCGCACCAGCTCAAGTCCGGCGAGCACCAGGAGCCACCCTTGCGCCCGAGCCGTCTGGTTGAGGGCGTCGGCGAACGGCATGATGCCCTGGAACTGCACCATCGTGTACCAGACCAGAATGAACCACACGCCGAGAAGCAGGACCAGGATCTTTACCCTGTCCCACAGCGCCAGGGGCCGGCGGGTCTTGCGATCCTCCTCGCGCTCGCGACTCTGATACTCGCCCGGAGGCACCGGGCCCGAGTCATGATCGGGCCACGCCAGCCCCGGCTTGCCGTTGCCCTTAGAGCTCATCTGTCACCGCTCCTTGATAGTCCAGGAGTTCACGACCTCGTCGATCAAGTCCTGGTTGGATTCGTAACAGTCGGCCTGACAGCCGATGAGAAAGAGGTAGAGAACGCGCGTCTGTGGGTCCTTTAGTGACGTCTGGTTCACCGTGATGAATTCCGAGCCCTGTCGGACGTTGAAGACGAGGTTGACGCCGTTGACCCCGCCGTCGAGGCTGACCTCCTCCTCGCTCAAGAGCTCGAGCTGCTGCCGGCGGCCCAACTTGTCGATCTCGAATTCCTCATTGCGCAGCGAGCTCAGTGAGTAGGCCGCGCGTTCCTGCTCGGAGAGGATCCGGACCTTGGCGTAACCCGCAGGCTCGGTCGAATCGGGGTTGAAGAGGTGGGTGAGGGTCGGCTCGGAGGCGCCGTCGAAGGCCATTACCCACTGCGAGGCTCGGTTGGCGGCCTCCTGCTGGGGTGAGACTTCAGGGGGCCGGAATTGGAAGACATCGTCTTCCGAGAACAGCGTCCATTTCTCCGGCACTTTGAATACGGTGTTGGTCTCGGGACTCGAGACGTACTGGAAGCCGGAGGTCGAGCAGGCGCTCAGGAGCAGCGCCACGGCCAGCGCCGGCGCCGCCGTTCGCCAGAAGTTGGTCATGACCCATTATGGCCCGGCCCATGGATAGGGTGAAGGGGGTACGGCGGGGACGACCATGCCGGACTTTTTCGCCAGAAGCGCACGGTAGCGCGGGTGACCGCGCGAAGATCGCTCACCCAATCTAGAGAAGGAACGAATGAGAAGAAACACCTTGTTGGCGCTCGTCCTGTTGCTGGCCGCCATTGCCATAGCCGGCACTCTGGGGGTTCTGCAAATCTACGGGCTGGGCTCCGGCTGACGCTCCTTCCGGACTCGTAAACTCAGGTATTGATCGGCCCCACAATCACGGTCGATCCCGACGCGGCCCGCAACTTGGCGCCCGCGTCTCCCTTGTTTATCGCCAGGGAGAGGTGCTTGTAGGAATCCTCCACCAACACGAAGTCACCGGCGGGAACATCGGCGAAGGTAGCGCCGTGGTGGATCTGCAACCTGTGCCCCTCGAGGCGCACCTCCAACGAGGAGCTTTCCGACAGACCTATCTTCTTGAGCCGAGCGCCGTCGAAGTTGAGCTGAAGATTCCCGAAACGATCCACCTGAAGGACCTCGGCGTGAAGGTGGTCATCGTGCTCCCACGCCTCCGGAATCTCGAGCCGGACCAGGCTCGAGACCTCCGCAGGCGGCCCCAGCTCGGCCGCCGGCACTCCCGAGGCGAGGTGGGCAGAGGCGGGGGCGAAGACGTCCCGGCCCTGAAACGTGCGCGAAACCGGAGACAGTAGAAAGCGCGCCTCCTCGAGCGAGTAGGCGGCGGCAATCCCGCCACAGGCATCGGCAGCGGGGAGCAGGAGGCCGTTGTCCGGGCCCACCAGTACAGCTCCCTCTGCCGTCTCGACCGCTATAGCACGTCGTTCCGACCCGACGCTCGGGTCCACGACCGCCAGATGAACCGCATCCGGCATGTAGGGAACCGACTGTTCGAGCACGACCGCCCCGTGTCGCACATCGTGACGGGCGATGCTGTGGTGGAGATCGACGATGCGGACCTCAGGGGAAATGCTCAACATGACTCCGTGGCAGACCCCTACGAACTCGTCCTCCCACCCGTAGTCCGAGGTGAAGGTGACTATCCCTACGGCCATAGACGCTTACTTGCCTTGCTGGCGGCGCTGCCAACGAGTGCGCTTCAACATCTTGCGGTGCTTCTTCTTGCGCATCTTCTTACGGCGCTTCTTGACCAGCGACGGCATCCCTCAACTCCTCTAGGTTTCGATCGTCCAGGTTCTCGGTCGGGCGGGCTCTCTTGCGAGAGCTAGTCGGTGCGGAACAGGTTGCGGAAGTCGACCGGCCCCCTCGATTTCCCGTCGGTCGCGATCCTCACCGAGCCGAGCCGCAGGCCCCGGACCCCCTGAGTGACGGGCGACACCATCCGCAAGACGTTCTGGGAGTCATCGTACTCAAGGACGCCGATCCCTGCGCACGAACCCCGCCCGTCCTCCATCCCTACCACGATGCCATCGAGCAGGGCCAGGTCGAACTCAGGGGGCAGGGTGGGCATGAAGACGCTCGGCTTGACCTTCCAGCGAGATACGCCCCCTTGAAAATATGCCGCGAACTGCTCCTCGCGAAAGATCATGCGCTCTTCCACCGTGCGGGCCGGAAGGTCCGGCCTGACATGGTGCTCGACGACCTCGGCGGAGGTGAAGCGACGGGCTATTCCCACCAGCGGCTCGAGCTCGCCACCCCGCTCGAACGCAAGGACGTAGTCGGGATTTGTCAGCTGCAGCTTGTGGAACTTCAGCAACTGCCCATAGAGACCGGAGACGAAGCCCGTGGTGTCGACCACGATGAGATCACAGTTGCGGGCTCGCGCCGCCAAGACGAGCTTGGAGGTAGCGGCCACCAGAGATAGAAGGTGGCCCCGCGGCGTGATCGTCCCCGCGAAGGAGAGCTCGTCGGCGACCCGCAGGCTCTCCCGGGTGAGCTCCTCCGCGCTTGGGCATCTGAGGCCCACGGTGGTCGGAGGACCAACCGACGATTGGGCCACGTCTGCGTCGACCAGGCCCACGCTGAGCCCACTCTGAAGGCCCCGGCGCAGCAGCTCGACGGCGACCGTCGTCTTCCCCGCATCGATGCCTCCGAGTAGGAGCACGATGCCGGGCCGCGCCAACACGCGCTCGTAAAATTCCTCCAGCTCGGAGCTCATTCCTTCTCCGCTCCGGCTGCCGGTTCCTTGTGCGTCACCCGAGCATTCAACCTCATGCTCCGCCCGGACCGCCGGACTCCCCTATCCGCGTTTTGAGCGCCTCTCGGTGCAGTTTTCTGCACTCTGAGGCCCCTAAAAGGTGGCCGGGGGGCAAAAGAAAGACCGCCCCAGGGGCGGCCGATGAGCTCGAGGGTCCTGCTTGCGCGTCAGCCCGCGTCCATATATCGCTGCTCGAGGTACTTGCGCACGTCTTCCTCGCGAATCCTGTAGCCGCGACCCACTCGCACTGCGGCCAGCTGGTTGGCCTTGACAAGGCGGTACACAGTCATGTTCGAGACTCGCAGGAGGCGCGCGACCTCGGCGACGGTCAAGAACTGAGTCTTGAGCGGGGAGGCGCCCATGGCAGACTCGATCGGATCCTTCATGGATCGACTATATCAGGAAGAGTTCGCCAGTATCACCCCCATCACAGGGAACTCCTCTCACATGGCCCATTTTCCCCCGGCAGATCGAAAGGTGCGTTGCGCGCGCTCGGGTACGGAATCCGACTCCTGCCCGCGTAGCGCACGTTTTGGTACTCGGTAGGGCCGGCGAGGTCGCCCTCGCCGGCTAGGCCCCCGGCTCGCCCCCCGCGAGAATGAGCTCGAACAGCTTCCACGAGGGCTCGTAATGACGCGGCTGCCGATTGTCGTCCAGGGGCACGATGACCACGTCTTTATCCTCGTCCCAGGGCACCACCAGGGCCTGGTCGTTGATATCCATGAACGCCACTGCCGGGATCCCCCGCTCGAGCGCGGCCCCCGCGAAGCCGTGGTCTGCCAGCACGATCTCGGGCCACGGCCTTGCCTCGAGCAACGCCTCCATGGCCTCCGAGGAATGGGTGTGGAGAAGCGAGGCCCCGTCGCACAGACACGCCACGGAGCCGACGTAGCGGATCCGCGCCCTTCCGCCGCGAGCAAACAGTTCCTGTTCCCGGGGCGAAACCACCTTCCCGCCCGCCGCTCGGTACGCGTCCACGACGCGCATGTGATGTTCGAGCAGACCGGTGGGGTGCCCGGTCGCAGCCAGCAGGCTCTGACCCCCGTCGACGGCCCGGCGCAGCCGCCGTGCGGCCGCAACGATCGCCGCGATCGTGAGCGACGGGTCTATGTAGTCCTGCTCCAAGGGGTCGTCCGGGTCCTTGGAGCACCCCGTGAGCCGAGCCATCAGCTCGAGGATCTGGGGGGCCGAGTAGCGCTCGAAGCCCGAGAGGCCGAAGCGGGACTCGACGTCGTCTCTCAGCATCGAGTGGATCTTTGTGATGTTGCCGCGGCGGCGATGGCTCACATGCGGCCCGGTTATGCCTCCCGCAACCAGCGCATCGGCCGCCTCGCCCAGTCCGATGTCGTCCATGCCGGCCATCTTAGAGTCGCGTCCAGTTCCACCGGTCGGAAGGGGAGGCGTGGTCACCGGAACACCCGATCCGTTCAAACCGATTCCCGCCGAGCGGTCGTCAAATGTCGCTATACAGCTCTCATGACCACTCGACACGGTTAGTGGGTGCAGGGACCGGTCGAGACCGCCTCGGTCCGGGTAGCGCTGCGAGCGAGCTCGTCTCGAATCTCCGCCGCGGTGAGGGCGTAGCCGGCTCTTGCGTCGGACGTCGAAGCCGCGAACAGCATGCCGGCGACCCGGCCCGAAGGCCTCACGAAGGGCCCTCCAGAGTCGCCCTCCTCGACCCGGGCCCTCAGCTGGTAGATCTCACGGGTCACCTCTTCCCGTCCATAGATGTCGAGCCCGCGGGCCTGGAAACGCTCCTGGACGGCAGCTGGGCCCACCGAAAGACGTCCCTCCGCCCGTCCCGGATAGCCCAACACCGCCCCCACCGCCCCCTTGTCGAGCGCTCCGGAGAGGCTGAGCGGAGGCGCTGCGAGGTCCTCGACGCGGAGCACCGCCACATCGGTCGCGGGGTCGAACAACACCACCGTGGCGGGAAGTCTGCTCGCCTTCTCCTGCACAGTGACGTTCGAGCCGCCGGCAACCACGTGGGCGTTGGTCACCACGGTCGAGCTCGACGCCACCCAGCCGCTGCCCAGCTGGTTGCCGCCGCAGGCGGGAGCAAGCACTCGGACCGTCGAGTCGTTGGCGGCGCGAATGGCTCTACGGGCTAGGGGACCGGCGGGTAACTTTACGGGAGGCCCGGTAGGCCGCGGCAAGCCCGAGAAGACCGGTGGGAAGTCGGTGGTCTGCAGATAACGGCCCACAAAGGCAACCACGTTGGGGGGCTGCTGGACGTCGGTGAGAGCGCGCAGCACTCTCGAAGAACGCAGGGCGCGCGCGAGCGGCCTGACCGGCCCCTGAGCCAGCAGCGAGCCGATCAGCCAATAGGTCGCGAGGACCAGGGCGGCCCCGAAGAGCGCGCCCAGGGCCCTATCGAGGCCCCCCAGACGTAGCCTCCGAGCGGCGAGCCCAAAGCGGCGGCCGATCGTCTGGCCGATTGCCTGGCCCACGGCGATTGCGATCACCACCCCTAGCACCGTCAACAGAGCCGTCTTGAGGCCTGCCTCCTGCGTGAACAGGGACACGATTCGAGGAGCG
>Ga0136613_10000553_pt1 | contig 17476 bp, 16 predicted proteins | sample AntDrymUQ2722106_2_FD_106649 | JGI IMG/M metagenome (GOLD analysis project Ga0136613, IMG submission 106649) | Polar desert sand microbial communities from Dry Valleys, Antarctica - metaG UQ272 (21.06) | ecosystem: Environmental > Terrestrial > Soil > Desert | place: Antarctica: Dry Valley... | reverse complement strand
GGGCGAGGTTCATGTAGGTGAAGACCTGATTCGGCTCGAGCGACTCGTCGCACCCGCCGACCAGCACCGCATCCGCGCCGTCGCCGACGAGGTCGATTCCGGCCAGGTCCGGCACGACGGCCGACATCACGAGCGCGAAGACGCGGCGGCCGCCAAGCCTCTGCGCGGCAGCGATCGGCGTCGTCTGCAGCTCCTCGTCCTCGAGCTCGAAGCCCTGGTCGCGGAGCTCCTGTGCCAGCGCCGCGCGGGACAGGGTCGAGTTGTTGGTGACGAACCGGAGCCGGTGGCCTTCGCTGCGGAGCCGACTCACCGCCTCAACGGCGCCGGGAATCGGCTGGCCGGAAACGTGGAGGACGCCGTCGACGTCCAGCAAAATAGCGGCCATGGACGGTCATTCTATTCGGGTCACCCGGTCGGTCCTCCTGCCGCCGGCCGAGATCGAGTTGCGCTTCTCCCGCTCCAGCGGGCCTGGGGGGCAGCACGCGAACACCTCCGAGACGCGCGTCGAGGCCCGCTTCGACGTCGAGGCCTCCCAGACGCTGACGGACACGCAGAAGCGGCGCATCCTCCAAAGGACGGGGCCGGTGCTGCGGGCGGTGGCGCAGGACGAGCGGAGCCAGTTGCGCAACCGTGAGCTCGCCGTCAATCGGGTCGTCGAGCAGCTTCGCGAAGCGCTGAAGGTGGAGCGCCGGCGCGTCGCGACGAAACCGACGAAGGCTGGCCGGGAGCGGCGCCTCGAGCAGAAGAAGCGGCGGGGTCAGACGAAGAGGCTTCGCCGGCCACCAGCCGACTGACCTCCGAGTCGTAGACTCGAAGGGTGGACGTACTTCGCCTGGTGAGCGTGCTCGAGACGCTGCCCACCGACCGTACTCGCCTGCTCGACAATCTCGGCCGCCTGCGGCGGGAGGTGGGGCCGATCGGGCCGGAGCTCTCCGATGCCCTCGCCGATCACATGTCGATCCGCCGCGGCGAGGTACACGAGGTCGTCTCGTTCTACTCGTTCCTGCAGGTACCCGTTGACGCCGTTCGGGTGTGCACCGGACCAATGTGCGACTGCGCCGGCTCGCGCGAGCTCCTGCTCGAGGGCTGCGTCGAGGTGCCGTGCCTCGGTCACTGCGACCTGGCGCCCGTCGTCCTGGACGGGGACGACGTCCGCGGCGGCGTCACGTACTCGACGAACGACGGCCCCTCCACCGGCCTCGCTACACGCGACGACACCCTGAGCGACTACGAGCGCCGCGGCGGCCTGAGCCTGCTCCGGAAGCTCCCGCCGCTCGAGCGGATCATCGAGGAGCTGAAGACTTCGGGCCTCGCGGGGTACGGCGGCGCCGGCTTCCCCACCGGCCTCAAATGGGAGGCGGTCGCGCGGGAGACGGGCCGCCCGTACGTGATCGTGAACGCCGACGAGGGCGAGCCGGGGACGATCAAGGATCGCTACGTGATGGAGCTTCGGCCTCACCTGCTGCTCGAGGGAACGCTCATCGCGGCACGCTCCCTCGGCGCGACCGAGGTCTACGTCTACCTGCGTGAGGAGTACGCGGGCTCGCGGGCGAGACTCGCAGCGGCGATTGCGGAGTTCGGGACGGCCGGGCTTCTGAACGGCTTGTCGGTGGAGCTCGTGATCGGCGCCGGCGCTTACATCTGCGGCGAGGAGACGGCGATGCTGGAGTCGATGGAAGGCCGGCGCGGAATGCCGCGGTTGCGGCCGCCGTATCCCGCTCAGGTCGGCTACCTCGGCCGCCCGACGCTGATCCAGAACGTCGAGACCCTCGCGCACGTGCCGGCGATCCTGCGCAACGGGGGCGCCCAGTGGCGGGAACTTGGGCGAGGGCTCGGGGACGGCGTGCGGCTGTGGTCGGTGAGCGGCGCGGTCCTACGGCCAGGCTGCTACGAGGCGCCTAACGGGATCACGGCGCGCGCCCTCGTCGAGGAGCACGCCGGCGGCTTCACCGGGGAGCCGGGCGCGTTCGTCCCCGGAGGTGCGGCGAGCGGGATCCTGCCGCCGGCGGCGCTCGACGTGCCACTCACGCGCGATGCGCTGACGGACTGGGGCGCGGGCGTCGGGTCGGCCGCCCTCCAGATCTTCCCGCGCTCGTACTCCCCGCTCCGCCTGCTCGCCGAGACGGTGCGCTTCTTCGCCGAGGAGTCGTGCCAGAAATGCACACCGTGCAGGATCGGCAACCGCGCGCTCCACCACGTTTTCGAGGAGCTCCAGCACGACCGCACGCCGATGCCCCGGCACCAGATCGAAGAATGGCTCGACGCGATGCACCTGACCTCGATCTGCGGGCTGGGCCAGGCGGCGCCCTACCCGGTCCGCAACGCCTTTCGCCACTGGCCCGAGCTCTTCGAGTCGCTCGATCGGCCGCATACCCCCGCCGAGTAGGATCGAGCCGTGGTCGAATTCACCCTCGACGGCCGGAACGCCACCGCCCGCGACGGCGAGCTGCTCGTGCACGCGGCGGCGCGCAACGGCGTCTTCATTCCGACGCTCTGCCACGACGACAAGCTCGATCCGTACGGGGGCTGCCGTATCTGCGTCGTTGGCGTCGAGGGCGCGTCGAGGCCGTTGCCGGCCTGCGCGACAGCCGTGCGGGAGGGCATGGCGGTTTCGACGAACTCGAACGTCCCCCAGCTACGGAAGACGCTCGCGGAGATGCTCCTTTCGGAGCACTTGAACGCGAACCCGGCTGGTCGACCGAACGAGCTGGCGGAGATGGCCCGCGATCTGGGCGCCGAGGCGCCGTTCATCCTCCCGGATGCAAAGCGCGAGCCCTACGAAGACCGAAATCGGCTCATGGGCTACGAGCCGGATACGTGCATCCTCTGCAACCGCTGCGTGCGCTACACGCAGGAGGTGATGCAGTGCTCAGCGTTGTCGCTCGAGGGCCGCGGCCCCGAGGCGCGGATCGTCCCCACCTGGGGTCGTTCCTGGCTTGACACGGAGTGCGAGCTCTGCGGCGGCTGCCTCTCGACGTGTCCCACGGGCGCGATCTACGAGAAGTTCATGGAGGGCTCCGGAATCGAGGAGCGGACGCTCGAGCAGACGAAGACGACCTGCACCTTCTGCGGCGTCGGCTGCCAGATCGACCTGAACGTCGACTCCGAGACGAAGCGGATCGTGAAGGTCACGTCCAAGCCCGAGTACGTCTCGAACGAGGGAGATCTCTGCGTCAAAGGCCGCTTCGCCTTCAACTTCGTCCACCACCAGGACCGCCTCACCGAGCCGCTCGTGCGCGGCGAGGACGGCGGGCTGCACCCGACGAGCTGGGAGCACGCGCTGGAGGTCGCGGCCGACGGCCTCAAGGGGGTGATGGAGCGCCACTCGCCTCAGGCCGTCGGCGTGCTCGCCTCCGCGCGGCTGACGAATGAGGAGAACTACCTGATCCAGAAGCTCGCCCGGACGGGGCTCAGGACGAACTCCGTCCACTCCTGCGAAGCCACCTGACACGCTCCGACCCTCTACGGCCTGGTCAGGTCGTTCGGCAGAGGAGCTTCCACCAACTCGATCCCGGAGATCGAGAACGCGCGCTTCCTGCTCGTGATCGGGTCGAACACGACCGAGGCGCATCCGGTGCTCGCGCTGCGGATCAAGAAGGCGGTGCGAAAAGGCGCGACGCTCGTCGTCGCCGACCCGCGTGCGATCTGGCTGACGAAGATCGCGAAGCGCCACCTGCAGTTGCGGCCGGGCTCCGACGTCTGGCTCCTGAACGCGATCATGCACACGATCCTCGAGGAGGGACTCGAGGCCGAGGACTACATCCGCGATCAGACCGAGGACTTCGAGGCGGTACGCGAAGTGGTCGCCCGGTACACACCCGAGGAGGCGGAGCGCTGGACGGGGGTGCCGGCCGAGGCGATCCGCGCCACCGCGCGGGAATATGCGAGCGAGCGCCACGCGGCCATCTTCTACACGCTCGGAATCACCGAGCACGCTTGCGGAGTCGACAACATCTGGTCGCTAGCCAACCTCGTCCTGATGACGGGCCACCTCGGCTACGAATCGACTGGTCTCAACGCCCTCCGGGGACAAAACAACGTCCAGGGCCTGAACGACTCGGGGGCGAATCCGAGCTACCTCCCGGGCTATCAGCTGGTCGAGGACCCGCAGGTGCGGGCAAAGTTCTCGGAGGCTTGGGGCGTTGAGGTACCGGAGCGAGCCGGCTTCCGGCTCGACCAGATGATGTCCGGGCTCCACGACGGACGGGTCAAGGCGCTCCTCCTGATCGGGGAGAACCCGGCACAGACCGAGCCCAACCTGCATCACGTCGAGGAGGGTCTGGCGAAGCTCGAGTTCCTCGTCTCGCAGGACATCTTCCTGAACGAGACGGCGCAGAAGTACGCGAACGTCGTCCTGCCCGCGTCGAGCTTCGCCGAGAAGGACGGCACGTTCACGAACACGGAGCGGCGCGTCAACCGCGTTCGGGCAGCTGTGCCGTGTCCGGGAAACGCGCGCGTCGACCGTGAGATCGTGATTGAGCTCGCGCGCGCGCTCGGCTGCAACTGGCCGGAGTACCCGGACGCAGAGTCGGTATGGAACGAGCTCGCCGACCTCTGCCCGAACTGGTTCGGGATCCGCTACTTCCGCCTGCAGGACGAGGGCTTGCAATGGCCCGTCGCGACGGTCGAGGACGCGGGGTCTCGGTTCCTGCACGAGAAGACGACGGCGCGGCCGTCAGGGCGCGGCAAGTTCCACCCCGTCGAGTACCAGCCGCCGATCGAGGAGCCGGACAGCGAGTACCCGTTCGTGCTCTCCACCGGCCGAACGCTCTACCACTACAACTCCGCCGGGATGACGATGCGCGAGGCCGGCATCACCGACAAGCAGGTCGATCCCTTCGTGGAGCTCTCCGCCGAGGACGCGTCGGCACTCGGCGTCGGCGAGGGTGATTGGCTGCGGCTCGTCTCGCGACGCGGCGACCTGCAGGCCCGAGCGCGGATCAGCGACCGTGTCTTCCCCGGCCTCGTCTGGATGGCCCTGCATTTCGCCGAGGCGAAGGTCAACCGGCTCACCCACGACGTCGGCGACCCGCTGATCGGCACCCCGGAGTACAAGGTGTCGGCCGTCAGGCTCGAGCGCCCCTGAAGAACAGCTCCACCATCGGGAGCCCGCGCCGGCACGAGCCCGAGTGCGAGTCGACGCAGCTCTTGCTCGGCCCCGGCGACCCGGAAGGCGCGATCGCAACGACGGATCACCAGACGGCCGGTCACGGGCGGCTGGGGCGGCGCTGGGTCGAGGCCCCGGGCACGGCCGTGCTCGTCTCGGTGCTGCTGCGGCCACCTGCCGGTCGGAGCGCTCCGGAGCTCTCACTCGTAGCGGCGCTCGCGACGGCGCTGACGGTGGAGGACGTGGCCGACCTGTCCGCTCAGATCAAGTGGCCGAACGACGTCATGCTCAACCGGCGGAAGGTCGCCGGGATCCTCGCCGAGCTCAAGGGTGACGCCGTCGTCCTCGGTATCGGTGTGAACGTGAACCAAACGCGGGAGCAGCTGCCGCCGGAGACGGAGACGAAGGTCGCGCCTGGTTCCCTGCGCACGATCGACGGCCGCGTGCGCGACCGCGAGGAGGTGCTCGAGACGCTGCTGGGGCGGCTCGACCGGGCGTACCGGGAGTGGCGCACCGACGGGCTGGAAGGGCTCTACGACGACATCGGCTCGCGTGACTTCCTGCGCGGGCGGCGCGTCACCGTCGACGGCGCGCAGGGAACCGCCGACCGCATCGAGCGCGACGGCAGACTGGCCGTCGCGACGGCCTCAGGCCGGCTCCTAGTCACGAGCGGCGAGGTCCTGTTCGAACGCTGACCTCAAGAGCCGGTTGCGCGGACGTCCGCGAGCGGGTAGCGCGCCAACGGATACGTCTCTGAGACCGTCAGCGCCGCCGCTACGCGTCCTCGAGCGCCGCCAGCTCGGCGGGAGTGTTCGCGTTCGCGAGGAGTCGCTCGTCCACCTGGAGCACCCGCGGGTTGACGCCGCGCAGCGAGAGCTCGCCGCCCGCGAGCCGCCGCTCCAGGAGCGGCAGGTCTGCCTTCCCGTACGCACCCGGTAGCGGCCCCGACTGCGGCACCGCCCTCGCCTCGCCGAGCGCGCGCAGGAGCCGAGGCGTCACGAGCGGGCAGTCGACCGGCAGGAACACGGCAATCTCGTGCGTCGCCTCGCGCAATCCTGCGATCACGCCGGCGATCGGTGCCCGGAGCTCGACGCCATCGTCGAGCACGTCGAAGGGCAGCTCGAGCTCGCCCTTGCCGACGGCGAGCCGCTCCTCGCACGCCTCACCGAGCACCCGCCAAGCCCGCTCCGCAAGCGTCTCCTCGCCGAGCCGCGCGAGCGCTTTGGGTGAGCCGAAGCGCCTGGACGCACCCCCGACGAGCAGCACGCCCGTGAGCGCATTCAACACGACCGAGCCTGGTCGGCTGAGCGCGATGAGTTGTCCGAGGCAAGGCAAGGCAACGCAAACAAGGCGAGGACGTAAGGACTCAGCTCGGTCGACAATGGCCCTCACTGAGGATCCTGCGTCGCACCCCCCACGGGCACGGACGACTCATAGCGCCGTTGTGTCGAGCGTCGGTCCCTCTTCGATCCGCCACTGCTCGGTGTAGACGTTGATCGAGCGGCCGCGAACGAACCCGCAGAGCGTGATCCGGCGGTCAGCGGCCAGCTCGATCGCAAGCGAGGAGGGGGCCCCGACAGCGACGACGATGGGACAGCCGGCAACCGCCGCCTTCTGGACGAGCTCGAAGGAGATGCGGCCGCTGAGGCAGAGCAGCGAGCGCTCGAGCGGCAGCATGCCCTCGCCGAAAGCCCACCCCATCACCTTGTCGAGCGCGTTGTGGCGACCGACATCCTCGCGTGCGCAGAGCAGCTCGCCGTCGGCGGCGAAGAGACCCGCAGCGTGGAGGCCGCCCGTGGCATCGAACGCCGCCTGCGACGCCCGGAGCCTCGCCGGCAACATGCGCACGAGCTCCGCGGAGACGCGTAGATCGCCGGCGACCCGCGGCGCCTCGACGGCGACGGCCTCGAGCGCGCCCTTGCCGCAGACGCCGCAGGAAGACGAGGTGTAGAAGCTCCTCGCAAGACGCGAGGGGTCGAACCCGGGCGCGTCGACCTCCACGGTGTTCGCCGCCAGATCGAGCGGCAACCGTGCGCCCGCCGGCACGAGGCCCTCCGACAAGCAGAAGCCGATGGCCAGCTCCTCGTCATGACCCGGCGTTCGCATTGTGATGGCCACCGGCCGGTCGCCGATCCTGATCTCGAGCGGCTCCTCGACCGCGACCGCGTCCTCTGCCGGGCCGCCCGGCAACCGCGCGAGCCGGACACGCGCCGTCGAAAGCGGCGGCGTCAAGCTCCTACTCGACGGTGACGGTCTTCGCGAGGTTGCGCGGCTGGTCGACGTTCAGCGAGCGCAGCCGCGCGATGCGGTAGGCGAGGAGCTGCAGCGGTAGGATCGCGAGCGCGGCCTGCAGGAACGCGGGGCTCTCGGGCACGTAGATCACGTCGTTTGCATGGTGCTGGATGTCTTCGTTGCCGTCTGTAGCGACGGCGATCACGTGCGCACCCCGGGCTCGGACCTCTTGGATGTTCGAGACGATCTTCTCGTAGACGTGGCTGTTCGTTGCGACGACGACGACGGGGGTCTCGGACTCGAGGAGCGCGATCGGCCCATGCTTCATCTCGCCGGCGGAGTACGCCTCTGTCGGGATGTAGCTGATCTCCTTCAACTTCAGTGCCCCCTCGAGCGCGACGGGCAGGCCGATGTGGCGGCCCAGGTAGAGGAAGAAGGGCTGGTCGTAGACGCGCTGTGCGATCTCCTCCACCGGGTGATTTCCGTCGAGAAAGCGCTCGAACTTCGCCGGCAGGTCGTAGACCTCGTCGAGGATGAACTCGCGCTCCTCGGGCGGCAGCGTCCCGCGCACCTCCGCGAGCTTGAGCGCGACGAGGTAGAGGAGAGCGACCTGCGCAGTGAAGGTTTTGGAGGCCGCGACGCCCACCTCGAGGCCGCCACGGGTGTAGAGGACGGAGTCGACCTCGCGCGTGATCTGCGAGCCCATCATGTTGGTGATCGCGACTGTGCGGGCGCCCTTCTCGCGTGCAAGCTGCATCGCCTGGATCGTGTCGCGCGTCTCGCCGGACTGGGAGATCCCGATCACGAGCGTGTCGTCGTCGAGCACCGGGTTCCGGTAGATCCACTCCGAGGCGATGTCGGGCTCGACCGGGACGCGCGCCCACTCCTCGATCACGTAGCGGGCCACGACAGCCGCGTGGTAGGACGTGCCTGCCGAGAGGATGACGATGCGGCGGAGGTCGCGGACCTCCGCCTCGTCCAGGCCGAGCCCGTCGAGCACGAGCCGCCCGTGCCGCACGCGGTCGCCGATCGTCTCCGCGACAGCCTCCGGCTGCTCGTAGATCTCCTTCAGCATGAACGTCTCGTAGCCACCCTTCTCGGCGCCTTCGTCGTCCCAGTCGAGCTCGATCCGGTCATGTTCGACCCGTGTGCCGTCGGGGCGCACGAACGTCGCCCCCGAGGGCGTGACGGTGACGATGTCCCCGTCGTCGGGGAACTGGACGAGCTTCGTCTCGCGTAGGAATGCGGCAGCATTAGAGGCGACGAACATCTCGTCCTCTCCGATCCCGATCACCATCGGCGTCTGGTGACGGGCGCCCACGAGAAGGTCTGGGTGATCCCGGTGGATCGCGACGAAGGTGAAGTGACCTTCGAGGTGTCCGTACACCTTGCGCACGGCTTCGCTCAGGTTGCCCTCGTACTCCTCCTCGATCAGGTGACACACGGTTTCGGCGTCGGTCTCAGAAATGAACGTGTGACCCGCTGCGAGGAGGCGCTCACGCAACTCGCGGTAGTTCTCGACGATCCCGTTGAGAACGATCGCAAGCTGTGAGCCGTCGCAACCGGCAAGCGGATGCGCATTCGCCTCGGTGACGCTGCCGTGGGTTGCCCAGCGCGTGTGGCCGAGACCATGTGTCGAACGCGACCCGTTCGGTCCCGCTGCGTCTTTCAGGTTTTGGAGGTTGCCGACCGCGCGCACATAGTCGAGCCCGTCGTGCTCCAGCAGCGCGATCCCCGCGGAGTCGTACCCGCGGTACTCGAGGCGCTCGAGCCCCTGGAGGAGGAGCGGCTTGCATTCCCTTGGCCCAACGTACCCGATGATCCCGCACACCCTGAAGCTCCTTTGTTCGTCCTCTTCCGGGTGAAGCGCCACCCACGATCGCTGGCATGATCGTTCCTGAACGTCTCTCAAAAAGCAATAAGAGCCCGAGCCTGAGACCGTGCTTCGCGCGGGTCAGTCGAGCTCTCTCCGAACGAGAGCGGCGATCGTACCACACAGCGATTCGGCCTCCGCGACCGTCTCTGCCTCGCCGAGCACGCGGATCATCGGCTCCGTGCCGGAGGCGCGCACGAGCACGCGGCCTCGGCCGCCGAGAGCGACGTTCAGCCGCTCGGCCTCGGCGAGCGCTCTCTCCGGCACCTGGCGGCGAGTCACCCTGACGTTCTCCTTCGCCTGCGGGTACAGCGGCATCACCGCTGCCGCGTCCGCAAGCGATCTTCCCCGGATCGCCCCACACAGCAGGAGAGCCGCTGCCAGCCCGTCGCCGGTGACGTGACCGTCGAGGTACATGATGTGCCCCGACTGCTCCCCGCCGAGTAGGCCTCGCTCCCGACGGAGGGCCTCGAGCACGTACCGGTCACCCACGTCGGTGGTGACGACGCGGATCCCCCGCTCCTCCATCAACCGGTGAAAGCCAAGGTTCGTCATAGTCGTGACGGCGACCAGTTCGACTCCCAGGTGAAGCGCCAGGATCGCGAGAATCTGGTCGCCGTCGACGATCCGGCCCGCGTGATCCACTGCGAGGATCCGATCCCCGTCGCCGTCGAATGCGACGCCGAGGCTGTAGCCCTCGTCAACGACGGTGGCCTGCAGCAACGCCGGGTTCGTCGCGCCACAGCCGACGTTGATGTTCTCGCCGTCGGGTGCGTCACCGATCGAGCGAACGAGCGCGCCGACCTCCTCGAGCGCGGCGGCGGCGAGTCCCGAGTAGGCGCCGTTTGCGCAATCCACGACCACGCCGAGGTCGATCGGTGAGCCGAACCGCTCGACGATGTGCCTGAGGTAGCTCTCGGGGGCGATCTCGACCCGGTCGACCCTGCCGCCGCCGCGCGCCGGCTCGTCGAGCAGCGCCTCGATCTCCTCCTCGGCGGCGTCGGTCAGCTTGCTGCCGTGGCGATCGAAGAACTTGACGCCGTTGTACTCGGGCGGGTTGTGCGACGCCGAGATGACGACCCCGAGGTCGAGCGCGAGCAGCGCGACGGCGGGGGTCGGCAGGACACCGGCCAGCACTGCGTTGCCGCCCGCGGAGACGACGCCGCGGGCGAACGCCTCCTCGAGCGACGGGCCAGAGCCCCTCGTGTCTCGCCCGATGAAGACGCCGCCGGCGCCCGACCAGAGCGTCGAGGCCTTCCCCAGACGCTCGACGAACTCGACCGTCAGATCCCCCCCGACGACTCCTCGCACCCCGTCGGTTCCGAAGTGGCGGCGCGGCACCGGCGCAGCCTACTGCTACAAGTGCAGCGATGGCCGCTCCGCGCGACAGCCTCGAACGGCTCTGGAGCACAACTGGAATCCTCTTGCAGGCTGTGCTCCTGGTCGGTGTCCTCGCCGCTGTCGGCGATCGGCGAGTAGGGGCGTGGCTGCTACTCGCAGCGGTGACGGGGCTGGTGCTGACCCATCTCGCGATCAGCTTCGTTGCCTATCGCAGAGTCATGCGCAGAGCATGGCCCCAGGTCCGACCTCTCGACGACTGGGACGATTAGGCCCAACGCTTTGCCGCAGGTAAAGCGCGCTATCGCTCGGAGAACTCTATCGCTTTGAGAATTGGGGTGCCTTGCGCGCCTTGTGCAGGCCGGCCTTCTTGCGCTCGACCTCGCGGGCGTCTCGAGTCAGAAAGCCCTCTCGCTTCAACGGGATGCGAAGCTCGGGGTCGGCTTCGACGAGGGCGCGGGCGATACCGTGGCGCACGGCTCCGGCCTGCCCGGACGGCCCGCCGCCGTGGACGCGCACGCGCAGGTCGTAGGTGCCTTCGACACCCGCTACCTTGAGCGGCGCGAGCGCTGACGCTCGGTGCGTGAGGCGTGGGAAGTAGTCCTCGATCGTGCGACCGTTGAACCAGGTCGTCCCGTCTCCCGGGCGGAGGATGACGCGGGCGACCGAGGTCTTGCGCTTGCCCGTGCCCTGGTACTGAGCCTGCTCTGCCACTTACCTGACCTCCAGCACTGTCGGACATTCAACCACTACCGGACTTCCAATCTAAATGGCTTCGGCGCCTGCGCCTCGTGCGGATGCTCCGGGCCGGCGTAGATCTTCAGCTTCGTGATCTGGGCACGCGCGAGCTTGTTCCGGGGCAGCATCCCCTTCACCGCCTTGCGCAGCACCTCCGTCGGCCGTCGCTCCAGCTGTGTCCGCAGGGTTCGCGTGCGGAGGCCGCCGGGATAGCCGGAATGCCGGTGGTAGAGCTTCTGGTCGAGCTTCTGCCCCGTGACGTGGATCTTGTCCGCGTTCACGACCACGACGAAGTCGCCCGTGTCGACGTGCGGTGTGTAGGCCGCCTTCCTCTTCCCACGCAGCGTGTCCGCGATCTGCGTCGCGAGCCGCCCGAGCGTCTGCCCTTCGGCGTCGACGAGATACCAGTCACGCTGGATCTCGCCCGGCTTTGCAGAGTAGGTCTTCATTTCACAGAAAGAGGGCGCACGTCGGGTGCGCCGGCGGCCGATTGTAGCAGGATCCAAGCGGCCGGCAGGCCCACGAAAGCCGCTGCGGCGAAGGCGAGCGCCTCGACTCCGACCTCGCTGTAGACGATGCCGCCGAGGAGCACGAGCGCCGCCCCGGTGAAGCTCGAGAGCTGGTCGGTGAGGCCGATCAGCTTTCCGCGCTCTGCCGGCAGCGCCCGGTCTGCGAGCTCGGTGACTGCGGCCACATAGGAGACGTTCCAGCCGAGCCCGAGCCCGAAGAGCGACACTGACATCCACGGGACGCTCGTGAACCAAGCGAGACCCAGGGTCGAGAGCGCCATCAGCAGGAGCCCCGCGACCTGCCCCGGGCGGCGGCCGAGCTTGTCCACCAGCTGGCCGATCACCAGCACGAGGGCGTACATGCCGACGATGTGCAGGCTGATCACGGTGAAGACGTCGGCTTGATGGTGCCCGTGGTCGATCACGAGATAGCCGGTCAGGTTCATCACCGACACCATCCCGGCGAAGCTCGCCACCGCCGCGACGAGGGCGGTGACGACGCCTGGGCGACGGATGATCTCGCGGAGCGGCGCGGGTTCCGCTGGTTCGGCGCCTCCCCCGTCGAAGTGGAGCCGCTGAGCGATCGTGCGTGGATCGGGCCGGACGAGCAGGACGAGGACGAGCCCGACCACCATGATCCCGGCCGCTGCGATCCACGGCAGGACGAGCGCCTCGGTGTCGAGCTCCTTGCCGGCGAAGAGCGGGCGGAAGACGAGCGGTCCCAGCGCGGCGCCGAAGAGGGCGCCGAAGAGCACGTAGGAGATCCCGCGCGCGCGACGCTCCGGCGGATACATGTCCGCAGCGGCCGCTCGAGCGAGGAGAATCGTCCCTTGCGCGACGCCGACGAGCGCGAACCCTGCCACGACGACCGGAGCGGACTCGAGCTCGCAGCCGAGAGCCGTCGTCAGTGAGCCGGCGATCCCCGCGACACAGCCGCCAGCGAGGACGGGAATGCGACCGTGCCGATCCATCAGACGCCCTGCCGGGAGTGCCGCGAGGGCACCCGCCGTGAGGAAGATCGCAGGACCCAGTCCGAGGATGCCCTCGATGCCGGTCACGAGGACGAGCGTGATCGTGCCCACCGCAACGGCGAGCTGCACCATGCCGGAGAGTGAGGTCAGCGTCGCCGCGAGCAGGAAGGTGTTGCGCCGGATCGGAAAGTCGTGCACCGGCGACGACATTACCCGAGCATTTCGAGGAGACCCAGACGGAAGGGGCCGCGCTGCACACAAGCGACAATAGGCGGTGATGATCCGCCGCCGTGTCGTCGTTCGCGGTCACGTGCAGGGTGTCTTCTTCCGCGAGTCGGTGAGGCGCCGAGCAGAGGCTGCGGGCGTAGCCGGCTGGGTTCGGAACTCGGGCGACGGGTCGGTGGAGGCGGTCTTCGAAGGCGAGCACGATGCGGTCGAGCGGCTCGTCGACTTCTGCCGCGGTGGCCCGCGCGGCGCGCGCGTCGACTGGCTGGATGTGAGCGCCGAGGAGCCGGAGGACCTATCCGGGTTTCAGGTGCGCTAGCCCAATCGGATTGCCGCTCAGCTCATGTCCCGATGGCTACTGACGCCTCAACGCTCGCGCGTGCAGACGTTGGGCGCCGCGCCCACGAGCCGGTCGAAGAGGGTGTTGAACCCAGCGTCGGAGACCGGATCGTACCGCTGTAGTCCTCCGCCCTCCCACTGGACGATCGGCGTTACGCCGGCGCTCACTCCCACTCGATCGTCGAGGGCGGCTTCGAGCTGATGTCCAGAGCGACGCGGTTGACGCCGAGGATCTCGTTGATGATCCGGCTCGAGACCTGCTCGAGCAGGTCGTAGGGCAGTCGCGCCCAGTCTGCTGTCATCGCGTCCTCCGAGGTCACCGCGCGAATCACGATCGGGTACGCGTACGTTCGCTCGTCGCCCTGCACACCCACCGACTTGATCGCCGGGAGCACCGCGAAGCTCTGCCACAGCTCGCGGTAGAGCCCGGCGCGGCGAACCTCCTCCTGCAGGATCGCATCGGCCGCTCGGAGGATCTCCAAGCGCTCGCGGGTGACCTCGCCGATGATCCGGATCGCGAGGCCCGGGCCTGGGAACGGCTGGCGCCAGACCATCCGCTCCGGGAGGCCCAGCTCCTCGCCCACGCGGCGCACCTCGTCTTTGAAGAGCTGTCGCAGGGGCTCGACGAGCTCCATGCGCATGTCGGCCGGAAGCCCGCCGACGTTGTGATGCGACTTGATCGTTGCGGCGACGCCCTCGTCGGAGCCCCCGGACTCGATCACGTCCGAGTACAGCGTCCCCTGCACGAGGAAGCGGACCTCCTCCTCCCGTTCGTCTGAGAGCTTGCGCGCCTCCTCCTCGAAGACGCGGATGAACTCCTCGCCGACGATTTTTCGCTTCTCCTCCGGATCGCTCACCCCCTCGAGCCGAGTCAGGAACCGATCCTGCGCCGCGACGTGCACGAGCGGGACGTGGAAGTGGCCGGCGAAGGTGTCCACCACCTGCCCTGCCTCGTTCTCGCGCAGCAGGCCGTGGTCAACGAAGACACAGGTGAGCTGATCGCCCACCGCCTTGTAGACGAGCAGCGCGGCGACCGCTGAGTCGACACCGCCGGAGAGGCCGCAGATGACCCGCTCGGTGCCGATCTGGCCGCGGATCCGCTCCACCTGCTCCTCGATCACCGCAGCCGCCGTCCAGGCTGGAGGGACGCCTGCGAGCTTGTAGAGAAAATTCTCGAGCACGTCCTGTCCGTGCGGGGTGTGCCGCACCTCGGGATGGAACTGGACGCCGTAGAGGCGCCGTTCGGAATCCTCGAAAGCCGCGATCGGCGTCGAGGGCGAGCCGGCAACGACACGCGCTCCGACGGGCGGGGCGACAACCGAGTCGCGGTGGCTCATCCAGACGGTCTGCTCGGCGGCCAGGCCCTCGAACAACCCGCCGGGAGTGGCCTCGAGCGCCGTCCTGCCGAACTCGGACACGCCGGTACGGTCGACCGACCCGCCCAGATCCATGGCCATCAACTGCATCCCGTAGCAGATGCCCAGCGTGGGGATGCCGAGCCCGAAGATCTCCCGGTCGATGGTGGGTGCACCCTCGGCGTAGACGGATGCGGGGCCGCCGGAGAGGATCAGCGCGAGGGGGTTGCGAGCGCGCACCTCGGCGGCCGAGAGACGGTGCGGCACGAGCTCCGAGTAGACGCGGGCCTCGCGCACCCGCCGCGCGATCAGCTGCGAGTACTGGCCGCCGAGGTCGAGCACGAGCACGGGCCGCTCCTCTGCGACCGGCTCGCAGACGGGGAGCGGATGCACGGTTGCCACCGTTACTGCCGCCGGTAGTTCGGCGCGTCCTTCGTAATCGTGACGTCATGCGGGTGACTCTCGCGCAGGCCGGCGCCGGTGATCCGCACGAAGCGCGAGTCGAGCTTCAGCGCCTCGATCGTCGGCGACCCCGTGTAGCCCATCGCCTGCCGCAGGCCGCCGACCAGCTGGTAGAGGATCTGCTGCACGGGCCCCTTGTAGGGCACGCGGCCCTCGATCCCCTCGGGCACGAGCTTGTCGACGTCCTCGACGTCACCCTGGAAGTAGCGGTCCTTCGAGAACGAGCGCGCCTTCATCGCGCCGAGCGAGCCCATGGCGCGGTACTCCTTGAATCGCTCCCCTTGCACGAGGATCACGTCGCCGGGGCTCTCGTCGGTGCCGGCGAGCATCGAGCCGAGCATCACCGTGTCCGCGCACGCGGCGATCGCCTTCGCGATGTCGCCGGACGATGACATGCCGCCGTCCGCGACCACGGGCACGCCGTGTCGCATCGCGAGCTCGGCGCACTCGAAGACGGCGGTGATCTGCGGCACGCCGACCCCGGCGACGACGCGTGTCGTGCAGATCGAGCCCGGGCCGATGCCGACCTTGATCGCATCGGCGCCCGCGTCGATCAGCGACTCCGCCGCCTCGGTGGTGGCGATGTTCCCCGCGATCACCGGCACGTCCCACTCGTCCTTGATCCGCCGCACCATCTCGAGGACGGCGGTCGAGTGGCCGTGCGCGGTGTCGACGACGAGCACGTCGGCCTCGGCGGCAACGAGCGCGCTCGCGCGCTCGAAGGCGTCGGTGCCCACGCCGACGGCGGCGCCCACACGCAGCCGTCCCTGCTCATCCTTCGTCGCCAGCGGGAACTGAATCCGCTTCTGGATGTCCTTGACGGTGATCAGGCCCTTCAGCCGGCCGGCCGCATCGACGACCGGGAGCTTCTCGATCTTGTGCCGGTGCAGGATCTCGTTCGCCTCGTCGAGCGACGTGCCGACCGGCACCGTGACCAGGTCGCGCGAGGTCATCAGCGCCGAGACGGGCTGGCGGACGTTCGACTCGAAGCGGAGGTCGCGGTTCGTCAGGATCCCGACGAGCACGCCCGTCTCGTCGGTGATCGGCACGCCGGAGACGCGGTAGCGCTCCATCAGCTCGATCGCCTCGGCGACCGAATCGCCGGGCCTGAGCGTCACCGGCTCGACGATCATCCCCGACTCCGAGCGCTTCACCTTGTCGACCTCGGCGGCCTGATCGGCGATCGACAGGTTGCGGTGCAGGATCCCGATCCCGCCCTCGCGGGCCAGCGCGATCGCCAGCCGAGCCTCGGTGACGGTGTCCATCGCCGCGGAGACGATCGGGATCTCGAGCGCGATCGTCCGTGTCAGGCGCGTGGTTGTACGCACGTCGCGCGGCAACACCGACGACTCCGCCGGCACAAGCAGGACGTCGTCGAAGGTGAGCCCTTCTTTGCCGAACTTCGCGTCCCAGCCCAGCATGTCACTGTCGAGCTCGAAGTTCACGATCTCATCAACCTCGGTACTGCCCTCAACTGGCCAGCGACTCTACCAACGCGTGCCGACGGAGCCTCACCGGGCTGCGAGCGGTTGCAACTCTTGTACCTCGACGCCGGCGGTCAGGCGGCCGATGTCGCGAGGCTCGAAGCGACCTGCTCCCACCTCGAGGGTCGAGGCCGCGCCGGCAGCGACCGCGATCCGGAGCGCCTCCTCCGCTGTCTTCCCCGCGAGCTGCGCGACGAGGAACTGAGCGAGCAGGACGTCGCCGGCACCGACGACCGAGATCGGCTCGAGCACCGGCGCAAGCGCGCGGTAGCGACGCACCTGTCGCTCCTCGCGGAAGAGACCGAAGCAGCCGGACTCGAAGGTGATGTGCACGTTGCGCGCGCCGAGCTCGGCGATTCGGTCCAGCGCCATCAGGAAGTCCTCTTCGTCCTCGAGCTCCTGCCCGACGACGTGCTCGGCCTCGCGCTGGTTCGGCGAGACGAGGTACGGCTCCGCCTCCGTTCCCAGCCGCAACGGCCCGCCCTCGGTGTCGAGCACGACGGGAACGCCCCGCCGGTTCAGGTCGCGGATCGCATCGGCGTAGAAGCCGTCCTCCACCCCACGCGGCAGCGACCCGGCGAAGATCACGAAGTCAGCGCCGCGGGAGAGGTAGTGCACCTTCTCGAGGAGCATCCCGAGCTCGTCCTCCGAGACTCGGGGACCCCACTCGTTGATCTCGGTATAAGAGGTCTCCGTCGGGTCGACGACCGCCGTCGAGGTTCGCGACTCTTCGCCGATCCGGACGAAGTCGTTGAGGATCGCTTCCGCGGTCAGCTCCTCGACGATCCGGGTCCCGGTCCGGCCGCCCGCGAGCCCCGTCGCGACGACAGGGACGTCGAGCCG
>Ga0136613_10000548_pt1 | contig 17521 bp, 21 predicted proteins | sample AntDrymUQ2722106_2_FD_106649 | JGI IMG/M metagenome (GOLD analysis project Ga0136613, IMG submission 106649) | Polar desert sand microbial communities from Dry Valleys, Antarctica - metaG UQ272 (21.06) | ecosystem: Environmental > Terrestrial > Soil > Desert | place: Antarctica: Dry Valley... | reverse complement strand
TTAGGGCCTATCGCAATTACTCAAGGGCGCCCATCTGTTGCGAGGTGATCAGGGCGAAGCAGAACGACAGCAGGGCGTCGTGGTTGATGGGCTTCTTGGACCAGCGGATCAGTAGGGCGCGGTCGCACATGCCCGAACGTGAACGCGCGCAGGAACGTCCCCAGCGTCGAGGGGGCCGGCACCCAGCCACCGAGCAGCCGGCCGGTGCGCCCCGCGCGCAGCACGCCGACATCGTCGATGCTGTCGGCGCCGAGCACCATCGCGTAGATCAGCGCCATCACCTTGCGGCCCGCGTTGGCGGCACCCGGCCGGTCGCGGCGCAACCGCACCACCTGCTGCGCGAGCGCCTCGACATCGAGGCGCTGAGCGAGCGTCGCGACCACCATCACCCCGGCATCGCAGACGACACGCTCGTCATCGAACTCGACCTGCACGCCATCCAGTCCGACCGGCTTGTCATCGTGCACCACGAAGGTGACCTCCTGCCGCAGGCCCCGGCTGCTCCAATCAGCCGTAAAAGCCCTGCACAGGAGGTCCTTCTTCACCCTGGACCGGACGGCACCAGCCTACGGCATCGGTGGATCAAGGCTAAGTCAACGTGGACCGGGGCCGTTGCTCCGAGTACAGCCCGGCGGCGCGAGCGAGGCGTCAGCCCGGTGCTTCGGTGTCGCTGCGCGCCTGCTGCGCTTGCGCTTCGGCCTGCTCGCGCGCACGGCGCGCCTCGTCGGCCTCGTGGTCGGCGTCGCGGGCTCGTGCCTTGGCGGCGTCCTCCTCCCTGGCGTGCAGGTGTGCTTCCTCGTCGAGCTTGTCGGCCTGGGCCCGCGCCTCGGCTTGGGCCTTGAGCCGTTCGTCGCGGGGTCCAGCCTTCGAGCTCCTCGGGCTGGATGCCGTGCAGCCGGTCGTCGTGGGCGGCGAGCTTGGTCAGCTCCTCGACGCCGAGGCCGGCTCCGTGGGTCGTGACCATCGTCTCGGCGGTGGCGTCGAGCTGCAGGCCGTCGCGGCTGACGGTGGCGCCGCGCAGGGCGGCGGCGTGGTGCTTGCGTCCGCCCAGGCCGCTGCGGACGCTCACCGCCAGCGGTTCGCTGTCGCGGAAGTGGACGTCTTCGAGCTTGCCCAGCTTCTCGCCCGAGCTGTCAAGCACCTCGGTTCCGATCCACGTCTGCAGATCTCGTGCTTCGATGGGCATCAGGGGGTCACCTCGAGTTCGATCAGCCGGGCACGTGCGGGATCTCTAGCCTGATCCCGCCAGCGTCTGCCTAGTACCCGGGCAGGCAGTCGTACTCACGCGCGCACGAGGCGGCGTCAGACCGCGCTCGCCGCGAGCGCGGTCAGCGCCGCGATCGCGAGCACGACGAGCACGACGTTCTCGTGGCCGTCGCCGGCGAGCCGCGCGAACAGGCGACGGCCGACGATCTGGCCCGCCAGGCCCGCGGCGAGCAGGGCCCCGATCGCGTCGGGGACGTCGAACGTGCCGCTGATCAGCAGCGCGGGCGCGCTGAGCAGGGCGAGGCCCACGAAGACCGCGGCCAGCGTGTCGCGCATCTGCTCGGACGTGACGCCGCGGGCCAGCAGATGCAGGACGATCGGCGGACCGCTGAGCGCGGTCGAGGTGCTCAGGGCGCCGCTGCTGATGCCGGCGAGCGGTGCGCTCCAGCGGCGCGAGCGGGTGCACGCTCCGGCCGCCCGGCCGCGCCGTGCGCGCAGCCGCAACGCGAGCCCCGCGAGCACGGCGAGCGCCACGAGCGCGGACAGCAGTCGCTCCGGCAGCTCGCGCAGCGCGAGCGCGCCGAGCGCGAGGCCGGGCAGTGACCAGGCGACGAGCGCGAGCACCTCGCCGCGCAGCACGCGCGGCACGCGCCGTTCGGTCGCCAGCGTCAGGAGGTTGATCGCGACGCCGAGCAGGACGCCGGCGGTCACCGCCTCCTGCGGCCCGAAGACCGCGAACAGGACCGGGGCCGCGACGAGCGCGAAGCCGAAACCGGTCGCCGACTGCAGGCTGGCGCCGAGAAAGACCGCTGCCGCAGCCAGCGCGGTCAACTCAGACGAGCAGCGAGCGGCCGGTCATCTCCGGCGGCTGCTCGATGCCGAGCAGGTCCAGCGCGGTCGGCGCGACATCGGCGAGGATGCCGCCATCCTGCGCGAGCCGCGCGTCTTCGACCGTGACGATCAGCGGCACCGGGTTCAGCGAGTGCGCCGTGTCGGGCGAGCCGTCGGGCTCGAGCATGTCGTCGGCGTTGCCGTGATCGGCCGTCACGATGCACTCGCCGCCGTCGGCCTGCACCGTCGCGACGATGCGCTGGAGGCACTCGTCGACGGTCTGGACCGCCTCGACGGCCGCCGGTATGACGCCGGTGTGCCCGACCATGTCGGCGTTGGCGAAGTTGATCAGCGCGAAGCGAAACTCTTCCTCGCTCCAGGCCTGGACGAACGCGTCGGTCGCCTCGCGCGCGCTCATCGCCGGCTTGTGGTCGTACGTGGGCACGTCGCGCGGCGACGCCACGAGCTCGCGCCGCTCGCCCGCCTCGGGCTCCTCCTCGCCGCCGGCGAAGAAGTACGTCACGTGCGGGTACTTCTCCGTCTCGGCGACGTGGAGCTGGCGGCCGCCCGCGGCGGCGATGACCCGCGGCAGCGTGACGGCCGGCCGCAGGGAGCGAAACGCCACCGGGTACTCCCAGCGCTCGTCGTATTCGGTCAGGCAGGTGTAGCGCGCAGCGGGCACGCCGCCGTGGCGGTCGACCTCAGCGCAGCCAGGATCGGCAAGCGCGCGCGAGATCTCGCGCACGCGGTCGGGGCGAAAGTTGAACGAGATGACCGAGTCACCGGCTCGAATCAAGCCCTCACCGCCGACGCGCGTCGGCGTGATGAACTCGTCGGTCTCGCCGCGCCCATAGCCGTCGAGGGCGGCTTGCTCGGCGGTCTGCGCGGCATGCTCGGCGACGCCGTGGACGAGCAGGTCGTATGCGCGCTGCACGCGATCCCAGCGGTTGTCTCGATCCATGCCGAAGTAGCGCCCGACGACGCTGGCGATGCGCCCCGTATTCGACTGCGCACACCAGTGCTCGACGGTCCGCAGCGCGTCGGCGCCCGACCTCGGAGGCGTGTCGCGCCCGTCGGTGAACGCGTGGATGACGAGATCCTCGACGCCCGCGCTCGCGGCCATCTCGATCAGCGTCCGCAGGTGGCCCATGGCCGCGTGCACGCCGCCCTTCGACACAAGCCCCACCAGGTGCACGCGGGGCGCATCGCGCAGCGCTGCGGCGAGCACCTCGTTGCCACCGAAGTCGGGCTGTGCGGCCGCCTGGTTGATGAGCGTGAGGTCCTGCATGACGACCGAGCCCGCGCCAAGGTTGAGGTGGCCGACTTCGGAGTTGCCCATCTGGCCCTCGGGTAGGCCGACGGCCTCGCCCCAGGCGGTCAGCGTCGTGTGTGGGTAGCGCTGCCAGAGGTCGTCGAAGACCGGCGTGTGGGCGAGCGCGACTGCGTTACCGGGTCCGTCTGGTGCGAGGGCCCAGCCATCGAGAACGACGATGCAGACTGAGGGCAGCCCGCTCACGAGGTGGTGAGATCGGCCATCTAGACTGGCGACGGCACCGCGGCAGCGACGATCTGGGCAAACGAGTCGGCGTCCAGCGACCCTCCCCCGACGAGGGCACCGTCGATGTCGGGCAGCGCCAGCAGCTCAGCGGCGTTGTCCGGGGTGACCGAGCCGCCGTACAGCACGCGTGCCAGCTGCGCCGCCTCGGGCGCGCGGTCGGCGATCAACGTCCGCACGAAGCCGATCGCCTCCTGCGCCTGCTCGGGCGTGGCGACCTTGCCGCTGCCGATCGCCCAGATCGGCTCATAGGCGACGGTGACCTCGGCGATCTGATCGGGCGCCAGCCGTTCAAGCGCCTCCTGCACCTGGTGGCGCAGCTTGCGCTCGGTGTCGCCGCACTCGCGCTCGGCCTCGGTCTCGCCGACGCAGAGGATCGGCTTCAGACCGGCCGCCAGCGCCGCCGACAGCTTGAGCGACAGTGCGCGGTCGGTCTCGTTGAAGTACTGGCGGCGCTCGGAATGGCCGAGAACGACACCGTGGACGTCGTGCTCGAGCAGCATCGGCGCCGACACCTCGCCCGTGTACGCGCCGGAGTCCTGCTCGTGCATGTTCTGGGCGAGAACCTCGACACGCGAGCCGCGCGTCGAGTCGACCATCGCCTGCAGCGCGGTGAACGGCACGCAGATCGCGACGTCGACGCCGTCGACTGATGACACCCGCGGCAGCAGCGTCGCCACGTACTCCTCGGCCTCGGCGACGGTCTTGTGCATCTTCCAGTTGCCTGCGATGAAGGGCGTCCGGCTCATGCGCAGATCTCAGTCGGTGAGCGCGTCGAGGCCGGGCAGCGGGGCCCCCTCGATCAGCCTCAGCGACGCGCCGCCGCCGGTCGACAGGTGCGTGACGCTGTCGGCCAGGCCGAACTCCTTCATCGCGGCGCCCGAGTCGCCGCCGCCGACGACCGTGGTACCAGGGTGCGCCGCCAGCGCCTGCGCGATCGCCAGCGAGCCGGCCGCGAAGGACTTGCGCTCGTAAGCGCCGATCGGCCCGTTCCAGAAGATCGTCTCGGCCTTGCGGATCTCCGCCACGTACCGCGTGCGCGCTCGCGAGCCGATGTCGAGCTGCATCCACCCGTCCGGGACGTCGGCGCCGTCGAGGATCTTCACCGCCGCGTCGTCCCCGAGGCGGTCCGCGATCACGAGATCCTCCGGCAGGATCAGCTTTCCGTCCGGGTAGCCGTCCTGCTCGAGCGCCTTGCGCGCAGGCTCGATGCCTTCCTCTTCGCACAGCGAGTCGCCGGTGCTGTGGCCGAGCGCTCGCAAAAACGGCGTCGTCATTGCGCCGCCGATGAGGATCGTGTCGGCGAGCTCGAGGAACCGCTCGATCACGCCGATCTTCTCGGTCACCTTCGCCCCGCCCATGATCGCCAGGAATGGGCGCTTGGGCTCGTTCATGATCATCTGAATCGTGTCGACCTCGCTCTGGAACAGCAGGCCGGCAGCGGAGTGCTCGACGAGCGAGACCACACCCTCGGTCGATGCGTGCGCACGGTGCGACGTGCCGAAGGCGTCGTTGACGTAGTAGTCGGCGAGGCCAGCCAGTCGCTGGGCGAACTCCGGATCGTTCTTCGACTCGCCGGGCTGGAAGCGGATGTTCTCGAGCATGACGACGTCTCCGTCGGGGATGTCGTCGAGATCTTCAGCCAGCAGGACCTCGATATTGAGCAGCTTCGACGTGCGTTCGGCGACCGGCGCGAGGGAGAACTCGGGCTCGTTGCCCTTGGGGCGACCGAAGTGCGATACGAGCAGCAGCTTGGCACCGCGCTCGCGCAGATCCTCGAGCGTCGGGAGGGCCCTGCGCATGCGCGCGTCGTCGCGGACCTTGCCGTCGCCGACGGGGACGTTGAAGTCCACGCGCACGAGCACGCGCTTGCCCTTGATATCGCCCAGCGAGTCGAGCGTCCTCACGTCAGAGAACCTGCTGGACGACGTCGACGCAGCGGTTGGAGTAACCCCACTCGTTGTCGTACCAGGAGACGACCTTGACCAAGGTTCCCTGCATGACCGAGGTCAGCCCCCCATCGACGATCGAGGAGTGCGGATTGCCGACGATGTCGCTGGAGACGATCGGGTCCTCGGTGTACTGGAGGATGCCCTTGAGCTCGGCTCCGGCGGCCTCCTCGAAGGCGCCGTTGATCTCCTCGGGGCTCGTCTCACGCTCGGCGACGAACGTCAGGTCGACCATCGAGCCCGTCGGGACGGGCGCACGCACGGCGAAACCGTGCAGGCGGCCGTTGAGCTCGGGCAGCACGAGCCCGACGGCCTTGGCGGCGCCGGTCGACGTCGGTACGAGGTTGATGGCGGCGGCGCGGGCGCGGCGCAGGTCCTTGTGGGGACCGTCCTGAAGGTTCTGATCGGCGGTGTAGCCGTGGATCGTGGTCATCAGTCCGTGCTTGATGCCGACCGCCTCGTGGATCGTCTTGGCGAACGGCGCCAGGCAGTTCGTGGTGCACGATGCGTTGGAGATCACGTCGTGCTGCGAGGAGTCGTACTGGTCGAAGTTGACGCCGAGGACGACGGTGATGTCCTCGTCGCTCGCGGGCGCGGAGATGATGACCTTCTTGGCGCCTGCCTCGAGGTGCTTGGCGGCAGCCTCGCGCTTGGTGAACAAGCCGGTCGCCTCGAGCACGACCTCGACGCCGAGGTCCTCCCACGGCAGCTGGGCCGGATCGCGCTCCTCGAGCACGATGAGCTCCTTGCCGTCGACCTTCAGGCCCTTGTCGGTGAGCTCCACGGTGCCCGGGTACGGGCCCAGGATCGAGTCGTAACGCAGCAGATGAGCGAGCGTCTCGTTGTCGGTCAGGTCGTTGACGGCGACCCAGTCGATGTCGGCGCCCGCGGCTTGAGCGGCGCGGAACACGTTACGGCCGATGCGGCCGAAGCCATTGATTCCAACGCGTACTGGCATGCTTGGTCGAATCCCTTTCTTGGTTTCCGTCCGGGGACTGGGCCGGCGGGACCTCCCCGCCCTGGGTCGGCGGGACCTCCCGCCCTGGGCCGGCTAACAGGAATCTATTAGGTCTCGCGCAAAGTCAACGTGCCGCCGACTACCCGCGGCGGGCACTGGGCACGCGCGCAGCCGTCGTTTGGCGAACCGCCGCCGCGGCTATCTCACCGATTTGCCCCCGCGCAGCCCGGTCGCGGCGCCTGAGCGGGCTCCGCCGCTACGGCGATCAGCCCTCCGCGGGCGGCGCCTCTGACTCGAGCAAGTCGAACGACCACAGCTCGCTCGCCGTCCCCACCGGCCCGCGCGTGCGGTGCTGCGCATGACCCGCAGCGAAATCCGGGCTCGCGACCCACGCCTGGAAGTCCTCCTCCGAGTGCCAGCGCGTGAGCACGAGGCAGAGCTCGCGATCGTCGTTGGGGCGCAGCAACTCGAAGCCCTCGAAGCCGCGTGCGCTCGAGACCTTGCCGGCCCGCGCGGCGAAGCGCTGCTCGAACTCCTCGAAGCTTTCCCGCGGAACGGTGATCGCGTTGATCTTGACGACGCTCATGGAGGGATCGTACGGCGCGCTCAGTGCGCGCCCGCCGCGAGCTCCACGCGCAGGCCGTCGGGGTCGAGCAGGTAGCCCGCGTAGTAGTTCGTCCCGTACTGCGGGCGCGGCCCCGGGGCTCCGTCGTCGCGGCCGCCGTTGGCGAGGCCGGCCTCGTGCGCGCCGTTGACCGCGGCGCGACCGGCCGCGGCCAGCGCCATGTGGCCGTAGCCGGGGCCGGGAGTGCGCCCGCGGGCGACGATCCAGACCTGCTCGTGGTCGCGGCCGTAGGCGATCGCGCCGTCGGTCTCGAACATGCGCCGGGCACCGAGCGCGTGGAAGATCGCGTCGTAGAAGCGCGCGGAGCGTGCGAGATCGGAGACCTCGAAGGCGATGTGGACGATCATTGCGAGCGCCTGCGTTGGGAGTGGACCGAGGCCATTGTCGAGCTATGACGCGCCGTCATCGGGCGGAGTGGCCAACGTCGCGGTGGGCGATCTCGACGTCGACATCATCGCGCTCGCGGTAGCGCTTGGCGAGCGCCTCCGCGATCGCGACCGAGCGATGGCGCCCGCCGGTGCAGCCGATCGCGACGGCGAGGTGTGCCTTGCCCTCGGCGATGTACTCCGGGATGAGCCAGTCCAGCAGCGGGTGCAGCCGGTCGTAGAAGTCCTGCAGCTTGCCCTCGCGCAGGACGTATTCGACGACCTGCGGGTCGAAGCCCGTCAGCGGGCGCAGCTCCGGGATCCAATGCGGGTTGGGTAGGAAGCGCACGTCGAAGACGATGTCGGCTTCGCGCGGCGGGCCGTGCTTGTGACCGAACGACGTGAACGTCATCGCGAGCCTCGTGCGCGTCTGGCGCGGGAGGAACTCCTCGACGATCCGGCGGCGAAGCGTCGCGGCGCTGATGCCCGACGTGTCGACGACGAGGTCGGCGCGCCGCTTGAACGGCGCCAGCGCCTCGCGCTCGGCCGCGATCCCCTGGGTCACCGAGCCCGTCGGGCTCAGCGGGTGGCGGCGGCGCGTCTCCTTGTAGCGGTGAAGCAGCGTGTCCTCGTCGGCCTGGAGAAACAGCACGTGGTGGGCGATGCCGAGGCGCTGCAGCGAGTCGAGCATCGGGCTCATGGCGTCGAACAGCTCGCCGCCGCGCACATCGCACACGACGGCGGCACGACGAACCTTCGAGCCGCCGTGGACCAGCAGCTCCACGAGGGCGCGGATCATCTCCGGCGGCAGGTTGTCGACGCAGAAGTAGCCGGTATCCTCGAAGACATTCATCGCGGTCGACTTGCCGGCGCCCGAGAAGCCCGTGATGACGACGAGATCGGCGAGGACCGAGCCCGCGGCAGCGTCGTCGGAGACGTTCAGGGCGGTCACGGTTCCCATCTTGCCTGGTGATCCGGTCATCCGGATGTCCGGTTCAGGTATCTGTACAGGTCGCGCGCGGTCTTGGAGGGAAGACCCGGAACCGCCTCGAGATCCTCGCGCGACGCCCCCAGCACCGACTCCGGCGAGCCGAAGCGCTGCAGCAGCGCGCGCTTGCGCGCCGGTCCGACACCCGGCAGCCCGTCGAGCACCGACTCCGTCATCTGGCGGTCGCGACGCGCGCGGTGGTGCGTGATCGCAAAGCGGTGCGCCTCGTCGCGCACGCGCTGCAGGAGCTGCAGCTCGGGCGTGTCGTGCGCGAGCGCCAGCGGCTGGCGCCGGTCAGGGAGGAAGACCTCCTCGACGCGCTTGGCGAGACTGATCACCGCGACGCCGCGATCGCGGAAGCCCTGCAGCGCGCGCAGACCGGCCGCGAGCTGGCCCGGCCCACCGTCGATGACGATCACGCTCGGCAGCGTGGCGAAGGACTCGTTGCGCTTGGGGTCGTTCGGGCTGAGGTCCTGCTCGGATTCCCAGCGCACCAGGCGCCGCGACAGCACCTCCGCCATCGCGGCGAAGTCGTCGGGCACGCCCTCCTTCGTCGAGCGCACGTTGAAGCGCCGGTAGTCGCTGCGCTTCGGCGCGCCGCCCTCGAAGACGACCATCGCCGCGGTCGTGTTCGTGCCCATCAGGTTGGAGATGTCGAAGGCCTCGATCCGCAGCGGCAGCTGATCGAGGCCGAGCACGCGCTGCAGCCCGTCGAGCGCCTCGACGCGCTGCTGGCGGCGGCGCTCCTCCTTGAGGCGCTCCTGGTCGAGCGCGAGCTGGGCGTTGCGCTCGGCCATCTCGAGGATGCGGCGCTTGTCGCCGCGCTCGGCGGCGCGGACCTCGACGCGCGCGCCGCGTCGCGCGGTCAGCGCCTCGCCGAGGACCTCGGTCGACTCGACGTCGCGCTGCACGATGACCTGCGGCGGGATCGCCATCGTGTCGCCGTAGTACTGCAGCAGGAACTCCTCGGCCACCTCGGCCACCTCGCCGCCGGTCTCGTTGGCGAGGTAGAAGGACTGGCGATCGGACAGCACACCGTCGCGGACCTGAAAGACCTGCGCGTTGGCGTCGGTCCCGTCGACGGCCACGGCGACCGCGTCGAGCGTGCCGACCGACTCGTTGGCCACGCGCTGGCGCTCGAGCAGGCTGTGCACCGCGCGCAGCCGGTTTCGCTCGAGCGTTGCCTGCTCGAACTCCTGCTCCTCGGCGGCCTGCTTCATGCGCCGCTCGAGATCCTGCTCGATCTGGCGATAGCGCCCGGAGAGGAAGTCGATCACGCCGTCGATCGCCGCGCGGTACTCCTCCTTGGACTCATAGCCCACGCACGGCGCGCCGCAGCGCTTGATGTAGAAGTCCAGGCAGGGAGAGCCGCTGCGGCGTCCCGGCTCGATCCCGTTGCAGGAGCGGAAGGCGAAGACCTTCTGCAGCAGGTCGAGCGTGCCGCGCACGCGCTTGGCGTTGGAGTACGGGCCGAAGTACAGCCGCTCGCGGCGGTGGCGCTCGCGGGTGAAGTACACGCGCGGGTAGTCCTCGTCGATTGAGATCGCCAGGAACGGATAGGACTTGTCGTCGCGCAAGCGGACGTTGAAGCGCGGCGCGTACTGCTTGATGAAGCGGTTCTCCGTGAGCAGCGCCTCGGCCTCGGAGGCGACGAGCAGGAAGTCGATCTCGTGGATGAGATCGGCCATCTCGACCGCGCCGCGCGTGACCGGACTTCCGAAGTGGTTCGCGACGCGCTTGCGGATCGACTTCGCCTTGCCGACGTAGATGACCTTGCCGGTCGCGTCGCGGAAGAGGTAGACGCCCGGCCCGTCGGGCAGGCTGCGGCGCTCGTCGCGCAAGCGCGTCTGGCGGCGCGTTTCGGGCGTGGTGGCCATGCCCGTCGAGGATAGGCCGCGTGTAGCCTCGGGCCTTCGTGATCAACCTGTTCAGCGACACGCAGACGCTGCCAAGCGAGGGGATGCGCGCGGCGATGGCCAACGCCGACGTCGGCGACGAGCAGCGCTTCGAGGACCCGACCACGCGCGCGCTCGAACAGCGCGTCGCCGAGCTGCTCGGCCACGAGGCGGCGGTCTTCCTGCCGAGCGGGACGATGTGCAACCTGATCGCCTTCCGGCTGCACGTGCGCCCGGGCGGCGACGAGGTGCTCGTCGGTGCCGACGCCCATCCGCTGAAGTACGAGAGCGGCTCGCCGGGCGCGGTCGTCGGCGCGATCGTCACCCTGCTTGCGGGGGCGCACGGCATCTTCGACGGCGACGCCGTGCGCGCCGCGGTGCGCGACCCGACCGATCGCTACGCCCCACGCACGCGCCTCGTGTCCGTCGAGCAGCCGGTCGGCAACGGTGGCGGGCGCGTCTGGCCGCTCGAGCTCGTGCACGACGTGCTGGCAGCGGCTGCCGAGCACGACCTGCGCACGCATCTGGATGGCGCGCGGCTGCTCAACGCGACGACCGCGACGGGCGTCTCTGCAGCCGCCTTCGCCACTGACTTTCACACGGCCTGGCTGGACTTCACGAAGGGGCTCGGCGCGCCGATCGGAGCTTGCCTGGCGGGCTCGCGCCAGCTGATCGACGAGGCCTGGCGCTACAAGCAGATGCTCGGCGGCGCGATGCGCCAGTCGGGTATCGCGGCCGCCGGCGCGTGGTACGCGCTCGACCACCACGTCACGCGGCTGGCGGAGGATCACGACAACGCCCGGGTTCTGGCCGAGGGGCTGGCCGCGCTTGCTGGGATCGAGATCGATCTCGCTGCCGTTCAGACGAACATCGTCGTCTTCTCGGTGGCTGATGCGGCGCAATTCGTCGCGGCGCTTGAGCGCCACGGCGTGCTGATGGGCGCGCTCGACGCCACGCGCGTGCGGGCGGTGACGCACCTCGACGTCGCGCGCGTCGACGTCGAGGACGCGCTCGAGGCGGCCACCGCGGTCGCCGGCCCAGCCTGATCGGCGCCACTACGCGGCAGGATCGTGCGCGGCTCAATACCGTAGGCGGATGGCCAGTGTCCGCAACGTCGGCGCGACCGCATCGCTGCGGCGCACGCCCGACGACGACCCCGACTTCGCGACGGTGTGGGTGCGGCTGTTCGCGCGGACCGACGACGGCGACCAGGTCGACGACCCGCAGGAGCGGTCGACGTCGGTGCGGATCGAGCGCTCGAAGCTGTCCGCGGTCGAGCTCTCCGTGCAGATGGCGCTGCGCCTCAAGCAGGCCCCGACCGGACCGCGGCGCGACGCATGGGAGCGAATCTGCGATGGGCTCGCAAACCACGGCATCGAGGCCGATCCCGAAACGCTGCACGTGCTGCGCTTCGAGTTCGTCCCCGACGACCGGCTGCGCAAGGCGATGACGGAGGGCTGGCCCGGTGAATCGGCCGCCCCGCCGTCATCGCGTCGCTAGGATCTACAGCTTCGTGCACCCGCCCTGGGGCGCGAACCGGTGCTTCACGATCCCGGTGCCCGGCACGACGAGGTAGAGCGTCGTGCGATCGACCGCGAGGTCGGTGGCGGGGAAGCCCTGCTGCTGGTTGGGACCGGACGGGTTGACGAGCGACTCGAGCCGGTAGCAGCTGCTCGAGATCTTGTAGATGTTCGCCCGATTGGGCTCGTCGGAGGTCTCGGAGGTGCTGAGCGTCCACATGGCGTTGTTGGTGCCGAGCGAGACGCCCATGGAGGTCGACTGGCTGTCGCCCTCGCCGAGCCCGACGAGATGCGAGCGCAGGCCGCTTCCGTCGACCCTCCGCGTGAACGCGTACTCGGCGATGTCCGCCGTGATCGCAGCCACGCGGTCCCCGCGCAGGTCGACCGCTTTGATGCTCGCGTTGTTGCTCTTGTTCGCCGCATCGCCGGGCGAGCGCAGACGCCTGGGGCTGCCCGCGCCGGTCTTGACGTACAGCCCCGAGCGCTTGCCGTCGCTGAAGTTGTTGGGCGTGGCGCATGACAAGCCGTAGGCCAGCCGGGTGCCCCACACGACCGGAGCCGTGCTCAGGCCGCAGCGCTTGAGCGTCAGGTTCTTGAAGCTCGCTCGCTTACCGTGAAGGTCGTCCCGCTTCGCCGTGCACGTTCCGCCGGGCTCGTTGGTCTTGCGACACCGCGTGTAGGTGAGCACGAGCCGGCCCTTGCTGTCGCGACCGAGGTCGATCGAGATGTAGCCAGCGCGAGGCGCGCCCTCGACGCGCTTGATCACGCCGCCGGCGCGCTGCATCAGGACTTGATCGTAATCCGTGCCGCTGACCCAGACGACGGTCCCGTCGAGCGCGGCCACCTGGTCGGCGGCAGGGTCGGGCGCGACGACCGTGTCGGCGGCGGATGCCGCGCCGGGCGTGGCCAGGGCGGCAATGGCGCAGGCGGCCAACGTGGCCGGCCGCGTGAGCCGCCTCGCGCGCTGTGAAGCGGTGACGATGGTGCGAGATGTGAGAGTGGTGATTTGCATGTGACGATGATCGGGCGCCGACGACACGGTTCCGAGGGCACCTAGGGCTCGTGTTCCTACACCTCTTGCGTGACGCCGGCGCCAGGTATCAGCGCAGGGCGCGACGCGCGTCGACCCGGGGGCGCCTAGGCAGCCAGCAGCGCGGCTTCGTCGAGCTCGCCCGCGAGCCGGCCGAGCGCTCGGTCCAGCGCGCCTCCGCTGAGCAGCGCACCGGTCGCGGCGCGCAGCACGCGCGCGTTGAGGCCGCGCTCGCGGCCGAGCTTGATCTCGGCGTCGACCACGACCCCGCCGTCGTCGGGGGCGATGCGGTAGGCAACGTCGAGCGCGACCGGTCCGCGGGCCTCGAGATCCAAGCCCTGCTCGTCGGCGCGCAGCACGTCGATCTCGAACGCCGCCGCAACGCCGGCCAGCGAGCCGTTGACGAACGCGTGGCTGCCGGGCCGCAGGCGCCTGCCGCGCAGGCCGTCGAACTCGAAGTCGATCGGCGCCCACAGCGTGATCAGCTCCGGATCGGTGAGCGAGTCGAGCACGTCGGGCGGATCGGCGCTGATGAAACGGCTGGCCGTCCAGACATCGCGCGCGGGCGGTTCCTCGACCACCGCGCGGCGTTTGCGGTGAGGAAGCAGCGACGGCATGCGCGCAGTCTCTTGCGACGTTCGTCACCAAGCCATCGAGCCAGCATGTGGACCGGAGTGCGGCTAACCGCACCATTCGTGGGATCCTGCCGTCGATGGCTGACATGACGCTCGGTGAGGCGGCCAAGGCACTCGGTGTCAGCATCGACACGCTGCGACGCTGGGACCGCGCGGGCTTGATTCAAACCAACCGCGACTCGCGCAACCGCCGCCGCGTGCCGCCGGACGAGGTCAGGCGCCTGCTGCCCCACCCCCCGCGCCACGAGACCGGCGACTCGCTGTCGGCGCGCAATCGCTTCGCCGGCGTCGTGCGCTCGATCGAGGTCGATGGGGTGATGGGCCTGATCGAGATCGAGGCCGGCCCGTTCAGGGTGACTGCGGCGGTCACGCGCGATGCGATCGAGGAGCTCGGGCTCGTCGAGGGCGACCATGCGACGGCGACCGTCAAGGCGACGTCCGTGATGGTCGAGCGCACGCAGCGCCCGGTCAGCTGATCAGCGCCGTCACCTGACCAGCCGCACCTCGAGCCCGCCGCCGGCGATCGTCTCGCCGGCGCCGCCGAGCAGTCCGAGGATGCGCGCCACGTAGCCACGCGTCTCGGGGTACGGCGGCACACAGCCGCAGGCGGCGACGGGAGCGGGACCGGCGTTGTAGGCCGCGAGCGCGAGCGGGACGGCGCCGAAGCGGCGCAGCAGGTCGCGCATGAGGTGCGCCTGGGCATCGATTGCCGCGTCGGAGTCAAACGGGTTGCGCAGACCGAGTGACCGCGCGGTCCCGGGCATGAACTGCGCGATCCCCTGCGCGCCCGCAGGCGAGCGGGCAAACGGGTTGAAGTTCGATTCGGCATAGAGCTGCGCCGCGAGCAGCGCTGCGGAGACGTTCCAGCGCCGCGCGGCGCGAGCGATCGGCGCGGCGAAGCGAGCGGGAACGAACGACGGCAGCGATCCGCTGCGCTCGCCGTCAGACGCCCGCGGCGTGCCGCCGCCGAAACCGACCGACGAGGTGCCCGCATTCAGGGTGTAACCGTAATGCCACGGCTCCCACGAGTAGCGCTCGACGAAATGAAAGCGCTTGGCGTTGCGCGCCAGCCAGCCGTAGGCGGAGGAGGGGCCGAGGTCGAGCTCGGTTCCGAGGCGATGCAGCGAGCGGCCCGGCGGCGCGACCCACTTGGGGTCGGGATGACGCGCGAAGAGGATCGCCTGCTCGGCGTTGGAGCGAAAGCCGCTGACGACGACGAGCGCGACTCCATCGGCGCGCGCGGCAGCCTCCATCCGGTCGAAGGCGGCCGCGACATCGGGGCGCATCGGCTTGCCCTGCCGGTGCGCGAGCGGGCCGTTGTACTCGCCGACGCCCGGCTGTGCGAGGGACGCTCCCGCCGGCGGTGCCAGCTCGGCCTCGGCCCGCGCGCCTGCCTTGACCGTCTCCCCCGCACCGACGTCGATCGCGTCGCGCACGACGACACGGATGCGCACGGGCGCGAACATGCGCGCGTCGGGCATGCTCACCGAGATCTCACGCGCGCCGTTGCGCCGCCCTGTTCCAACGGCGGCGCGGCGGCCGAGCGCGATGTACTCGGCGCGCTCGAGGTGGGCGCGATTCGGACGGCCGCCGATCACCGCTGGCTCGAACAGGCGCGGGTAGGCCTCATGCAACGCGCGCGCGCCGGCGAGCGCGGCGAGATCCGCCGCCCGCTGCTGCTCGCCCTGTACACCGATCCCCCGCGCAACCGCTCCGAGCAGGAGGGCACCAAGCAGCACTGCCATGGCGAGCCCCAGCACGAGGACCGTGGCCTGGCCACACTCGCTTGGTCGCCCGGTGCTCATGACATCGCTCCTACGAGACCCGCGAGGGCGCGCCGCGCGGAGGGCAGCAGCATCAGTCCGGCCTCGGCGAGCGCGCGTGCCTGCCAAGCCCGCGGCACCTCGCAGGCGCACGTGCAGACCGCCTCGGCGGCGAGCCCCTCCACGGCCAGGCGCGCGAGCGCCGGCGCGGCGCTGCTGCGCGTCGCGACCACGACCAGATCCTGCTCGGCCAGCAGCGCATCGAAGGCGGCGACGCGCGGGCCACCGAGCGCGAGCACGGTCGGCACCCCGCCCGCGGATGCGGCGGCGGCAGCAGCAGCGGCGCGGCGTGCCTCGGTCGCCGCGTCGTCGCATGCCGCGGGCAGGCGGACGGTGGCGAGGCGCCCGGCGCCGATTGCATCGTGGCCGCGCGCGACGAGGCCGCTCGCAAGGCGCCGGGCAGCGGGCAGCGCGGGCGCTCGCCAGGCGCCAGCGGGCGGACGACCGCCGGTCCAGACGCAGACGGCGACCGCCGCAGCGCGGTGTCTGCGCGCGAGCAACAGCCCCAGCGCCGCTCCAAGGGCGGGCGCGTCCGCGGGTCCGCAGAGCAGGCCGACGCCGGGAGGCGTGCGCGGTACCGACACCGCGCACGCCCCGTCCGGGTCTTCGCCGGGGGGGACGAAGCCTTCGTGCGGCCGCACCCGCGAATCGTCCGATGGGGCCACGAAGTGCTCGCATACGAGCCGCAGCAGGCTCATCGCGAGAAACACCCTTCCGGATCGAAACCGGCCACCGTCGAGCAATGACTCGATGTCATCGCGGCGCCGGCCCGGCGTCGGCGCGACGACTGGCCGCGAGCAGGTCGCCCAAGCCGGGGATCGGCGACGGCGGGCGCAGCCGCACGCGCACGCTACGTCCGCGAACGCTGACGTCCATGCGTTTGCGCGACCAGCGCGGCACGGCAGCGCGCGACGCCGACTTCGGATCCTCGCCCTGCAGTAACGCGGTGGCTCCCGCCTGCGACGCGTGAACCGCGAGCTCGGAGGCGGCGCCGGCGGCGAGCAGCTGGGCCACCGCCAGGACCAGCGCCACGAGCAGCGGTGCCAGCACGACGAGCTCGACCGAAGCCTGGCCGCGCTGCGACGCATTGCCCCGGCCGGCGCTCACTGCGTCTGGTCGCGCAGGCGCGCCCGCGCCGTGACGGTGCCCAGGCGCGCGTCACCGACGATCGACGGGATCCGGATCGCGACGCGGACACCCTCGTCGCGACCGCCGGGGCGATCGGCGACGACGAGCCCGCGCTCGAGGCGGTCGGGCAGAGCCCCGCGGGCTGCGACTCGCGCATCGGTGCCGAGCGCGCTTGCCCGTGCCGCGGCTCGCGCCGCCGTCCCGGCCAGCCACACCGCCTGGCCCGCCACCACCGCCTGCCACAGCAGCCCAGCCAGGACCGCGACGAGCGGCAGCACAGCGACGAACTCGACCGTCGCCTGGCCGCCCTGACTGCTGGACCCCCAGCTCGTAGGGCAGGGCTCTCGTGGACGCGCGCGGGGCATGAGGCCACCGTGACGCGCCGAGCGTTACAGATCTACACGCGGGTGTGGTGAGCGACCATCGAACGTGTGGCGAAGCTGCACGCTACGACGACGCTCTCAGGCGTACGAGCGGTAGCGCTGCCAGACGAGGTACAGCGTGTACGACGCGCCGCCGATCAGCGCGACCCACACGAGCGCGCCGGGCGCGGTCTCGAGTAGACGCCCCGATGCGGCCACCGTCACGACCGCGACACCGACCGCCGCGTACAGCGCGAAGCGCCAGGCGCCACCGAGGCCGAAGATCTCGCCACGGAACTGGCGGTACAGCCGGCCAAAGATGAGCACGATCATGACGATGAAGATCGCGGTCAGGATCTGCTCGACGAGCGCAGCGCCCTCCCCACCGCCCGGCACGAGCCACACGACCAGCGCCAGCGCCACGACGATTGCGACGTTGCGAGCGACCTCGATCGACATTCCTGGAGGCTAGATGATCGGCTCGGACCGACCGCGCTGCCCGGCCCCGGCCCGGGGCCGTCCGGCTCCGCGCGCTTAGGAAGCGTCGAGAAACAAGTGTGCGGTTTGGGTGCCCGATCCGTGGATGCCAGATGCCGCACGCGAGCGCAGCAATACTGGTGGTATTGCGAGCATCGCGGGTGGTGTCTGGCG
>Ga0136613_10000547_pt1 | contig 17549 bp, 14 predicted proteins | sample AntDrymUQ2722106_2_FD_106649 | JGI IMG/M metagenome (GOLD analysis project Ga0136613, IMG submission 106649) | Polar desert sand microbial communities from Dry Valleys, Antarctica - metaG UQ272 (21.06) | ecosystem: Environmental > Terrestrial > Soil > Desert | place: Antarctica: Dry Valley... | reverse complement strand
CTCGCGGCGGAAGCGCTCGACGAATTGCTCATTGTCCGAGAGGCTCCGGTGGAGGATCTTGACCGCCACAGTGCGAGCGAGGACGAGGTCCTTCGCTCGCCATACTGCCCCCATGCCACCCCCGGCAATCCGGTCTTGAAGCGTGTAGCGCCGGGCAAGGGTGACGGCTTCAGGGGTCATTCAGCAAATGCTATGTGGTGCCGGTGCGTGTGGTTGCAGTCGCGACGGCCAGGTGCTCGAGCGGCCCGATCCGGCCAAGCACGAGGGTAGTTGCCCGCCGGCGGAGACGGATGCGCAAGATGCCGTTGAAGGTGATCTTGGCCCTGGATACCCTTGCACCCGAGCTGCGTGCGATCTCGACGGCCAGAGCCTTAACTGCTTGAGCGTCGGTCGACATCAGGGACCCACGAGCGATCTCACCAGAGACCTGGGCGGCAGCCTCATCGGCCGTTCCGCTCAAGGCGATCGAGTTCACGGCGACGGCGGCGGCATCGAACAGGATGACCGTGATGATGGTCCCCACCACGAACAGCTTGAGGAGCCAGTCAAGAACGACGCCATCCTCAGTCGTCAAACGGGAGCAGCGGTGAAGGTTTCTTGGGCCCATGGTCGTTCTATCGGTCGATTTGGTCCCAGAGATAAGGTCCTTGGCGGCTAACGGCATTCCAGTGAGTCGGACGAACGGGTGCCCGTGCCACCCCAGAGGGTCGCGGCAATCACCCGTTGCATCCACGATTCCGGTGATCCGGCGGTGCAGTAACCCGCGGAAGCATCGGGTGTATCGATCCGGAGCGAAGGCCGTGCCGGATTGCCGCATCCGTCACACCGAGCCCACGCGCCTGACCGCGGCTGAAGACGCCGTACTGAGTGGCGGCCAGACCCGCGAGGGCAGCTTTCGGAGCAAGTGTGGGGATCTCGCGTCGTATAGCGCCCATTTTTCCCCACACTACGGAGGCGTGACGATGCCGCAGTGGCGCCGGTCACAAGTGCGGCCTCGGCGATGTCAGAGTGGGGCGGAGGCGGCCACGGCTTTCGGAAGCGCAGAATAGAAGGCGATCGACGCGACGAGGTCGTCGATGGGGCACTGGTCTTGCACCGTGTGCGCCCACCTCTCCTCGCTCGGGCCGAAGCCGATGGTGGGGATGCCGAGCCGCCCGGCCGACGCTACGCCGTTGGTCGAAAACGTCCACTTGCCGGTCTCGGGCGTGCGTCCGAGCGCGTCCTCGCAGGCGCGCACCCCGGCGCGCACCAAGGCATGGTCTTCGTCGAGCAGCCAGGTTGGGAAGTAGGCCTCCAGGTCGAGCTCCAAGCCCGTGTATGACCTCTGGAGTGAGCGCGGCACCTCTATTACGGCGCGCCGGGCAGACGGCAGGGCGCCCACCTCGGCGAGGGCGGACTCGAGCGTGTCGCCAAACGTGAGCCGCCTGTCGAGATAGATAGTGCATGCGTCCGGGATCGCGTTCAGCGAAGCGGTGTCGCACTCGATCTTGGTCACCGCTATGGAGCCCTTACCGAGGAAGGCGTCGGCGACCAGGCGCTCGTGAAGGTCGTCGATCTCGGCCACGAGCGGAGCGAGGGCAGAAATCGCGTTGTCGCCGCGCTCCGGCGCGCTTGCGTGGGCCGAGAGCATCTTAGAGGGAAAAGACAGTGGGAGTCCTTTTACGGTCCATGAGCAACCGCATTGATCGCTTCGAGGGCGGTCGCTGAGCCCCCTGTATGATGCCCCCCTTGACCGCGATCCACGACCAGTCGATGGTGATAGGGCAGCTCGAACGCCGACGGCGCGCAGCTGCGAAGGCATGGAGCCTCGAAAGCGGTCAGGCCGTCGTCATCGGTGCCGGAGCGGCACCGCCGGTGCCAGGACGTGGCGATCGCACCTACCGGTTCTACGCCCATTCTGAGTACTTCTACCTGGCCGACCGGGAGCGCCAGGGGGCGGTCCTCGCATTCGACCCCGCCGACGGCTGGTTCGACTTCGTCCCTCACCCGACGGCCCACGAGCTGCTCTGGTCGGGTGCCCCCGCAGCCGAACCGGGGATCTCGACCGGGGAGCTGCCGGGCTGGTTAGAAGCCCGAAAAGGCGCGCGGATCGCGAACCTCGGCGCGCCTGTGCAAGGGGTCGAGTCCGACGCGACCCTCGAAGCCGATGTGCGTTATGCACTGAACCGAATACGGCGGGTCAAAGACGAGCTTGAAACTGAGCGCATGCGGCAGGCGGAGCGTGCGACCAAGGCGGGATTCGCCGTCGCGGCGGAGCTGATCACACCCGGCCGAAGCGAGCGTGAGCTGCAGATCGAGATCGAGGCCACCTTCCTCCGCAACGGCGGCGATGCGTGCGCATACGAGACGATCGTCGCCGGCGGACCGAACAGTGCCGTCCTCCACTTCATTCCGACATCGCGAGTCTTCGCAGACGGCGAGCTCGTCCTAGTTGACGCCGGCGCCGAAGTATGCGGGTACGCGAGCGACGTCACTCGCACCTATCCAGCCTCCGGCTCATTCACGCCCGAGCAGCAGGCCCTGCACACTCTCGTCGCTACCTCTTGCATCGCGGCAATCGAACAGTGCGCACCGGGGAACGAATGGCTCGACGTGCACGCCGCCGCCGCCCGCGTCATCGCCGAGGGGCTTGTCGATTTTGGCCTCCTCCGCGGCCAGTCCGACGCGCTCATCGAATCCGGCGCGGTCACACTCTTCTTTCCTCACGGCATCGGCCACATGGTCGGCCTCGGCATACGCGACGCCGGCGAGGTGCTCCGCGGCCGCAGGGGCACACGACCCGGTTTCCCGCCGGTGCGTGTCGACCTGCCGCTCGAGCCCGGCCACTGCTTCACGGTTGAGCCGGGGATCTACTTCGTCCCCGCTTTACTGCAGGACGAGGAACGCCGCCGCCAGCACGCGGACGCAATCAACTGGGGCCGTGTCGACCGGATGCTCGACTTCGGCGGCATCAGGATCGAGCACAACGTCCTCGTCACCGACAACGGCTTTGAGATCCTGACCGCCGACGTGCCGCTCCTTGTTTGAGCAAACAAAGGGCGCCGGATACCTGTTCGATGGAGACGTCGAGCGATAAGGGTCTACCAATACGTCACCAGGTCAGCGGCCCGTTTACTGGCCGGTCCCGCCAAGGCGGCCCCTAGCGGAGGCGCCTGAGCACGAGTGCGCCGATGGACCTCAGCTCCTCGACCCTAAGCGCGTAGGACAGCCAGGCGTAGACGGCGGCACCCACGAGAACTGGGACAATGACACCGGCGAGCTGCCCCGGCAGAGTGGCCATGTCCGCGCTCCTCTCGATAAGCAGAGATACGGCAAGCACTGCTGCACCCATTCCCGTACCGGTCGCGACGATCTTGCCGGCGCTCGAAATGATGCGCTTGCGATCAAAGCCTCCGATTCGCTTTGACAGGACTCGTCCCTGAAGTGCAGCTCCGAACACATAGGCGGCTGCATGACCGGCAGCCAGACCGGCGACCCCGAGGAACTGGAACACGATGACGTTGATAACGATGTTGACTGCCACCGCCGCGCAGTTGATGAGGAAAGGGGTTTTTGTGTCCTGAAGGGCATAAAAGGCGCGCAGGAACAGCTGGAACAGCGAGAAGGGCACGAGCCCAAGCACGAAGAAACGCAGCACGCCGGCCACCAGTTCGGTGGACTCGACGGTGACGACGCCGTTCTGAAGGAGGAGCCTGACGATCGGCTCGGCGAGCACGAAGTAGCCGACCGCTGCGGGGAAGACCAGGAAGAATGTTGCGCTCAGCCCCGTGGTAAGTCGTTCGGTGAACTCCCCCCAACGCTGATTCGCGGCGTGCTCGCTCATGGTGGGCAAGAGCGCAGTGATGACCGAGACTGCGAAGAGGCCATGCGGGAGCATGAAGAACGTGAACGCAGCGACATACGCTGTGTAAGCGCCTTCCTGGCCCCGGGCCAACCGCTGCACGATGAGGTAGCCGATCTGATTCGCCATGACGTAACCGATCACATAAACCGACAGGCCGGCCACCTTGCGAACAGAGGGATGCTTGATCGAGAAGCTCAACCTGTAATGGCCAAGACCCCGTAGGAAGGGTAGCTGTGCCACGGCCATCAGAGCAACTCCGAGCGTGGTTCCTCCGCCTATGAGCAGAAGCTGCCCGTTTGTAACGGAGCCTAGAGTCACGCTTCCATAGGCCTGTCTGAAGGTGAGAAAGACGATTATGACGGCGAGGTTGTTGAGCACCGGCGTGTACATCGGGGCGCCAAATCGTTTATGCGCGTTGAGCAGTCCCGCAGTGATGGCGGTGAGGGCGTAGAAGATAATTTGCGGAATGAACAGCCGCAAGAGGAATGTAAGCGCCTCTTGCTGGCCGGCGACGTCGGTTTCGTAGAAACGAGCAATGAGCGGCGCCAGGGCGATCCCCACCGCCGACATGCCGACGAGGAACACCATCGACAGGTTGATCACCGCGCTCGCAATGGCCCACGCGCGGTCGCGGCCCTCTTTCTCGAGGAGCTCGACGAAGACCGGCACGAATACGGAGGTCAGGATGCCGCCGAGGAGGAACTCATAGAGAATGTTGGGTGCGGTATTGCCGAAGTTGTAAGGGTCGGCGAGACCTGTTTCTTTCACCCCGAGGGCTGCCGTTATTGCCACAAGCCGAGCGAGGCCGGTCAGGCGTGAAAGCACCGTACCGACGGACATGAGCGCCGTCGCACGGGCGAGTGAGCTCAAGCGGCCGGCGCTCCCGCCCCATCTTCACGGGGCCGCGCTCTGCGACGCCTTATCGCCCGGGACAGATAGAAGAAGACTAAAAAGACCAGCGCACCAACGGTGAGACCGAGCGCAATCCGGTTGAGCTGAGTCGATGTGATCAGGACATCGGTCGACCTGCCTGGGATGGCGTAGCCGTCCGAGGTCTCCACGGTCACTGAGAGGGGGAAGGTGCCGCTTGTCTTTGCCGCGGTCTCGATGGTGAGCGGCAGCTGCTTACCGGCGGGGATGGTCTTGACGATGCGTTCATTGAGGTTGAGTGGCGCCGAGAACAGGACCAGCTCCACTCTTGCCGGATAGGCGGCGTCGTTGAAGACCTCGAGCTTGACCCTGCCGGTGCGGCTGGTGAGCGTGATCCGCTCCGGTGCCCCGACGCGCACCAGTCTCATCTCGTCGTTTGCCTGGTCCTCGGCGCCCCCTGCATACTCTGCCCCTTGTTCGAGGAGACCGGCCTCGCCCCACCACAGGCTGCTCTGAGAGACGAGGACATTGCGCCTCAGGCGATCGACAAGCGAATCGGGCGCACCGAAAGCCGAGAGGCTTTCGATCGTGGCGTGCGCCGATCCCAGATCGAGCGCCGGGATCGCTTCGATCTGTGCCTCGGAGGCAGGAAGCCTCTCTACCAGCGCCCTGGCGGCCGGGGGTTGCGCTCCGTCGAGGCCTTCAGAGGGCGTGACCGTGGTGAGCCATGGGGAGGTGGCGAGGCTCTCGAAGAGCTGCTCCATCAGGGCGGGCTCGGGCCGCCACGTCGCCGGAGCAGTGACATGAACGACGCGCCCGCTACGGCCGGGCAGCTCGGCCCATATCGTTGCCGTCTCGGCGAGCAGCTTCTGAAGATCGAGGGCGTCTTCGCCCGGGCGTGCGAGCTCTTCGAATCGCTCTTCGAGCCCACCGTCGATGACGTAGCCGGTCGTTGCGCCCCCTTCCGTGCGGGTGCTCACGGGGCAAGCAAAACTTGGGGACCCTTCAGGACAGCCAGCGTTCGACGGGTTCGCCGGGCTCCGCAGCGAGTCCTCGGCGAACAGGGTCATGTCGCCCCGGTTACCCAGCTTGAGGGACTCGAGAGAGGTAACGTCGAGTCGCCCCTCGGGGGCCATGACCCACTCCGGCTCGAATTCGGTCTGGAGGACATTGTCGAGAACACGCTCTCCGACGGTTAGCTGCTGTTGTCCGGCGGTCCCGTCGGGAAAGCCGAAGCTGCCCTCGAGCGCCGGCAGAGATGCAAACGAGTATGGACCGACCATCGGCTGAACGCTCGGTCGCGCAAGCAGGGAGTCAAGCCTCCGGAGGAGAACTTCGGCCCCGACCGCGCCGGCCGAACCGTCCGAGAGCTGCGTGGTGGCCCCGCCGGCGACCCGGCGATAACCCTCGCGCATGGATGCGAGCTCCTCGACGAGGCGGGGCAGAGGGGCAAGCGCGAGACGGATGCCGCCGGGAGCGCCCGGGGCCCGCCCGGACGTTTCTCGATCGCCCGGGCCCCGTCCGCCGGGCGGGACCGGAGTGTCCCGCCCCCCCGACCGGTTTGTGCCGCGTGGTGGCCCTGTGGGCGCAGCGGGCTCGGATTCGGCGGCCGTCCATCGCCTCAGGACACGCACGGTCTGGGTCAGCCATCCGGCCGGAGCGACCGCCTCCTCAAGCGGAGATCTGGCGCCGGCGGCGGCCGGAAATGCCCCCTGCGGATCTTGTCTCGGGATGTTGTTTAGGGGCATGGCCAGTGAGAGGTTGAGCGGCGTCTGCGGCTCCGAGGGGTAGTAGATGAGCGGCACCGTCACCGGCTTGTCGTCCAGGAAGCTGGTGTGCTCGGAGTCGAAAAGCTCGATCTTTACGGGATAGACGCCTCCGTCGTCTGATTCGGCGAGGACGCTTATCTCCTGCGTCGTCTCCTCGAGCACCACCGTCGTCGACGCCCCCGGAGGGAGTCGCCGTTCGTAGTCCTTTCCGAACGAGCTGTCTTCGAAAGCGGGGGGCTCGTCGAAGACGGCATGGAGCGTCGAGCGGCTGTCGACGCGCTCGAAGACCGAGACATTCAGGCTGAAGCCTTCGATGACCTCCTGAGACCTGTTGGCGACCTCAAGCGCGATGTTGAGCTCGTCACCCGGGCTGTGCGACGGAGGTATGCCGACGAGCTCGAGACGAGCAGGAGACCTTGGTTCTTTGGGGGCCGCCCGGCCGTCCGCCACCCCTGCGGTCAGCAGGAGCGTAACCCCGACCACGAACGGAGCCATCCCGCGCCCTGTGCGAGTAAAGCCGAGACCAGTCATGGCCTCAGCATAAGAAAAGGAGCCCTCCTACGCCGGAGGGCCCCCTCGAGACGATGTTGGCGGATGCCGCAAAGAGGTTACTTGGAGCCCCCCATGCGCCCGATCTTTTGGTAGAACTCCGACCCGTAGCGGCGCTTGGTCGTCTCGCCGCCCTTTTTCCCCCCGATCTTTCCGATGCGTCCGAAGTGGCCTTCTCCGTAGCGATCCTTGGTGGTCCGGCCACCTTTGCGGCCTGCCTCGGCCCTGCTCATCTTGATTCTTTCTGTGTCTTCCGTACTCATGCCTCTGCTCCTCGCTAGGGTCCACGGCGAGTGACATCTGCTCGCCCTGCTTGCTTCCTACCCTCGGGGCGACTCGCGAAACGAAGCGACCTGGGGGGTCAAGCCCTTACTCAATCGGCGCGCTCACCCTGCCGATTGAACCCAAGACGGAAAAAAGGTTTGTGGCGGTCCCGGGCGGCGAGACGGCGGCCGGCGCCCCTAAATGAGGAATGGGGTAGGCGTGGCCGATATTCATGACTTCTTGAGGTATCTCGTTGACCAGGAGGGCTCGGATCTCCACATAAAGCCCGGGGGCCCCCCGAGCATCCGTGTGAGCGGGAACCTTGTGAAGGCGAGCTTCGACTCCCTGCGTGTACTCGACTGTGTGGCAGCGGCGATGGAGATGATGAACGACGAGCAAAAGCACCAGCTCGAGCATGCGGGCGAGGTGGACTTCGCTTTCTCTGAGCCCGGCGTCGGGCGTTTTCGCGTCAACGTCTACAAACAGCGTGGAAGCGTAGCGATAGCGGCGAGACTCGTGCTTCCAAGCGCCCCCTCTTTTGCCGCGCTTGGACTGCCGCCCGCCATCGAGACCCTCGCCAACGAGCACCGCGGCATGCTGTTGATCACGGGCCCCACGTCTTCAGGCAAGACCACGACCACAGGCGCCGTCCTGAACCACATCAACTCGACGAGAGCGTGCCACATCCTCACGATCGAAGACCCGATTGAGATCCTTTATGCCGACGACGTGGCGATGGTCAGTCAGCGAGAGATCGGCGAGGACACCAAGGACTTCACCACCGCGCTCCGGGCCGCGATGCGCCAAGACCCCGACGTCATCTTCGTCGGTGAGATCCGCGACGCCGAGACGGTTGGCGCCGCCCTTCAGGCGGCGGAGACGGGTCACCTCGTCCTGGCTACGCTTCACACCACCGACGTTGCAGAGACGGTCAGCCGCGTCATCGATTTCTTCCCGCCATTCCAACAGAAGCAGGCGCGCGTTGCGCTTGCCGGATCACTCGCCGGGGTGGTGTCGCAAAGGTTGCTGAAGCGCGCCGGCGGGGGGCGGGTGGCGGCGATTGAGATCCTGGTGATGAACGGTCGGGTCCGCGACCTGATCCTTAACCCCGAGCAGACGCACATGATCCCGGACATCGTTGCCGAGTCGGGCTTCTACGGGATGCAGACCTTCGACCAGGCCCTACTTGCGCTGTTCAGAGCAGGCCTTGTGGAACTCGAGGAAGCCAAGAGCGCGGCGACCAACCCACACGATTTCCAGATCGCCCTGCAACAGGAAGGCCTCCAGCCCGTCTAGCTCGTGGGCGCCGTTTGTTCTGCGGCACCGCAAGCCGGCGCCGTTTGTTCTGCGGCACCGCAAGCCGGCGCCGTTTGTTCTGCGGCACCGCAAGCCGGCACCGCGGCACGGAGCAGGATGTAGTCGAGCATCCTGCGCCGGTAAAGCAGCCGCCACCCGCTCAGCATCAGGCGCGCGCCAAGCCGGTAGTGCCAGGGCTCGTTCACCGATCTTCTCAACCGGGCATCGAAGAACTCGAGGGCCGGCGGGAACACGCGCTCGCCCACAGGCCGGACGTCGACATCCACAAGACCGGCCGAACGCGCGGCGGCCGCGATGGACCCGGACGGCATAAGACTCCTTCTCGAGAGCCCCCACATCCTGACGTTGAAGACCCCGGCGAAGAGCTCGGCAGGGCTGCGCGGCCAGATGCGCTCGGCGGAGATATCGGACATCGTCAGCACCCCGCCCGGCGCCAGCACACGGACCGCCTCTGCGAAGAACTCGGAGCGCGACGAGAAGTGAAAGGCGGCCTCGACGCTGATGACTCCGTCCACGCTTCCGTCGGCGAGAGGCAGCCGGGTTGCATCGCCGGCGACCGGCAGGGCCGCAGCCACCCTGAGCCTCTGCGCGCCGGCCCGCAGCTGCGACTCGGTGATGTTGAGGGCGATGAGCCGGCGCGGGCGAGCCACCTCCTTGATGACGAGGTCCTGAGCCCCGAGCCCGTTGCCGACATCGAGCACGACGGCGTCACGGGGAAGCTCGGTGGCGAGCGTGGCCACGAGGCGCTGTGCGGCTCCCTCGGCGGCCGATTCTTCGCCCGGCCCCTCCCACAAACCGAGATTGAGCCAGCCGGGGGCCGGCTCGAGAAAGAAGCCGGCCCCGATGCTGTCGTAGACGGTGGCTGCCGGATTCGAGCTCTTCTTGAGAAGGGCCTTGAGGTGACGAAGATTGGCCCTGGTGAGTTGTTTCATGGGTCAGGTCTATCAGGAGCAGTGAGCCTGTGTTTGTTCTCCGGTCCCGCTGCGCGTGGCTGTGGACGAGGTGAACCGCATGAAGATGCGGTCTTCTACTCTGAAGGCATGTCCCCTCCCGCACAGATCACGGCACCTGAGAGGTTGTTGGCCGAAGGGTCACCGGCACTAGTTCTCGCCCGCGAGTTCCGAGCCTCGGGGCGCGCGCTCTACCTCGTCGGTGGCTCCGTGCGCGACATCTCGCTCGAGAGGGCTGTGGGCGACCTGGATTTCTCAACCGATGCTCGCCCCAAGGAGACCCTTGCCATCCTCCGGAAGGTGACCACAAGGGTCTGGGAACAGGGCATCGACTTCGGGACGGTCGGCGCTGAGGTCGGCGGCGCCCACGTCGAGATCACAACCTTTCGAACGGAGCGATATGAACCGGCCTCCAGGCATCCCGACGTGTCCTTTGTCGGGGATGTCGTAACCGACTTGTCGCGGCGCGACTTCACGGTCAACGCTATGGCGCTCGGGCTGCCCGGCGGCGAGCTCCTCGATCCCTTCAACGGCCGCCGCCACCTCGAGGAGCGTCTGTTGACCACGCCAATCGAAGCCGAGGAGTCGTTCACAGACGACCCTCTCAGGATGCTGCGCGCCTTTAGGTTCGCGTCGCAGCTCGATTTCCGCATAGACAAGCGCGTCGTACAGGCGATAGCGAACCTAAGAGACTTGATGGCGACGGTGTCCGCTGAGCGCACCAGAGATGAGTTGACCAAGCTTCTGCTCGGCCTCGCCCCCGGGCGGGCCCTCCAGATAGCCGATGCCACCGGCATCATGGGCTTTGTCGTTCCCGAGCTATCGGCCCTGAAGCTCCAGCAGGACCCGGTCCACCGCCACAAGGACGTCTTCTCGCACACGCTCGCAGTGATCGAGCGCACGGATCCGGTTCCCGAGCTCAGGCTCGCTGCGATGCTCCACGACATCGGCAAGCCAAGGACTCGCCGCATCGGTCCTGAGGGAGTGTCGTTTCATCACCATGAGGTCGTCGGCGCAAAGATGGCAGGCGAGCGTCTGCGGGCGCTTCGCTACCCCAACGAGGTCGTCGGCACCGTTACCGAGCTCATCCGGATGCACCACCGGTTTCACACCTACCGGCTCGGCTGGAACGATTCGGCCGTGAGGCGTTATGTGCGCGACGCCGGCCCCCTGCTCGGGCTCCTAAACGACCTCGTACGTGCGGACTGCACGACCAGGAACCCCGACAAGGCGGCGAGGATCCAGGCCCGCATGCACGACCTCGAAGTCCGCATCGCGGAGCTGGCGGCAACAGAAGAGCTCGGCCGCATCCGGCCGGAACTTGACGGCCACCAGGTGATGTCTCATCTAGGCGTGGCGCCTGGGCCCGTTGTTGGGAGGGCGATGGATTTCCTGCTCGAGCTCCGGCTCGAGGAAGGCATCCTCGGTGAGGCCGAGGCTTACCGCCGTCTCGATGCCTGGTGGGCGGGGCAAGGAAACCACCCCGGCGGATGAGATCCCCCAAGGGGGTTCCCGGCGCCCAAGCCCTCAGAGTCATCGAGCTGCTGAAGCTCAAGGCCGGGGACCGCGTGCTCGACGTCGGTTGCGGGGTTGGCGAGCACTCCGTCGCATTCGCCCTGGCAGGCATGGCTGTCACCGCGGTGGACGCCGACCGGTCCCCACTCGAGGCTGCCGCTGCGAGAGCGCGCGCAGCAGGCGCGGCGGCATCATTCTTCGAGGTGGATGCCCGCCAGATGCCGTTCAACGATGAGTTCGACGCAGTCGTCTCGCTTTATCCCGGCGCGTTCGGGGCGATGGGCGACGATGACTCGCTCGTGCTGAGACGCATGGCGGAAGCGGCGCGCCCCGGTGCCGGGGTGCTTGCCACGACGCTCAACGCCTACAGCGCAGCCATGGACCCGGGGATGGTGGCGACCCTTGACGCCGATAGGGGGACCATCGCAGAGCCTTCCGCCCCGCCCCGTGAGGGGACCGGACGGACCAGCGTGTTCACGCCGCGCGAGCTGAGACTCCTGGCGATCGGAGTTGGTTTGATACCCGAGAGAGTGTGGTCCGTGACACCCGGCGACTATGCGACGGTCCGTCCCGATCGTTCGCGCCCAGAGCTGATGATGGTGGCGAGGCGGCCGCCGGCCGGCGGCCGCGGTTAGGCCCCCGGCTCGGGTGCCGCCGCCGTCCCCCCGGCCTCGAGCATCCCCGCCCTTCTCATGGCCATGCCGAGCAGCCCCGCCAGAACGAGAGCGGCGGCGCCCGAGACGAGGACGAGGGCTCTCAGCGACACGGCCCCGAATGCAACCACGATTCCGGCGGCGACGACGCTCGCCATGTTGTAGATGATGTCGTAGAGCGAGAAGGCCCGCCCGTGGGTGTCGTTGGGCAGCACCTCCTGGATGTGGGCGTCGACCGCGACCTTGGTGACGAAAGCGCCGTATCCGGCGACGAAGCTGAGAGCGGACACGGCAAAGAGGTCGATGATGCCGCCGAGGACCACGCCGCCGGTTCCTGAGATCCCAAGGCCGGCGAGCATCAGGACCGGCTCGCTTAGGCGACGCCCGAGAACGCCGGCGGTGACCGTGCCGATGAATGCGCCGGCGCCGGCGGCACCAAGCGCAAGCGCGCCTGCCGAGAGCCGTCCGAATCGGTCCCCGGCCTCGGGGAACTCGGTCTTGATCACGAGGACGGCGACGATCGCTATGAGCAGGGCGACGGTCCTGGCGAGAAAGATGGCCGTCAAGGGCAGACGGGCTCTGAGGTTGTTCCACACGAGCCGAAGGCCGGCAAGGAGGTCGCCGGCAACCCGGCCAAGCGCCGCCCCGAGTGGCTCCCTCTCCGAGCGAGAGGCGCGGGGCGGAAGCGAGATCAGCGTCGCCAGGCCGGCCGAGCCGAGGTAGATACCGCCGGTGAGCGCGAAAGCTCCCGTGGTCCCAAGCAGCCCGGCGAGGAGGACGCCGGCGGCAGCGCCCCCGAGGCCCGACACCATTCCGAAACCGTTGGAGGAAGCATTGGCGCGCAGGAGCCGGTCCTCCGGCACGACCATCGGCAGCACCGCGCTCTTTGTGGTGAGGTAGAGCCTCCCGAATCCCAGCAGGACGAGGGCCCCGGCGTAGAGCGCACCTTCGCCTGGAAGCAGCCCCGCCCACAGGGACACGGTGCCAAGGAGGACGGCGCGGAATACGTTCGTGCCTACGAGGAGGGCGCGCCGCGGCAGGCGATCGACCACCACTCCGGCAAAGGGCCCAACCAGCGAGTAGGGGACGAGCGTGATGACAAAGAGGCTGAGGATGCGCTCAGGAGCGCCTTGTGTCAAAGCGTCGAGCACCAGAACGGTCGCAAAGGTTGCCTGGCCGAGCCCGTCTGCCGCCTGCGAGAACGATTGGCTCGCAAGCAGCAGGACGAAGCCCCGTTTATCGCTCAGAGGGGCTCTCCTTTGAGAAGGTTGGGACGACGACTTTCGCCGTTGATGTCAGGCGCTGAGCGGAGCGCCGCCTTCAATGAAGGTCTCGACGGCCTCATGCGCCTCGGTATCCGAGTACTGGCACGGCGGTGACTTCATAAAGTAGCTGCTCGGCGCAAGCAGGGGGCCGCCGATGCCTCTGTCGAGGGCGATCTTGGCGCAGCGCACCGCGTCGATCACCACGCCTGCCGAGTTCGGCGAATCCCACACCTCGAGCTTCAGCTCCATCGAGACCGGCACGTCCCCGAACTCCCGTCCCTCGATGCGAATGTATGCCCACTTCCTGTCCTTGAGCCACGGGACATGGTCGCTTGGCCCGATGTGAATGTCCTCGGAATCGATGCCGGTCTTGATCTGTGAGGTCACCGATTGTGTCTTCGAGATCTTCTTTGACTCGAGACGGCTGCGCTCGAGCATGTTCTTGAAGTCCATGTTGCCGCCGAAGTTGAGCTGATAGGTGTGGTCGATGACGACTCCTCTATCTTCGAAAAGCTTGGCCAGCACCCGGTGGGAGATCGTGGCTCCCACCTGGCTCTTGATGTCGTCGCCGATGATGGGCACCCCCCTGCGCGTGAACCGGTCGGCCCACTCGGGGGTTGTGGCAATGAACACGGGCATGCAGTTGACGAGCGCGACCCCGGCTTCCAGTGCCTGGTTCGCATAGAAGCGTGCGGCATCTTCTGAGCCGACGGGAAGGTAGTTGACCAAGACGTCGGTGTTCGTCTCGCGCAGCACGGACGCGACGTCCACGGGCTCGGCGCGGGACTCTGTGATGGTTTCACGGTAGTACTCACCCAGTCCGTCGAGAGTGTGGCCACGCTGCACCACAACCCCCGTCTCGGGCACGTCGGCGAATCTCGTGGTGTTGTTCGGCTCCACCCAGATGGCATCTGAAAGGTCGTGTCCCACCTTGTTTACGTCGACGTCAAAAGCGCACGAGAACTCGATGTCGGAGACGTGATAGTCGCCGAGATCGACATGCATGAGACCCGGGACACGCTCGTCCGAACGCGCCTTTGCGTAGTACTCGATGCCTTGAATGAGCGATGACGCGCAGTTGCCTACCCCGATGATTCCAACGCGAACCTTACCCATGCCTCTCTCCCTTCTTTCCACTCTCAACTCCCACCCGTTGGGCGCGATTGCGCCTTTGATGCCTTACCTTCGAGGCTCGTGTCCCGCGCCGCAGAAGCTCCTCCATCCGCGGCCGGCAGCGCCCCCTTCTCGTCCGTGATCAAACCTTCGATCCATTCGATGTCGTCCTCGACCACCGCCATGCCATGGTTTTGCAGGGACAGCGAGTAGCTGTCATTCCGTTCCCTGTAGAGGCGGAGGTTCTCCTTGAACTGAGCCAGCTTTTCCTGCAGATAGGCGCGCCTGCGCTCGAGAAGCAGCACGCGCTTCTCGGGCTGTAGATACTTGAAGAACGCCAGTTTGAGCGTGAACTGCTCCTGGTCGGGCTGCACGGCGGTCTCCTCGAGCAGAGCGGAGAACATCTTCTCGCCCTGCCCCGTGATCTTGAAGACGTTCCTGCTGTGGCCGGAGCCCCGGGCAGCGGGCCTTGACTGAGTGACCTTCTCGACCGCGCCCGAGCGCGCCAACCTTCTCAGGGTCGGATAGAGCGATCCCCACGAAACCTGCCAGAAGGGGCCGAGCTTGGCGGTCAGCTGCCTGCGCAGCTGGTAGCCGTGCATAGACTGCTCCTTCAGCAGTCCGAGGACGGCGAGGTCGATCATTCCCTGCTGCTTCATGTGAAGCCGCTCCTATCGGGTCGATATATCGGGTCGATATATAGGAAGTTACCACACCGTAGGGAGGCCCCGGCAGGGCGATGCGGGGAGCGGTCGGGGGACCTTGTGGGTTTCCCGCCCTCCCCCCTCCCAAGGCCCAGGCCCGCCGTTTCCGTTGTGCTATCGGCCGTTTACCATCCTGGGGATGGCAACCATGGGCCGGTCGTTTGACCCCACTCAGGCCCCACGCGCCCCGGTGGGGCCGACTGTCGACTACAGCCTGGCGCGCCGCGCCGTGATCTCCTCGTTGCGCCGTGGGGTTCTCGCGACGACCGATGTCTGCGACGCGCACCCCGAGCTGATGAGGGCCGCCAAGAATATCGGCGAGGAGATCCAGGCTCAGTGCCCGGTTTGCTCGCACGCCACGCTGAGGCATGTTCGGTACGTTTACGGCGAGGCGCTCAAGTCAAACAACGGCCGAGTTGTATATCCCGCCGGGTGGCTTACAGAGCTGGCGGTCAAGCACGATGAGTTCACCTGCTACGTCGTGGAAGTGTGCGTGGACTGTTCGTGGAACCATCTGGTACGCGCCTACACCGCCGGCCGACGGTTCATAGCCCAAGCCGAGCAGACGCGGCCGGGCCGCTAAAACGAGGCGCACCTAGACTGGTTGAGTGACCAGTCGTGAGACTTCGAAGCCGATCAAGCGCCCTCCCCTCTGGCTCCGCTTTGGGTGGCTGCTGCCCCTTGTTGCCGCCTTCATAGGCGTCGGCATACTGTCGATCACCTATGCGTTTGCGGCGATACCGTTGCCGGAAAACGTTGAGCTCGCCTCGTCTGCAGAGGTCTACGATCGCAACGGCCGTCTTATCGGGACTTACTCGGACGAGGTGCGCCGCTTTCTCGTCGATATCGACGAGCTTCCCGATTACATCGGTGAGGCGGTCATTGCTTCCGAGGACCGTGAGTTCTTCGAGCACAATGGCGTATCCGTCAGAGCCATAGCGCGAGCAGCATGGGCAAACTTCTCGGGCGGGGAGATCCAACAGGGCGGCTCAACGATTACACAGCAGTACGTCAAGATTGCCGTGCTCAAGAATGACGAGCGCACGCTCACACGAAAGGCACAAGAGGCGATACTGGCCGTCAAGCTAGAGCGCCAGCACTCCAAAAGGCAGATTCTTGGCTTCTACCTGAACACGATCTACCTGGGACGCAGTGCGTACGGCATTGAGGCCGCCGCGCGAAGCTATTTCGACAAACACGCCACAGACCTTTCTTTGTCGGAGGCCGCATACCTGGCCGGAATCATCCCCTCACCGGAGTCTTATCAGCTCGATGAGGTGCCGCGAGACGCCAAGGGAAGGCGCAATAGGACACTGCGTTTGATGCGAAAGCAGGGCTACATCAACCGCAGTGAGTTGCGCGCGGCCAAGCGCGAGAAGCTTGAGCTCGCAAGCGGCGCTCTCGGACGAGTGGAACGACAAAAGGCCGCCTATTTCATGGAGTGGCTGAGAAAGGACTACCTCTACCCTCAGTTCGGGGAGCGGCTCTATACGGGAGGCCTCAAGATTCACACGACGCTCGATCTGGACATGCAGCGATACGCAGAGGAAGCTGTGTCGTCGACTCTCACGGAGAGAAGTGATCCTGAAGCCGCGCTGGTCTCGATGACGCCTTCGGGAGCCGTGCGCGCCATGGTGGGTGGCAAGAGATACATGAACGTGAGGGCGGCGCGGGGTTTCAACTATGCGACCAGCTACCCGGGCCGCCAGGCCGGATCCTCCTTCAAGCCCTTCACCTTGCTCAGTGCGATCGAGAGCGGCATCTCACCCGGCTCTTTCTTTCCCGGAGGGAGCCCGGTCACGATCACGGATCCGACGTGTGCCGGAGAGGATGGCCTATGGACGCCGGAAAACTTCGGCGGCGCACAGTACGGACTCATCTCGCTCGACGAGGCGACCACCAACTCGGTCAATACCGTCTACGCGCAGCTCATTGACGAGTTGGGCCCAGGACCTGTGGCCGATCTTTTGGCCGACATGAGCTTCGACCGGCATGGCACCGATGATTCCCGGGTCATCGCTCCCAACTGCTCTCTGGCCCTCGGGACCCTGGACGTCACGCCGCTTGAGATGGCGCGCGGTTTTGCGAGCTTTGCGAGCCGAGGGACCTTGCCTGAGGTATCTCCGATCGTGAGGGTCACGGACGCCGGAGGAGACTGCGTCAAGAGCTTCGTCCGGGATCAACTGGAGAGGTGCGAAGCCGTTACCGTGCCGGAACCGCGGCGAGTAGCCGAAGCGAGCTCCGTGGACATCCTGAACGAGACCCTTACACACGTCGTCGAGGGCGGCACCGCGACCGCAGCCGCTATCGGGCGTCCCGTGGCCGGCAAGACCGGGACAACGCAGGAAAACGTCGATGCCTGGTTCGCCGGCTACGTTCCGCAGCTCACAACCGTCGTATGGATGGGGTACCCGGCCGAAAGGGTCCCGGACAGAGGTCTCGTGACCCCCAAGATGACCTACTGCTCGGATCCGGTCGTGTGCCGGCCCGTCCACGGCATCGAGGTCACCGGGGGATCGTTTCCCGCCGCCATCTGGGCGGCGTTCATGGAGCAGGCGACCGCCGACCTCCAGGTCGAAAGCTTCCCGTTCGCCGTCGACTACGGCGAGGTCTTGAACAAGCCCGCCCCGACGCCGACCCCATCGGAGACCGAGACCCCGACCCCAACACCGTCCGAGACCGAGACCCCGACCCCAACACCGTCCGAGACCGAGACCCCGACCCCAACACCGTCCG